>OMCP01000016.1_pt1 | contig 109164 bp, 91 predicted proteins | sample 1646051 | NCBI WGS metagenome assembly OMCP01 (sample SAMEA103958146, study PRJEB25191) | human gut metagenome
GGTTTTAATCATTTCATCGAAATTATCGTGAAGAATTTTAAGAGCTTTTTCCATAAATTAAGCCTCCTGAAAAGGAATTCGACGTCCCCGCAAGCACTCCGCTCTCCGAAAAAATAAGCAAAGACTTAATCGGACGCGGATTCGGCTTCATCGGACCGGTCATAGTTTATTCTTATATGCAAGCGATAGGAATGGTCAACAATCACGTTAAAGACTGCTCTTTTGCTTAAACGGACGTATAAATACGCTCGGTAGTTCGGAATCCGTCGCCTTTAAGAAGAGGCTTCTTTTCGCGCGTCGGAATCGGTAAAAACATTGAATTTCCGGCTTTCGGGCGAGACGGCTCTTTTCCTTTCCATAACCGAAAGAAGGCTTCTCATTCGTATGGTAACCGCTCCCATATTGGATATCTCGTCGATTTTTATCTGAGCGTAAAGCTTTCCGCCCTTCTCGACTATGGAGCGCACTTCGTCGGTCGTAACCGCGTCGAGTCCGCAGCCGAAAGAAACAAGCTGCACGAGACTTATATTCACGTCGTCCGAAGCGTCTGCCACGAATTCCGCCGCAGAATAGAGCCTTGCGTGATAAGTCCATTGATTACGGACTCCTACGGACTGTTTTATTTTCCTCCGCGGAATACCGTCCTCGCTGATAACTACCGCGCCGAGTCGGGTTATAAGTTCGTGAATTCCGTGATTTATTTCGGGATCGACGTGATAAGGTCTTCCGACAAGCACGATGATCGGCTTTTTCTCCCTTATCGCGCGTTCCAAAAATTCAGCCGAACGGCTTTCGATTGCCCGTAAAAATCCGTCGTATGCCGAATAAGCCTTATCGGCTGCGCAAGCTATACTTTTCGCGCCGAAAGACGACGAAAGGAAATGCGCGGAAAGAATCGCGCTCATTCTCTTAACGAAGGTCTTTTTATCGTAAATACTGACGAAATCGCTTATAAAATCCGTTTCACGCAGGTCGTCTACGTTGAGGAGAAGGACTTTCGGATAATACGCGACTATCGGACAATTGAAATGATCGACTCCTCTGCCCTCGTCGACGTTATAAGAGGAGCAGGGATAAAAAATAGCGTTTACTTTGCGCTTCAGAAGATATTCCGCGTGTCCGTGCATAAGCTTAGCTGGATAACAAGCCGTATCGGACGGAATGGAATACTGACCTTCGGAATAGATTTTTCTGTCGGAAAAGGGCGAAGTTACGACGCCGAAACCCAGCTCTTTGAAAAAAGTCGCCCAGAAAGGAAGCAGCTCGTACATATTCAGTCCCATAGGCAAACCTATATTGATTTTTCCTTTTTCGGGAGTCGGATTCATATATTCTGAAAGAAGTTTAAGCTTGAAGGCGTAGATATCCATCGGATCCTCCGCCTTTTTTATACCCAAAGGCTTCGAACAGCGGTTTCCCGCAATGTATTTTCCGCCGCCGGAAAAGGTGTTTACGGTGAGGATACAGCCGTTTCCGCAGCCCCCGCATCTGAAACTACGCACGGTATGAGTAAAATCGACAAGCTTATCTGGAGTTATAAGCGTAGAAATCCTGAATCCGCAGTTTTCCTTTGCGAAAAGAGCCGCTCCGAAGGCGCCCATAAGCGCGGAGAATTCCGTACGGATAACTTCCTTGCCCGTTTCCTGCTCGAAAGCTCTTAGTACGCAATCGCTTAAAAAAGTCCCGCCCTGAACGACGACGCAATTCCCGAGTTCTTCCGGCCGGGTACATCTTATTACTTTATAAAGCGCGTTTTTGACTACGCTTATCGAAAGCCCCGCGGAGATATTTGCGGTCGAAGCTCCGTCCTTCTGCGCCTGTTTAACAGAGCTGTTCATAAAAACCGTACATCTCGAACCGAGATTTACGGGAGCGTCGGCAAAAAGACCTATCCTCGAAAATTCCTCGGCGGAATACCCCAAAGCCTCGGCAAAGGTCTGCAAAAAAGACCCGCAGCCCGACGAACAGGCTTCGTTCAGATAAAGATATTCTATCGCTCCGTTTCTTATCTTAAAGCACTTTATGTCCTGACCGCCTATATCGAGTATAAAATCGACGGACGGACAGAATTTCTTCGCAGCCGTATAATGAGCTATCGTTTCGACTACGCCGAAATCGACGCCGAACGCGTTTCTGACAAGCTCTTCGCCGTAACCCGTGACCGCGGACGAAACTATATCGATATCGGGATAATCCGCATAAATCCCCGAAAGATAATCCTTCACAAGCTCTACGGGATTGCCGCGGCTCGAAGTATAAAAAGGACGGAAGATGTTTCCGTTCCCGTCGGCAAGAACAATTTTAAGCGTCGTGGACCCCGCGTCTATTCCGAGATAGTTTTCCTTCCCCGGCTTATCGAGAATCCTGATACCCTTGGAGTTGTTTTCGTGACGGCGACGGAATTCCGCATATTCCTCTTCCGAGCGGAAAAGAGGCCGACAACTTTCGTATTTTCCAAAAGAAGAGGTCTTTTCAAAAGCCTCCGAGACCTCCGCAAGATTCCGCTTCTCCGCAACTTTCGAGCGGGCTGCTCCTATCGCGACGTAATAAAGAGAATTATCGGGACATTCGCCCTTTATTCCGAGAATATCGTCGAAGGCTTTCCTGAGTTCGGAAAGAAAGGTCAGCGGTCCGCCGAGATAAAGTACGTTTCCGACTATTTTCCTTCCCTGCGCAAGCCCCGCAATCGTCTGATCGGCAACCGCGCGGAAGATTCCCGCGGCTATATTTTCTTTTCTTACGCCCTGATTAAGGAGAGGCTGTATATCGGATTTTGCAAAAACGCCGCACCTCGAAGCTATCGCGCAGACGTCGTCGTGATTTTCGGAAAGCTTATTCAAATCGTCGACGGTAAGCTTCATAAGCGTCGCCATCTGATCGATAAACGCGCCAGTCCCTCCCGCGCAACTTCCGTTCATACGCATCTCGAAGCCGTTTGTCAGAAACAGTATTTTTGCGTCTTCTCCTCCGAGTTCGATAACGACGTCGGTTTCAGACCTGAAAAAGCCTACGGCAAGCTTTTCGGCGTAGACCTCCTGAACGAAAGGAAGCCCGAGCGTTTCCGCGACTCCCATTCCGGCAGACCCCGAAACGGCTATAAGAGCTTCGTTCAGTCCGAATTCCCTGCGTATTTCTCCGAGCCGAGCGGCTACGGTTTCGGACACGCGTGAAAAATGCCTTTCGTACGACGAAAAAATCAGCGAATCGTCTTCGCCGACTACTACCGCTTTGAGCGTAGTTGAACCTATATCGAGTCCGATTTTCTTCATCCGTTTTTCTCCCGAGCTATGGCAAGCATAAGTTTTATCCGGTTTTCTCTGTTGACCGCGGACGCTCCCGCATCGTAATCCACGGGGAATATATTCGCGCTCGGATAAAGCTCTCTGAGTCTTCTTATCGTTCCTTTAGCGACTATATGATTGGGAAGACAACCGAAAGGCTGAGCGCAGATAACGTTATCGTAACCCTTCTCGATAAGCTCGGCAACCTCGCCCGGAAGCAGCCAGCCCTCGCCCATTTTTACTCCGCGGTCGATAACTCCGTCGGCAAGAGATTTTATTTTCTCAAACGGCGCGGGCGCGACAAATTCCGGATAGGGCTTCAAAGCGTCGGTCAAAAGATTCTCGTAATCTATCGTCTTTTTTTCGGCAAAACTTCCTATAAACTTTTTCAGCGGATTTCCTCCGTAATAGCCGTAATCCGTTACCGAATTCGCCGCGCAATACTGAAAGAATCCGAGCACGCCGGGAATCATATATTCGCAGCCCTCTTTCAGCAGAAAATCTTCCAGTCCGAAATTCGCGAACGGAGAATATTTTACGTAGATTTCTCCGACAATCCCGACCTTTATAAGCTCTTTTTCGTCTCTTTTGACCGAATGGAAATCAGAAGCTATGCCCGCAAGATTTTCTTTGATTTCGGCGCGGCTCGTTCCTTTTCCTTTCGAAAAACGGGAAGATATCTCCTTAACCCACCGCCCGACAAGCTCGTCGGAAGTCCCTTTCACCGATTCGTAAGGTCTTGTCTGATTCCTGAGCAGCATTATCATATCGCCATATATGAAGGACGCGAGAGCTTCGGTTATCATAGAGGGAGTGATTTTAAAACCGCTGTATTTTTCAAAGCCCGCAAAGCTTACGGATATTACGGGGACGAAAGGAAGCCCCATTTTTTCGAGAGCCTTCCGCAAAAGACAAATGTAATTCGACGCGCGGCAGCCTCCGCCCGTCTGAAAAAAAATAAGCGCGGTTTTATTTACGTCGTAATCTCCGCATTCAAGCGCGTAAAGCAGCTGTCCGAGAGAGCAAATAGCCGGATAGCACATATCGTTATGAAGATATTTCAATCCCGTATCAATAACTTCCTTTCCTTCGTAATGGACGACTTTGAAGTTATATCCTCTGAGCCTGAAAATCTCTTCGAGAAAATACATATGTATGGGGAATATATCGGGAGCCAGAATCGTATAGCTCTTTTTCATTTCCTTGGTAAAATCCATTTTCCGACGTTTCTCCTCGTCTTCGGCAAACCGCGATTTTATAAAGAAAAAGCCTCCGCGGGGAGACTTTTCCCGTGCCGAGTATTATCCGACACTTTTATTAATTGATTATAAATTCGTACGCATCGTTCGCAACCCGACGGAAATCAGTCCTTTTTAATGCGGACGTCAAGACTTTCCGCGGGAATTTCTATTCCGTTTTCGTCAAAAGCCTTCTTCAAAGCCTCATACATTTCGAAGTAAACCGTCCAGTAATCGTCCGTTTTGCACCAGACTCTCGTAAACAAATCCACGCTTTTCGGAGAAAATCCGTTTATTCTTACGGTCGGCGCGGGATTATCCAATACGAGCGGATTTGCCGCGGCGGTATCGGAAATAATCTTCCTGACTTTTTCGAAATCCGCGGAATGCAATATGGATATATCAAGATTGACTCCTCTTATATCCTTTTCGGTATAATTGACTATCGTACTCGTGGAAAGCGTTCCGTTGGGAATATAGATTACTTTATTATCGAAAGTACGGACCTTCGTGTTGCAGATCTTAATCTCTTCGACCACTCCTTCGTAGCCGCAGGCGGATATATAATCGTCGTCCCTGAAAGGCCGCGTAATCAGAATCAGCACGCCTCCCGCAAGATTGGAAAGCGTTCCGTTTACGGCGAGACCGACGCATACGCCCAAGGAGGTTATAAGAGCCGTAAGTCCGCTCGTATCGATTCCGAGATAGCCTACAAGACAGATAACGACGAGGACTTTCAGCGTTATTTTAAAGACGTAGCTCAAAGTCTTATAAAGCGTTTTGTCTATCTTTCCTCCGTTGACTATTTTCTTGTCGATTTTAGCCGAAAGCTTTTTGGAAATCAGGTTTATCAGCCTGAAGGACAGGAACCAGACGACCAGCGCGACTACTATCCTCACACCGACGTTGGCGAGCCACGTTTCCACGGACGCCCAGAATTCCGACCAATCCATAATCTATCTCCTTTTCATCGATTTTAAGCCATCGGTCTCAACCGCTAAAGCTTATAAGCTACTTTCCCGTCAAACACTTTAATCTTCCGCTTATAGAGTAGCTGTAAATACTCCCGTCCGCCCATATAAGATGGTCGAAAAGAGCAACTCCCATATTTTCGAGAAAAACCGAAAGATTCTGCGTGAAAATATCGTCCTCCACGGAAGGATCGGAAAACCCCGACGGATGAGCGTGCGCGACGAGAACGCTTGCCGCGTGATACCGCAGACAGTTTTCCGCTATATCGCGGAAAGAAACCGTAGCCGCCGTCGGAGAATTTCCTTTGATTTCGTACTCGAACAACGACTGCCCCGTGACCGTAAGGAAGGTTATGTATACGATTTCGTTGAATTCGCCTTCGAAACGGTTCGACAAGTGAGCGCAAAGCTCTTCGTAAGTACGAACCTTGCCTTTTTCGTTTTTAATGGACGCACAGTAATTCATACATTTACGAAGCACAGCCAGATATTCCGCACTTGCCTTGGAAATCTTTCCGATGTTCATAAGGTCAAAAACATCAGCTTCCAATACATTCTTCAACGAACCGAAACGCATTATAAGCTTATGAGCGGTCTCGTTCATATCCTTTCTCGGACAGCCGTAATATAAAAGAAATTCCAGAACCTCGTGTTCGTTCCAGTTCTTACAATCGAGATTCAGAAGTATCTTCCGCAGCCGCATACGATGACCTTCGTGAACGTTTTTATCGGTCGATTTCTTCCTCTTGGCTTTAACCTTCACGGGGACGTCGGCTTTTACTTCTCCTCCGTCTTCGAGCTTGTTCGTTTCCTCCGTAAGCGAAATCTCCGGAGCAATCTCCTGTTTTTCGACGGAAGCCTCTTCCGGAACATCTTCGTCCTTTACGTCGGATTCCGGTTCCTCTCCGAGAAATTTCATAACATTTTCAATGAGCTTTCTACGGAATTCGTCCGCAACCATCACGCAATTACCCGAATCCGTAACGCATTCGTCCGGCTCTGCATTATCCTGAACGTCTTCATTCGTAACGTCTTCATCCGGAACGTCCACATCTTCTTTTGCCTTTCCCGATTCTGCAAATTTATCCGATTCATCTTCAAACATAATAAAATAATCCTCTATAACCAAAGAAAACAAGGCTTAATTGCCAGTATGACCGAGAACAATTGGATTTTACTATATCGGGAAACGTTTGTCAACCGATTTTTCAAACGTAAATGCTCGTGAAAATATCGGCAAATCGAATATTATTCATTTATTAATCCGAATCGGCGTCGCTTTACGCAAGTATTATTCAGCAATGACTTGATTTCGCGAATATATGCAAACGAAAAAGTTCCGTCGGATTTTTCACCGACGGAACTTTTTATAAAAAACCAAAGTCAATCCGGCTTTACGCCTTGTTTTTCTTGTCTTTTCTGAGCTTTATAAGCATAACCGCAAAAACTGCCGCAAAGAGAATCACGACGATAAGAAGAATTATAGTAAGAGCCGAAAGCGGCGTGCTTACTTTAAGCCTGAACGAATAGGAGACATTTCCGATTTCCGCGCGGATATCGACAGAGCCGTCTTTAAGCGCGTGAAGAACTCCGTTCGAATCGACGAAAGCCACGCTCTCGTCCGTACTCGTCCAGACGATATCGCTCATATCGAAATCGGCGGGAAGAACGTCAACCGTAAGAGTCTTGCTTTCTCCGGAATTCATTGAATATACGTCCGTAACATAAATACCCGTGTAGGTCTTTTCGTTGACGGTAACGCTAATCGTAGCTTTGACTCCGTTGAGAGTTTCCGCCGTAATAACGGCGTTGCCCTTTCCTACGGCGGTGATAACGCCTTCCTGACTTACTATGGCAACTTCTTCGTTACTGCTGCTCCATACGAGCTTCGCAAAAGTCGTATCCTCGGGAAGCACCGTAGCTTTTACCGCAAGAGTTTTTCCCCGAGTGAGAACGGCTACCGTCGAATCGAGAGTAACCGATTCCGCATACACGGGATTGACGGAAACGCTGATCTTCGCCGTAACTCCGTTGGTCGCGGTAAGAGTCAGAACGGATCTTCCGACCTTAACTCCGTTGACCGTATATCCGTCTACGGTAACGTTATCGTTATCGCTCGTTATGACTACGTTCCTGTACGTTGCGTCCGAGGGAAGAATATCGTAGATAATCTCGACCGAGGTTCCTATATCTATTCCGATAATATCCTGAACGAGAATCTCGCTGACTTCTCTCGGAAGAACTCTTACTTTTACTTCGGCGGAAGCCTTTCCGTCTTTGCTTACGGCTTTGACCGTAGCTTCGCCCAGACCTTCGGCGCGGAATATTCCGTTTTCGACCGTAACTACGCTTTCGTCGGAGGAAATCCAGTCAACGTCCTTGTAAGTCGCGTTGCCCGGTTTAACGCTTGCCGTTATTTCGGCCGTGTCGCCTATGACTATCTCGGTATAGGACATCGAAACGACGACTTCGGTCGCATATATCGGATTGACGGTGACTACGCATTCGGCGGTATTGCCGTACTTCGTGGTTGCGGTTATCGTAGCCGTACCTATGCCTACGGCCTTGACGACACCGTCTTCTACGGTAACTATCGATTCGTCGCCGCTGCTCCAGACTACGGTCTTATCGGTGGCTTCGGTGGGATATACGGTCGCTTTAAGAGTAAAGCTGCCGCCTATGGTAACGCTCTTGCTCTCCGCGTCGAGCGTAACGCTTCTGTCGGCTAAGCCTTTAACGGTAACTTTGCATTCCGCTTTGAGTCCGGAAATCGAACTTACCGTAATTACCGCGTCGCCTTCTCCGACCGCAGTAACAACTCCGTTTTCCACGGTAACTACCGATTCGTCGCTGCTGCTCCAGAGAAGCTTATCGGTGGGATAGCTCTTGGGATAACAATTAAGCTCAACCGTACGGCTTCCGCCCTTGGCTATTTCCATAGCAGACGGAATCTGAATGAGCTGAGGACCGATTATCGCGGTTTCGACCGTGGTATTGAGAGCCATATCCGCAACCGTGATATAAATCTTGGAAGGATTTATGCTTGCTTCGAGCATTTCCTCCGCAAGACCGGTTATATCGTAAACGACGTGTTCCGTTCCGCCCTTTTCTACGTCGGAAAGAACGACGTTGTCGCCGAGAGTATAGGCGTTGGTAAAGTCGGTCAACTGAAGATACTGAAGATAATCGTTATCCGAAACGTCGAATTCGAGATAGGTTTTTCCGTCGACGAGACTTACTTCCACGTTTTCGATTTTGGGCGCAACGTTGTCTATTTCAAAGTCGAACGACCAGATATTCGCGGAATTGTCGGCGGGTTTGCCCGCTTCGGGAGTTACCTCTACCGTACAGGTGAACTTCGTTCCGTCGGGATAAGCCTTGCCCGTTTCGTCGTAAGCCTGCCAGCCGTTGGATTCGAAATAGTAGATAACGGATCCCGTAGAGTTATAGTAGAAGCTCTTTCCCGAGCCTTCGGAAACGTTACGGAAAACTACGTTTCCGTTTTCGTCGGTAATCGTCGTTTCTACCGAGGTAACGGCTCTTCTCAAACCGAGAACGAACGAAAATCTCGCAGCCGGTCCGAGTTTATTGGAATAACGGATTCTGTCGCCGAGAATCGTTCCGTCTATCTGATTGACGCCGAGGAAAAGACCTTCGCCGGAATTCATATTGAGAAGCATAGCCGCGGAAGGCTGCATAAATATCTCGCTTTCGTCGTCGTAAATGCTTCCGTCGAGCGCGGACGCCGCAAGCCAGTCGCCGTAAAAGCCCATAAATACCATAGAAAGTTCTTCGGTTACGTTGGTTTCGGGCTTAAGAGTGATAAAGCCTTCGACGAAACTTCCGTTTACGAAATCGTCGTCGATATACTTTTTGCCAGCCTCGGTGAGGGTTATGGTAACGGTAAGCTTCGTATCATCGCCGGGAGCAACGACTGCTCTGTCGCCCGTAAGACCTTCAACCGATACGACCGCATATTCGGTTCCGAGTTCTCTCGACTTGAGCGTAACGTACTTAACGCCGTCGATTTCAATCGCTTCGTCCGTAACTATCGTCCAATCCAGAGAATACACGATGGTTTTATCGGTTATGTTTCTGACGAAGAATTCAAACGTATAGGTTCCTTCTTCGCTCGCTCCGAGTTCGCATTTTGCGTACGCGCTTCCTTCGGTATAAAGATATGCGCCCGTTTTTATTGCGGCTTCGAGATTCATCATACCCGCCCCCTGACTTCTCGGAGAAGTTATAACTCCGTTATCGTTGATTATGGGCGTAGCCGTACTCATAAGAAGCTGTTTCGTTATAACGGAAAGCTCAGGCTCGCTCTTTTCGGGGAATATCTCTCTGAGATACTGACGAAGAACGGCCGCTCCGCCCGCAACCTGAGGCGCAGCCATACTCGTTCCGCTGTAAGATTCGTATTTATTGCCGGAAACCGCGGAGTAAATCGATCCGCCGGGCGCGGTTATTTCGGGTTTAAGTCTGAGGTCTGAGGTGCAGCCCCACATACTGTAAGAGCTTACCTGTCCGCCCGAAGAGGAGTTTGCGACAAGTCCTTCGTCGAACCGCAGAGTCTTATCCGTCTGCTCTTTAAGGAAGAGTCCGAACTTTCTCATAATGAACGCCGAGGGAATGACTCTGTTGTCTATCTGCATTCCGACGTAGGAAGTGCTGTCTACGTTATCGTAAACGAGAACGCCGATAGCTCCGGCGTTTGCCGCGTTTACAATCTTATCGGAGAAGGAGATAACGCCTCTTTCAACCAAAGCGATCTTGTCTCTTACGTCTATTCCTTCGTAATCGGAGGGAGCGCCCGTTCCGGGAACGACTTCGTAGTGAAGATCCCGTCCCTTGAAACGTTCGAAAATCATATCCGAAGTGTTTTCGGCTGTATCCGCAAAGTTGGTCATAAGACCGTTGGATTCCACATACTGAGTAAAGATTTTAACGTTATCCGCGCTCGCAACGCCCAAAGAAGCCGTATAAGCAGCCGGCGTAGCCGTAAGACCGTAATCGGGATTCGCAGCAAGAGGAAGATTGGTTTCCGAAACGTTGCCGAAGCCCTGATATGCGTCGTTACCCATAGCGACGCAGAGCGTTATTCCGCTTTCGAATACTCTCCGGTAGGTTTCGGCGACAGACTGATTAGCTTCGAGAAGTCCGGCGGAAAGACCGAGAGACATATTCACTACGTCCGCTCCGAGCTTTATCGCGTCGTCGAGAGCCGCCATAGTCGAATCCGTATAGGAATATCCGTCGTCGCCGAAAACCTTCATAAACGCAATCTGCGCGTCGTACGCAACGCCCTGAATCTTACCGGAATTCGCCGCAACGATACCCGAAACGTGCATACCGTGATCGCTGCTTACGGGATAGACGTTATTGTCGTTATCCGCATAATCGTAAGCGTAAGGAACTTTCTGGGTTTTATATGTATTGCCGGCAGCGGCTCCGGAACTCAGAGCAGCCGTTTTAATAAACTCGGTTATGCTTTCACGAGTATATTTAGGCTCGGGAACGTCGCCCTGAAAAGCCTCGTGAGTTACGTCAAGACCGGAGTCGAGAACCGCTACGAGCGTACCTTTTCCCGTATAACCGAGGTCGTAGGCAGCCTGACTTCCTATCATTGAACCGCTCGAAAGCATATAAGGTTCTTCGCTGACTTCGGTTTCGAGACGGGTAACCGACTGCGCGAGATACGCTCTCGAAACGCCTTCGATTTCTCTGATTCTGAACATATTGCCGACCGTCGTTCTGAGAGAGATTCCCAGAATAGCCGTGTTGTATTCATAAGTGAATTCGTAACTTCCCTTGGGAAGAAGCTGAGAAATACTTTCTTTTACGCCCGCAATAAGAGCGTTTTTGCGTTCGACGAGATTCTTTCCTTCCTGACTCTGAAGAACTCCGTAAACGCTTCCGTATTCCTCTATAAGTTCGGATTCGGCGGAAATCGCGCTTCCGTCAATTTCTACTATAATCGGCGCGGTCGTATCGTAATCTATTCCGTACTGCGTGAGAAACGCCGCGTCGTCGTCCGTAATGCGGGTAAGCTTCGCTCCGTCGTAAATCACGACCGAAGAATCGGCGTATCCAGAATTTATTCCCGGACAAATCATAGCGGCAAGCGCAAGCACCGTTATCGCCGCCAGAATAAGTATATAATTCTTTTTCATTTTCCCTCCGTGTCCCTTCCGTAAGGGGACATCAACGGTCCTTTTTCGGGAAAGACTTCCCTCTATGACCGCCCCGATTCGTAATCGGATAATTTTCCTTGGAATTCTTTTTGATTGTCTGTTTCCTTGAAATTCTTTCCGAGCCGATAATTTCCTTGAAATTCGTTATTTTTGCGGCTCTCGGATATTGTTTTTAAGGGGAGGACTATGCCTCCCCTCGGTTTTAACGTAAAGCGCGGAAAACCGACGCTGAAACGTTAGTCTTCTTTCTTCTTTCTTACGAAAAGAACGGGAACGAGTGCGCAAAGGGCAAGAATTCCGAATGCGGACACTACTTCGCCGCTGCAGCTGTTTGCGTTTGCAAGATCTTTCTGAAGCTGAGCGATTTTTGCGTTGAGAGTTTCGATCATAGCGTTAAGCTCGCTCTTGTCGGTTTCGAGCTGAGATTTTTCAGCCTTGAGAGTTTCGAGCTGAGCCTTGATTTCTTCGAGTTCCTTGCTTACGGCTTCTTTATCCGCGTTTGCTTCCTCGAGGAGTTTTTCGGCTTCTTCGATTTTTGCCTTAAGCTCTTCGATTCCGGCTTCCTTTACCGTATAGGAAGTCTTGACGGTCTTGGTGAGAACGGCGTTTCCGAAAGTACCGGAAGCGGTGACTTCGATGTTAACGGTGGTTCCGGACAAAACGCCCTGAATAACGTAATATCCGTCTTCAGCCTGAATTTCCGTTCCGTCCGCTTTGACTACATACTGCTGCGCGTAGAAGGCTTCTCCGACTTCAACTATAACGCTGCCGTTGTTTTCGGTAACGGAAACCGTGAATACGGGCATATTCTCGGAAGAAATGCTCTTCACGTTTGCGAAATATCCGCTGATAGCTGCGAACTGCTCAGCGTCGTTGACATAGAGAGTAGCGTCGTTCGCAATACCCTTGAACCAGTCTCCGTCGGGCGCAAAGAAGTCCGAACCGAATATGGGAGCGTTGCCGAAGAATACTACGTCTTTAAGATTCGTGCAGTTAACGAAAAGGCTCGATTCGGTAGAAATAACCGAAGCGGGAATAATTATCGCTTCAAGAGAGGTACATCCGTCGAAAGCGTGCGTTTCGATATTAGTAACGGTCTCGGGGATAGTAATCTTGGCGAGATTTACGCAGTTTTCAAACATATACTGCGGAATGGTAGTCGTTCCTTCGGGGAATATGAATTCCGTAAGTCCCGTGCAGTCCGCAAAGAGCGAGAACGCGCCGTTAATATCGGCTTTGGAGTTAAGCTTGATTTCGGTAAGCGACTTGCAGCCGTTGAATACCGAACCTTGATAAGACACAACGTATTCGAGATTTACTTCTCTGAGGTTAGCGCAATTCTGGAAAGCTCCGTAAGGAAGAGAAGTAATAGTCGAAGGAAGAGTTATGGTTTCAACGGAAGAACCTCTGAATCCGCCGTAGGGAAGAGAAGTTATTCCTTCGGGAATAACGATGTTCTTGACTTTAAGTCCCTGTAAGGTATCGTCAGGAAGAGTCGTTACGGTATCGGGGATAACGAGAGTGTCGAGTTCGAGTGCAGCAGGAATCAGAACGATGGTCGTCATTGCCTTATCGTAAAGAATGCCGTCTTTAACTACGTAATACTCGTTTTCGGGATCGATGGTTATCGTTGCGAGATTTACGCAGGTGTTGATCATTCCCGTATCGATGGAATTAACGGTCTTGGGAAGAGCAAGGCTCGTAAGGGCGGGCAGCGAAGAGAAAGTATAACCGTTGATTACTTCGACGCCTTCGGGAATAATGATTTCGGAAAGATTCGTGCAGCCGTATACGGGAGCCGAAGGAATGGAGTTCATTCCAGCCGAGAATCTGATGGAAACGAGATTCGGACACTGCTGAGCGATTCCGTTTTCAACCATAGTAACGGTATCGGGAATATAGAGAGAGGTAAGACCCGAAGTGTTGAACGCAAACCATCCGATGGTCGTAACGTTCTTGAGATCGATGGTTTCGAGACTCATAGCACCGTAGAAAGCGTTGCCCTCGATGGTCGTAACGGTTTCGGGAAGGTCGATGAATCTGATTCCGGAATTCTGGAAAGCAGATGAGGGAATAGTGGTTATGGTAGTTTTGCTTAAATCTACGGTCGCAAGATTGGTGCAGCCTTCGAATGCGCTTGCGCCTATGCTCTTGATCGAAGAGGGAAGAGTTATGACTACGATGCTGGTGTTGCCCTTAAACGCAGCCTTAGCGATATTTTCGGTTCCTTCCTTTACTTCGTAATGGAGGGACTTGATACCGAAAGGATAAATAACGAGCGTCTTTCCGCCTTCGGAATAAAGCGCGCCGTTATCACTGATAAGAGTAGGATTGCCTTCTTCTACTTCGATAGTTTCAAGGCTGTCGCAGCCGTCGATGAAACCGTCGGGAAGAGCGGTTACGGTCTTGGGAATCCAAAGACTCTTAAGACTCTTGCAGCCTCTGAAAACGCCGCCGTAGATGCTCTTGATGTTCTTGGGAATATTGATGCTTTCCGCAGATTCGCAGTTTTCGAAAGTACCGTCGTTTACGAGTTCGCCGCCGATTACTTCGAGAGTATCGGGAAGAACGAATTCCTTGACCTTGGAGCAACCCATAAACGCACCGCCGCCGAGGGACTTGACCGTGGAAGGAATGTTGACCGTTTCGAGAGAACCGCAGCCGCTGAAAGCATAGTGACTGATTTCTTCGAGACCTTCGTTAAGAACGACTTCCTTTATTTTCCAATCGTACTGGAAGGCTCTTTCCATTATAAGTTCGGTCTTTTCGTGCGCTTCGAATTTAGTCTGTTCGCTTGCCGACGGGAAAATGATAAGTCTGGAATAATCCTTGGAATACAAAGCTCCGTTGTAAACCGTATAGTTTTCGTTTTCGGAATCTACGGTTATTTCCTTAAGAGAGCTGAGATTGAAGAAAGCGTGGCTGTTGAATATGTATTCCGTGCCGTTGTCGTCAGTATAATGAACCCACTCTCTTATATCCTTTACGGACGCGGGAAGATGAATGGACTGAAGTCCGGTGGACTGGAAGCAAAGCTCGCCGAGAGTTTCGATACCTTCGGGAAGAGTTACGCCGGTAAGACTCCAGCACTGAACGAACGCGCTCTGACCGATAGCCTTAAGAGTGGAAGGCATATTGATGGTTGTAAGACTTCCGCAGTTGTTGAAGCACATTGCCGGAATTTCCGTTATTCCTTCGGGAAGAGTTATGCTCTGAATCGCGGTACTGGAGAAGCAATACGTTCCGAGTACGGAAAGCGTGGAAGAAAGCGAAACTTCCTTAACGGAATAGCAGTCTCTGAAACAGTTGTTGCCGAGACTTTCGACGCCTTCGGAAACCGTAACGGACGAAATATAGAAGCACGCCGCATACGCGCCTTCGCTTACGTTTTTAACCGTTCCGGGAATCGTAACGCTCTTGAAGCCGCAACCGGAAAACGCATATCTTCCGATAGCCGTAACCTTGTCGAGATTGATATCGACAAGCTTGCTGCAATATGCAAACGAATAATCGCCGATACTCGTGCAGCTTTCGGGAAGCGTAACTTTAAGAAGATTTTCTTTGTAGCTGAAAGCGTTGCCGCCGATAGCCGTGACGCCGTCGGGTACCGTTACCTCAGCCGCCGTTCCGTTGTACTTGACGAGAACGTTATCTTCGATTTCGAATTCCGGCGTTTCGTCGTCCGCGAATACCGGCATGGTTTCAAAACCGAATCCGACTATTGTCGTAAGAACAAGCACTAAGCTCAGAAACAAAACGACAATACCTTTTGTCTTTTTCATAAAAAGTTCCTCCGTTGTTTTATTTATCTAATCCGCTTTCCGCGGCGTCGACCTGTTTGATTATCCTTCTGCGGCTTTATCGGCTTTCGCAGACAGTTTCTCCTTCGTCTTTTCAATAGCCTTCTTCGCTTCGGATATTCCGTTGATGCCTCCGCCCTTCGCTTCCATATAATGAAGGGGTCCGATCTTATCCACCTTAGCGAATATCTCGTTAAGCGCGACTATATGTTCGGCAACGGCAGCGTAATCCTCTTCCGTAAGTCCGTCGGAAGCCCTTGCCATTTCCTCGGCTCCTTCGGCGTGTATCCTTTCGATATTCGCCGCGCATTCGGGCGTAAGACTGACGTACGTAACTCTCTTGTCGCTCAGTCCGTTCCTTCTCTGAATAAGTCCCGCAGCCTCGAGTTTGTTAAGAAGCTTCGTAACCGCGCTCTCTTCCTTGATAATCATCTGCGCAAGTTCGCTGACCTTACATTCCCCCACGCAGTTCAGAACGATAAGCGCGTAATACTGTACGCCGACAAGCCCCGGATAATAGTCCGGAATCTTCTCCCATATATGCCTCTGGACGTAAATCGTATTGAACGTATGATTGCGGATAAATATATCCACCAGCTCTTTATCCATAAATTCTCCTCTCTCACGGCCGATTCCGCCGCATTCCCTCTTTTTCGCTTTATCTGTTTTGTATAGTATAATCCCACAAATCAATCTTGTCAAGCGTTTTTTGTAATTAAATGAATTTTTCATTTACTGAAAACTTCATACATATTTAACAAAAAAACGGGACCCGCAATCAAGCGAATCCCGTCGCGTCCGCGTTTCGACCGGTCCGAAGAAAAGCCCTCCGAGCCGGACGGGAACGCTTATTTTTCCATAACGTAAACCCAGTTGTGAGTGTCTTCGATAAGACCGTTCTGAATACCTACGAGAGTGTCGTAAAGTTTCTGAGTCGTCTTTCCGATACCGCCGTCGCCGACCTTGTATTCCTGTCCTTTATAAGAGAACATACCTACGGGGCTGACAACCGCAGCCGTACCCGTTCCGAACATTTCGGTAAGCTGACCGTTCTTTGCGGCTTCAACGAGTTCGTCGATGGTAATCATTCTTTCTTCGACTTCGTAACCGAGCGTGCGGGCAAGGTTGACGATACTGTTTCTCGTGATACCGGGAAGAATAGAGCCGTCGAGTTCGGGGGTTACTACCTTTCCGCCGATAACGAAGCAGATATTCATCGATCCGACTTCTTCTATGTACTTTCTCTGCGCGCCGTCAAGCCAAAGAACCTGATCGTAACCCTTCTTCTTCGCTTCATAGGAGGCTTTGAGGCTGCAGCCGTAGTTGCCGCCGAATTTAGCCGCGCCGGTGCCGCCTACGGGAGCCGTTCTGGAATAGAAGTCTTCCACGTAGATGTTGACGGGATTGAGTCCCTTGGAGTAATAGCTTCCTACGGGAGAAAGAATGATGTAGAACAGATAGGTATCGCTTGCTTTGACGCCGAGATACGGATCGGTACCGATCATCGTGGGACGGATGTAAAGAGAAGTTCCCTTTTCGGTGGGAATCCAGCTTTCGTCAAGCTTAACGAGCTGTTTAAGACCTTCCATAGCCGTTTCGATGTCGAGACGAGGCATACAGATTCTGTCCGCAGAATTGTCCATTCTCTTGAAGTTATCGAAAGGACGGAAGAATCTGATTTCACCGTTCTGTCCCTTATAGCACTTCATACCTTCGAAAATAGCCTGACCGTAATGGAAAACGGTAGTTGCGGGCGAAAGAGCTATGGGCGCGTAAGGCTCTATACGAGGGTTATACCAGCCCTTTTCGGTCGAGTAGTTCATAAGGAACATATGGTCGGTGTAATATTTGCAGAATCCAAGAGGGCCGGTGGGCTTTTCTTTGGGTGTAGCAGTCTTCGTAACGGAAATATTCATAATTTCATTCTCCTTATTATGCCTGAGGCATAAGTTCAGTTTCATTTTATAATCTGTTTCTTCCCTTGTCAACATAAAAACGCCAACAATTCGCGGAATTTTTTATCGCCTCGATATATCGTTAAATCAAAAAAGCGGATCTCCTACGGATAATCCGCTCTGTTTCTTCATTCCTTGATTATATGAGTACCGCTCTTGCCGTTGATGGCGTCCCGCGCTTTATCGAGATTGGCGATAATGGCGGTGTTTCCCGTAGCTTCGACGAACGAAACGGCAGCCTTGACCTTGGGAAGCATACTGCCCTTTCCGAATTCTCCGGAAGCCGCGAATTTTTCCGCGTCCGAAACGGAAAGCTCGCGAAGATCGGTCTGATTCTCCTTCCCGAAATTCAACGAAACGCAATCGACAGCCGTAAGGATGACGAATCTGTCCGCTCCGATAAGCTCGGCGAGTTTTGCGGAAGAATAATCTTTGTCTATAACCGCGTCTACGCCCGTGAGAACGTCTCCCTTACGGATGACCGGAATACCTCCGCCGCCGACGGTGATGACTACGCAGCCGTTATCTACGAGCTGCCTTATGGGTTCGATTTCGACAATATCCTGAGGAATGGGGGAAGCAACGACCCTTCTCATACCCTTACCGGGGATTTCGGTCATAACCATTCCTTTCTTCTCGATAAGCACTTCGGCTTCTTCCTTCGTATAATAACCGCCTATCGGCTTGGTCGGATTTGCAAAAGCTCCGTCCTCGGGATCGACGACGACCTGCGTAACGAGAGTAACCGCCGGAGAGGTTATTCCTCTGCGGGTAAATTCGTTCCGAAGAGCGTTCTGAAGATGATAACCTATGTATCCCTGACTCATTGCTCCGCATTCGGGAAATCCCATATACTTGACTTTTTCTTCGTGCATAAGAGCCGTGTCGAAAGCAAGATTGATCATTCCGACCTGCGGTCCGTTTCCGTGAGTAACTATAAGAGTATTGCCCTCTTCCACAACGTCCGCAAGAACCGCCGCGGTCTGCTTAACTATTTCTTTCTGCTGTTCGGAACTGTCTCCGAGCGCGTTGCCGCCCAACGCTACCACGATTTTCATAATTGACTCCTTTAAACCGAAACAGCCGCAGAGTTACCCGCGGCCGTTTCCTTTTTTTACAACCTGCGTTTTATACGTTGCCGAGAGTAGCGACCATAACGGCTTTGATGGTGTGCATTCTGTTTTCGGCTTCGTCGAATACCTTGGAATACTTGCTTCTGAAAACTTCGTCGGTAACCTCCATTTCTTTAAGTCCGAATTTCTCGTAAACATCCTTTCCCACAGCCGTCTCGAGATCGTGGAAGGAAGGCAGGCAGTGCAGGAAGATTGCGTCGGGATTACCCGTTGCTTTCATCATATCCATCGTAACTCTGTAAGGTTCGAGCTGTCTGATTCTTTCGGCATACTTGTCCTCTTCGCCCATACTTACCCATACGTCCGTGTAAAGAACGTCGGCGCCTTCGACGTCGGCAACGTTTTCGGTAAGAGTGATCGTTCCGCCCGTTTCGCGGCAGACTTCTTTCATCTCGTCGACGAGAGCTTCGCTCGGGAAAAGTTCCTTGGGAGCAAGAGCCATAAAGTGCATTCCCATTTTTGCGCAGCCTATCATAAGCGAATTGCCCATATTGTTTCTCGCGTCGCCTACGTAAACGAATTTGATTTTATTGAAGGGCTTTGCAATGTGTTCCCTTACGGTCAGGAAGTCGGCAAGAATCTGCGTCGGATGATATTCGTCGGTAAGACCGTTCCAGACGGGAACTCCGCTGAAGCGGGCAAGATCCTCCACAACGGACTGCTTGAAACCTCTGTATTCTATTCCGTCGTAGAAACGACCGAGAACCTTCGCGGTGTCTTCGAGACTTTCTTTCTTACCCATCTGGCTGTTGCTGAGATAAGTAACGTGAGCGCCTTCGTCGGCTGCCGCAACTTCGAACGAACAACGCGTTCTCGTGCTGGTCTTATCGAAAATAAGAACTATGTTCTTACCGTCGAGAGATTTGTTTCTGATACCGAGGCGCTTTTTAGCCTTGAGATCCTGAGCAAGATCGAGCATATAACGGATTTCGTCGGGAGTGAAATCCTTAAGAGTAAGAAAACTTCTTCCTTTTAAATTAACGGGCATTTTTGTTATTCTCCTTGTTTATTATTGTTTATTGATTGTATTCGCTCCTTTCGGAACGGGTTTTGTCTTTTCGTTTACGGCAAATCTCTTTCTATCGCCATACTCATACAATGCGGACCGCCCCTTCCTCTCGAAAGCTCCGAGCAGGGAATTTCGTTGAGCGAAAGTCCGCTTTTTCTCATAAGAGCGTTCGTTACGACGTTACGGGCATAGACGATTACGTTGCCGGGAGACAGCACGAGGGTATTCGCGCCGTCGTTCCATTGCTCTCTTTCGCTGTCGATATAGTTATTTCCGCCGCATCTGACGAAAGTAACCTTTTCGATTCCGAGATGTTTTTCGAGGCTCTTTCCGATTCCCTCGGGTTCCTCTTCGATAATAAACTTTCCGTCTTTAACCGAAAGCGCAAATACGCCTATTTCCTTCTCTATATTGGGATGAACCGCGAATTTATCCTTGTCCACCATCGTAAGAACGGTATCGAGGTGCATATAGCTCCTCGTTTTGGGAATGTTTACCGCAAGAACTTTCCTGAACCCGCTTTCTGCGTCGGAAAGAATCCTGCCCGCGACTTTTTCCACGGCTCCCGCCTGAGTGCGCTGCGAAACGCCTATCGCGAGAGTGTCCGGAGCGAGTACCATAACGTCGCCGCCCTCTATGGAATAACCGTCCGTTCTGTCGTAATAAACCGGAATTCCTCTAAACATCGGGTGATTGCGGAGAACAAATTCCCCGAGAAGAGATTCCCTGTTTCTTGCTTCGCTGTACATACGGCTTATTATGACTCCGTTCCCTACGAAGGAAAACGGATCTCTCGTGAAGTACATATTCGGGAGCGGATCGAATACGAATGGATACGAATCGGGCATTCTGTCTTCGAGAGACTGTCCTTTATAATCGAACTCGCTCTTCCTCAATCCCGCAATCAATATATCCGCCATCTCGAAAACGTCCTTCCCCGAAAGAAAATCCACAAGCGCGGCAACCGTATTTTCTTCCGTAATACGGGTTTCCCTCAGAAAATCACGCAAAAAGGCGCGCTTAAGCTCCTCTGACAAAGCCGCGGTCTGCGCAATCAGATCCCTTATTTCAAAGACCTCAACGCCATGCTCGCGGGCAACGTTTGTATACGCGTCATGTTCTCTTTGCGCTTCCTCAAGCCATGGAATATCGTCGAAAAGCTGTCTTTCAAGATACGTCGGAACGAGATTTTCGAGTTCTCTGCCCGGTCTGTGAATAAGAAGTTTCTTAAGCTTTCCGACCTCGTTTCTGTTGCAAACCATAAACACCTCCGCCGCATAAAACGGCAAATCAGCAATCTTTAATTTTCTGTATTTTCAGCGAAAGTCCGCATATATCGTTCCGTTATCGCAATCGTCGTCACCGTATGTATCTCCGCGGGACTCTCGGCGATATTCTGCACAAAACCTCGTACGGAATCGTTCCGCAGGACGAGGCAAAATCGCTTATTCCTACGGGCGTCCCGAATCCGAAAATACCGACTTCGTCGCCGACCTCGAATTCCCCGTCCTCTCCGTCAAGCATAAGCAAATCCATACACACCCTTCCGATAACTCTCAGTGGCTTGCCCCGAACGAAAACCTTTCCTTTCCCAGAAAGACTTCTCGGATAGCCGTCGGCGTAGCCTATCGCGGCAACGAGAATAAACGAATCCTTCTCGAGAGCTTCGCTGCAACCGTATCCTATGAACGAACCTTTTTTCAGTCTCTTAACCGAAACTATACGGCTCTTAAGCGTCATAACCTCTCTCAACGGAACCGGATAACCTTTATACGGCTCGCAGCCGTACAGCGCAAGCCCAGCGCGCACGAGGTTGAATTCCGGAGCGTTAACGGGGATTCCGCCCGAAGCGCAGCAGTGTCTGTACGGAAAAACGATTCCTCTGTTTTCAAGCCGAACTAGCAGCTCCGAAAAACGCTCGATCTGCCTGCGCGTATACGCCTTATCAAAAAGATCTCTTCCGTCCGAAGCCGCAAGATGAGTATATATTCCCTCGACCGAAAGATTTTTCAGCCGCAAAATACGCCCGACCGCAACGAACGCGTCTTCGATTCCCATACCGAATCTCGACATACCCGTGTCCGTTTTTATGTGAACGGAAATTCTTCCTCCCGTCGGACAGGCAAGACTCAGGGACTTCGCGTATTCCTCCGAAAAAACGGTCTGGGTTATTCCGAATTCGCAGAGCAACCGAGCCGAACTCTCGTGAGTTCTCCCGAAAACGAGAATCGGCTTCCCGACTCCCGAACGCCTCAGCGCAACCGCTTCGGATATATCCGAAACCCCGAAACCGCGGACGTAAGGCTCCAGAACGCGGCAGACCTCCTCCGCTCCGTGTCCGTAAGCGTTGGCTTTGACTACCGCAAGCAGCCCCGCGGGAGAAGAAAACTCCTTCAACGCGCGCGTGTTGCCCTCGAGATTCCCGAGCCGAACGTCGACCTCGGCTCTTTCGTAATCGAATAAATCGTTTTCGTCTTTTTTCATTCAATCGCCGCCTTCCGACTTCATAGGGAAAAGCAGACGAATAAATATGCACGGTTGCATTATAACATATCCGAAAAAATATTGCAACCGTTATTCACGCTTTTCCTTTGCCCGTTATACTTTATTCCGATAAAACGGTTTAAGCCGCAATATTTACGATTATGCGTTTTTTCAGTCAAATATTCACTTAATTTTTCCCATCTCCGAGCTTCTTACGGCTTTTCTTCCGCAAATATCGTTTCCGACCTCATTCTCGGCTTCTTCAAGGCTTATTGCACTTTTCCGCGTTCCGTAATAAAATCGTTTCTTTGCGGCAAAATAAACCCGCGCGGATAAAAACGACTTCTCTTTCTTTTCGGAAATCGCGTAAAAATTCGCTTTAAAATGAATAAAAAATCATAAAATGTATAAAGTCAAGAGACTTTAAATAACGCTTTGATAAGCAAAAACAAAGACTTGCTTATAATGTGATAACACGATAATAATATTTCCGAACGATTTTTTCTTAAATTTTGTTGCAACGAACTGGTAATTGTTTTATAATTTTTTTAAAAATTACGTATCCGCAAGAGGCAGGAGGAATTCAGACCATGATCAAGAAAACCGTTACCATTAAAAACGGACTTACCGTAGACGACGTAGTGTCGGTAGCAAGATTCGGAGCGAAAGTCAGGCTCAGCGATTCGTGTATGAAACGGGTTGCCGACAGCCGCGCCTTCGTCGAGAAAATCGTTGCCGCAAAAAAACCCGTTTACGGCATCAATACCGGCTTCGGTAAGTTTTCGGACGTTGCCGTTTCCCCCGAAGACACGAGAACTCTTCAGCTCAATCTTATTATGAGTCACGCATGCGGCGTAGGCGATCCTATGCCCGAAGAAGTGGTCCGCGCTCTTATGCTGCTTCGTCTCAACGCTCTTTCCTTCGGCTTCAGCGGCGCACAGCCCGAAACGCTCGAAACGCTTCTCGGAATGATCAACAAAAACGTTATTCCGTATATTCCGAGAAAAGGAAGTCTGGGGGCGTCGGGCGACCTCGCTCCGCTCTCCCATATGGCTCTTTCTATGGTAGGTATGGGACATTCTTACTATAAGGGCAAACTTATGGACGGCGGCGAAGCTCTTAAAAAGGCAGGTATCAAACCCGCCGTGCTTTCCGCAAAGGAAGGTCTCGCTCTCATAAACGGTACGCAGGCTATGAACGGCTACGCTACTCTCGCTCTTTACGACGCGAAAAAGCTTCTTCATTCCGCCGAAATGACTCTTTCGCTGACTATGGAAGCTCTTACCGGCATCATTACGGCTTACGACCCGAGAGTCCACGAAATCCGCAGACAGAAAGGACAGATCGAAACCGCCGAAAACGTCAGGAACATTCTTACCGGAAGCGGCAACGTTACCGCTCAGGGACAGCTCAGAGTCCAGGACGCTTATACTTTGCGGTGCGCGCCTCAGGTTCACGGAGCGTCGAGAGATACCGTCGGATACGTCGAAAAAATCGTTTCCAACGAAATTAACGCGGTTACGGACAATCCTTTGCTTTTCCCCGAGACGAACGACGCTATAAGCGGCGGCAATTTCCACGGACAGTATCTCTCTATGGCTATGGATATTCTCGCAATCGCAGTCAGCGAACTTGCAAATATATCCGAAAGAAGAACGGAAAGAATGATAAATCCTCAGCTCAGCAACGGACTCGCGCCCTTCCTCGTCAAAAACGGCGGACTCAATAACGGCTTTATGATTCCTCAGTACGTCGCCGCGGCTCTCGTTTCGGAAAACAAAGTCCTCGCCCATCCGGCGGTCGTCGACTCCATTACGAGCAGCGCAAATCAGGAGGATCACGTAAGTATGGGTATGACCGCGGCAAGAAAAGCCCGTGAGGTCGTTACCAATACACAGAGAGTTCTCGGCATAGAGCTTATGACGGCTTGTCAGGCAATCGATATCCGCGAATGCTCCGATAAGCTCGCGCCCGCGACGAGAAAGCTTTACGACAAAGTCAGAGAAAACGTTCCTTTCGTCGAAACCGACACCTATCTCAAACCTCTCATCGACAACTGTTACGACATAATACGGAATATGGAGGAATAAAAGATGAACTATCCGAAACTCACGGTTCTTCCGCCTAAAAAGCCCTTTACGGAAGGAATAAGACGCGCTCCTAAGCGTCAGAGCAATCTCTCCGGAAGCGACAGAATACTTGCCGTTAAAAACGCGCTCCGCTATTGCCCCGAAGAGTGGCACGAAGAGCTTATCCCCGAATTCACCGAAGAGCTTATGACTCACGGAAGAATTTACGGCTACCGTTTCCGTCCAGAAGGAAGAATTTACGGCAAACCCATCGACGAATACAACGGAAAATGTATAGAGGGCAAAGCCTTTCAGGTTATGATCGACAATAACCTCGATTTCGAAATCGCTCTTTATCCTTACGAGCTCGTAACCTACGGCGAAACCGGTCAGGTCTGTCAGAACTGGATGCAGTACCTTCTCATCAAGAAGTATCTCGAAGAACTCACCGACACGCAGACTCTCGTCGTTATGAGCGGACACCCTCTCGGTCTCTTCGAAAGCTCGAAAACTTCTCCGCGTGTGGTCATAACGAATTCCCTTATGATAGGCTGTTTCGACGATCAGGCTAACTGGGCAAGAGCGGCTGCTCTCGGCGTCGCGAATTACGGACAGATGACCGCGGGCGGCTGGATGTATATCGGTCCTCAGGGTATAGTTCACGGAACGTACAATACCATTCTCAATGCGGCAAGAATGAAGCTTCCTCATATCACGTCCGACCTCGGCGGAGTTCTTTTCGTTTCTTCCGGTCTCGGCGGAATGAGCGGCGCACAGGGCAAAGCCGTTTCCATTCTTAACGGCGCGGGCATAATCGCGGAAGTGGACGCAAGCCGCATTAAAACCCGTTACGATCAGGGCTGGGTAACGGATATAGCCGAATCTCCCGAGGAAGCCTTCGAATTGGCTCTCGCTGCGAAAGAAGCGAAAAAAGGCGCAGCCGTCGCTTTCCACGGAAATATCGTAGACCTTCTTCAATACGCGATAGATCGGGATATTCATATCGACCTTCTGTCCGATCAGACCTCCTGCCACGCCGTATACGACGGCGGATATTGTCCGCAGGGAATCTCCTTCGAAGAACGCACCCGCCTTCTCGATACGGACAGAGCGACCTTCCGCAAACTCGTGGACAAAACTCTCCGCGCTCATTTCGAAGCCGTAAAGAAGCTCACCGAAAAAGGCACGTACTTCTTCGACTACGGCAACAGCTTTATGAAATCGGTCTTCGACTCGGGAGTTACCGAAATCGCAAAAAACGGAAAAAATACTCTGGACGGATTTATTTTCCCGAGCTACGTGGAAGATATTCTCGGACCGGTATGCTTCGATTACGGCTACGGACCTTTCAGATGGGTCTGCCTCAGCGGAAAGCCCGAAGACCTTCACAAGACCGATATGGCCGCTATGAGCTGTATCGACAAGGACAGACGTTTTCAGGACCACGATAACTACGTCTGGATAAGAGACGCCGAAAAGAACAAGCTCGTCGTAGGCACTCAGGCAAGAATACTCTACTCCGACGCGGAAGGAAGAAGAAACATCGCGCTTAAATTCAACGATATGGTAAGAAAAGGAGAAATCGGTCCGGTTATGCTGGGAAGAGATCATCACGACTGCGGCGGAACGGACGCGCCTTTCAGAGAAACGAGCAATATCAAGGACGGCAGCAATATTATGGCGGATATGGCAACTCAGGTATTCGCCGGAAACGCGGCGCGCGGAATGAGTCTCGTAGCTCTTCATAACGGCGGCGGAACGGGCATCGGAAACGCTATAAACGGCGGTTTCGGAATGGTTCTCGACGGAAGCGAAAGAGTAGACGAAATCCTTAAAACCGCGATGATATGGGACGTTATGGCAGGCGTTGCGAGACGCGCCTGGGCAAGAAATCCGCACTCCCTCGAAACCGCGGAAATCTTTAACGGCTATCACCCGAAAAGCACGGTTACTCTTCCCGTTATCGCAGACGAGGAAAAAATAGCCGAAGAACTTAAAAAGTATTGAAATTACGCGGCTCGCCGCAAAAACAATAGAATCAACGAGGTAAGTCATTATGAACAGAATTCTCGAATGCGTTCCGAATTTCAGCGAAGGACGCGATCACGCAAAAATCGAAAAAATAGCAGATTGCTTCAGAAACGTACAGGACGTCGTTCTTCTCAACTACTCCAGCGACGCCGACCACAACCGTTCGGTATTTACGGTAATCGGAGATATAGAACCGCTTAAATCCGCCGTTTTCAACGCAATCAAAACCGCAAAGGAACTTATAGACCTCAGAGTCCATCACGGACAGCATCCCCGTATGGGCGCGGCGGACGTCGTTCCTTTCATTCCCATTAAAAACGTAACCACCGACGAAGCCGTTGCCGTTTCCAAGGAAGTCGCTCAGCGCGTATGGGACGAACTCGAAATCCCCGTATTCCTTTACGAAAAATCGGCTACCGCTCCCCACAGAGAAAATCTCGCCAACGTCAGAAAGGGCGAATTCGAAGGTCTCGCGGAAAAAATGAAGGACGAAATGTGGCACGCGGATTACGGCTTCGACAAGCCTCACCCCTCCGCGGGCGCGATAGCTATGGGCGCGAGAATGCCTCTCGTCGCTTTCAACGTCAATCTCGATTCTCCCAATCTTGCCGAAACTACCGCAACCGCAAAGAAAGTGCGTTTCATCGGCGGCGGCCTCCGCTTCTGCAAAGCTATGGGCGTGGATCTTACCGAGCGTCATATAACTCAGGTTTCGATGAATATGACCGATTACACGAAGACTCCCGTATACTTCTCCTACGAGCTTATCGGAATGGAAAGCAGACGCTACGGAGCAAAAATCGTCGGCAGCGAAATCATCGGACTCGTTCCCTACGACGCGCTCTACGCCTGCGCGGAATACAGTCTTATGTGCGAAGGCAAAACCCACGAGGAAATTCAGGCTCTTTCGAGAAGCGAAATCATCGAAAAAGCAAGGAATTATCTTAAAATCGAAAACTTCTCCGAAGATCAGGTTCTCGAAGTTCTTCTCGAAAAGAAAGTTAAATAAATCGTACTCGGGCGGGATCGGAAGGTCCCGCCTGTTTTAAGAAATTCACTTTGTCTTTATACGGAGGAAAACTATGGAATTATTTTACAATATAAGCGACCTCGTTACCGTCAGGGGAACGAAAGCAAAAAAAGGCTCTTCGATGAACGACGTTTCCGGAATAAAAAACGGCGCGTTCGTTACGGATAACGGCAAATTCGTTTTCGTAGGCTCCGAAAACGAAGCTCTGAAGCTTTATCCCGACGCAAAAAAGACCGACTGCGAAGGAATGGCCGTTCTTCCCGCTTTTATAGATTCTCATACCCATCTCGTTTTCGGCGGATACAGAGAAAGAGAATTCAATCTCCGTATGAACGGCGAGAATTATATGGAAATTATGAAACGGGGCGGCGGTATCGCCTATACCACGAAAAAGACGAGAGAAGCCTCCGAGGACGAGCTTTTCGCTCAGGGAATGCGTCATCTTCTCGAAATGAAGGCCTACGGAATCGCTACGGTCGAAATCAAAAGCGGCTACGGACTCGATCTCGAAACCGAACTTAAACAGCTCCGCGTCATCAAACGCCTTCGCGAAGCCTCCGGAATGAATATCACGGCTACTTTTATGGGCGCGCACGCCGTTCCAGCGGAATTCAAAGGCAACGGCGACGCTTATATAGACTATATAATCGAAACGGTTCTTCCCGAAATCAAGAAACAGGGGATAGCCGAATTCTGCGATATTTTCTGCGAAATAAACGTCTTTAACTCCGTTCAGGCGGAAAGACTGTTCAAAGCAGCGGAGAAACTCGGATTCGGACTGAAAATTCACGCAGACGAAATGGCCGATTCCGGAACCGCCGCATTTGCCTGCAGGAGCGGCTGCGTTTCGGCGGATCATCTTCTTTACGTTTCCGACGAGGGAATAAAAGCCTTCGCCGAGTCCGATACCATCGCCGCTCTCCTTCCGGCTACGGCTTTTTCTCTTCGGGACAGATACGCTCCCGCAAGAAAACTCATAGACGGCGGCGCTGCAGTAACCGTCGCTTCGGACTTTAATCCCGGAAGCTGCTTCTGCAACTCCCTTCCGTTTCTTATCGCCCTTTCTACGATCAATATGAATATGACCGTCAACGAAACCATAACCGCTCTGACGCTCAACGCCGCGGCATCCTTGGGGAAAGCCGATATCCTCGGAAGCATTCAGACGGGGAAACAAGCCGATTTCGTCATTCTGAAATGGAACAGCCCAGATTTCCTGAGCTATCAGATAGCCAACAACAACGTAAAACACCTTTATATAAAGGGCGTTAAACAATTCTGAACCGCTTTCGTCCGAAGTTTACGACTATCGGAAAAAGCGCGGGTTAACTTATCCGCACCGAAAAAAGCCTCCCTCGTTTTACCGAAGGAGGCTTCGTTTTTATCTTAGGCATATAATCAGCCGACTACTATTTCTCCGTTTTTAACGTCGGCGCGGATAACGTCGCCTTCGTTTATATCGCCCTTTAAAATAGCTTTGGCAACGGGCGTTTCAAGCGTATCCGTAACGTATCTCCTGAGCGGTCTTGCGCCGAAATTCGGATCGTATCCGTGTTCGACGAGATAATCCATAGCCGCGGGAGTTACCTCTATATCGAGATTCTTCTCTTTGAGTCTCGAACGAAGCTTTCCTACGAACAAATCGACTATGCTCCTTACGTCTTTCTTCGTAAGCGGTCTGAAAAGAACGATATCGTCGAGTCTGTTAAGAAATTCCGGTCTGAAAGTGGACTTCAAAAGCCTGTCTATTTCGTTCCTCGTTTCTTCGTCGATTTCGGACGTATTCCTTCCCTCTCTTTCCGCGCGCTCCATACTGTCGAGTATAAGACCGCTTCCGAGGTTGGAAGTCATAATAATCACGGTATTCTTGAAATCGACCGTCCTGCCCTGACCGTCGGTTATTCTTCCGTCGTCAAGCACCTGCAGAAGTACGTTGAATACGTCGGGATGAGCCTTTTCTATTTCGTCGAAAAGAACAATCGAATAAGGCTTTCTTCTTACGGCTTCGGTAAGCTGTCCGCCTTCGTCGTAACCTACGTATCCCGGAGGCGCGCCGATAAGTCTGGATACGGAGTATTTCTCCATATATTCGCTCATATCGATACGAACCATATTGCGCTCGTCGCTGTAGAGATTTGCCGCAAGCGATTTTGCAAGCTGAGTTTTGCCTACGCCCGTAGGTCCGAGGAACAGAAAACTGCCTATCGGCTTGCCTTCGTCGGCAATACCCGTTCTCGACCTCATAATCGCTTCGGAAACCTTCGTTACAGCCTCGTCCTGACCGATAACCGTCTTATGAAGTTCGTCGGCAAGACGCAGAAGCTTTTCCTTCTCGCTGCTCATAAGCTTGCTTACGGGAATTCCCGTCCATTTCGCGACTATCTTCGCGATTACGTCAGCCGTAACTTCGTCCCGAAGAAGATTGGAATCCTTTTCCTTGCTTTCGGCTTCTTCGAGTTGCTGTTTAAGCTGAGGAAGTCTTCCGTACTGAAGCTCCGCCGCTTTTCCGTAATCGCCGTGACGACGCGCGTTGTCTATATCTATATTGACCTGATCGATATCGGCTTTGAGCTGCTTGATAACGTCGATTTTAGCCTTCTCTCCGTCCAGCCTGACCTTCATTTCGTTGAACTTGTCCTTCATCTCGGAAAGCTTTTCCCTTACGGCTTTGAGCCTGTCTTCGGAAAGCTTATCCGTTTCTTTGGAAAGAGCCATTTCCTCGATTTCGAGCTGAATCATCTTTCCCGAAAGTTCGTCCATCTCCGCGGGCATACTGTCCATTTCCGTCCTTATCATAGCGCAGGCTTCGTCAACGAGGTCTATGGCTTTATCGGGAAGGAATCTGTCCGTTATATACCTGTCGGAAAGCGTAGCCGCAGCTATCAGGGCGTCGTCGTGAATTCTTACGCCGTGGAAAAGCTCGTAACGCTCCTTGATTCCCCTCAGAATGGTTATGGTTTCGGAAACGTCCGGCTCGTCAACCATAACGGGCTGGAAACGACGTTCGAGAGCAGCGTCTTTTTCGATATACTTTCTGTATTCGTCGAGCGTAGTCGCGCCTATACAATGAAGCTCGCCCCTCGCAAGCATAGGCTTGAGAAGATTGCCCGCGTCCATACTGCCTTCGGTCTTACCGGCGCCGACTATCGTATGAAGCTCGTCGATAAACAGAAGCATTCTGCCCTCCTGTTTCTTTATCTCGTTAAGCACGGCTTTAAGACGCTCTTCGAATTCGCCTCTGTACTTCGCTCCGGCGATAAGCGCGCCCATATCCAAAGCGAACACCCTCTTGTCCTTCAGGCCCTCGGGGACTTCTCCGTTAACGATTCTCTGCGCGAGTCCTTCGGCTATGGCAGTCTTACCTACGCCCGGCTCGCCTATAAGAACGGGGTTGTTTTTAGTCTTTCTGGAAAGTATCCTGATAACGTTTCTTATCTCTTCGTCCCTGCCGATGACCGGATCGAGTTTTCCGCTCTTCGCACGCTCGACGAGATCGTAACCGTATTTATTGAGGACGTCGAAAGTTCCTTCGGGATCTTCGCTCGTAACGGGAGAGGTCTTGACCTTTCCGACTTCCTCCAGGAATTTCTTTTTGTCTACGTTGTACTTACGCATAAGAGACGTAATTTTCTGCGTGGGCTTGTTGAGCAAAGCTTCGAAAAGATGCTCCACGCTCACGTAAGAATCTCCCTGCTGCTGCATAAGCTTGGTCGCTTCGTTCAGAACGGCTCCGCCCGTCTGTCCGAAACCTATACTCGTGCTTGCTCCGCCCGTATAGCGCGCAAGTTCGTTCAATGCAAGCTCGCTTTCGCGCGCAAGACCTTCGACGTCGATTCCGCATTTATTGAGGATTCCGTAAACGAATCCGCTTCTGTCCGAAAGCAGCGCGGCAAGAATATGCTCCGCGCCGATTTCCGTGTTACCTTTTTCTATTGCAAGCGATTCCGCCTTTCTGAGCGCGTCCATCGCCTTATTCGTGAAATTATTGTCCATATCCACCTCCGTAGATCGATTTTCAAAAGAGACTTCCGAACCGCCCGATAAGGACCGCTTGGATTAGCATTTAGTCGGTCTATCCGCTGTCAGTCTATCCTTTTGACTGCTAAATTTTACCTCTTTCTTTCTTAATTGTCAAGTATTTTCCGTTCGTTAAACGACTTTTTGCAAAAAAATCGATTCAGGCAATTAAAGCGCAGAATCAAAAAGTTCCCGTAAATATTTATTTGAATATTGAGGATTTTATTCAGGAGTTATTCGGTCGGAAGTTTTTACGGGCAACGAAAAAGCAGATTTCAGCCTTTTCGCGGAGTCTCGGAGAGAGCGATTTTCACCTTCGGAAAAAGCCGATTTCCGCCGTCTTCGGCTCTTAAAGCGACGCTTAAACAAAACTTCGACAAGATTGGTTACAAAGAATAAAAATACAATATCTTGTGTTTGCACCACTCAAAAAACACAAGATATAGTGTTTTTACTTGGTTTAAAACGCTTGACAAAACGTTTTGCCGCGAATATAATGAAATTGAACAGTAACTGCCCGAGAGGTACGGCAGCACAAAATAAGCACTTTAAAGGAGACCAAAATGGACAAGAATTTCAAGGTTATCAAGCGGGACGGAAAGGTAGTCGATTTTGACTTGAATAAGATATCCGCAGCCATAATCAAAGCTTTCGAAGCACAGAACAAGAATTACAACCGACAGATCATCGACCTTCTTGCGCTGAGAACGGCTGCCGATTTCGAAAATAAAACGGTTAACGGCGAAGTTCACGTCGAAGATATTCAGGACAGCGTGGAACACGTTCTCGAAAGCGCGGGCTACACCGACGTCGCAAAAGCGTATATTCTTTACCGCAAGCAGCGCGAGAAGATTCGTAATATGAAATCCACTCTTCTCGATTATAAAGAGCTTGTAAATAATTACGTAAGGGCGGAGGACTGGAGAGTTAAGGAAAACTCCACCGTTTCCTATTCGGTGGGCGGGCTTATTCTTTCCAACTCGGGAGCCATTACGGCTAACTACTGGCTTTCGGAGGTTTACGACGAAGAAATCGGCGAAGCCCACAGAAACGCGGATTTCCATATACACGACCTTTCTATGCTGACCGGATACTGCGCGGGCTGGTCGCTCAAACAGCTTATCTGCGAAGGTCTGGGCGGTATCCCCGGGAAAATAACTTCCTCTCCCGCGTGTCATCTTTCGACGCTCTGCAACCAGATGGTCAACTTCCTCGGTATTCTTCAGAACGAATGGGCGGGCGCGCAGGCGTTTTCTTCCTTCGATACTTATCTTGCGCCATTCGTCAAAATAGATAACCTCTCCTACAAGGAAGTCAAGCAGTGCATTCAATCCTTTATCTACGGCGTAAACACGCCCAGCAGATGGGGTACTCAGGCTCCCTTCACCAACATAACTCTCGACTGGGTATGCCCCGACGACCTCAAGGATCAACGCGCTATAATAGGCGGAAAAACCGTTGATTTCACTTACGGCGACTGTGCGGCGGAAATGGCTGTCGTAAACAAAGCCTTCATCGATATTATGATAGAAGGCGACGCAAACGGAAGAGGCTTCCAGTATCCCATACCGACCTATTCCATTACGAAGGACTTCGATTGGTCGGATACCGAAAACAACCGTATGCTCTTCGAAATGACCGCAAAATACGGCACGCCTTACTTCTCCAACTACATCAACAGCGATATGGAACCGAGCGACGTAAGAAGTATGTGCTGCAGACTTCGTCTGGATTTAAGAGAGCTTCGCAAAAAGTCGGGCGGATTCTTCGGAAGCGGCGAATCCACCGGTTCCATCGGCGTGGTTACCATAAATATGCCGAGAATAGCCTATTTCGCTTCGGATAAAGAAGACTTCTACAAACGTCTCGATAAGCTTATGGACCTTGCGGCAAGGTCGCTCAAAGTCAAGAGAGACGTCGTTTCGAAACTTATGAACGCCGGACTTTATCCTTATACGAAGCGTTATCTCGGCTCGTTCAACAATCACTTCTCTACTCTCGGACTCGTAGGTATGAACGAAGCCTGCCTCAACGCAAAATGGCTCGGAAAGGACCTTTCGCACAGAGAAAGCATAGATTTCACAAAGGAAGTTCTCAATCATATGAGAGAAAAGCTTTCCGACTATCAGGAGCAGTACGGCGACCTCTACAACCTCGAAGCCACTCCCGCGGAATCGACTTCCTTCAGACTCGCAAAGCACGACAAGAAGAGATATCCGGACATTATTACCGCAAACGACAAGAGCGGCGTTCCTTATTATACGAACAGCTCTCACCTTCCCGTCGGATTCACGGACGATATCTTCAAGGCTCTCGACATTCAGGACGAACTTCAGGTTCTTTATACCTCAGGAACGGTTTTCCACGCCTTCCTCGGAGAAAAAATGCCCGACTGGAAATCCACGGCAAGCCTCGTCAGAAAAATCGCCGAGAATTACAAGCTTCCGTATTATACGCTTTCGCCGACATATTCTGTATGCGAAAAACACGGATATATACCCGGAGAACATTATACCTGTCCCGTATGCGGAGGAAAATCCGAGGTTTACAGCAGAATCACTGGTTATTACCGCCCCGTTCAGAACTGGAACGACGGAAAATCTCAGGAATTCAAGGACAGAAAGGTTTACCGCACGAGTTGTTACCGCCCAGAGCAGAACTGACTGCGCAAAATCCCGAGGATTCAGGGCGTAAAAGCCTCTTTCGATTCAAAATGCCGGAACAGACTTTTCCGAATGACAGAGAGATGCGAAATAGCCTTTATGTAAGTGCTGAATAAAACAAAATAAACTAAACCCGCAGGAAAACCGATTCCTGCGGGCTTTTCTTTGCGGCACCCGTATCAGAGGAGAAAAATTGGCGTTACGAATCGTAATCGTCGTTTTCAGGTAACCGCAAACGTTCAATTCTTCGGAAAGGTTACCGTTACCGTCGTTCCGACGCCGAAAGTAGACGAAATATTGACGTCCGCTCCGTAAAGAACGGCTATATGCTTGACTATCGAAAGTCCGAGTCCCGTTCCTCCGGTTTCGCGCGAGCGGGATTTATTGACGCGGTAAAATCTTTCGAATATCCTCTGGAGATGTTCTTCTTCGATTCCGATTCCGTCATCTTTTACGGTCAGAACGACTTTCTTGTCGTCTTCGGAAACATCGACTTCGACGTGTCCGCCCTTTTCGTTATAACGGATAGCGTTTTCGGTCAGATTCTTTACGAGTTCGACGGCGTGTTCGCGCTCCATCATAACCACGCCCTTTCCCGACGCCTTGACCGAAACGCCCCTTTCTTTCGCAAGAATCTCAAGACTTCCCTGAACGTCCTTAACTACGTCGGAAAGCTCGACTTCTTCCTTTTTAGGCTCCTTTTCCGATTCCAGCATCGAAAGATCCAGCATATCGTTTATCAGATTGATTATTCTCGCGACTTCCTTGTCGATTCTTCCCGAAAGCTCCTTTATGTCGGGCTGAGTCGCAGTCATCGAAACTATATCGTTGAAGCCCTTTATAGCCGTAAGCGGAGTTTTAAGCTCGTGGCTCGCGTTAGCAAAGAATTCGCTGCGCATCTTCTCGCTGTTTCTGACGGCCGTAATATCCGACAGCACTATGACCGTAAGTCCTCTTTCCAATGCCCTGACCGATACCGAATAATAAGCTTCGCCCGTGAATTTCATCTCGAATACGGAGTCCTTCCTTCCTTCGAGAGCCGACGAAACCCCCTCCGTAAAGGCTCTGTCCCGACTGAGAAGCAAATAATTCTTCCCGGTGAAATCCGAAGCGTCGAATATTCTCGCGGCGTTCTTGTTGATAAGGCTTATATTCCCGTTCTTTTCGAGGACGACTATTCCGTCGGAGATGTTGCTGAGAATATAATCGAGCTTCTCCTTGTCGCTTCTCGCTTCGAATATACTGTCCTGAAGCTTTTCGCTGATTCCGTTTATCTCGACGAGCATTGAATTTATCTCCTGATCGCCGGAAGAAGGAACTATCTCTTTATAAGTTCCGTTTCTGACCGAAGCAAGGTTGTTTCTTATCTCGGTCAAAGGCTTCATAAGTCCGTTGGCGGCTATTACGCTGAAAATCACCGAAAGAGTCAAAGCGACTATCAGAACGAAAATCATCGTAACTATATTGCTGACTACGTAGGAATTAACGCTTTCCACGGCGACGGAAACTCTGATGAAAACGAAAGTATCGCCCGTCGTAACCTTTAAAGCGTAATAAACCAGATCCTTTCCGAGCGACTGACTGTACCTCGTAACGACCTTGGGTTCGCCCTGAAACGCAGCGATTATCTCTTCTCTGTCACTGTGATTTCCGAGCTTATCCACGTCTACGTTCTCGCTGTCGGAAATTACCTTTCCTTCGGCGTCTATAACGGATACCCTTATGTCTTCGGGTACGCCCTTTACCGTTTGCTCGGGCGAAACGTAATTCGCCGCGTAGATCCGGGTTATATCCACTACGTTCTTGCCTGCTTCCGCACTCAGAGTGTTCTTATTTACGGATATTCCGAAAAAGAACACCAGCAAAAGAGATATAGCGATTATTATTATATTGAACAGAACTATCTTGTTTTTCATAACGACTATTTCAGAGCGTAACCCACTCCCCTGACGGTAGTGATTCCCGCTTCCGCCCCCGCAAGAATCTTCCTTAGTTCGGCTATATGAATATCCAGTGTTCTCGTTTCTCCGTAATTCTCTCCCCAGACGTTATCGAGAAGAAAATCCCGCGTAAGAACCGTTCCCGCGTGCTTTAAAAGAAGCTTCAGCAGCTCGTACTGTTTAAGCGTAATCGTAACTTCCGCGCCCTTAACGGTAACCGTGTGCCGAAGGTCGTCCAAAGCAACGTCCTTATACGAGAAATACGAACCGCCCGCCCTTCTGAGCCTGAGTTTTGCGTTTATCCTCGCAATAAGCTCCATTACTCCGAAAGGCTTGGAAACGTAGTCGTCCGCGCCGAGATCCAATCCCCTGACTTTATCGATCTCGGTAGTTTTCGCCGAAACCATAATGACCGGAATATCCTTCGTTTCGTTCGAGCAGAGAAGTCTCGACAATATGGAATACCCGTCTTCGCCGTCAAGCATTATATCCAGTATAAAAATGTCCGGAATCTGTTTTTCGACCGCAGCGTATAATTCCGACGCGCACGAAAAGCATTCGATTCCGAAGCCCGCGCCCGAAAGCGCAAATTTATATACGTCGCGAATAGCGCTCTCGTCGTCTACGGCGTAGACCAGTTTTTTCTCTTCCATTTTTCCTCCTCAGCCCGGCTTGTGTTGTCCCGTAACCGCGTATTCTGCCCATTCTCCGATATTTACGGCGTGATCGCCTATCCTTTCGAGATACTTCGCGATCATCATAAACAGAATCGCCTGATCGGCGTTGTTCGGGTCGGATTTTATAAGAGAAATAAGTTCCTCTTTTACCTTTTCAAACAGCTCGTCTACTCTGTCGTCTCTTTTGTCGAGAGAACGAGCCGTTTCGAGATCCTTGTTGATATAGCTGTGGACTCCGTCTTTAACCATTCCTATGGCTATCTTCGCCATCATTTCTATATGTTCGGGCTTTTTAATGAATTCTTCGTTTCCGAACTGAAGCGTTATTTCGCAGATATCCGCTGCCTGATCCGCAATCCTTTCGAGATCGGTTATCATTTTCAGCGCAGCCGAAACGTCGCGGAAATCTCCGGCTACCGGATGCTCCATAAGAAGAATCTTCAGGCAATCCTGTTCGATCTCCCTTTCGGTAAGGTCGATATTCCTGTCTTCCTCCATAACCGAGCGGGCAAGATCGTCGTTTCTCGTCTTGAGAGCCTCTATCGATCTGTCTATCGCCTGCTCTACGTCGCGGCACATCCCTATAAGTTTATTGAAAACGCTTTGAAGTTCAGATTCGTACTTGTTTCTTATGCTCATATTATATCTTGTTTTTCTCCTTTTTTCAAGCCGTTTAACGGTATCAACCAAATCTTCCCGTTATATAATTCTCCGTTCTCTTATCCTTCGGCGAACCGAAAATCTGTTCCGTGTCTCCGAATTCCACGAGTTCGCCGAGAAGAAAGAACGCGGTCTTATCGGCAATTCTCGTTGCCTGCTGCATATTGTGCGTAACTATGACTATGGTCAGATCCTTTTTAAGTCCGTCTACGAGTTCTTCTATCTTGCCCGTCGAAATGGGGTCGAGCGCGGACGTAGGTTCGTCCATAAGAAGGATTTCCGGATCCGCCGCGAGAGCGCGGGCTATACAGAGTCTTTGCTGCTGACCTCCGCTTATTCCGAGCGCGCTTTTTCTGAGTCTGTCTTTGACTTCGTCCCATATACTCGCACGCTTCAGAGAGGTTTCCACGATTTCGTCAAGCTCGGATTTCTTCTTTATTCCGAACGTTCTCGGGGCGAAGGCTATGTTATCGTATATGTTCATAGGGAACGGATTGGGTTTCTGAAAAACCATTCCGACCTTCTTTCTCAAAAGATTGACGTCTACGTCTTTATCGAATATACTCTTTCCGCCGATTCTGAATTCTCCCGTTATTCTGCAGCCGTCTATAAGGTCGTTCATACGGTTGAATATCTTGAGGAAGGTCGATTTTCCGCATCCCGACGGTCCGATGAAAGCCGTAACCATCTTTTCGGGTATATCAACATTTATGTCTTTAAGCGCCTGAAAATCCCCGTACCATAGATTGCAGTTCTTTACGCTTATATCGTTTTTTTCACCGAACATCATTTTTCTCCCGTTTTTTTCTTGATAAGTTTTCCGATTCCGCTTGCCGCCAGATTGATGAGAATTACGAGAATCATCAGAACGACGCCCGTTGCCGCAGCCTGATCCGGATAACCGTGACTTGCGAAGTAGTATATATCGAGAGCAAGACTCGTTCCCGGGGAAAGCACGCTCTCCGGAACTTTGTTGACGACCATTCCTACCGTCAGAATAAGTACCGCGCTTTCGGATACTACTCTTCCGACCGCAAGAATCAAAGCGGTTACTATTCCGCCCGCGCACGAGGGAAGAACTACCTTGAATATCGTCCGGACTTTACTCGTTCCGAGCGCGTAAGAACCTTCTCTCAAACCCTGCGGCACCGCAAGCAGACTTTCCTCGACCGACCTGACTATTACCGGAAGAACCATTATCGCGAGAGTTATTCCTCCGCCGAGAATCGTATATCCCATTTTAAAGGCGACTACGAATATCAGATATCCGAAAAGACCGTATACTATACTCGGAATTCCCGAAAGCGTTTCCGTCGCAAGCCTTATGGCTTTGACGAATTTACTCTGCGTCTTCGTGTATTCGGCAAGGAAAATCGCGCTTCCTATGCCTATCGGAACGGCTATCGCCATAGATATCAGTATAAGTTCGAGCGTTCCGACTATCGCGGGAAGAAGGGAATGCTCAAGCTTTCCGTCGCCGAAAAGAAACTCTAAACTGAGTTTATCGATTCCTCCTACGACCGTGTAGATTATTATCGCAAAAAGAGCGACTACGGCGATTCCTGTCGTTATATAACTGAAAATCCTCAACGAAAAACAGATTCTTTTCGAAGTCCTTCCTTTTATAACCGATTCGTTCCTTTCCGTGGTTTTTACAGCGCTCATTTCTTCTTCTCCTTTCTGCCGCTTTTAAGCAGAGAAAAGCTTATGTTTATAATCAGAACGAACACGAAAAGCACTACGCCCGTCGCTATAAGCGCGGAAAGAGCGTCGTCCTGAAGTTCCATCGCGCCCATCGCTATGTTCGAAGTAAGCGTCCTGACGCTCTGGAAAAGGCTCTCCGGCATATCCGGACTTCCGCCTATTACCATAATGACCGCCATCGTTTCGCCTATCGCTCTGCCCACCGCAAGCACGACCGCCGCAAGCACTCCGCTCCTGGCCGCGGGCAAAAGAACCTTGAAAGTCGCCTGTTCCTTCGTCGCTCCGAGCGCAAGCGCGTTTTCGAAATACTCGTTGGGAACCGCCTCGAGACTGTCGAGACTTACGCTCACTATGGTCGGAAGAATCATTATCGCGAGGACGATCGACGAGGAAAGTATTCCGTAACCTACTCCCGTCGGCGATATATAATCCCTGATAAACGGAACTATGAAAGTCATTCCGAAAAGTCCGAAGATTACCGAAGGAATTCCGGCAAGAAGATTTATCATGTGTCTTATAGGCGTCGCTATCTTCTTCGGAATGAATTTGTACAGCGCGATAGCCGTGAACAAACCCATTCCTACGCCGATAAACACCGAAAGAGCCGTCACGTAAAGCGAAGTTACTATAATCGGGAATATCCCGTAGGAAGGATTATCGCCCATTATCGCCCATTTTTTTCCGAAAATAAATTCGGAAAATCCCGTTTTATGTATAAACGGGATTCCGTTGACGAATAAGAACACTGTTATCACGGCAAGTGCGGCTATCGCGAACACTGCGCAGGCCAGAAACAGACCCTTCATTATTTTTTCTCTTGCTGCAATCCACCTGTATAGCGAATTCATCTTATTCTCCGTTTCGGGCTTATTCTCCGATAATCTGTTTCCAGGTCGTTATCGCATTTTCACCGGCTTCGGCGTCGTAAACGTTCTTGAGCTGTTCGAGAGTGATGTTTTCGGCAGGATTCTTCTTGTTTACGATGATTGCGATTCCGTCGAGAGCTACCGTGTAGTACACGCAGCCGGGAGCCTTGGTTTCGGAGAAGTTTTCAGAAATCATTCCGAATGCGCTTACTCCGTTTTTAGCGTCGTTATAACCCGTACCGGATCCGCCGCCGCCCACAGATACCTGAACTCCGCTCTGAAGAGCTTCGAACTTAGCCGCGAGTTTTTCCATAAGAGGCTTGAGCGAGGTGCTTCCGCTGATTCCGATTGTGCCGGAAAGTTCGGGATCGATAACGTACTTTTCTGCCTTTTCCACTACCGTAACGTATCCTTCGGCCGCTATGATTTCCTGAGCTTCGCTGCTTCCGAGGAATCTGAGATAAGCTTCGTTGACGCCGGTCATCTCTTCTTCTTTATATACTACCGAAAGAGGTCTTGCTATCTTATAAGATCCGTCTTTGATGGTTTCGACAGAAGGAAGAACTCCGTTTACCTTAAGAATCTTTACGTCGTCGTTTACATAGCCGAGACTGTCGTAAGCGATTGCTATGGGATTTGTCTTGACTTCAGCAAGGACTGCTGCCGTTCCGGTTGCTATGATAACGCCGGACTTGTCGTTTTTGTCTTTGAGACCGATGAATTCCATAAAAGCTTTCTTCGTTCCGCTTCCGTCTTCACGGACAACTACACTGATCTGTTTGTTTGAGTCGAACTGACCACCCGTACATCCGCAGAATGCGAAAACGGTGAGAGTCATAAGAACTGCTAAAATAATGCTTGTGATTTTCTTCATTTTTTTATGTCTCCTTTGTTTTGGTGCCTTCATTATAACAGACAAAAAACAGACGCGAAACCTGTTTTCGGTAATAAAAACGTAAAGATTCTGTAAATCCGCAAGGAAATCTTCGCAAGCCCTGACGATTCAAAAAAGCCCTCCTTTTTTTCTTCAAATTGAATGAAAAGCTCGGCGGACTTATTAGCCCTGAAAGCGTCCCCCGAACGCCCGATTTTCGCTTTTAAGCGGCTAACTCCGATTTTTTCCGATAGTGACGGGACGGTTTGAAAAAAATTTCTAAAAAATTTCCATTTTTTACTTAAAAATCATTGCGCTTTTTCGTTTTTTGTGGTAAAATTTACGGGCTATCGCGGAGACGACGATTTCCCGTGGCAGCGCGGCAATTCAAAACCACCGCGCTCAGAATACACTTTTACCGCACATAGGAGAACAACATTTATGCAATATTTAAAAGACGTAGTAAGAACCCGTATTATCAACGCCGCAATCGCAGAATTCAAAGAATACGGATATTCCAACGCTTCCATCCGTAATATCGCCGAAGTCGCAAACATCAGCCTCGGCAATATCTATCGTTACTACGAAAACAAGGAAGACCTGTTTCTTACTATAATCAACCCTCTGACCGAAATGACCAAACAGCCTTCCGTTTCCAAGGTTCTCGAAGACGACGTTTCTTTAGAGGCTACCATAGAAATCATTCTCAGTTACATCAACAATCATATCGACGAATATAAAATCATCAGAATTTCCAACACTGCTCACTTCTCGTACTTCTTCGACAGACTCTGCGACCTCATCGCGAGAAAACTCGAACAGGTGCTTAATCAGAAGCGTCCTCTTTACGTCAAGTCCATCGTAAACAGAAACTTCTTTAACATCATTTCCACAGGCTATCTGAACGCGGTTCTCGGAATTATCGACGCAGACAACGATCCTCAGATCACTCAGAAATATATTGCGGAAATCAGCAATTATTACTTCAAGGATATTATTTAACAGTCGGAAATATCGCAAACCGACGGGGTTTAATAAATATAAATAAGAATATAAGTTACGGGACGATATAAAAAACGAGCTGCGGTCAAACCGCAGCTTTTATTTTTCAAAAAACGTTAAACGTAAGAATTCTCTATATTGATAATAAAATCGAAATCGAGGTCTGGATATATTCCCTCGGCAACGACTTTCGCCGTATTCTCCAGAACCGAAAGACTGACTTTCTCTCCGTACGGAGCCTCGACGTCGAAAAGCACGCTGACTCTCGATTCTCCTGAAACTACGCGGAAATCGTGAACCGAAAGTCTGTCGTTAAGTTTCTTAATCTCGGAAACTATCCGAGGTTCGAGACGATTGAGAAGAGGATTGTCTTTTTCGACGGGATCCATATGAATAGACATTATTATGCCTTGCTTTTCTCTGAAATCCCTCTCAATTCCGTCTATAAGTTCGTGACTTTTGACTATGCTGTCGCTCGCCGAAACTTCAACGTGCACCATAACGTAAGTCCTGCCCTCGCCGTAGGTATGAATCATCATATCGTGAATGCCCAGAACTCCTTCGTAACTTAAAAGAGCGGACTTTATTCTGTCTACGAGAGCTTTATCCGGTTTTTCACCGAGAAGCGGATTCATCGTTTCCCGAAGCAGTTTAACGCTTCCCGCAACGATGAAAACGGATATAAGCAGACCTGCGTATCCGTCTATCATCACGCCCGTGACGCTCATAATCATAGTCGCAGCCAGAACGACCGAGGTCGAGATTATATCGTTGCGACTGTCCTGAGCGCAGGCTTCGAGCGCAAGAGAATGAACGGATTGCCCGAAGCTTCTGTACATAAGCATCTGGAAAATCTTTCCGCATATGGCAATGACGAGTACCACGGCGGTATATATATCGGCAGTGACCTCCTCGGGAGAGAGTATCTTCTCCACAGAACTCTTTCCGAGCATAAGTCCGATTGCAAGCACCACGAAAGATACGATCAGCGCGGTAATATATTCGTATCTCGCGTGACCGAAGGGATGCTCTTTATCGGCGGGCTTTCCCGCAAGCCTGAATCCGATAAGAGTAACCACCGAAGATCCCGCGTCCGAAAGGTTATTGACGGCATCGGCTATTATCGTAACGCTTCCCGATATCAGACCGACCGTCAGTTTCAGTCCGAAAAGAAGCAGATTGATCAACAGACCTATAATTCCCGCCGTTACTCCGTATCTGACGCGGACTTCGGGTGAACCCGTATTCTTATAATCTTTTATGAATGCTTTTTTCAGCAGCTCCATTACTTAATTATTCTTTATTTTCCATGCGTTTCGCAAGCGCCTCGACGAAAAACGTAGCAACGTCGTCGGCGTAGGTATTCGCTCCGAAACCGGCGTCGTAACCGAGTTCCTTGGCAAGCTTATGGGTGATTCTCGCGCCGCCGCAAAGAACGAGGAACCTTTTTCTGAGTCCCTCCGCTTCGAGAAGTTCGATAAGCTCGGTCATATTCTTGATATGAATATCGTTCTGGGTAACCGTCTGCGAAACGAGAAGAACGTCCGCGTTGACTTCGAGAGCTTTCTTGATGAAATCTTCGTTGGGGACCTGACTTCCGAGGTTATACGTTTCGAGCATATCGTATCTTTCCAGTCCGTAATGCCCCGCAAAACCTTTTCTGTTCATAATCGCGTCTATACCTACGGTATGAGCGTCGGTACCCGTGGACGCGCCGATAACGACTATCTTCCTTCCTATATGCTCGCGGATGTAATTATCCGTTTCCTCCATAGTCATTGCTTCCTGCTCGACGGCAGCGACCTTGATATTTTCGTAATCGACCGTAAATCCGAGACTTCCGTAAACTACGTAGAAAGTGAACTCCGTATCCAGAGCCTTCCGGTAAGCTACGTTAACTTCCGTAAGTCCCATCTTTTCGGCTATAAGAGTCGCGGCAGCCGCTCCTCTGTCGTCGTTTTTTACGGGAAGAGTAAAGCTCATCTGAACCTTACCGTCGTTCATAGTGTCGCCGTAAGGTTTAAGCCTGGTTTTATCGAGAACCGTTGAATATTCGTGTTTGTGAGTATTATAAAGACCGCCGCTCATTACTTAACCTCCCTGCCCTTAAGCATAAGATCGACGAAAGGATTTGTATAGACGCCCGATTTTGCAACTACGCCGCCGAGTCCTTTTCCTCCGTCTTCGCTTCTCTTGATATCCGCAAAAATGCCCTTTTCGAGAGTTGCGAAAAGCCCGAGCCCTTCTATTTCCTTCAGAAGATCCTTTGCTTTATTGAGAACGAAAGCCGCTCTGTTTCTGATTATGCCGTTTTCTTTGAACTCGATATCGCTACCGAAATCAGCCATAGTATTGAATATATACTGGGCGTTTTCGATGGAAAGGTATCTGTCCGACATAAAGGGCGTATGAATTGCTTCCGTAAGCATACCGAGAAGATGCAGCCTCTGCCCGGTCATAATGGTAACCATATTAAAGAGAGCGTCCTGAACGTTACCGCGGAAAATATTACCCGTCATAAACTTTGTCGGCGGCATATATTTAAGAGGCGCGTTGGGGAAAATCTCTCTTGCGGCTTCCGCCTGCGCAAGCTCGTAAAGAAAACCGTTTTTAACGTCCGGAGAAATTTCAAAAGCATGCCCCAAGCCCATCTGCTCTTCGGGAATACCCGCTTTAATGGCAAACTGTTCGTTCATAAACTGAGAAGCAAGAACAGTATGGGCTTCTTCGACCGCGTCGGCAGTAGTAAGGTAATTGTCTTCGCCGGTGTTTATAATAACTCCCGCAAAACCGTTTATAACGCGGGAGAAGAACTGGTCTACTATGGTGCGTTTCATATTGATATCCCTGAAAAGAATACCGTAAAGAGCGTCGTTAAGCATAACGTCAAGTCTTTCGAGCGCACCCATAGCAGCGATTTCCGGCATACAAAGCCCCGAACAATAGTTACAGAGTCTTATATATCTCTTTTGTTCGCGACCTACTTCGTCGAGAGCGGCACGCATAAGTCTGAAGTTTTCCTGAGTCGCGTAAGTTCCGCCGAAACCTTCGGTTGTCGCTCCGTAAGGAACGTAGTCGAGAAGCGACTGTCCGGTCGTTCTTATAACCGCGATAATATCCGCGCCCTGTTTTGCCGCAGCCGAAGCCTGCACAATATCCTCGTAGATATTTCCGGTAGCAACAATACAGTAAAGGTACGGAGTGGTTTTGTCGCCGAATTCACCGAGAAATGCGTCTCTTTCGGCTCTCCTGCCTGCAATGAAATCAACCTTCTCCTTAACCAGCGGCAGAACCGTATTATAAGCCTCCTCCGAACTTATTCCGACGATATCTTTAACGTCCAATTCGCCGTTGCTTATCATTTCGGCGATAGCCTGAGGATTTTTTCCCGTCTGCGCCATCGCACATCCCATAAAATACGACGCGCCGTCGGCAAGCATTCCGTTCTCCGTCAGTTTATCTACGACGACGTTAACGAGCGGTACCTCGAGAGCGTCCACGCCGTCTACGCCCATAAGGCGCAGTACGGCACGCTCGGTCGAGGTGGTTGTGTGTCTGTCAATATAAAGCTGAGTGCTTTCGGCTATGCCTCTCGCGTAGCCTCTCGCCTCATCTATAACTTTCTGATCCAATCCGAGTTTTCCCATATTAAACCGCCTTAATTAAGTTATCAGTGATGATTTCTCTTGTTTCTTTCGAGATTTTTAGGTTCTATACTGAGAGCCAAGCCCGCTTCAAGAGCCGCAACGCCCTGAAGACGATCCTCTCTCTTTCCTTCGCAGACTTCGCAATGACAATCTTCGTGATAGTTGCGCGGCTCGGTATAGGTCGTGATGACGCCTTCGAAGTTACGGAGAATAACTCTGTCGGCAGACTGACTTACGACGTAATTGGGCATAACCGGAATCTTTCCGCCGCCGCCGGGAGCGTCTACGACAAAGGTCGGAACGCAGAATCCGCTGGTATGTCCGCGGAGAGCTTCCATTATCTCTATTCCCTTCGCAACGGGCGTTCTGAAATGCTCGAGTCCTTCGCTGAGATCGCACTGATAAATGTAATACGGACGAACTCTCATCATTACAAGCTTATGAACGAGATCTCTCATAACGTGAACGCAGTCGTTTACTCCGGCAAGAAGTACGCTCTGGTTTCCGAGGGGAACACCGGCGTCGGCAAGCATTCCGCAGGCGCGCCTGGAGTCTTCGGTAACCTCGTTGGGATGGTTAAAGTGAGTATTCAGCCAAATCGGATGATACTTTTTAAGCATATTGCAAAGCTCGGGAGTTATTCTCTGCGGACAAACGACCGGTACTCTCGAACCGATTCTTATGATTTCTACGTGAGGAATGGCTCTGAGTTCGCTGATGATATGTTCGAGATTTTCGTCGGAAAGAATAAGCGCGTCGCCTCCGCTCAGAAGAACGTCGCGGACTTCCTTATGCTCTCTTACGTAATCTATACATTTTTCAATCTGCTCCATCGGAAGAGCCTGATCCTGCTGTCCCGCAAAACGTCTTCTCGTGCAATGACGGCAATACATACTGCACTGATCGGTAACGAGAAGAAGAACTCTGTCGGGATATCTGTGAGTAAGACCTTTTACGGGGCTGTCGGTATCTTCGTGAAGAGGATCGCAGAGATCCGCCGGACAGGTATGAAGCTCGTTAATGGTCGGAACAGCCTGTTTTCTTATGGGATCGTGAGGATCGTCGAGATTGATAAGAGAAAGGTAGTAAGGCGTTATCTTCATACGAAGCTTTTCAAGACAACGCTTGATGCCCTCTTCTTCCTCCTGCGTAAGAGTAAGATATTGTTTAAGCTCTTCAACCGTGGAAATACGGTTTTTAAGCTGCCAGTGCCAATCGTTCCAAAGCTCTCTCGGAACGTTATCGAAAAGATGATTTGCCATAGTACGTCTCCTTATTACGCTTTATACTTTTCTTCGAAGAGCTTTCTGAGCTTTTCGTTCTCTCTGAGTTCGCTGAGAGTTACTTCCGCGTGTCCCTTCGTATAGCCGTTGCCGATAAGCATATCTATGTCCTTGCCTACGCCCTCCGCGCCGAGAGCAGCCTTTGCGAAATTGGTCGCCATAGAGAAGAAGTATACCATACCGCCGTCGTGAACGGGAAGAATACAAGCCATTTCGGTGTTGGGAGCGTTTACGCAGGAAATGGAAAGATCGTATTCCTTACCGTCGTTGGCTGCAAGCGCCGCTTCGAGAACGGCTACGGGTTCGGTTGCGGAAGCTATAACGGCTTTATCCGCAACCCCGAGTTCCATAACCTTATCCGCGTCCGCCTGATTGAGGACGACCGCGACTACGTTACCGGTTGCGCCTGCTCTCTTCTTCGCTTCGTAACAGCAGAGAACGCCGGATTTTCCCGCACCGCCGAGAACGAGAACGGATTCGCCTTCGTGAACGAGCTTTCTGACCTGAGCGGGCGCGCCTGCAACGTCAAGAGCCGCAAGAGCAAGGGATTCGGGCATATCGTCGGGAAGTTTTGCATAAATTCCGGATTCGAAAAGAACGGCTTTCGCAACGACGTCTACTCTGTCTATATCGAGATGAACTTTTTCGATTTTTTCGATTTTAAGGGGCGTAAGCGAAAGAGAAACCAAAGAAGCAATCTTATCTCCGACCTTTATGTCAAGGTCTTTGAGCGCGCTTCCGATATGACAAACCTTTCCTATGAACATTCCGCCGCTGCCAGTAACGGGATTCTGCATCTTACCTCTTTCTCCGACAATCTGCATAATCCTTTCGGCTACTTTCTTTTCGTCGCGACCGACTTCGCCTACTATCTGCGTAAACGACGCGGAGTCGATATTAAGACTTATAACGTCGCAGACGATTTCGTTATCGTAATATTCGTCTACGCTGTTGTCAATCTTAAGCGCTGCCTGAGTAAGAACGCCCTTCGGCTCCAAAACTCTGTGTATTCCGTACTTATTACCTTTCTTTTCCATATTTATCGTTCTCCTTATTTAAGTCCTAAAATCTTACGCGCTTCGTCGGGAGTTGCGATTTCCCTGCCCATTTTAACGGCAATATCGCGAATCCTTGCGACAAAATCGGCGTTGCTTGCGGCTTTGACGCCCTTAGAGAGATTAACGTTATCTTCGAAGCCGACTCTTACGTGTCCGCCGAGAAGAATCGCCATAACGTTCATATCGAGCTGAGTTCTTCCTACGCCCGAAACGGTGAAGGTGCTGCCCGTCGGAATGCTTTCTACCATAAAGAGCAGATCTCTCGGAGTTCCGCTTATTCCGCCGTTGACACCCATAACCATATTGAAGTGCATAGGCGACTTTATGTAGCCCTTTTTGTTGAGCCTTATCGCCATATCTATCATACCCTTATCGAAAACTTCGATTTCCGGCTTGATATTCCTCGCGTTCATCTTTTCCGCGAATTCGATAATCGTGTTTTCGGTATTTACGAAGATATCGTCGCCGCCGAAATTACACGTTCCGCAATCGAGAGTAGCCATTTCGGGAGTAAGCGTTACCGGCTGAAGTCTTTCGTCGTTGGACATTCCGACCGCGCCGCCCGTACTCGGCTGAACGATAACGTCGGGGCATTTTTCCTTTATAGCGTTGATGCAGGCTTCGAATCTGTCGCGGCTCTGAGTAGGCGTTCCGTCGTCTTCGCGGACGTGAAGATGAATAATAGACGCGCCTGCTCTATACGCTTTGTACGCTTCTTCGGCAATTTCCGCTACCGTGTAGGGAACGGCAGGATTATGCTCCTTCGTTACCTCCGCGCCGCAGATAGCCGCCGTAATAATAAGTTTTTCCATAAAAACCTCCTGAAAGACTTATTTCCTCTGTTTATCCTTGGGAACGACGCAGGTTCCGCTTGCACGGCAAACGAGAATCGGTTCTTCGAGAACGTCGCAGGCACTTTCGTTTACGTCGGGACGAGGACGGATAACCTTATACGCTTCAAAAGTCATTTTCCTCGAAGTGTTGCCTACGTGCGTAATCTCGCCTACCGCTTCGATATAATCCCCCGCAAACACGGGAGCCTTGAATTCTACGTTGTCGTAAGCGCAGAAAAGCCCTTCGTCGCCGTCGTTTCGTATGAGAAGCTCCGTTGCCACGTCGCCGAAAAGCTGAAGCATCTTAGCTCCGTCGACGAGATTTCCGCCGTAATGAGCGTCGTGCGCTCCCATTCTCAATCTGATCATTACCTTGTCCATAAATTCCGTTTCCTCCACTGAATAATAAAAAACGCGCCGAATCCCCTAAAGACCAGCGCATCACGACCACGTGACAGTGACAAAGCACTGAGCCTTGCCCCCAAGCCCAAAGCCGAACCGACTGCCTTGAACTTTCGGCGGCGGACACATTCCCCGTCGGGCATCGGACTGCCTTGACGGACGGGTACCTTATCTGCCGCGCCTCTATCGAATATTTAACTTCTTTTATTATACCTCTTCCGCTTCGTTTTGTCAATCGCTCGAGAGGGAGAATATCTCTTTTTTATTTAAAAATCGCTCAAAAAACCGAACGTTTTTCTTTTCTTCTGCCCGAATCGGACAGACTGTGCCGCAATAATCCGTATTCGATACGCAACCGAAAAGTCTTTCGTTTCAAAAAAGGCGCCCCGCGGAAAACTCCGAAGGACGCCTGAATTCAACAGACCAAATTATTTAAGCTTATTAAGCACGTCGCCGAGCGTGTCCGCCGCATTGCCGAGGAAAAGATGAACGCCTTCTCTCGTGTAAAGCGGATTCTCTACGCCCGCATATCCCGGTTTCGTATCGTAGTTAAATACGAATACGTTTTTGCACTTGTCTACATTCAGCACGGGCATTCCGTATATGGGAGTACCTTCGGCTTCTCTCGCCGCAGGATTCATTACGTCGTTCGCGCCGACGACTATGGTTGCGTCCGCTTTCGCAAAATCGTCGTTGATGTTATCCATTTCATAAAGGTCTTCGTAATCCACGTTTGCTTCGCAAAGAAGTACGTTCATATGACCGGGCATTCTTCCCGCTACCGGATGAACCGCGTATCTTACTCTCGCGCCTCTGCCGACCAACGTATCCGCAAGCTGTTTTACGAGGTGCTGAGCCTGAGCTATCGCCATTCCGTAACCGGGAACGATTATTACGTCCTTTGCGTTGCGGAGAACCTCGATAGGATCGCTCCCGGATTTCTTCTCCGCCGTGATTTCGGTTTGCTTTACGCTTCCGCCGTTCTTCAGCGCATTGAGCACGTCGCCGAGCGTGTCCGCCGCGTTGCCGAGGAAAAGATGAACGCCTTCTCTCGTGTAAAGCGGATTTTCCACGCCTGCGTATCCCGGCTTCGTGTCATAATTGAAAACAAATACGTTCTTGCACCGGTCTACGTTAAGCACGGGCATTCCGTATATGGGAGTACCTTCGGCTTCTCTCGCCGCGGGATTCATTACGTCGTTCGCGCCGACGACTATGGTTGCGTCCGCTTTCGCAAAATCGTCGTTGATGTTATCCATTTCATAAAGGTCTTCGTAATCCACGTTTGCTTCGCAAAGAAGTACGTTCATATGACCGGGCATTCTTCCCGCTACCGGATGAACCGCGTATCTTACTCTCGCGCCTCTGCCGACCAACGTATCCGCAAGCTGTTTTACAAGATGCTGCGCCTGAGCTATCGCCATTCCGTAGCCCGGAACGATTATTACGTCCTTTGCGTTGCGGAGAACTTCTATCGGATCGGATTCTTCTTTCTTGGCTTCGGGCTTCGCCGCAATTTTCGCTTCGGCAGCCGCAACCTTCGGAGCTTCGGAATGCTTTGCGGAGGTCTTACCGAGAAGGATATCCATAAGCTTCCTGTTCATAGAACGGCACATAACCTGCGTGAGGAGAAGTCCCGACGCGCCGACGATACCGCCTATCGCGACGAGGAGGAGATCGTTTATCGCAAGGCCCGCAATCGCGCCTGCCACACCCGAAAGAGAGTTGAGGAGCGAAATCGTTATGGGCATATCCGCGCCGCCGACTCTTATCGAGAAGAAATAGCCGAAAATAGCCGAAAATACCGTTTCGAACGCAAGGAAAACCCAGACTACCGTATAATGTCCGAGTCCGAGAATTTCCGTAGGATCCGCCATAACGCCGAAAGCCACTACGCCCGCGAGCATAAGGATTGCGGAAGCTACGGTTATAAACTGATGACCGGGATAAACGACGGATTTCTGATTGATTACCTTATGAAGCTTACCCGCAGCGACAAGACTGCCGATAAGAGTTATTACGCCGACCGCAAGAGCAAGAGCAGCCGTAATCATCGAGAATACCCATTCACCCTGAGAAGAAGGATCGATTCCAATGCCGAACATCGTTATCGCTCCGACGATAGCCGAAGCTCCGCCACCCAGACCGTTAAGAAGAGCGACCATCTGCGGCATCTGAATCATCTTTACTTTAACCGCAAGCCAGACGCCGATCGCGCTGCCTACGACGAGCATAACGTAAAGGAACCATACGTCGAAAATCTCCTTCCGAAGAAGAGTAAGTATAATGGCAAGAGCCATACAGACCGCGCTCAGACGATTGCCGAGAACGGATTTCTTTACCTTACTCATAAGGAAGATTCCGAGAAGCACGCCCAGAGAAAGCACGCCGCAAAGAGAATAATATAAAGCGTTTCCAAACATCAGTGCTTATCCTCCTTGTCTTTTTTGTTATCTTTTTTAACGATCATATTGAGCATTTTGTCCGTAACCACGAAACCGCCCACGACGTTAATCATAGCGAGAACGATTGCAAGCCCGCCGCAAATATAAGCCACGACCGTATGCGGAAAAGCGCAGGCTGTCGCCATAAGCGCGCCGAGAACGGTCACTCCGGAAAGAGCGTTCATACCCGACATAAGCGGCGTATGAAGCAAACTGGGAACGTTTTTAATGAGAAGGTATCCCACGACGGTTGCCGCCGCAAAGATAATAAGAAGAATCCACCAGGTCATAAATCAATTATCTCCGTTATATTTTCTTTACCCAAAAATTCTCCCGCCCAAAGCACAAGGCGAGAGAATTTCGGGTACGATTTTCAAAACTTACGCGTTCATTGCCTCGAGAGTTCCCTTGTGAACGATCTTGCCGTCTCTGGTAACGAGAATGGAGCTTGTAATTTCGTCGTTCATATCGAGAACGATCTTACCGTCCTTGGTAAGGTACTTAAGGAGGTTATAAATGTTATGAGCGAACATCCAGGTCGAGCTGGTCGGAAGCATACCGGGGATATTCTTGATACCTTCGATAACTACGCCGTGCTTGATTTCTCTTGCGCCCGGAGGAGTGATCTGGCAGTTGCCGCCCTGATCGATGGAAATATCTACGATACAGCTGCCGGCTTTCATATTCTTAACCATATCTTCGGTAAGAAGGATAGGAGCGACTCTGCCCTGAAGAAGAGCCGAGCAGAAAACGATGTCCGCGTCCGCGACAGCCTGAGCAATGTTCTTTCTTTCGACTTCGAGCCATTCGTCGGAAAGCTTGTTAGCGTGTTTTCCGTCGGGAGCAACGCCGATTTCGGCAGGAATGCCGTTTTCAACGATTTTAGCGCCGAGGGATTTAGCCTGTTCGTTGGCTTCGGGACGGATATCGGTGGAATAAACGACTGCGCCGAGAGATTTAGCGGTTGCAACGGCACGAAGACCTGCAACGCCGGTACCGATAACGAATACGTTGGCGGGTTTGATTACGCCTACTGCCGTACCGATGAGGGGCATAAATTTAGCGATGTCATCGGTAGCCATAATGATTCCCTTATAACCCGCGCAGGTACTCATGGAGCTGAGAGCGTCCATACTCTGAGCGCGGCTGATACGCGGAATACCGTCGAGGGTAAGACCGATAACGCCTTTTTCAGCCATCATCTTAACCATCTTGTGGTTAACGGGAGAAGCCGGATGAATGAAGGTGATAAGATACTGTCCCTTCTTCATAAGTTCGATTTCGTGTTTTTTAAGTTTTTCGTTATAAAGAGGCTCTTTAACCTTAAGGATAACGTCCGACTGAGCATAAATGTCTTCAGCCTTGTCCATCATCTTTGCGCCTGCTTCGGCATAATCGGCGTCGTGATAAAAAGCGCCTGCGCCGGCACCTTTTTCAACGAGGACGGTACAACCGTCGGCGACCATTTTCTTAACGGTTTCGGGAGTTGCGGAAACACGATTTTCATCGTGCATTATCTCTTTAGGAATACCAACTATCATTTTCTAATCCTTCTTTTAAATAAAGTTTTTATATGCAAAGAGTTTTCTCTCTTTGATAATCGATGATGTACGTCAGTCGGAAACGACCGAAACGCTGTGTTCGTTCTTGCAGACGTTAAGAACGATATTCGTAACCGTTTTTCCTACGCCCGCAATACCTTTGATATAATTGAGAACCGACTCAAGCGACTTGGTATTGTCGGTAATGACTTTGAGCAGATAATCGAAACTGCCCGCGATATAAAAACACTCCGTTATGTCGGGATTGACCTTGACCGCGTTTTCGAAACCTTCGTTAAACTTCGGATCTTCGATAGCGACGGTAATGAGCGCCATTATGTCCTTATTGAGCTTTTGCGGGTCGAGAACCACGGTATAACCCCTGATGATTCCGCTCGTCTCAAGCTTTCTTATCCTGTCGCTTACGGTAGACGCGGAAAGATTGACTTTATCGGCTATATCCGAAGCGTTTATCCTCGCGTTTTTCCTCAGGCATTCAAGTATTCTTACGTCGGTATTATCCATTTCCTTCTTCCTTTTATCTCTGCTCCCATTATCGCACAGCTTCCTTATTTTGTAAAGCATTTTTCATATATTTCCGAATTTTTTTTGAAAAAAATCTAAAAAAGCCCGTTTCTTTACGAAACAGACTCAAAAAAATGTAAGTTTTCTCGATATAATTCTATCGAAATCGGAGGATATTGCTCAAATTATTTGTAAGTACACCGAAAACGCCCCCGAAAACCAATCCGAGGGCGCTTAATTTTAAACCGTTTTTATAAAAGCGGAATCTTTGCAAGATAGATTATATCTTCGCGATCCGCGGCTGCTCCTTCGGCAAGAACGAAAGCCTTCTTATAAATCTCTCCTCCGCATATCGTAACGAGTTCTTCGAGTCCGTTAAGACTGTTGCCCGTACTGATAACGTCGTCGATAATTCCGACTTTCTTTCCTTTAAGCAAATCCGCGTCGTGCTTGGAGAGATAAAGATTCTGATGCGCGCCCGTGGTTATACTGGAATCTATGGTTACTTCGATTCCGTCCTGCATATAGAGCTTTTTGTTCTTTCTTGCAACGGCGTAATATTCCTGACCGAGTTCCCTTGCTATAACGTGAGAAAGCTGAAGTCCTTTGGATTCTGCGGTAATGATAACGTCGCAGCCGTCAAGCCTTTTGGCAAGCTCTTTTCCGCAATGCTCGGTAAGCGTCTGATGTCCGTGAAGATTGAAAAAGCATATCCTCACTCCGCTCGGAAGAGGCAGAACGGGAAGTTCCGCATCCATACCGGCAATATTCAGCTTGTAAATTTCGTTTTCCTGTGTGTTCATTCGTTTTCCTCCAAACGCACAAAAACCCTACGGCTGACCTTCGCAATAAAATCACGGTATCAGTCGTTACGGTTTTCGAAGTACTTTGTATCTATCTTTCCGACGGGCGTTCTCGGGAACGTCGCCGTAAAAATCACGGTTTCCGGCACGGCGTACCTTATAAGGTGCTTCGCCGCGTATTTTTTGATTTCTTCTTTGGTTTCTTCCGTCCTGAGATTCTTATCCCTCAGTTTAACGTAAGCATAAACCGTCTGCGTGTTTTCGTTGCCTTTAATCTTACCGACTACGCAGCATTTCTCCACGTACGGAAGGCTTCCTATGACGTTTTCGACTTCCGCGGGGAAAACGTTGACGCCCTTGCGCATAATTACGTGCTTTATACGCTGCTTGAATCTGACGAAACCGTCTTCGTCTACCGACCCCCAGTCGCCCGATCTTATAAATCGTTTTCCGTCAACGAAAACCTCAGCGTTTGCGGTACCTTCTTCGTCTTTGAAATATCCGTTCATCAGAATATTTCCCGCTACGCAAAGTTCACCTTCCGTGCCTCGAGGCATAATCTTCCCGTCCCTGACGACTTCCACGTCGACGCCGGGAATAGCTCTTCCGACCGTTCCTTCCCTGTAACCGTCGGGAACGTTGAGAGCGCATACGGCAACGCATTCGGTCATACCGTACCCCTGAAACATAACTCTCTCGTCTTCACTGCCCGTAACGCACTTATTGAATCTCCTGACGAGCGCGTCCGAAACGTTATCTCCGCCTACGAAACATCTTTTAAGACTGCCTGCGTGACGGGGATCGAAAGACCTGACCTTCATAAGCCCGTAAAAAATAGCGGGGACTCCGCTCAACATAAAGGCTTTATACTTCTTTATAAGTCTGACCGCCTCACGCGAACGGAATTTCGGCATAATAAGCTGAGTCATTCCGAGAGCGGAAGACGCGTGAACGTTCATACAGAGCCCGAAACCGTGAAAAGACGGAAGAACGGACAAACAGACTTTATCCGACAAATCCGTACCGCTTACGATATAACGTCTTCTCTGAATCATACAATTCAGCGCGTGATGAGAAAGAACGATTTTTTTGGGCTGAGCCGTAGTTCCTCCGCTGTGCAGAATACAGCACGGAACGTCGTCGCTTCCTCTGTCCTCGTCGCCGCATTCCTCCGAAACCGAAATAAGCCTGTCAAAATCGATAAATCCGCCGAGCAACTTCGTTCCGCCGGTTTTAAATCTTATAACCAGCTTTTTCAGTCCTTTTGCATAAGCCGAAATCCGACAGAAAGCTATCTTTACGTCGGAAGCGAAAAACTTCTCGTCGCCGCGAAGAAGCACGTTATCCGAAGTAACGAGAAACCGACTTCCCGTTTCCTTCATCGATTCCGCGGTTTGTCTCAATGGCGTGAGCGGGTGAATGATATCGAGAACGAGATTCTCCGCCGCCGCGGCGTAAAAAATAATTACGTTCTGAGGAATATTCGGAAGCTGAAGAGTAATCACGTCGCCCTTCTTCAATCCGAACGACCTGAGAGCCGTTCTCGCTTTTTCTATAAGAGAGAAAAACGCAGGGAAATCTATCGTTCTTCCGCAATAGATCATAGCTTTCCGCGCACTGTGAGTCGCCTTCGAATCGCGTATAAATCCGTAAACGCTCTGAAAGGCATTTACATCCTCGATCCTCATTTCTCCCTCCGAATTTTCAAATCACTCCTCGTCTTTGTCGGCATCCGATCCCGAAAGATTCTCGATGCCTTCGACGACGCTGCTCCTGATAAGAGAACACTTACGATAATAGATGAAAATTATCACGCTGCAAACCAACCAGCCCGCAGGATAGCCGAGAGCTATCGGAAGAGCCTCGTTGGCAATATAGTTGGACATCACGAACAGATATATCTGCCTGAAAACCACGAACGATCCGAGCATAATGAACATCGGAACCTTACTGTTGCCCGCGCCCCGCAAAACGCCGGAATATATCTGGTTTATACAACACAGAACGTAAAACGGCGAGAGCCAGCGCAAAAACATCGAACCGTATTTCACGACCTCGGAATCGGTATTGAACAGCATAACGAGCGAAGGCGCAAAAATCTCCACTATAATCGTAAGGACGACCGTACTTATCATAGCCAGTGAAAGAGATATTCTCGCACCCTGTCTTGCTCGCTTTTCGTTGCCTACTCCGAGATTCTGTCCGACAAAGGTCGTAGCCGCGAGCGAAACGGACTGCATCGGCAGCAGAATAAACTGATCGACCTTCGAATAAGCCGTCCATCCGCCCATACAGGAAGTATCGAAATAATTGATGTAGGACTGAACGAAGATGTTGGAGAAAGACGTAATCGCCATCTGCAAAGACGCGGGAAGCCCTACGCTCAGAATCTTTTTGAGCATATCCAAATCTATCTTCATATCCTTGAAGGAAAACCGCACGCTGCTTTTCGCCCTCATAAGCGAAATCATAACGAGAACGGCGGAAACGAACTGAGCTATTATCGTCGCGTAAGCCACGCCTTCCACGCCCATATCGAATACGAGAACGAAAACGAGGTCGAGAATCGTATTCAGAACCGCAGAAACGACGAGATATATGAACGGTCTTTTAGAGTCGCCGACAGCCCTTAAAATACCCGAACCGATATTGTATATCATCAGTCCGATAACGCCCGCGAAATAGATGGTCAGATAGCTTTTCGCTTCCTCGAAAACGAGCGTACCTTCTTCGAGCTTCATCATTTTAAGCGAAAGCGGCGTTATCAATATACCCACGGCGGTAAAAATCACCACGAGAATAAGCGTAACCAAAATCGAGGTATGTACGGTCTTCTTAACGTTTTCTCCCTGTTTTGCGCCGTAATACTGGGAAACGACGACTCCAGCTCCGCTCGAAAAACCGAGAAACAAACCTATGAGAGTATTGATTATCGGACCGACAGAGCCGACGGCAGCAAACGCTTCGTTGCTGACGAATTGTCCGACTACTATCGTATCCACCATATTGTAAAGCTGCTGGAAAACGTTACCCGCCAGAAGAGGAAGCGCGAAAACGACTATATGACGAAGAATATCGCCCTGCGTCATATCGACGTCTTTTCTTTTGCCCCTTTTCTCAAGCGTAAGCTCGCCTTTTGCCATTATAACCTCCGTAACTGCCGCTCTTTTTCAAGCGCGACGCACAACGATTATCGTAACATAAAAAAAAGAAAATGTCAACGCAAAAAACGACAGGAAACGAGAACTTCTTTTTATCGGTTAATGCGATAATCCTCTACACCGTTTCACCTCTTTCTCAGACCTCATACGACGCCGCATAAAGTTACGTAGACGGAATATACGTTGTCTTCGTAGTGGACCGTAAAATCGCCGCCGTATTTCTCCGCAATCGCCCGGATACTTTTAAGCCCGAGTCCTCCGCCCTCCTTCGTCGTCAGAAAATCTCCGTTTACATCGCGCCTTACCTTGCCGTAAAAACGATTCCTCTCCATCATAATAACCTTATCGCCTATACATTTACAGGAAACCTCTATCTCCTTGTTTTGCTCGGGAGCGGAATCCTCCGAAACCGCACGAAGCGCGTTGTCGAGAATGTTTCCCCAGATTATGGTAAGCTCGGTAATATCTATTTTCAGATCCTTAGGAAGATCGAGTTTAAACTTGATGGTCGCGCCTTCGCTTTCGGCTTTATAAAGATAATGCGAAAGAATAATGTTGATTTCGTCGTTGCTGCAAAGCTTTTTGACTTCTCCGCTTTCAAGTCCTTCGAGCATAGCTCCGAGATACTTTTCTATCCCTTTGGAATCTCCGGCATTGTTGAGAGAATTAAGCACGGCTATGTGATGCTTGACGTCGTGACGCAGAATACGGGCTTTATTCAGACTTTCGTTCAAAAGAAAGAAATAATGCTTTTCCATTCCGATGAACTTGTTTATCATCTCGATTTCGTTCTTGCTTTCTACTCTTTCGGTTTCCATAATTATATATCTTCCGATAAAGAAATAACCTACGAGTCCCATAATCGCCCAGAGAGTAAAGCTGAGCTGACTTGCGCCGTCGACGGGATAAACGGTGTTTTTTACGAAAATAGCCACAAGACACATTGCGTACACAAGAGGGAAAAGCGATAAAAGATACCATATGTCTTCCCGAAGAGACTTCTTAGCAATCGAAAGAACGCCTTTCACGAGATAGTTGAAAATAAATATCTGCAAAACGGCTATAAAAAACCTTACTATAAACGGCGCGAATCCGACGGAAAGATATTCTTCCCCGAAAATCGTACAGGAAAGAGTCTGGAATATCCCTAAAAAAACGACTTCCATAAAAAACGCCGAACAGAAAACGAAAACCTTTTTCGATACCCCGTCGGAAAAAGAAAACAATATCGGAATCAGCATCGAAAGATAAAACGCATAAGCGTAATAATCCCTGTATTCGGAAAGCTTCTGTATGAGCGAAGAAAGAACGGCTATTCCGATAGCCCAAAGCACGAGCAGCGTATAGGTCGGTAAAAGCTCGCCCTTTCTCTTAAGGAAAAAACAGACTCCCGTAAGAAGCGCGGCGTAACCGAGGAATTCGTAAAGAAAGACCGTGACGACGCTAATATTCTGCGTCGCCCGCACTATCTCTCCTTCCGTTCCGTAAGCCGAAACGACAGCCAAAAAATTACGCAATAATTCTTCCATAATCACTTTTCGCTTTAATCGCTCTTTACTCGTATACTTTTAACCTTTTCTTTTTATTGCGGCGGTCAAGCATATTTTCCCTTCAACCCGAAAGGCTCGGAAAATCAGCTTTCCCGACAGCCTTCGATATCGTATCTGAGTCCGTTTTCTCCGCCGTAAACCACGACCGTGTCGCCCCGAATCAATCTTCCCCGAAGAATATCCTCCGAAAAAGGATCTTCAAGCTCGCTGCGGATGATTCTTTTGACCGGCCTTGCTCCCAATCCGCTTCCGTGAGCCTTTACGGCTATATATCGGATCGCGCTTTCGCCGAAAGCAAAGCCCACGCCCTTTTCGTTGAGCCTTGCCCGAAGATTGTCCAGAGCCATACCCGCAACGCGTTCGCAATCGCCGACGGTCAACGACGAAAACAAAATAACGTCGTCGAAACGATTGAGAAGCTCCGTTCTGAAAAATCGCGAAAGCTCTCTTATCAGAGTTTCTTTGGATACGGAATCGGCGTTTTCCGCCAAATCCGAGCAAAGATTCGTCGTCAGAAGAATAAGACAGTTTCTGAAACTGACCTCTCTTCCCTTTCCGTCGGTAAGTCTTCCTTCGTCGAGAATCTGAAGCAGCAGATTCATTACGTCCGGATGAGCTTTTTCCGCCTCGTCGAAAAGCACGACGCTGTACGGCTTTCTCCTGACCGCTTCGGTAAGTCTTCCGCCTCCTTCGTCGTAACCGATATACCCCGGAGGCGCGCCGATAAGTTTCGCTGCGCTTTGCTTTTCCATATATTCGCTCATATCTATTCGGATAAGCGACGCTTCTTCTCCGAACATAGCGTTCTGCAAAGCCTTTGCGAGTTCGGTTTTCCCGACTCCCGTAGATCCGCAGAACAGAAAGCTTCCTATGGGCTTACCCGGATCCCTGAGTCCGGCGCGATTCCTTCTTAGACAGGAAGAAACGGCTTTTACCGCGCGTTCCTGACCGACTATGCGTTTCCCGAGTTCGCTTTCGAGAGAAACAAGTCTGTCCGCTTCGCTTTCGGTAAGTCTTTCGAGCGGAATCCCCGTTATTCTTTCGACGAGCCGCGCTATTACTCTCGCGTCGACCGGTCTTCCTCCTCCGTGAAGTCTTACGGCAGATCCCGCTTCGTCGATAAGGTCTATCGCCTTGTCGGGAAGAAATCTGTCCGAAATATACCTGTCCGAAAGCGAAGCCGCGGCAAAAAGCGCGTCGTCGGTAATCTCGACTCCGTGATGTTTTTCGTATTTATCCCTGATTCCTTCGAGTATGGAAACGGTCTGCGAAACGGTAGGTTCGTTTACGACTATCTGCTGAAAACGTCTCGCAAGCGCCGCGTCTTTTTCTATGAACTTCCTGTATTCGTCAAACGTGGTCGCCCCTATCAGCTGAAGTCCGCCTCGGGCAAGCACGGGCTTCAATATTCCGAGAGCGTCCATTTTGCTTTCGCCGGCGGCTCCCGCTCCGACCATATTGTGGATTTCGTCGATAAAGAGAATCGTATCTCCTCTTTGACTGACTTCGCCGATAAGCTTTCTGAGTCTTTCTTCGAAGTCCCCTCTGTAACGCGAACCCGCAAGAAGCGCGGCTACGTCGAGAGAAAAAACCCTTTTCCCCGCAATCTCCGGAGGAACCCTTCCCCAGACGATAGAAAGCGCAAGCCCTTCGGCTATCGCGGACTTTCCGACGCCCGCTTCGCCTATCAGAATAGCGTTGTTTTTGGTTCTTCTCGAGAGAATCTCTATAAGACGCTCGGTTTCGTTTTCCCTTCCGATAACCGCGTCTATTCCGCCTTCACGGGCAAGCTCGGTAAGATCCGTTCCGAAATCCTCTATGCCCCCGACCTGCCGACCGTTCCGCTTCACTACGTCCGGAAGCGAATTCCGATTCCCGATGATAACTTTCAGATCCTCTTCGAGCGCACGGATAAGAGCGTCCGTATCGACTCCGTTTTCTTCGAGCATACGAACGCCGTAAGCGTCTTTCATTCCGAAAATACAGATAAGTATGTGATGAGCCGTAACCTGTCCTCCGTAATCGGCGGCAAGCTTGACGGCTTCGTCGAAGGCTTTCCATACCCGCGCGGAAAAAAGGATTTCTCCTCCCGACCCCGTAGTTACGCTGAGCATACTGCTTCTTACTCCGAGATCGGTCATTATGCGCGAAGTCCTTCCGCCCTGAAGAAGCATTCCGAGAATAACGTGTTCCGTTCCTATCTCGGGACTGCCGTTCTTGCTGCCTATTTCGGAAGCGTACTGCATTCCGGTCGCGGCTTCGGAATTAAGATTAACGTCCATCAGGTTATCTCCTGTTTTCCTCTTCGTCGAGATAAGTTGCTTTTACGTCGGCAATATGAATCATAAGAGCGAACGGATACTTATAAAACGCCCCGGATAAGGAATAATCTCCGCCCTTGACTCTTGCGTCGAAACCGCCCATATGCCAGTTGATTGCCATAGCTTCGTTTCTCGTGAGCTTCATAAAGCCGCTTATCATATAGACTGATTTTTCGCCGTGTCCGTAAGGAAGACTGTCGTCGATAAGATAGAATTTCTTGGGCACCCATTCGCCGTTTTCCTTAACGTTTCTCGTTTCCTCGCGATAGAAGTTGATTTTACATACGTCGTGAAGAAGCGACGCTATCGCTATACTCTCCATAGGAAACTTCTCTTCGAAATTCTCGCCGTATTCCTCTCTGAACTCCCTCACCGCGCGGTTAAAAACGTTAATGCTGTGAATGCAAAGCCCGCCCGTGAAATTCGAATGAAACTTTGCGCTCGCTGGCGCGGTAAAGAAATCCGTGCTTTTAAGATACTCGAGAAATTTCTGCGAACCTTCGCGCTTTATATGCGTGGTATATAAGTCTGTAAATTGCTTTTCGAATAAATTCATTTTCCGCACCTCCTGTAATAGGTATAAACCCGACATTCTATATCTCCGTTATATAGTTTCCGCTTCTTTGCGGCGGGACGCCCGAATTCCTTCTCGAAAACGAGCGAAGCCGTCAGAAAGTATCCCGACCAGGAATCGAGCGTCGAAAACGTCCTTCCGAGAGACCTGTTGAAACGGAAAAGCTCGTCCGCCGTCATAAGTCTTTCTCCGTAAGGAAGGTTGGAAATAATCGTTCCGCCCTTTGCTTCCGACCGGAAATCGGCTGCGTCGCCCTTTTCGAAACGCACCATATCTCCGACGCCCGCTCTTTTCGCGTGACGGACGGATATGCTCACGCAGTCGGAATCTATGTCCCTTCCGAGAATATCGTAGCTGCCTTCGTATTCTTTGCTTTCAAACTCTTCTATAATATCGTTTCTTTCTTTTTCGCTCAAAGCGTTTTCAAATTTATCGAAAGCAAAGCTCCTTCCTTTATTCGGCGCGATATTTGCCGCATACATAGCCGCTTCCACGGGAATCGTTCCGCTTCCGCAGCACAAATCGACGAGCGGACACTTGAAACCCCAGTCCGAAAGCATAACAATCCCCGCCGCAATCGTTTCCTTTATCGGCGCCTGAACGCTCAAATCCCTGTATCCTCTTTTGTGAAGAGCTTCTCCCGAAGTATCGAGCGTCAAAAGCAGTTCGTCCTCGTGAAGAGCAAAAACGATTTTTGCTTCCGCTCCCGTTTCGGTCAGAGAATTGACCGCATACTGACGACCGAGTTTATCCACGACGGCTTTTTTGACTATTTTCTGACAGGAATTAGCCGAAAAAAGCTTACTCTTAACGCATTTCCCGCTTACAAGAAGCTTTGCGTCCTTAGGAAGAAATCTCTTCCAATCCGCCGAAAAAGCGCGCTCGTAAAGCTCGTCGAAACTTTCGGTTTTACCCTCGGCAACCACTATCATAACTCTTTCGGCTGTGCGAAGTCCCATATTCAGTTTCAGAATATCCCTGCCGCTGCCTTCGCAGAAAATCCTTCCGTTTATTGCGGGACAATTGCCGAATCCCATTTTCTCCGCTTCGCGCTTGACGCAGGTTTCCATTCCGGAAGACGCGGACAGCGCAAGCTTATATTTATTATCCAAATTTGCTCCTTTTATCGATAAAACCTGAAAAAGGGGACGCAGTCCGCCCCCTTTCGTTGTTAAAGAACCTTCACGGACGGACGCGCGAAAAATTATCCGCTATACCGTCGATCAGAGTATTTCGAGATTCTTCCTGAAAACGCGCTTGAAATCCCTTGCCGCGGCGTTGGCTTCTTTGAGTTCCAGAGAAGCGTCGCCGTTGATTTCCGTCTTCATAATAACGCTGTCGCCGAGAACGTCGCAGTTAATCTCGGTAATCGCCGAGGTATGACTCCTGTCGAAGCATTTCGCAAGCTTGAGCATAACCGCAAGTCTTTTCGCAACCTCCGGATCTTCGTCGGAAATAAGGCTCTTATACGCTTCCCAGTCGGCTTTACTGACCTCACCCGAAACGTACATATCCAGAACGAGAGCCGCCATAATCAGGTCGTGATGGGAAGCTCCGTATATATTGCTGTTAAGAACCATATAAGCCGCGTGCTTTTCGTTGTTATAGAACTTGAAACGCTTGCCCGCGTCAACCATAAACGCCGCGCATCTGAGTATTCTCACGTACGAGCGCGGGAATTTATGCAGAACGCGAAGCTGTTTGAAAAGCTGAATGCAAAGGGCAAAAACCTGCTCGCAATGCTGTTTGTTTTCACCGAGAACCGTAACGTAGGTCAGAAGGGAATGTCCGAGTACGTCGCTGAGCGGCTTTTCAATCGTAGACGGAACGGCGTAATTGAACATAAATCCTTCGCGAAGTCCGCAGCTCGACGTAGTTACGCTTTCGTATCCGCAGTAATCTATGACGGTCTTGATAGCGGCAAGCGCGCTCGGAAGAACGTCCGCACGCGACGAACTTATTCCCTTTATCCTCATCTGACGATCGAGATTGAGTCCGCGCATCTTTTCGTAAACCCCGACGATTTCGTTCCTTTCCACGTGGAAATTATGGACCATATCCAAGGGATAGTTGTTCACCTTTCTGACGATACGAGCGATATTTCTGAAACTTCCGCCTACGCCTATGAATTGCGTATCCGGATCCAGCTCTTTAAGCCACGGAAGACTTTCGAGATACTCGGCAAAGAACTTCTCGACTTTTTCGGTTATCTCGTACTGAGAGGTAGAACCGTCGTGAAATTTCTCCGTAAGCGTAAGCGCGCCGAAAGGAAGAATGGCTATCTGAAGAATATTCCTTCTGTTGTAATAAACGAATTTAGTGCTTCCTCCGCCAATCTCCATTATAAGACCTTTGGGAATATCCATAGAGTTGATGACTCCCTGATAGACGTACGTCGCCTCTTCGGTTTCGCTTAAAACTCTGAGCTTAATGCCCGTGACGTTGTAAACTTCGCTCAAAAAAGCTTTCTGGTTGCGAGCCTGACGTACCGCAGCGGTCGCGACGGCAACGATTTTTTCGACGTTATCGACGGCGCATACTTTCTTAAAGGTTTTCAGAACGCTGAGAGCCTGAAGCACTCTGGACTGCTTCAAAGAGCCGTCCTTCTCGGTCTCGCCGAGCCTTACGGATTCGCGCATCTCGTCCACGGGTATGTAATATCCGCCTTCGTATACGTCGTAAACCACCAGTCTGATGGTATTGGAACCCATATCAATTAACGCAATTCTTTCCATTTTCACCTCTGCTCGCTGCCATTAACGGCACGAAGACATTATTCTACACCTTGATTATAACATAAAAAATCGTCACTGTAAATACCCTTTTTTGAAAAAAATCACGTGTTTTATGAGTTTTTTCCGATTATTTCAACTCCTTTATTACCTTTCTGGGACATTTTTCGCGACAGGTTCCGCACCCCGTACACTTTCTGTAATCGATGACGGGAACGTTGTTCTGCATAACTATCGCGCCTTCGGGACAATTCCTGACGCACGCGCCGCAGCTTATACAACCGGCTTTACACATAAGCGTAACGTCCCTTCCCTTACACGGCGTAGAGCACGCGACGTAAACCTTCGCGTTCTTCGGAACTCTTTTTATGAGCTTTTTCGGACAAGCCATAATGCACGCACCGCAGCTTATACATTGAGCCGAATCCACCTCGGCAACGCCGTTCTTTACCTCTATCGCAAAGTGAGAACAAGCGTCGACGCACGTTCCGCTTCCTATACAGCCGACGGGGCATTGTTTTCTTCCGCCCGCCATTATGTTCTGACTGCGGCAGTCGCCGTAACCCTGATATATGTATCTGTCGTTACAATCGTTTCCGCCCGAGCAGGCGACTACGGCTACCGTTTCCTCTCCGCCGCTGAAGCTCATTCCCATAACGCCCGCGATTTCGGCTTTCTTCGCGCTCGAACTGACTCCGCAGGCGTCGGGAGTCGCTTTTCCGGCAACTATCGCTTCCGCAAGAGCCTGACATCCCGCATATCCGCATCCGCCGCAGTTGGCTCCCGGAAGAAGAGCCGCGATTTCGCTTATACGGCTGTCGGTTTTAACGGCAAAGACTTTGGACACGAGAATTATTAAAAGCCCGAGAAGAATCGCAAGTCCGCCCATTATCCCGAGCGCGATGAGAACGACGTTCCAATTGACGCTCCTCAGAAGAGCGACTCCGGCGACCGATAATTTCCCTACAAAAATCAAACTACTCGTCATAATTCACCTCAGAACGAAAAGAACGAAAACGCCATAGCCATAAGACAAGCGGTTATAAGCGTCATAGGAAAGCCTTTCATTGCCTGCGGAACGTGTCTTCTGTCGAGTTTTTCCCTGAGGCCCGACATAAGTACGATAGCCAGAAGAAAACCTATTCCGGCAAAAAAGGCGTAAGAAACGGCTTCGAACAGATTGGTTATGAGTATTCCCTTTATCTCGCCCTCGATAAGAAGCGTGGCTACGCCGAGAATCGCGCAGTTGGTCGTGATAAGAGGAAGATATACGCCCAGAGCCGAATAAAGCGACGGAGAAATCTTCTTTATTACCATCTCGACCATCTGAACCAACGACGCTATGACGAAAATAAAGACTATGGTAGTCATAAATTCCAACGAAAGAGGTTTAAGCACCCACATATAAAGCGGATAAGTTATGGCTGCGGTCAAGGTCATTACGAAGGTAACCGCAACGCCCATTCCGAACGCGCTTTCGGTCTTCTTGGAAACGCCGAGAAACGGACATATTCCGAGAAACTGCACGAGAATGAAGTTATTGACAAAAACCGCGCCTATTATAAGCATCAGATAATTCATGTTTTCCCTCCTTATTCGTTATCCGCGACCGCGGTAAGTTTCGGGTGATGATACTTCGCGTTGCGCTTCTTCTCGATCTTATTGCTGACGAGATTGAAAATCAGTATAGCCATTCCGAAGGTGAAGAACGCTCCGGGAGCCTGCGCGAAGAATCCGATTTTGAAACTCCAAAGCTCTATTCCGAGAAACGTTCCGAATCCGAGAATCTCTCTGACCGTACTGATTACCGTGAGTCCGAGAGTGTATCCGAGCCCCATAAACAGACCGTCGAACATAGAAGGAATGACTTTATTTGCAGACGCGAAAGATTCCGCGCGGGCAAGAATTATACAGTTAACGACGACGAGAGGCAGATAAACGCCGAGACTCTCGTAAAGCTCCGGCGAAAACTTCTGAACGACGAGCTGAGTTATGGTAACGAAAGTAGCTATGACCATAACGAAAGCGGGTATTCTTACCTTGTCCGGAATGACGTTTCTGAGAAGAGAAATCATCATATTCGAGCATACAAGAACGAAAGTAACCGCCGCTCCCATTCCCAGCGCGTTGGAGACGGCAGTAGAAAGAGCCAGCGTCGGACAGGTTCCGAGAACGAGCCTGAGGACCGGATTCTGCCGTATAAGACCGTCGAGAGCGATCTTACGGAATTCGTTTCTTTTCATTTTTACGCAACCTCCCCTATATTTCCGTAACATTCGAAGGCAAGATCCACCATTTCGTCGAAAGGATCCGCAAGAAGTCCCGAATCTCCCTTGCCGTATTCGCCTTTCTTTTTCCCTATGTAGTCCGAATTCAGCGTTTTATTCAATAAAGACTCGTTCGAACGAAGCTCTTCGAATCCCGAAACGATGACGATTTTCAGAATCTTCTCCCTGGATATTACGATATAAAACTTCGCGTTTCCCTCGCCTTTGCTTTTAACGGCGACGACGGCTTTGCCCGACGCCGATTCCCAATATCCGCAGACAATCGCGTTATCACTTTCGGAAAACTTGTTTTTCTTCGTGAGATTTTCGTTAAGAACGTTGCTCTTTAAGTAATTCTCTTCTTCCAGAGCTTCTTCGTTTTTAATGACGTTATTATAAAAATAAATCGCCATATTCACGCTGTTTACCGTAGCGTTGGACGATTTGCTCGCGCCCGAAGCGGGAGAAACGTCTACGTTTAAAACAAACTCTCCGTCCGCGGATTTTCCTCCGAACTGCCCGTCCAGCCAGGACTGTTTTACGGAAGAAATGAAAGACTGGTTCTTATTGCCCGAAACGACTACGTTCAGAATAACTCCGTCCTTTCCTATCGCGACGTAGGTTTCCACCCATCCGCCCGAATAACCGCCCGTGCCTTTTGCTTTGATTATGACCGCGCCGTCTTCGCACCTGTATACGCCCGTAACCGAACCGTATTTTTCGTTTTCGGCGGCTTCTCCGTATTTTTCTGAAACGTTCGTGATTCTTTCCGTGACTACACTTGCGTGGACGCTTTTAAGCTTCATATTGTCCTTATCGTCGTCGCTGACATAGAGAACGTCGCTCAGAACGCTCAAAAGCAGAGCCGAACAAAGCGCGATTACTACGAGAACCAGAACGGCTTTTGTCGAACCTTTCATTGCTTGGCCTCCTTTTCCTTCTTTCCGTGGACCTTAACGTAGCCGAAGGGCTTGTTAACCACGAATTTGTCTATAAGAGGAACGGTTATGTTCATCATCATAAGAGCAAAGCTTACCGCTTCGATCTTGTCGCTCGTCTTCGAATAACGCAAAATTCCCGTAAGAATTCCGAGAGCTATGAAATAGATTACGTTTCCTTTGACCGTATCGGGCGTCGTAACGTAATCGGTCGCCATAAAGAACGCGCAAAGCATTGCTCCGCCGCCGAGAATCGAAGGAAGAAATACCGAGAAATCGAATCCCGCAAAGCATACCGAGATAAGTCCGAGCGAACCGAGATAAAGCAGCGGATATCTTATATCTATAACGCCGCGAACGACGAGATAAAGTCCGCCTACGAGAATTGCGAGCGCGCTCGTTTCGCCTATGCAGCCCGGAGTGTTTCCGAGAAACATCTGCAAAAGCGTATAATCTCCGATATTTCCGTTATTTAAAAGCTGAGTGAGAGGCGTAGCTCCGGATTCGGGAAGAACGATACTGCCCGACGCAAAATTAGCCGCCTTGGTCATCGCCGCCGAAAAGCTTATGAAAGCAAAAACTCTTCCGGCTATCGCGGGATTGAAGAGATTCTTTCCCGTTCCGCCGAACATCATTTTGACTACTACGACGGCAAAAATCGCCGAAAGTACGGGGACGTACCAGTCTATCGCTGGCGCAAGGTTCATTCCGAGAAGAAGTCCCGTTACAACCGACGTAAAATCGAATTCCTCCGCGCAGTTTTTAAAACTCTTCCTGTTGATAAGCAGATTGTACGCGAACTCCGACGCAACCGCCGATACCACAGACAACGCAAGCACGAGCAAGGCCCTCGGCCCGAAAAAGCAGACGCCCGTTATACAGGCGGGCAGAAGCGCGATGAGAACGTCGATCATAATGCGCTTCGTCGAGGATTTCCCTCTTATGTGAGGAGAACCCGAATAAATAAGTTTTTCCATAGTTATCTCCGCTCCCGTTTATTTTTTCATTTCTCTGAGTTTTGCCTTACAAAGCTTTATGCTCTGCATAAGAGTTCTTTTTGCCGGACAGACATAGGTGCACGTTCCGCATTCGAAACAATTCCTGACTCCGTATTTTACAGCCGATTCGTAATCTCCCGCAAGTGTGTAGAAATCTATGTACATAGGCATTAAATGCATCGGACAATGAAGAGCGCATCTTCCGCAGTTGATGCAGGGTGTAGGTTGAGTCGTATCGGCTTCTCCCTTTTTAAGCGCGACGAGAGCGCCTTCGGTCTTGGTCGTAACTCCGCCGTCGTCCTGAAGAGTAAGCCCCATCATAGGTCCTCCGCATATAAGCTTGGCTACGTCCTCCGTAACGCCTCCGCAGGCTTCGAGTATTTCCGAATAAGGCGTGCCGTTCGCGACGAGAAGATTTTTGGGTTGCCTTACGGCTCCGCCCGAAACGGTCATCACTCTTTCGTAAAGAGGCTTATTCTCGTCTACGGCGTTATTGACCGCGACCGCGGTCTGAACGTTCTGAACGACTATTCCGACGTCCGAAGGAAGCCCGCCGCAAGGGACCTTCCTTCCCGTGCAGGCGTAAATCAGCTGCTTTTCCGAACCCTGCGGATATTTGCATTTAAGCGGCATAACCGCAACGCCTTCCCTTCCGCAGTTTCCTGAAGCAAGCTCCTTCCTGAGCTTTCCTCCGCTCTCGATAAAAAGTCCCTTGTTCTTCAAAAGATCGTTGATTTTATCGATAGCGTCCTGTTTGTTGACTTCTATTCCGATAACCGCTCTTTTTACGCCTATGGCGGTCGCAAGCAAAAGGACTCCGTTAACGAACTCTTCGGTATATTCGAGCATAACCCTGTGATCGCACGTAAGATAAGGTTCGCATTCCGCTCCGTTTATAACGAGCGTATCCACGGGCGTTTTCGGTTTGACTTTTATGGCAGTCGGGAATCCCGCGCCGCCCATTCCCACTATACCGGCTTCGAAAATCCTGCTTAAAATACTCTCTCTGTCCGCGGCAATCTCCGGAAGCCTGACCGTATCGTATTTCCGGTCGTTGACTACGACTATGTAATCGGTATCGACGCCGATATTGTTTTTCCGTCTTACGATTCCCTCTACCTCGCCGCTGACGGGGCTGAAAATATTCGACGAAAAACCGCCCGCGGCTTCGGCAACGAGCTGTCCGCACTTAACGGTGTCGCCCGCCCCGACAACGGGTACGGCAGGCGCTCCCATATGCTGCTGAACGCTGAGATAGACCTTATCGCCCGGTTCGAGCTTTTCGATAGGGCTGCTTCCGCTCAGTTCCTTCTTCGCGGGAAAATGCACGCCCCTGTCAAATGTAAATCCTTTCATTTTTTCTCATCTCCGACCGACGCCTGCCCGAAAGCAGACCGTTTTTCACTATATTATAGCCCAATTTTTCGATAATTTCAAATTCTTTTCAGCCGTTTTTAAAAAAATTTAAGTACATTTTTATCGATATTGTCGTTATTTTGAGAAAAAGCCGACTGCGTTGCCGAAAACGACTTCGGCTATCGTTTTTCCCGAAAGTCCTCGCTCGGAAAGGACGCAAGCAAGCGAATCTCCGTCGTCGTAATTTCTTATAACGTCAAAAGCCTCGACCGTTTTTCCGTCTATACGATACGAGTCGTTTCTTCCGTAGTAAACGCGCGTATCGGATATATCGAGTCCGAGAGCCGCTCCTTTTCCGTTTCCGAGTTCAAGCGTCCGCAGAATATGCTCCGCAAGCTCCGCCTTTCCGCATCCGCAAAGCATACTTACCCCGCTCGCTCCTACCACTCCGCCCCGCCGCACGACCTCGGCTATAACCTCGTCGTCCGCATTTCTGTCGAGATCATTCAAAGCGCGGCAATTCGTATGACTGATAAGAACTCGTCCCGAAAAGTTCTCCAGAATTTCGCGGGCGGTCTTTCTTCCCGCGTGAGCAAGGTCGACGTAAACTCCGAGCCTTTCCGCTTCCGCAAGAAGCTCTTTTCCTTTTGACGTAAGTCCCTTTTCTCCCGAAATTCTTGAAAGTCTGCAACCGCCCGCATAAGCGTTATCGCGGCTCCACGTGAGCGAAAGAAAAGAAATCCCCGCCTCTCTGAATTCTTCAAGCCTTTCGGGCGAATCTATCGGCTCTGCGCCCTCGAGCGAAAGAATAACGGGAATCTTCCCTTCGTTCAGAATCTTTTCGGCTCCGTCGTTTCCGCCCGCCAGAACGAACTTCCCGCTTTCGTTTATAAGTTTCTTCGTAATATCTATCTGTCTGAACGCCGATTCTCGTGCTTTGCCCGAAAAAACCTCGCAATTACTTACGAATACGGAAAAAACCGCTCCGCAGAGATTATCCGTGCAATAATATTTTGTCATTATTTCGTCAAGCCCGTTTTTTATTTCATCCTCCGAAAGACGAACGAAAAGACTCGGCGCGTCGTTATGCAAATCGAAAATCTTCATAAAATCCTCCTTTTCAGCCGTTTTTGCGGCTCCCAGACAATCGGTCAACCCGAACTCTCGTATATCGATATGCGGAAAAGAACAAAAAAGTCAATTATTTCAAAAATATATGAAAAATCCTTGACGGATAATTAAATCTATGATAATATGCAATTCCGTAGTCACGGAATTGCGTAATATAATAATCAGGAGGAACTCGCTATGACAAGAGATCTCGGCAAAGAAATCGACGAACTCAGACAGCAAATGGAACGGCTTCGGGAGGAAATAACTCCTCAACTCGACAAATTGCAGACAATGATTAAAGATTCGCTCCCGAACAAAGCTACGACGGAAAAACCGAACAGAGTTCACGTTATGCGCGAAATGCATCCGGACAAACGGCTCGGAGAACAAATGGAAGAATTATGCCGCAAAACCGACGAGGAAAACGTCAGCGGACTCGTAACCTATCTCGGCGTGTACAATTCCGGCGGAAGACAATCAAACTGGATACGGAACGGCGTTTCGACCGATGCTTTGCTTTCCCTTATTGAAAGCGACGTCGCGGAAAAGATTCTGGTATGTATCGGCAATCAAAACCGCCTCGAAATACTTTCTGAAATACTTCGCGAACCGAAAACGGTTACGGCTCTCGTCGAAAAATGCGGATTCGGATCGACCGGACAGGTTTATCATCACTTGAAACCGCTTCTTGCCGCGGATATCGTCGTTGAAACCGAAAAACAGAAAGGACTGTACGTTATCAATCCAAAGAAAGTTCAGGGAATAATAATGCTTCTCGCCGGAATCAGCGATCTCGTAGACGAAACTCTGACTCGGGAATCGCAGGAAGCACCCGAAAACGAAGAAATTTAGGCTTTACGGGCAGCTTCAAAACTGCCCTCAAAAAACAACAAATCTATCGGAAGCATAGGATATTAAAAAGCGAAAAGCCGTTACTTTGGCGCAAAAACCTTTGTAATACAAAAACCTTTGCAATGAAAACGATAAGTTTCGGCTTTTTATAAAATCGCAAAATTACGATAAAAACAAAGAGGCTTTAGCGACTTATAGATTTTAAAAGCCCGGAAGAAAATCGTCGCCGACCTGAAAAACGAAAAGAAAAGCCGTAAGACCGCAGATAATTATTGACAAGCAGTAAAAAGTATGCTAAAATGTATGAGCTTGCGCAAAGCAGGCTGAGCCGAAGCGAGAATTCCGGCGCGAATTATCTGGAAGTGTATCGAAGTGGTCATAACGGCCCTGACTCGAAATCTCCTTCGGCTAACGGAAGCCTGACTTCCGAAAAGCCTTTAACCGTGCGGGTTTCGGGCATTTGCTCGTCGCAGGCACACCGTGAGTTCTAACAGGAATTCTAATACAACCGAATATTTGCGTTAATCTCGGTTTCCCGAGTTAACATACATGGAGAGGTATCGAAGTGGTCATAACGGGGCTGACTCGAAATCAGTTTGCGAGCAATCGCACATGGGTTCGAATCCCATCCTCTCCGCCAACAGAACCCTTGAAAACCCAGTGTTTTCAAGGGTTTTTTCTATTCTGTGAAAATTCTTTCGTTTCTATTTTTTGTGTTTCTGTCAATTTTTCGAGCCGATTTTATGCTCTTTTTCGCCCGTGAATATTAGAATTAAAAACCGCCAAATACCGCATGAAATAAGGCTTTTTAAGGCTTCCCTACTTTTTGGTGCATTAGAATAATTTTTTTCGAACGGAAATTTTCCGATTTTTAAAATACCCGGTTGCGGACAACCGCACCAAAAGTCATGTGTGGTCTTTACAGGTTAGGGTTCAAATCGGCAGAAAGAAAAATGTGCTTTGCGTCCTCTTTGTTTCTTGCCGTAATGTAATCGCATCTTACTAAATCGACGGTTTTATGATACCGTACTTTTTTATTTTTCTGTCGAAGAAGTCCTCGTTGGACAACCACCAAAAGTATTAGGGATGCAAAGCAGGATCATATTTTCTGCTGCTTCTGAAATCAGGGCATACTATATTGTGTATTCGCAAAGCTTGGGGAGAAAAATTAAAGATTATTTTTCAACATTGTTCCCCAATACTTATTGACTGTTGGGGAACATTCTGATATAATGTTTAAAAGAATTGTTCCCCAAAAGGAGGAACTGCAATGGCAGTACAATATAGTGAAATACAGGAATTGCTCAGAAGTCGAGCCGACCTCAATGCCAGACTTAACTTAATGCCTTATGACGGCACACCCGAAATCAAAGAGCGCGGCGATGGGAAATACCTTTATGTGAGAAAGCGCGTAGCAGGAAAACAGACATCTACTTATGTAGGTGCATATACCGAAGAACTGCATAATCTGCTTTTGCGCAATGCCAGAGAAGCCCGTGAAATCAGAAAGTCGCTTCGCAGCATTGAAAAGCAGCTTGCCGCAGCCGGTTATTCCGAGGATGCCCTTTCCGCCGATGTTATAAATAACATTGCCTTTGCGCGTGCCAACATGAAAATGAACATCTATGATCAGGCTGTTTTGGAGGGTGTTGCAACTTCTTTTCCTCAGACGGAAGAGATCATAGAGAACGGAAAAGTATCCGGTATGACAGCTACCGACGTGCAGAAAATTTTGAATTTGAAACACGCATGGGAGTTTATTTTGGACCGTGATGTAGTTGCCAGCCGTTCCGACTATTATATGCTCAGTCATATTGCAAGGCTTGTCAATGAAGGCTTTTTTGCGGAAGGCGGTCGGATCCGCGGTGTTCCGGTTACCATAGGCGGTTCGTCTTATGTTCCGCCCCTGCCGAATGAATCGGATGTGAAAGACAGGATTCTTGAGATCATCGAGGAAGAGGACGATGCCGTTAGTATTGCCATCAGGCTTTGTCTTTACTGCATGAAGACCCAGATATTCCTGGATGGCAATAAGCGCGCTTCCGTTATCTTTGCAAACCACTATCTTATTGCTCACGGCGGAGGTTTTTTGGTCATTCCCGAAAGCGAAGTTCCGGAGTTCAAAAAACTGCTTGTGAAGTATTATGAAGGCGAAGACCCCTCTGTAATTGCGGGCTTTATGAAAGAACGCTGTTGGAAAACCATAGAGCGCTAAGCATTATCTATATTGGGGAACAAGTCTTGATGTGAATTGCAAATTCGTTCCCCAAAGTTATATCTGTGGTAAGTATGAAAACACGCCTCAATTGCATACGGAGGTTTATATGAGAATAACAAAAATCGAAATTACAAATTACAAGTCGATAAAAAAAACGGTTGAAATAAACCTTTATAACGGATTGCCGACCGTGCTGATCGGCAAGAACGGAAGCGGAAAAACCAACATTTTGGAAGCTCTGAATGCTATTGCGGAGGCAAACGGCAATTACTTCGGGCTGCGCAAAGAACTGTCGATGAGTTATAAGGTGCATATCCGCCTTGAAAAGGAGGATGCCGAGAGGCTTTTCCCCGGCAAAAGCATTGACGAAAAATGCGAATTTGCTGCCTGTTCCGGAGAAGACTGCAAGATAGACCGAATCGAATCGGAGTATCTGGTTCCGCTTTTAAGAATGGAAATCGACGAAATCTCCGAACTTGCAGGCGAATTGAAAGACGCTCTCGATACATATACAAAGCAGCTGAACAAAATTGCGTACGGTGAACGCAATGAACAACCATTGCGAGGATATCAGATTACTGACTTTCACGATTCAACAACCAACTATGACACTATCAAATTCCACGTGGAATTTGTTTTGGAACAAACCGAAAAACTGATAAAATCAATCATACAAAACTTTTGCGTTGAAGAGTCCTCTTTCAAATTCGGATATATTCCCGATTATTATCAGTTAAGCGATTTAGAAAGGCTTTGTTTCAAACTCCATTATGTAAAACCCGATTTAGCACCTTTTGAAGAAAAATTTATCACAATCAACGAAACGGCGATAAAGCGGGAAATTACAAAAATCAACAAGGCGACAAAAGCATCCTGCGAGAAAATCACTGTCCTGCTGCATGAGCTGGACGAACGGGCAAAGCGATTGAAAGGCGCCCTATCTTACGATCAAATAATTCCCGATAACAGCGGTGTATTTTATAAATTTATCCGTGAAGTCCGAAACTGCGTCGGAACAAAATGCGCTTTCCTGCGAAATGAAAGTAGCGAAGTCATTTTCAAAACAGAGAAACAGGAGCGCGAGTATTTCCGGAGCGATAGATCCCGCGTGATTCTGCAAACATATCTAAACCGAGTTTATTCCGGTCCCGATAAAGATGAAATTCAAAAACAGATCAGCGAGAATAAAGATTTTTCTCTGTCCGAAGCTGCATTGAAAGAATTCGAGGAATACCTCAATACAACCATGCCCGAATTTGAAAACGGTATGTACGAGCGTATTGCGGTTGAACAGTTCGACGGGAAAATCCCGACAATACTGCTGCACGAAAAAAGCGGTGAAATTGTTGATCTGAATTCGACAAGCGCCGGCAGACGGTGGTATTTCACATATTATTTTATGAAGAATACACTTGAACCCGGAGATTTGTTTTTTATTGATGAGCCTGCCGCCATGCTTCATCCTCTTGCGCAAAAAGAGGTTCTGAAAGAGCTGCTCCAGCTTGAAAGCCGAGGCATCAAGGTGATTTACTCAACGCACAGCCCATATCTTATTCCAAGCGATTGGAAAAGCGTGCACTTTGTTGCGATGACGGATGGCGGAACAACCGTCACGCAGGAAAACAAATACGATGCTCTGAAACAAGTCACCGGCGGAGATATATTTGACTTGCAGGAGCTTTTGGAACGATATCAAAAATGCGATAAAGAAGCCGTAGCTCATCAATGCTACCATGTAGTTCTTGGTAGTTTTGTAAACATTAACGAAGCCGCAGAGAAATTAAACCTCGGTGTGTCTGCCATTGAATCTTGGAGAAAAAACATTAATAGTAAGAAATTCAGATGCCCAAAGCTTGAAAATATCATTTTAATAGCCGAAAAAACAGGACGGAATATAACCGACTTATTCTAACTTTGCCGGGGGGGTACATCTGTACCCTGCCATTCCTTTCAGCGGTTCGCTATAATATAGGCAGAATCATTGAAAGGAGGTACTCAAAATGTCAAAGTATAAGACCATAGACGTGTGGAACCGGGTTTTCGGTGCGAAGCAGGAGGCGTATGATTATACCGGACGGCTGATGAAAAAATCAGCCTGCGGGAATCCTAACAGTACTTATCACCCGACGCTTGACCACATCCGCCCGCTTTCCGCCGGCGGCTGCGATGTCCCGGAAAACATCATCATTTGCCATCGTGATACCAACGAGGAAAAAGCAGATCACTTCCCACACTGGAAAGCGAACGGAACACACTACCACGCCCGCAGAGTCAAAGGCTCCCGTGTGGAATACGAGATTATTGAAGATTGAGGAGGCAAATCTATGAGTAAGCATTTCTTCGACTATGACGACGGCGATTTTGCGTATACCGTTTCCGACAATATGGCAATCGACTCCGACGGTAATATGCTGATGCGCATGGGCGATAACATGACCATGGATATGGACAGCGGAGAACTTCACATTATTTCGTCATGGGATAATGAAGACGATGACGATTAAAAAATCGTTATAAATGAGCACCGCAGCCCCGACCTTTCAAATGAGGTTCGTGGCTGCGGTTTTGACACTGCAAAAACCTACCCCAATAAAGGAATTCCCTTATTTCCATTCCGTTTCCCCTAAAATACGGTGCAAAATAAGGGAATCTTATTTTGCTGTTCTCATAGTTCGACCCGTCAGAAACAAAAAAATGCTGCCTCACCGTTTCCGGTGAGGCATAAATTATGTACTTTCTTTCATCATTTTTCTTTTCTGCCGCCGCTGTTCGTTTTCACGCTCACGGCGCTGTATGTACTTGAATTCCCGAATGAGTTCCTTATATTTTTCCGTGCGCGGGTGCGCCAGCCTTTGCGGTGACGCCATAAAGCCGATAAATTCCGCTTTGGCGCAGTACTGTATAGAGCCGAGTTTAATGCCGACCAGAACTTCTTCCCGTATCCATTCGTGAATGCGCTGCGGGCTGTGGCCGACAAGTTCCGCCGCCGTTTGCGTAGGCAGAGCCTCCGGCAACTCTGCCCACTGTGAGTTCAGCCACCGCCGAAAGGCTTCGCAGTTTTCCGGAGTGGCTTCAAACATCGGGAGCGGATGCCATTCGGTGCGGTTGGAGAACATTCCGCTCAACTCTGATAAAAAGCCCGGCTCGGTATCCATTTGGGCTTTGAACCGCACCGCATCCTCTGTCCGCACCCGATATTTATGGGTCGTGTGTCCTGTGTTTTCGTGCGGGATATAGTTATTGTCCATCAGATATTTCATTTTCCGCGTGGAGATGTGCAGGTATTGGCGAAGCTCGCTCCCACTCATAAATTGCTTTTCAGTCATATATAAAATCATCCTTTCCGTTAGCATTAATGCGCCCGCCGTGGGCGCATCATTCTTTTGCTTTATTAAAGATACTGCTGATCACATCGGCGCTTTCCTGTTTCTTGGACTTATCCAGATGGGCATAGATATTTGCCGTGGTGGACAGGTCGGAGTGCCCGAGGAAGGTCGATACATTCAGCAGCGGAACATCCTGATTGATGAGGATGCTGGCGAAGGTGTGGCGCAGATCGTGAAACCGAATTTTGCGCAGACCGTATTGCCTGATAAGGTCGGCGAACCGCTGCGTGACCCGATTCGGGCGTATCAGCCCGCCGAGCTGATCGACGCAGATATAATCGTCGTATTTGCGGTTGTAGCTGCCCTTGAACATTCGCCGGTACAGGTCCTGCTTTTCCCGCTCCTCGCACAGCATTTCATACACCGGGTCCGGCAGCGGCAGCGTGCGGCGGCTGGATTTGTTTTTCATTTCCTCCACGGGTTCGACGATAACCTTGCCGTTTTCCTTATACTCAATGATCTTTGTGTCGAGCAGTATGGTTTTCTTTTCCCAATCTACCCTCGACCACCGTGCACCCAACGCCTCGCTGCGGCGCAGCCCCAAGCCGCCCGCCAGCATGACCGCCGGATAGATAATATCCCCGCGGATAAGCCCGAGCATGGCGATCAGCTCCTCCTCGGAATAGTTTTCTCCGGTGAACTTGTTTTTCTTCGGGCGGTCGATGCGGTCAAAGGGATTGGAGTCAATCAGCCCGTCCTTGAAAGCCCGTTTGAAGGCACTGTGCAGGACAGTGTGGTAGTGGATAACGGTGTTGGCGACTACGCCCGATTCGAACATCCACTCGTAAAAATCCTCAATGTCCTTTGCGGTGATGCTGCCGACCGTCAGTTCCTTTCGGGCAGTAAAATACCGCCGAATTCTACCGTTTATCATTCCGCGGTAGCTTTCGGCGGTACTCTTTTGAATGTTTTTCTCGATCTTTTTATAGTGGGCGCACATATAGTCGTAGATCGGAATATCCGAGGCAGGCTTTTTGTTTTGCGTGATCTGCTCTGCGTAGGTTTGTTCAAAGGCTTGCACCACCTCTCGGTAGGCTTTGTTCACCTTTGATTTGTTGGCGCTTTCGGGCAGCCCCAGCGCACGCCATACAGGCTTTGTCCTGCCGTTCTCTCTGACCTGTATCACGGCATAGAGACGGCCTTTCTTAGCCTGTACGCTGGCTGCAAGTGTAGTCATGGCATTCATTTGCTTTCACTCCTTTTTTATTTTTGCTGACACGAACAATATCACAACTCACCGCACAAGTCCAGACTTTTTCGGGAGTTTTCTCAAGAAAACAGACCTTTGGGTTCGAACCCGGTCGTTCCCTTTGCCGCAGATAGTCAATCAGCTGTGATTTGGCAATGCGGTTTTCTCTGCCGACCTTCACTGCCGGAAGGGACCTTTCTTTTATCAGCTTGTATACCGTCTTGGTGCTGACCCGCAGGATCTCCGCGACCTCGGCGGCGGTCAGCGCTGCCGGATAGTAGCGCAATTCTTTTTCGTGTTCTTTTTTCGTCATAGACAATTCCTTTCTCCTACATCATTATAGTAGGTCCGTCGTTTTCCTCGGCGATTATATCTTCCTCGCTGTCGGCTGCGGCGGAGAGGATACCGACCGCAAGCCCGATAACGGCACCGAGGTTGGAGGCGTTTTCCTGCGCCTCAATGCGCTTTCGGCGTTCCTCCGGGTCTTCGGCAGTGCCGTCAATTATACTGCCAGCTTCCAGAATACCACGCAGACCAGTAGCGACAGCGCCACTGCCGATACCGCCGTGGCTATCATAATTTTCAATATTTTTTGGTGCAGTTTCTCTATCGCGCTGTCCAGCGTCTTTGTACTCTTTGAAAGGGTTTCGGAGCAATTCAAAATAAACTGCTCTTGATTCTTCCCAGCCTGTTCGACGAGGTTCTGCATCTGCGCCGCCGTTTTTCGGTTCTCCGTCACCACTTCCCGCACTGTCTTTTCCATATACTCCGCCTCGATATTCTGTATCCGGGTGCAGTGATCGCTCAGTTCCTCCGCCGTCGCCAGCCGTTCGATCATCTGATACAGTTTCGGCTGAAACTCCACCGCGTCCGCCAGCAGCTTGCTCTCCCGCTTGCGCTGTTCTATCGGGATCGCATACACCTGCGGCTGATACGGGATCTGTTCCAGCTCGGACAGCGTCCGTGCGTTTTTCTTCCTCAGCATATCCATTGCCGAGTTCTGCTGTGTGCTGTTTTCTGATTGTGAATTCATATTCCAATACCTCTTTCAAATATTTTTCGTCGTGCAGGCGTATATCCCTGCACTTCATTCCGTTCGGGCAAGTGAAGGTGATATATTTTCGCTCGTCCGTCCATGTGACCTTGTAGCCGAGCCGCTGCATCTCCCGTATAAAATCCGCACGGCTGCCGCTGCGGTTCATCACAAAATCAATATCGGACATCAGCTTGAACTTCCAGCTGTCGCCCTTTGCCGCGGCGCGGTACTCGCGGCTTGAAATGTTTGCGCCGTCTTTTTTATACGGTTCCAGAACGCTCAGCCCGTGCTGCCGACAGATGCCGTCGCTGAGTGAGCGCAGCTTTGTCAGCGTTCCGGGATTTTGGCGGAGTTTCCTTCCGTTTTCGTAATGCACGGAGTTGATGACAAAGTGGTTGTGCAGATGCGCGGTGTCGGTGTGCGTGGTCACCAGCACCTCATGCCCCGGCCACGCTTTTTTCGCAAACGCCAAACCGATTTGGTGCACCTGCTCGGCGGTTACGCTTTCGCTCGGCGAAAAGGACTGCACATAATGATAAAAATTCATTCCGCCTTTTTTGTGATGCGCAGTCTTGGTCGCCATAAATTCCGTGAACGCATTTTCGCCGTTGCAGTTTACACCGCTCACCAATCGGCGGCCGCTGTCTGCGTCCGCAACCTTTTTCTGCTGCAAACAGTATTCGATTACCGCTTTCATTGCGCTGATGCTTTGCCTCGATTCGGGAATAAAACTTACCGTTGCCATTATCCTTTCCTCGCAATGTCCAGCAGTTGCTCGTAGATCATCTTCTGCCCGTCGATCATATCTTCGAAGTTGTATGACCGAAACGCGCCGGCATTGATCTTCGCCGTGATTTGATTCAGGTTGTTGCCGATGCGTTTGAGTTCGATCAGCAAAGGCTTTACATCTTCCGCAACGTGGATGGGCGTTTCCAGTGACAGTAAAACGAGATAGTCGGTGATGCTGCGCTCGGCGCGTTTTGCGTTGCGTTCAATGCGTTCTTTTTCGGCTTTGGTCAGCCGAATCGTCAGCGTGGTGTCACGCAGTCTTGGTTTACTCATGTTTATCACTCTCCGTTTCTAAATTCAGTGGGTTCGGGCTGCCGCCCGAAAATAATGGGGTCCCCGAAAAGTCGCAAGACTTTTTGGGGAGAGGAGCAACCGCCCGAAAAGCGAAGCTTTTGCCGCCTGCGGCAAAACGAGCCAAAAGGGCGAGTTGCGCCGAGCGGACAGCCGGGCGCTCTGCTTGCCCCGGACGAAGTCCGGGAAATCGGTAAAACCGACGCTCCCGCAAACGTCCCGAATTCGCGTTGTTTCCGGCGCATCGGCGGTTTATCCATACTCCCCGCCGAAAGCGGCACAAACCGCCTGTAAACCGCCGACAGGGACGAAAGGAACGCTTGGGACGAACCGATTGGGGGTACACCGATTTAACCGTCACCAACGGCACTTTCGTCACCGGCAGAAAAGGAATATTCGATTTCCAGCAGTCGGGCGCCGTTGCTGCGGTGACTGCGAAAACGCACGCCGAAATCGGCAAGGTGGTATTCCCATAGATTCATCAGCCGTTTCAGCCCTCTTGCCGATATCGCCTGTCCTGCGTATTCGTTATACCGCTCGCAAAACTCCGTGTTGCTGCCGCTGTATTTTTTCTGCACTTTCATAAATTCGACCAGCAGTTCCATCTCCTTCGGCAGCAGCATTTCCCGGTTCTCCATACTGTCGCCGAGCATTTTCCAAACAAATTCCTCTTTGGAAAACTGCAATTCAAGCTGGCGATCCTCCACATCACGGCCGGTGCAGTAGAGGGTGGCGCTGTCGGCATTGCGGCGGCTCTTGTCCAACACAAAGGCGGTATCCACTGCGCCTACGATTCCGGTGGTGCCGGTCAGCTTGTTGAACGGATCGCTGTCGCCCTGTTTGCGCAGGTGATGCACCAGCAGAAGACAGATATCGAGCTCGTCCGCCAGCTGTTTTAATATCCGTATTTCCTCATAGTCGTTTGCGTAAGAGGTGTCGATGCTGTTGTTGCGCACGATCTGAAAGGTATCCACGGCAACAAAAACCGTGTCGGGATGCTCTTTCACAAAATCCCGTATCTGTTCGCACAGACCGCCGGACAGCGTTCCGGCAGAGGTCGCAAAAAACGCATTGGGCGGCACTTCATCGGTGATGCAAAGCAGACGGTTCTGCACGCGGCGCAGGGTGTCCTCCAAGCAAAGGTACAGCGTTGTTCCTCCGGTCGTTTTCAGATCCCACATCGGTTCACCCTTTGCAATACGCACACACAGATCCAGCACCCACCACGATTTGCCGATTTTTGATGCGCCACCGAGGATGCATAACCCCTGCGGCAGCAGCGTGTCAACACAAAACTTTGTCGGCGGAAGTTTCATGTCCATTAAGGTTTCGCCGTCGATAACGGCAAGTTTTGTTTTTTCGTCAGTCATACTGAATTCTCCTTGCAAAAAAGTAAGAGCAAAAGCAGCGGCGGCGGAACCGATGCTTTCGCTCTCCTATCTATCTAATGGCTGAAAACAGAAAAATCACATAAAATGCTGTGAGTGCAAAAATTCGTTTCTGAAATTTTTGTAATTTCCGATGACAGCGAAATGATTTTATGATATACTGATTACGGAAACGAGGTGGCACGCATGAATCTGATTGAAACAAAACCCGTGGGCGACGCGAATTTTTATAAATTCTCTGTTGATTTTGTAGGCGATGATTTTGTTTTAGGCGGCAAAACTTTGCCGCTCGGAATTGTTACGCACGATATATTAAACATCCCCGCCGACAAGTTGCTCTACGTTTTTAAGACGGGCGATAAACTCAATGATTTGTATAACCGACTGAATGCGGAAAATTACAGCGATGAGCTGTTTACAAGCATTCGGAAGACCGTAGAAAAAATACTTGATATTATCGGAAAAATAAAACCGTTTTCGTATTTTAATATCAGCGAAGAGTACGAACATATTGATTTGCTTCTCGGCGATGATAAAATCAAAGAGTGGCAGCGCAGCTTTTCTTCCCTGCCGATACCGAATATCAATTTTGTTCCCGAAGGCACGGCTATGCATGACCATGTTATCGTTCTTACCGAATTCATAAAATCTTACATTTATCTTTGCGCCGACACCTTCAATTTTTATAAGGTTGCGATGATGTATTTTGTAAACCTCACCGAGAACGGATTTCGGGACAAAGTTCTCCTTGCCGGTTTTACAAAAGAATTTTTCGGAAAAGAAGAAGTGGCGGAATGGATTGATGAACTGAACGCTACTGAAATTACGCACAATTTTACGCTTGAGCCTGGCGTTTGGATGGCGCCGGTTGTCCTTGAAAACAAAAACGGCTCTGCTATGCTCGGCCGCCGAATTCATTTCGACCGTATGCTCAATTTTTATGTTACCGATCTGTTCGAAGGACTCGCCGCCGGACATTACTCCTGGCAATGCGGAATCTGTCACCGATTTTTCTTTATGGAAACCGCGCATAAGCAGTTGTATTGCAGCACCGTCAATCCGGAGTACGGCGTTCCCTGCGCATACGTTGCAAAAAATAAACTGAATATGCCGAAGCAAAAGAAAAAGGACGGTTTCGGCTATGCGACTTGGAAAAAGAGATACGATTCTCTGCGCAACGAAAAGCACAAAACCAATAAAAATCTGCCGTCCGCCAAATATGATATTGATGTGTGCGATAAGGCAATCGAGCTTGCCAAACGGCATTATGAGGAGGCGCAGATTGATTTTGATTACGCGCAAAATCAGTATGAGCAGGATATGATTTTGCTGAACCTGATTGCCGAGGCAAAAGCGGCACTGGGCAAAAAATAAATTTATTTTTCTTTGGGAAGGGGGTGCGCGTATGAACGCCGAATACAAAAAGGCAGCCGAAAAACTGCTTTGCGGCATTACGGATAAGCGGCTGCACGAGCCGACGATATGGAACGATATTCTGTCTTCTGTCCGTTCCGGTAAGCTGCGGCTTTGTGAAATCAACGATGAAATTCTGCGTATCAAATATTTCTGCAAAGAAAAAATCGAACGCGCATCTGCCTTTACCGAAAGCGATAAAATCGGCGTGCGGTTCGATGACCTGAACGCATATTTTATTGAGGCAATCAAAAACGGTGATAAAGGATATTTTGGAGCGTTTATCCGCGCCTATGAGCCGGTGCTGCAAAGCCGCGCCGAACGGTTTGTTTCGCATTATAATCTGTCTGCGGACGATACAGAGGACATCAAGCAAATCTTTTTGGAAACATTGTGGTTTGCCTTTCTCGGCTATGACGCCGCCGACCCCATTCCGCTGTTGCAGTATGTGAAAAAGGCGGCGGTCATGCGGCAGTTAGATTATATCCGCACAACGAAAAACGCCTGCACCGTGCCGACGCAAAACGGGTACGCCGAGCTGCGTAAGGTTATGCGCATTTATAACAGCGCTCCCGAGCTTTCCGCCGATGCGCGTATTGCGCTTGCCGTAAAAGAGACGGGCTTTGCCGAGAAAAAAGTTACCGAACTTGTCGCTGTCGGCAAGGCTTGCGAATATCCCATCGGCATTGTCCCGACAGAGGAAAACGAAAATACAGCGGACGGCACCGTTTCGGACGAACTGATTGTAGACCCGTCCGTGTCCCTGTTTGAGGAAGTTCTGCGCAGTATTTACCGAACCTATTTCCGCGATGCCGCCGATAAAATCACCCCTAAGGATAAGCAAATTTTATCCCTTTCTCTCGGCGTGTGTTTTGACTGTTTCGGCATTTTTAAGCCCAGCACCTATGCGGAGATTGCCCTGAAGCAAGGTGCTTCGGGTGAGAAGAGCATTGAGAAAAAACGCAAAACCGCTATTGAGAAGTTCGCAAAGGAACTATGTGCTTTGGGGTTCTGCGACGGCGTTACTTTAAAGCAAACTGATATGGTGCTTGTAAAGGAAGACGGCGAGAAAAAAGTGCAGTCGGTGACCTACGCCTATACTCCCTATGGAGAAGGCGAAACCGGAGAGATCATTCATACCACCATTAGTAGACACCGCTTTCAGGTCATTCGCCTTGCAGAGTTTGATATGACCGGCGCTTATGCGGAACAGACTGCAAAAATCATCGACAACATGAACGGGAATTTCATCAAGGAACGGTTCTACGCTATCCCGCTCGAAAGCCTGCCCCGCATCAATAGCCATAATGCAAACCCAAGAATGCCGTTTTATCATCCGCCGCACACAGACGGACAGAAATAGTTTCAAAGCCTTCTCTCGATTTTTCGAAAGAAGGCTTTTTTCTGCCGTTTAATTTATGACTTTTTCTTGAAAACCCCGAATAAACCCCTGTTAAGCCTTGTGAAATCTCAAAAAATGTGGTATAATATATTTTGTAGTATTGTATTTTCGTGAAAACGGAGGATTCCGCTATGGATAATAACCTTGAACGCTGGTATTCGATGAAAGAAATTATGGAGTATTTGGGCGTCAGCCGTGACACCGTTCTTGACTGGATCGAGCGCAGAGAAATGCCCGCCGCTAAAATCGGCAGGCTGTGGAAATTCAAAATCAGCGAAGTGGACGCCTGGATGAAATCCGGCGTTGCGGCGGATAAGTAATTACCGGGAGATATAACATTTATGAAATCAAACAATAGTGATGTTATTCGGCATTATGATCTTCTGATAGCGGAAAACAACGATCCTGTACGCGATCCAAAACCTTTAAAAGATTATATGGCCAAATGGGACGGACAAGTTTTCATTGATAAAATGAAACTTGATAAAGATAAATCAGTACTTGAAATCGGCGTCGGAACAGGGAGATTGGCTGTTAAGACGGCTATCTTATGCAAAGATTACTGTGGTATTGACATATCACCTAAGACGATTTATAGAGCAAAGGAAAATTTAGCAAACTACAAAAATGTAAAATTGATTTGCGATAATTTTTTGTCTCACCATTTCAATAGTTTGTATGATGTTGTTTATTCATCCCTGACTTTTATGCACATTCATGAAAAACAAAATGCTATAAACAAGGTGGCATGTTTGTTAAAAAGCGGCGGAAGGTTTGCTTTGTCAATAGATAAAAGCCAAGAAGATTTTATCGATATGGGGGCGAGAAAAATCACAATATTCCCGGACTCGCCTACAGAAATCAAAAATTGCATACTTAATGCAGACTTAGATTTGGTAGAATGCTTTGACACTGAATTGGCGCATATTTTTGTTGCAAAAAAGGTTATATAAACAAACCGTTTGAAATTACTTGGTTTCGGAGGTGTGCTATGGCACTTGAAAATAAATTGGGGCTGACAAGCTCTGCCGACCTTGCCCGTGCGGAAGAACGCATCAGCAAGAAAAAGGCGCTTGAGCTTTTTGATAGCGGATTGCTTGATCAATTGGAAGCGGGAAAATTCTCCGCTCTGAAAGCAATTCACAAATATCTCTTTGATGAAATTTACGATTTTGCCGGAGAACTCAGAACTGTAAACATTTCAAAGGGCAACTTCCGTTTTGCTCCGTTAATGTACCTCGAAGCGGCACTTGCCAACATTGATAAAATGCCGCAATCCACTTTCGACGAAATCGTCGAGAAGTATGTGGAAATGAATATTGCCCACCCGTTCCGAGAAGGAAACGGGCGCAGCACCCGCATTTGGCTTGACCTCATTTTCAAAACCGAACTTCATAAGGTCGTTGATTGGAGCAAGGTGGATAAAGAAGATTATTTGCTTGCAATGGAGCGTAGCCCCATCAAAGATATTGAAATCAAACATCTTTTGAAAAACGCACTTACCGATGATGTGGACAGCCGTGAGGTCTATATGAAGGGCATCGACCACAGTTATTATTACGAAGGATACACGACCTTCAAGGCGGAAGATTTAAGCAAGGAATGAGGTGCAAATATGCCGGATAAGAATTGGCGATTTGAACTTGAAGAATATATAAAGCAAGGCGAACCCGGTAGAGCCGAAAAAAGCGAAGCGTGGCAGACTGCCATTGGCTTGCAGGCGGTTGACGGACTTAACACATCCGAATATTTGCTGGATACCGCAAAGGATCATATCGAAGGCAAAATCACCATTGATGAAGCCCAGAAGCGGATTTACAGTTATTATGAGCAGCGCTCTGTCCGCACTGAGACGGAAAACGAAACCAAAGAAGCGGATATCGTTTCGGCAAGAATAACGAAGCTGCTGGGAGAAAAAGCGTTTCAGTTTTCCCCTGCCGAGTGGATTACCATTCACCGCAGATTGTTCGAGGGTGTGTTCGACCACGCCGGTCAAATCAGGCAATATAACATTACCAAGAAAGAGTGGGTGCTGAACGGAGATACCGTAATCTATGCGGATTGGAACAGCATTAAAGAAACTTTGAACTATGATTTTGCCGCCGAAAAGCAGTTTTCTTATGAGGGGCTATCGGTTGAAGCAGCGGTAAAGCACCTTGCAAAGTTTGCATCGGATATTTGGCAGATCCACCCCTTCGGTGAGGGAAACACCCGTGCCACCGCCGTGTTTATGATCAAGTATATGAAAACCTTCGGATTCCGTGTCAATAACGATGCGTTCCGCGAAAACTCCTGGTATTTCCGCAACGCGCTGGTCCGGGCAAACTATAATAATTTGCAAAAGGGCGTTCATTCCACCACAAAATTTTTGGAATTGTTTTTCTCAAATCTCCTGCTCGGCACAAACCACGAACTCAAAAACCGTTATATGCACATTGATTTTGCGGATGAAAACACTCTCCAAAGTATCAATTCCAAAGTTTCAAAGTATCAATTTGATACTTTGAACTGTACTTTAGAAGAACTTGCGGTTTTAGAATTGGTCGCAAAGAACCCAGCGATAAAACAGCAAGAGATTGCAGAATCAACCGGAAAATCCATTGCTACAATCAAGCGAATTATGAAATCGCTGCAAGATAAAAAGTATATCCGCCGTGAAAGTGGTAAGCGATACGGCAAGTGGGAAGTGTTGGGTTGAGATATTAACATCGATTTTGCGATGTGTTTTGGGAAGCTAATATTTTATCACTTGCCACACAAGAGGACAAAAAGGTTCAGGTCGATTTCTTGGATTCTTCTTATGAATAGTAGCGATTAAATATTGTGTTATTCGAGGTTTTGTGCTATAATAACACTATGCCTGTTAGAAATATTAGACTTGTGTAAAAAACAAGGAGTGTTATCATGAATATCAGCTACAAAAAACTCTGGGTCATGCTCATTCAGCGAGATATAACCAAAGTGCAATTGAGAACGAGTGTGGGAATATCAGCTGGAACAATGAGCAAGCTCAATAAAGGTGAAGAGGTAGCCCTTTCTGTTCTATTGCGAATTTGCGATTATTTGAATTGCGATATTGGAGATATTTGTGAGGCTGTACGAACAGAAAAGGGCTGAGATTATTTCCATGCAATTATTGTGTTATAGATAGAAATACGGGGCCTATGCGTCTCAATGAGGTGATGAAATGCACATTATAGACAACGTCAACAAGACCGTCAAGGAAGATTTGCAAACGGGTATTCACAAAGGCAGCAAGATGTCTGTTGCTGCTGCCTGCTTTTCAATCTATGCTTATCAGGAACTCAAACAGCAGCTTGAAGGTATTGATGAATTGCGCTTTATTTTTACATCGCCGACATTTGTAACCGAGAAGGCATCAAAAGAGCAGCGGGAGTTTTATATTCCACGCATTTCAAGAGAAAGCAGTTTGTACGGCACTGAATTTGAAGTAAAACTCCGCAATGAACTGACACAAAAAGCGATTGCAAAAGAGTGTGCAGACTGGATCAGACGTAAGGCGGTTTTTAAATCGAACGTCACACAGGAACAAATGATGGGCTTCATGACGGTCGATGAGAGTACCTATATGCCGATTAACGGTTTTACCACTGTTGATCTCGGCTGTGAGCGCGGCAACAATGCGTATTATCCGGTGCAAAAGACCGAGAACTTTGAAAATGCCAACTATTTTTTGAAACTCTTTGAACAGCTATGGAACGATAAGAAGAAGCTGCAGGAAGTCACGGACATTGTGATTGAGAACATTTCCGCCGCGTACCGTGAAAACGCCCCGGAATACATCTATTTTGTTGCGCTTTATAACATCTTCAAAGAGTTCCTCGATGATGTTTCGGAGGACGATCTGCCTAACGAAGCAACAGGATTTAAAGAAAGCAAAATCTGGGGAATGCTTTATAACTTCCAGCGCGACGCAGTTCTCGCCATCATCAGCAAACTCGAAAAATTCAACGGGTGCATTCTGGCAGACAGCGTTGGTCTCGGCAAAACATTCACTGCGCTTGCAGTTATTAAGTATTATGAGAACCGCAATAAATCCGTGCTTGTTCTTTGCCCCAAAAAACTCTCTGAAAACTGGAATACATACAAGGGCAACTATATCAACAATCCTATTGCAGCGGATCGGCTGCGCTATGATGTTCTCTATCATACCGACCTTTCCCGTGAGTACGGACAGTCGAACGGAATTGACCTGGACCGCCTGAATTGGGGTAATTATGACCTTGTTGTCATTGATGAAAGCCACAACTTCCGCAACGGCGGTGAAGTATCCGGTGAAGACGCAAAGGAAAACCGCTATCTTAAACTACTCAATAAAGTTGTTCGCGCCGGCGTAAAAACAAAGGTGCTTATGCTTTCGGCAACGCCTGTAAATAATAAATTTATTGACCTTAAAAATCAGCTTGCGCTTGCTTATGAGGGCGATGCTTCGCAGATGAACAAAAAGCTCGGTACAACCAAGAGTATTGATGAAATCTTCCGTCAGGCACAAAAGGCTTTTAATGCATGGAGCAAACTTCCCGCTGACGAACGCACAACGGATGAGCTTTTGCGGACACTGGATTTTGACTTTTTTGAATTATTGGACAGTGTAACGATTGCACGTTCAAGAAAGCATATTGAAAAGTATTACAATACCTCTGATATAGGAAAATTTCCCGAACGGATGCCGCCGATATCTCTGTATCCGTGTTTAACAGATTTAAATGACGCAATTAACTATAAAGAAATTTACGAGCAATTGATGCTGCTGAATCTGGCAATTTACACTCCGACAAAGTACATTATGGCATCAAAACTCGCTAAATATATTGATGTTGAAAATCATAAGCGCAATATGACCCAGCAAGGACGTGAAGAGGGCATTCGCCGTCTGATGAGCATCAATCTTTTAAAGCGTCTGGAAAGCTCGGTTGCTGCCTTTCGTCTGACGGTTGACCGTATACTTGGACTAATCAACGATACTATTGCAACAATCAAAAATTATCAGTCAGGAGACTGTGTCCTGAATCTGACGGAAATCTCCGATAATGAAGATTTTGATTATGATGATCAGAATACCGATTTTTTCTCTGTCGGCAAAAAAATCAAAATTGATCTTGCGGATATGGATTATGTTTCGTGGATGCGAGAGCTTGAAAAGGACGCAGAGAATTTGGAACTGTTGTCTATCATGATTGCCGACATCACACCGGAGCATGACACGAAACTGCAAACCCTGCTTGGTTTGATTCGTAAGAAAGTCGAGCATCCCATCAATCCCGGTAATAAGAAGATTATTGTATTCACCGCATTCTCTGATACTGCCGATTATCTTTTTGCAAATGTAAGTAAATTCGCAAAAGTGAATTTTGGATTGGATACGGCGGAAATTACCGGAACAGTTGATGGAAAAACCACTATACCAAAGCTCAGGGCAGACCTCAACACGGTATTAACCTGTTTCTCCCCCGTTTCCAAAGGGAAATCTGTACTCTTGCCCGGAAGCACTGATGAAATTGACATTCTGATTGCAACTGATTGTATTTCCGAAGGTCAGAACTTGCAGGATTGTGACTATCTTATTAATTATGATATTCATTGGAATCCTGTTCGCATTATTCAGCGGTTTGGACGAATCGACCGTATTGGAAGTAAAAACGAGCATATTCAGCTTGTAAACTTTTGGCCGGACCTTGACCTCGATGAGTACATAAACCTGAAAAATCGTGTAGAAACCCGTATGAAAATTTCCGTCATGACCTCCACTGGCGATGATGACTTGATTAATGCCGAAGAAAAGGGTGACCTTGAATACCGTCGCGCACAGCTCAAACGGTTGCAAGAAGAAGTTGTTGATATCGAGGATATGACCAGCGGAATTTCCATTATGGATTTGGGTCTAAATGAATTCCGCCTTGATTTGCTTGAATACATGAAGCAGCACGCGGATATTGAAACTGCCCCCAAGGGTTTGCATACCGTTGTCGGGCAAACAGCGAATTCTCCTGCCGGTGTGATTTTTGTCCTTAAAAACATCAACGACAGTGTAAATATTGATAACCGGAATCGTATCCATCCCTTCTACATGGTCTATATCAGTGAAGAAGGCGAAATTGTCTGCGATTACCTCAATCCCAAACGCCTGCTTGACACAATGCGCCTGCTTTGCCGTGGCAAAAGTGAGCCTTGTGCGGAGCTTTGCAAGCGATTCAATGATGAGACGGACGATGGGCGCAAAATGGGCGAAATCTCTGAATTGCTGAGTGAAGCAATCAATTCCATTATTGATGCAAAAGAAGAAAACGATATTGATAGCCTGTTCAAGAGCGGCGGCACATCCGCCCTGCTCAGTGCGGTTTCGGGGCTGGACGATTTTGAGCTGATTTGCTTCTTAGTAGTGAAATAAGGATGGTTATATGAAAAATATTGTTGATTTTTTGAAGTTGCCCCCGCGCATACTTGGTGCTTTGTCGGTTGCAAGCGGATTGTTGCTTTTTCTTCCGAATGTAATAATAGAGAAACTGTATATGACAAGTTTCCGCGACAAATACGGATTTGCAATTGGAATTGTATTTGTTGTATCGACATCAATTTTGGTAGTGTTTTTAGTTGTAATCATCGCAAAAAAGATCAAGGACAAATATTATAGTAAGCGGCTTAAAAAAGCTCGGATTGCTTATTTGAAGCGAATTGACGGTAATAAAGTAGAACTAATAAGGTACCTCCTTAACGAATCCACACATACAGCGATGCTTCCGATGCACGACGGAGTGGTTTTGGAATTGCAACATTTTTATGTTATTTTGCCTGCAGGATCAACCCATGCAGTAGATATGGCAGACCCGCAAATAAATTATTTTTTGCAGCCGTGGGTAATTGAAGAGATAGATGGTGATCCGTCACTAAAAGCTAAGTTTGGCAGGTGACTTTAAAAGTGGTAGGTTTTCCTCAGACGTCTGAATTTAATAAAAGAATCCCGAAGCAAAAGTTTTATGAGAATCTTGATGTTTCCCCTGCTTTGCGCCGTGTGTTTGTCGATCAGATCCGGCTGGTGTACTGGCGAAACAAACTGGCAGCGTCTACGCTGAATATCGTGGCGGGTGAGTCTGTAACCGAAATCGAAGTGTTCGAGGTTCGGCTGAACGATCCGCAGCTTGACGAAGCTGTGCTGAAACAAATCGACAAGGAAATCCCGTACCATATTCTCTTTATTCTGACTTGTGGCGGCAAGGCTCAGGCATGGATCGGCTACAAGGAGGCTGCCGCATCCGGCAGCAACGCCTTTAAGGTGAGCCGCTATTATCATACCGAATGGATGCCGGAAGATGAGTTGCATCTTAGTATCGACGGCTTGAATATGGATGCCGTCTATGAAAGTCTCGTTCGCCAGATTGCCGGGGACAAGCTGCAAACAGATTCCGGCAAGAGCCTGAAAGAGTCTGTCGAGCGGGATGAAAAGAAGCAGCAGCTTGAAAAGCAGATCGCCGCGCTGGAAAACAAGATGAAGAAAGAGAAGCAGCTTAACCGGCGGATGGAAATGAACGCGGAGTTGAAAAAAATGAGGAAGGAATGGGAAAGAAACAATGGGATGGAGTGAAATTTGGAAGGTTGTCCTTGGAGTTGTAACAAGCGTTGGTGGAGTCGGTATAATAATCGTTGCTTGTGCAAAGTTTGCTTCTGGAATGATTGCAACGAGGTTAGAACAGAAATACTCGCTAAAGATTGAAAAGGACCTCGAAGCCTACAAAGCAGAATTAGAGAAAGATTTTGAGGACTATAAGCAAGGCTTGAGTAAAGAAATGGAACGATACCGGACAAGTTTGGCTGCAAAAAACTATGTAAGCAAAACCAGGTTCGATGCAGAATTTGAAATCTATCGAAGCCTTTCCTTAGCTTATTTCGAAATGATTAAGATGATTACCAATTTGATTCCTCCCGGACTTGCATATAGAATTGCAGACGATAAAAAGGAGTCTGAGAGAGCGCAAAAACTGTATCTGCAATCAAATGATGCGACAATAGCAGCTCAGGATATGCTCAGAGCAAATGAACCCTTCATATCAGAAAACTTTTTCGACAAGTATTACGCAATTTTGATAAAATGTCAGCAACAGCTTAGTGCATATGAACGTCGATGGAATGTCGGATATATTGCGCCTCAAAAGGAGAAGGAGCAGTTTACCCCAGAAAAGTATCAGAAGTCAGAGAAAATACGGGAAGATATGAGTTCATTGAATAAAGAGATAAGAGCATACTTATCCAAATTGGAAGTTATTGACAATCAGGGAGGAACTACCAATGCTTAAACTACGCATGGAATCGCCGGACTTGACGGCACAGAACATAGACCGCATTGCTGCCCTGTTTCCGAACTGCGTCACGGAGATGCTGGACGAGGAACACAGCACGCCGGAGAAGAAGGTGTACAAGCGGGCGGTCAATTTTGAGCTGCTGAAACAGATGCTCTCGCCGGACGTGGTGGACGGCGACGAGGCATACGAGTTCACATGGGTCGGCAAGAAGGCGGCTATCGTGGAAGCCAACAAGCCGATCCGGAAGACGCTTCGCCCCTGTGTGGCGGAGAGCAAGGACTGGGACAATACCGAAAACCTCTACATCGAGGGCGATAATCTGGAAGTTCTCAAGCTCTTGCAGGAAAGCTATCTCGGCAAGGTCAAGATGATCTACATTGACCCGCCGTACAACACGGGCAACGATTTTATCTATGCCGACGATTTTATGCGCTCGCAGGAAGAAGAAAACGAACAGATGGGAATGTACGACGAGGACGAAAACCGCCTGTTCAAGAATACCGACACCAATGGACGGTTCCATTCCGACTGGTGCAGCATGATTTATTCCCGGCTGATGCTGGCGAGGAATCTGCTGACGGATGATGGGGTTATCTTTATCAGTATTGATGACAATGAAATTGATAACTTGCGGAAAGTGTGTGACGAAGTTTTTGGAGAAGATAATCTTGTAAACTGCTTTGTTTGGAATTGTTCTACTGCGGGAGGAATCAGGCCAAAGTTTGCAAGTAAAACTCATGAATACATTGTTTGCTACGCAAAAAATAAAGATAACTTATCTATGTTTTTTGTGCCACTTTCTTCGGACGCAAAGAAAATGTATACGCAGAAAGACGAAAAAGGACTGTATCGAGATAAAGATTTCATTTTCAAAAATAAATCTACTAATATCAATCAGAAGTATCCAATTGAATGTCCAGATGGAGAAAAAGTACACCCAAAAGAGGGATATATTTATCGATTTATCCGTACACGTTTTGACGAAGCTTTAGCCGAGGGTTTAGTTACATTCAAACGAACGAATTCTGGACCACTTGTAACAGAAAGCGGTGCTCAAGCCCATTGGAACATTTATATAAAGAAATATCTCGGTGATGCAATGGGTGCGCCCTCGACGTTAATTCCTAAAGAAATGATGAGCATTTACAATGTAGGTACTCAGTGTGTGCAAAATCTTTTTGATGATAAACGGGTATTTGAAAATGTAAAGCCGGTTGATGTTATTACCTATTTAATCAACATGACCTCGGATGATGACTCTGTTATCCTCGATTTCTTCTCTGGCTCCGCCACCACCGCCCATGCCGTCATGCAGCTCAACGCTGAGGATGGCGGACACCGTAAATTCATTATGGTACAGCTTTCCGAAAAATGCGATGAAACAAGCGAAGCCTATAAAGCAGGTTACAAGACCATCTGTGAAATCGGCAAGGAGCGCATTCGCCGCGCCGGGGATAAGATCAAGTCCGAAAGCCCCATGACCACGCAAGACCTCGACATCGGTTTCCGTGTTCTCAAACTGGACGATACCAACATGAAGGATGTCTACTATGCGCCGGATGACTACGATCAGGGGATGCTCGCGGGGCTGGAATCCAACATCAAGGATGACCGCACCGACCTCGACATGCTGTTCGGCTGCCTGATCGACTGGGGGCTGCCGCTGTCCCTGCCCTACAAGTCCGAGCAGATCGACGGCTGCACCATTCACACCTACAACGACGGCGACCTGATCGCCTGTTTTGACGCGAAAATTCCCGAAAGCGTGATCAAGGAGATCGCACAGCGTAAACCGCTCCGTGCCGTCTTACGCGATTCCGGCTTTGCATCCAGCCCGGAGAAGATCAATGTGTTTGAGATTTTCAAGCTCTATATGCCGGAAGATGCAAACGATATTTCCAAGCGCGTGAGGGTGATCTGATATGGCTTTTTCAGAAGATATAAAAACGAGGACAATGGTTGCGTGCGGGAGATGCTGTTGCATTTGCCACAAGTTTTGCGGTAATAATATGGAAGTTCATCATATTAGGGCACGTGCAGATGGCGGTACAGATACATACGACAATGCAATCCCACTTTGCTTTGATTGTCATGCAGAGGTTAGGCAATATGATCCTAAACATCCAAAAGGAATTAGGTTTACAGAAAAAGAACTAATCCAACATCGTGATACTTGGTATAAAACCATAGCGTCAAATGGCGAAAAAGAAGCAACAACTAATGTTGAATATAAACCGATAAAGATATTCAGAGAAAAAGGACATGAGGATATTCTTCTGCATTGCATATCAACGGGTCAAGAATTAGTGGCAATTGTGGATGGCTGTTCCGCTATGGAATACTCTTATGAAGAACCGAAAACTGCTGAAGAGGCCGAGGAAATTAGCAAATTTATTCAAATTGTAAACGATCAACTTGACTGCTTGGATGAGTATGAGCCAGGTTATCGGGTTGTGATTGCGTTTTCGTTAAATGAATCTATTAGCTCTCTTAATAATGCTGGATTTTTACCATTTATGGCAGTAGAGAAACGAGTATTAACTGGTGGTATTACAAATGCAAAAGAGCCTTTTCCAACCTTGCTGCTTAGAATTGTCCGAAAGGATAATGACGAGATTATTAAGAGGGAGAACACATGAAACTCCAATTCAAACATCAAAAATTTCAAGCGGATGCGGCAAAAGCAGTCATTGACGTTTTCGCCGGACAGCCGTACCTCACGCCAACCTACATGATGGACAGGGGCTACGGTCAACAGACCATGACAGACGATGCGGATTTCACCGGCTGGCGGAATGAACGCATTGTGCCGGAGCTTTCTGACAAGCTGATTTTGGAGCATCTGCAAAAGGTGCAGCGCACCAATCAGATCAAGCCGTCGGACAAGCTGGAAGGTCGTTATAATCTGACGATTGAAATGGAGACCGGCGTCGGCAAGACCTATACCTACATTAAGACCATGTATGAGCTGAACAAGCACTACGGTTGGAGTAAGTTCATCGTGGTCGTGCCGAGTATTGCCATCCGCGAGGGTGTTTATAAGTCCTTTCAGGTGACGCAGGAGCATTTTGCGGAGGAATACGGCAAGAAAATCCGGTTCTTTATCTATAATTCCGCCCAACTTACGGAAATTGACCGCTTTGCGTCGGACAGCTCCATAAATGTTATGATTATCAATTCTCAGGCGTTCAACGCCAAGGGGAAGGACGCGCGGCGCATTTATATGAAGCTGGACGAGTTCCGTTCCCGCCGTCCGATTGATATCATTGCAAAAACAAACCCGATTCTGATTATTGACGAGCCGCAGTCTGTTGAAGGCAAACAGACGAAGGAGCGCTTGAAAGAGTTTTGCCCGCTGCTGACGCTGCGCTATTCCGCAACCCACAAGTCAGACAGCATCTATAACATGGTCTATCGCCTCGATGCAATGGAAGCGTACAACAAGCGGCTGGTCAAGAAGATCGCCGTCAAGGGCATCACGGAGTCCGGCAGTACGGCGACCGAGGGCTTTGTTTATCTGGAAAGCATCAATCTTTCTAAAGCTGACCCCACAGCAACCATTCAGTTTGACTTCAAGGGTGCGTCCGGTATACGCAAGAAAAATGCGACAGTCGGTATTGGTTACAACCTCTATGATAATTCCGGCAGTTTGGATGAGTACAAGGTCGGCTTTGTGGTCAAGGCTATTGACGGACGCGACAACTCTGTGGAGTTCCTGAATGGTATCAAAATCTTTGCCGGTGATGTGATCGGTAAGGTCAGTGAAGACCAGCTTCGCCGCATTCAGATCCGCGAAACGATTCTTTCGCATATCGAGAGGGAGCGTCAGCTTTTTCATAAGGGCATCAAAGTCCTGTCCCTGTTCTTCATCGACGAAGTTGCAAAGTACAAGCAGTACGACGAAGCTGGGCATCCGTTCAACGGCATCTATGCGGATATGTTTGAGGAAGAGTACAACGATATTATCAGCTCCATGCAGCGGGAAATCGGAGACGAGGACTACATACGGTATCTGGACGCGATTTCTGCCCATGACACCCATGCCGGTTATTTCTCCGTTGACAAAAAGGGAAAGATGACCGACAGCAAGCTCTCCGACAAAAAGGAAGGCACTTCCGACGATATTGACGCCTACGACCTGATCATGAAGAACAAGGAGCTGCTTTTGGATCGTGATCCGAAAAAGTCCCCGGTGCGTTTCATTTTCTCACACTCTGCACTGCGTGAAGGTTGGGACAATCCAAATGTGTTCCAGATTTGCACGCTGAAACAGAGTAGCAGTGAAGTTCGCAAGCGGCAGGAAGTCGGTCGCGGTCTGCGTCTGTGCGTCAATCAGGACGGCGAGCGTATGGATACCAATGTTCTCGGCAATGATGTGCATTCTATCAATGTGCTGACTGTTATTGCCAGTGAGAGCTATGACAGCTTTGCAAAAGGATTGCAGAGTGAGCTTGCCGATGCGGTTGCGGAACGCCCCGTGGCAGTTACCGCCGATCTCTTCAAGGGCAAGGTCATTGTGGATGCCAGAGGCAACGAACAGGTTGTGGACGGCGATACGGCTCAGGCAATTTATTTTGATTTGATTGTCAATGGCTATATTGACAAGAAAGGTGCACTGACCGATAAATATTACACCGACAAAGCAAACGGTGCGATTCAGGTTGCGGAGGAAGTGGCGGACAGCCGCGATTCTGTAATCAATATTCTTGATTCCGTCTATGATAGCCGCGCTATGCAGCCGGAGAATGCTCGCGACAAGAATGTTGAGCTGCAGGTTGATCCTGATAAGCTCGCCATGCCAGAGTTCAAAGCGCTCTGGAAGCGAATCAGCCCGAAATCCGTATATGTGGTCGATTTCGATACCGATGAGCTTATAGAGAAAGCGATTGATTCCCTCAACCGGAATCTCCATGTGCCGAAAATCTTCTTCAAAGTTGAAACCGGCGCAATGGATGAGATCAAGTCAAAAGATTCTTTGCTTGACGGAAGCGCATTCTCGAAGTCAAAGTCATCTACATATAACAGCAACAGGCAAATCCGAGCGAGTAGTAGTGTGAAGTACGATCTGGTCGGTAAGCTGGTTGGAGAGACCGGCTTGACACGCAAAGCAATTGTTGCAATCCTGACCGGTATTGAGAAATCCGTTTTTGAGCAGTTCAAATTCAATCCGGAAGAATTCATTATTAAAGCAGCCGCCTTGATTAATGACGAAAAGGCAACCGCCATCATTCAGCATATCACCTACAATGTTTTGGACGAGCATTATGATACAGACATCTTTACTGAACCGACCATCAAGGGTAAACTCGGAACGAATGCGATGAAAGCGCAGCGGCATCTATACGACCATATCGTATATGATTCCACAAACGAACGCGATTTTGCGACCGATCTGGACACTAACACAGATGTTGCGGTTTATGTAAAACTGCCGGACAGCTTCTATATCGCAACACCTGTCGGGCATTATAATCCGGACTGGGCGATTGCCTTTTATAAAGGTACCGTCAAACACATTTATTTCGTTGCCGAAACGAAAGGCTCTATGTCCTCTATGCAGCTCCGGCTCATTGAGGAATCCAAAATCCACTGCGCAAGAGAGCATTTCAAAGCCATCAGCAACGGGAATGTGGTTTATGATGTGGTGGACAGCTACCAATCCCTTTTAGAAAAAGTCATGAAATAAAATCCGCGTAGGCTAATGATTCGTTACTCGCTTTTTCACCCAAACACTGTATATTACAAAAAACCTCACGCACAGCTTTATATGAGCCGTGCGTGAGGTTTTTAGTTCTCATACGGTATTCTGAAATAATCCAGGTATTTCTTGAATGCATCCTGCGCCGAAAGGCAGGTGTCGCTCAGATAGCCTTTTTCCCGGTCCCACTCTTGCAATCCGCGGTAATAGAGCGTTTTTATGCTGTCCTCAATAATAAACGGCACAATATTGTGTTTCAGACATTCCTTGAACATGATCAGCCGCCCGACACGCCCGTTGCCGTCCTGGAAGGGGTGGATGCGCTCAAACCGCACATGAAACGCAAGGATATCTTCAAGTGTCACCGTTTCCTTGCCGTTATACTCATCGAGCAGCCTTTTCATCTCCGCCGACACTTCCTCGGGCAAAGTTGTTTCCCGCCCGCCGACTTCATTCGGCAGTTTCTTGTAATCACCGACGGCGAACCAGTCTTTTCTTGCGTCACTTGTTCCGGTTTTCAGGATAAAATGCAGGTGCTTAATAAATTTCTCACTGAGCTGCGATTTTGCGCTTTCGATAACCTCGTCGATACAACGAAAGTGATTGGCGGTTTCGATGATATCGTCCACCCGCACGCCTTCCTCGGTGATGCTGACGGTGTTTGTTTCAAAAATAAAGCGCGTCTGCTCGTGGGTCAGGCGGCTGCCCTCCATGTGATTGGAGTTATAGGTCAGCTCCACCTGCACCTTATGATAAATTCCGCCGTGAGTCTGACTGCGCTTTTCCTCTTTAAGAATATCCGCCAAAGTCTGCGGTGCGGGCCTGCTTTTATTGCTCCGTTCAGGCTTCTCGGCGTTTTCGGGAATGTTCCAGGTCTTACCCGTCAGAAAAGCGCCGGGGACGCGACCTGCCGCGCAGTAGTTGCGGACGCTGCGCTCGGAGGTATTCCAAAGCGCCGCTATCTCTTTTACGGATAAATATTTCATCTTCCTGCCCTCCGAAGTTACTGTTATCAGTATACCACATTATCGGCAAAAAATCAATCGTTCAAAGCCTATCTTCACATATATTTTTGCCGATAACGGCAGTTTTGATTTCACCCCGGCATTTTCTCACACGACTTTTGGTGCAGTCCGGCATAACCGGTGCTTTTCACGCACTGCCAAAAGCGTGATTTTGGGGCGAAAAATCGCTCGGTTCTATCAAAAATTCTAATAGGCTTTTCCGGAAATCCGTTAGAACTCGGAGAAATCGGAAGAGACTTTCGGACTCGGATTTTCACTGTGTTTTCGATGCAAAGAGGTGCGGAAAGCCTTGCAAACACGGCATTTTCGGGGTTCTTTCATCTGCCATTATCTTCCGTCAAATTCCACCAGGTTCGGTTTTCACCACTTGACTCGAAATCAGGTATACGGCAACGTATCGTGGGTTCGAATCCCACCGCTTCCGCCATTAGGGAATAATACGAACCCTGACGATAAGTTAGAGTTCGTATTGTTCTTTTCTAACGAATATTTCGGCATAAAAGTCGATTTGAACGGCAAAAAGAAGAATCAGCCGGGCGTTTAATCGCTCGGCTTTTTCTATGCCCTAAATCATATACGGTTGCAAAAAATAACAACTACACAACTTTTTTAATAAGCGCGACAATCAGGGCTTTACTCCGTTTTTTCGCCTTTCGTCTTTGCCGTTGTAGCACAGTAAAAAGCGGAAGTAAACGGGAAAAATTGTTACTGAAAACTTATATAATACCGAGAGTCGGACTCAACTTTGAGTTTGGCTCTTTTTTCATTTACGCAACAATTTTGTCCATTTTCGTTGACTTCGGGGATTGCGACTTTAACTCGCACTTACATTTGCTTTTCTCGGTGCTACTCCGTCTTTGCCGAAAGGCTAATAAAAAAACGGAGGTAAATCCAAATGAAAAAAGTAGTTTATTCCATAAGAAAAGTCAGAGGTAACTCCGACTACAAGATTTCCGGTCTCGGATTTCTTAACGACGAAGGCACGTTGTTCTGTAAATGCACTTCGCAAGACGGCAAACGTTACCTTACGTAAACAGAAAAATAAAACAATTAGCAGCCTAACGGCAAAGGAGAATAACTATGAACAACTACTATCGAATCACAGCATATCACCCGGAAAAGAATATATCTGTTATTATGGACTCTTACGGTATGTTCGAGAAACTTTGGCAATTCTCGGCTTTTATGGTTCAGAAGGGCTTTAAGATAATTGCCGTCGGCAACGACGAAACATTTACGGACGGCAATATAGAAAGACAAACCGAGCCTTTGACGGATAAAATAATTCTTCGTGCCTGTTCCGCAGATATGCCGAGCGTTACGAACGGAAAAATAGAAGTTGACGGCAAATTTTACACATCAAACAACTAATTAAATTTACAATGCCAAGGGAGTTTCAACGCTCCCTTTTTTTATGCTAAACACACCCTTATATCAACGCTGAAAAAAAGACAAACTGGAATTATCGAGTTAATTTCATTTTGATTTCTGCTGCATTGATTTTTGAGCTTACCTTTTCTTCTCCAGTAGCGACAAAACCACATTTTTCATAAAACCGTATAGCACGTTTGTTACCTTTCAAAACCCATAGATGCACTTCCGGATGAGCAGACAACTCCTTCAAGCCCGCTTGCATCAGTTTCAGTCCCACACCCGTTCCATAGTATTCTGAGAGAATGTATAATGCAAATATTTCTCCGGCATTAGGAGATTCCTCTCCGCAATTTCCATAACCAACAAACCCAATTACTTTATTTCCGTCAATCGCAACAATCAGATTATCTCGCCAACTGAACGCCATACTTTCGCATTTCTCATAAGTTAGGTTATCGAGGTATTCCTGACTCACGAGGTCAGGATAAGCCTCATGCCAAGCCTTCCAATGAACAAAGGCTTTTCCTTTGATTTCTTCGTCTGTTTCCATTCTTTTTATGATTATGTTCATATAATACGCAAAACTTTTTTTGTTTTTAATGGCAAAATATCTTGATTTTTCGTTGAAAAAAGTGTATAGTATTATCAACGAGGTGTAAGAATGAACAGACCTAACTATCTTAATGAAATAAAATCACGAATTTTATCTGCTGCAAGTGACTCTGTTTTCGTAGCTACAGACTTTACGGATATAACAGATAAAAAAACTGCAAGCGTAGGTTTGTCTCGCCTCGAAACCGACGGAATGATAAGAAGAGTTTTGCGTGGCGTTTACGATAAACCCGAATACAACGAATTCTTAAAAGAATATGTTGCACCTATTCCTGATAACGTAGCACATGCACTTGCTCGCAATTATGGTTGGACAATCGTTCCGTGCGGAGATACGGCGTTGAATTTGCTCGGATTATCGACGCAGGTTCCGGCAACGTGGGTTTACGTCAGCGACGGCACATATAAGGAATACACCTACGACAACACGACAATTCAATTCAAAAAAACGACTAACAAAGAAGTGTCTAAACTTTCATACAAAACGGCACTAACCATTCAGGCGTTGAAAGCACTCGGAAAAGACAAAATAGACGAAGCCATGCTTGACAGTTTGCGCAAATTGCTTTCTGCCGATGAGAAACAAACAATGATGTCGGAAGCAAAAACGGCAACGTCTTGGATTTATGAATATATAAGACAAATTTGCAGAGGGTAAAATACGAAATATTGCAAAAATCAACGAAAACGACAGAAAAGCGCTTTTTCATAATACCGCCGCTAAAATGGGTATGACAGATGCCATAATAGAAAAGGATTTTTGGGTGTGCTATATGCTCGATTATCTTTTTCATCGCTCGGCGTGGAAAGACAATATCGCATTCAAGGGCGGTACGAGTTTGTCAAAAGCGTACGGACTTATTGAGAGATTTTCGGAAGACATCGATTTGATTCTCAATTGGCGTGTTCTTGGATACGGAATAGACGAGCCGTGGCAAGAAAGAAGCAACACGAAACAGGACATTTTTAACAAAGAAGCCAACACTCGTGCCGAAGTCTTTTTGAGAGATACATTTTTGCCGGCAACGCTTGCAGAGTTAACTGCCGAGCTTGGTCAAAATGTCCATTGTTTTATTGACGATAACGATCCTCAAACGATAAAAATCGTCTATCCGAACAGTTTTGCCGATTCGTCAATTTTGCAAGAAATACGACTTGAAATCGGTGCGCTTGCCGCTTGGACTCCCGTAAAAGAAGCAACCGTTACCCCTTATTCGGCACAACTATATGCAAGATTGTTTACTCAACCCTCCACGGAAGTATTGACCGTCTTGCCAGAACGTACGTTTTGGGAAAAGGTTACCATTTTACATCGAGAAGCGTTCCGCCCGGAAGATCGCCCGTTCCCTTCAAGGTATTCGCGCCATTACTACGACTTGTACAAGATGATGAAATCTCCCGTAAAAGATAATGCGCTTGCCGACAACGATTTGTTGGAACGTGTTGTGAGATTTAAGGACAAGTTTTATCGTTGTCCGTGGGCAAGATATGACCTGGCAAAGTGTGGCACGATGAAATTGTTGCCGCCCGACTACAATACGGCAAAACTTCGCTCCGATTACGACCACATGCAAAATATGCTGTTCGGAGAAAAACCGACTTTTAACGAAATTATGAATGCAATGACACAATTGGAAGCAGAAATTAACGGGGCGAATAAATAATAGAGAGAATATTTTGCTATTTAATTGCAAAATGGGAGGAATTTTAAGACACACTATGAAAAGCAATAATTTTTATTATTCTGCAGCTATTTGTGATTTTTTAAAGCAGTCGAAAGATGAAATATTGGGACAAATATGTTTCAATGATCCGCACTCAGAGATACGTTTGCAGCAAAAGAACACATGGGAATCAGAAATAACAATCCTTAAAAATCAATTGGCTGGTTTAGAAGAAGGTCAAATTATTTTTGAGTATACCATTCCGCGAATGGGAAAACGCGTAGACGTTGTGATTCTCTATGAAAGCATAGTGTATATTTTAGAGTTTAAATGCGGTGATACAGAGTATAAATCAAGCACTTATGATCAGGTTTACGACTATGCTCTTGATTTAAGAAGCTTCCAAAAAGAAAGTCATGATAAGCTTATCGTGCCAATTATTGTAGCAACAAAAGCGCCGGAGGCTGATCTGTCTATTTATGAAACAGAGCGGATTATCGCACCAATCAGATGCAATGAGAACAGCATTAGAAAAGCGATAGACATTGTCAAGTCACAATATTGTGAGGCCAAGTTCGACTATGACCGTTGGCAAAATTCGGAATATTTACCAACTCCTACGATCGTTGAGGCAGCGCAAGCCCTTTATCGTGGACATAATGTGCATGAAATAACGCGAAACGATGCCGGCGCAAAAAATCTAACTATAACAACGCAGAAGATAAACGAAATTATTGATTGTAGCAAATTAAACAACCGCAAATCAATATGCTTTGTAACAGGCGTCCCCGGCGCAGGCAAAACACTTGTCGGTTTAAATGTCGCAATAGATAGGTCGAACGCGCAAAAGGGAGAGCATGCTGTTTTTCTATCTGGTAACTTCCCATTGGTAACAGTATTGCAAGAGGCGCTTGCAAGAGACAAAGTAGAACAAGGAAAAGTCGACAACTCCAAGATTAATAAACAAACCGCCCTTCGAGAAACATCGGCGTTTATACAGATTATACACAAATACAGAGACTCGTTTGTCGGCAATGAAAATGTGCCTCCGGAAAGAATAGCGATTTTCGATGAAGCTCAGCGTGCCTGGACAAAGACGCAAATTGCCAACTTTATGGCGCAAAAAAAAGGTATTGACAACTTTCAATACAGCGAACCTGAATTTTTGATAAATACACTTGATAGACACAAAGACTGGGCGGTTATCGTTTGTTTAATTGGTGGTGGACAAGAGATTAACACAGGCGAGGCCGGATTGATAGAATGGTTTGATTCTCTTCGTCGATCTTATCCCAATTGGGATGTTTATGTATCACCGGAGTTGAGTGATACAGAGTATCGACGCGATAGAACTTTGGCATCTCTTTTTGAAGGTCTAAAAATCCACACAGATGAAGACCTCCACCTATCAACGTCAATGCGATCATTTAGAACGCCAGATTTAGCGGCGTTTGTTAAAGCGACACTTGATGTGGATGTTGATAATGCAAAGATTCTGTTTAAGAAAATACAAGATAAGTATCTCATTCTATTGACGCGTGATTTGGATGAAGCCAAGGCTTGGACAAGAGCTCATTGCCATGGCACAATGCGATACGGCCTTGTCGCGAGCAGCGGAGCGTTGCGCTTGAAACCCAAAGGCATATTTGTTAAAAACGAAATAAATGTCGCGAATTGGTTCTTAAATGACAAATCAGACGTTAGATCGAGCTACTATTTGGAAGACGTTGTAAGTGAATTTGATATACAGGGGCTTGAATTGGACTATACCATTGTTGCCTGGGATGGCGATTTCAGATTTGACGGAAAGAATTGGACGTATAACAGTTTTGTTGGAAATAAATGGCAAAATGTTAATTCTGAAGACAAAAAATTGTACCTTAAAAACGCATATCGAGTCCTCCTAACTCGTGCGCGGCAAGGTATGGCAATTTATGTACCAGAAGGTGATGAATCCGATGCCACTCGTATTCCAAAATATTATGACAAAACATATGACTATCTAAAATCTATTATAGAGTAAGCGTAGATTTTGTTTTTTAGCGCAAAAACATTTGTCAATGTTATCGCCGAAGAAAACAAATTTCCTCATCGAACAGATGATAAAACATATGGATTAAGCAAATGAGTAATATCACAAATAAGAAAACACAAGCATTAGAGGCTTGTGAAAAAGTCATTAATGGCATTGAAGATGGGGTTCTTACTATTTCATCGGCACTTTTGTTGTGCAAAAAGATTGCACGTCTTGTAAACGACCAAGAAGGTTTAGAGTGGTTAAATTATGAGCACAGTGGATATCCAAGAAATAGCAGTGGAAATATTCCACATGACGTATGGCAAGTGGCTGCTAATCATGGTAAAATAGCAGTCCATTCTATGACCTTCGAATACTCGGTAACGCTCGGAACTCCGTTTGTTTCAAAATCGAATAATACGCTGAAATAATACTTAAAACTGCCGTATAGGTCGGTTAAAGCCTCGAATGTGCGTAAATACGAGAATTGAAAAACAAACGCTCCGAGCAGAATAAACTCAATCGTAATGGCAATCGTAAGCCCTATATTAAGCCGTTTTTGCCACTTCATACAGCACCTCCGAAACTATGTTTTTTTTGCGGTATTTGCTTTGCCGTATAGACGAAATAACTTACCGCAATCACTATGATGATAAGCGATAAAATCGCGATGATTCTCTTAAATGTTTTCAATAGTTGTACCTCCTGTTTTTATAAAGATAACGCCGACAGAATTACTCCCACCGGCGTTGGTTGAATTATCGAGAGTAACGGTTGTTTCTTCGCTCCAAAATTCTTGAGTTGCGGTAGTTCTGAAAGTGCCTTTCACGAACGAACCCACACCGGTAAGCGTTACGGTGTAATTGCCGTATTCCGAGCCGACGTCGTTGAAAACGTTGGAAAGGGTTATAGCCTGCGTATAGGTCTGACCGCATTTGAGTTGAAAAACTCCCGTGAGTTTGCCACGGCTTTGAGTGCCTATACCCGAAGTGTTGACGGTCATAGTTGCGGGTTTGCCGCTGAAAGTAACGTTTGCCGTACCCCTTACACCGCTGTCTCTCGAAGTTGCGGAAAGAATTGCAGAACTGCCTCTGAACGGCTTGATACATTTGAGCGTTGCAGTCAACGCACCGTCCGAAGTAGGCGTCACTACAAGATAGTCCGAAATGGGCTTATCTTTAAGTGCGGCGTCATCTGACCATTCGATTTCCCAATCCACTTTTTTGTTTTCCACGGTGGAAGGAGTGATTGTAGCCGTTACGTCGTAAGAAACGCTTGCCGTATCGGAAGCGGTTGCAGCCGCATATCTCGGTGCGCCCATTGCAAGAAGAATAGGTCCCGACTGCGGTTGGTAATCGAGTTGAGACTCCGCATTGATTGTTTCTTTGGGTGTTTCGGGTTGTTTACTGTCGATAGCGATAACAAGCGAGGCGATAACTCCCGCCATAAGCACGATAATGAGCGAAAACGCCACTATCCACTTGATCGTATCCGACTTTTTGTGTTGATTAAATTCGTTATACATATTGTTTTTACCTCCGAAAATTTAGTTTTTTGTGTAAAAAACTACGGCTTACCTAAGCAAACCGTAGTTTCTACAAATGGTTATGCTTATCTCAAAAGCATATTGAGAGTGGTCTTGTCCGACGGCTTCGCAGGCTTTACGGGACATTCGTACACGGTGCCGTCCGGATCATAAGAACGAACCATATATGAGTTGCCCTTGATGACTTTGCCGCGCTCGTCCTTCATTTCGAACGGGATTGTGACAAGTTCCGCTTCCATAGCATCGCCAAATACGATGTCAAGAACTCTGTAACCGTTTTGTCGGTATCCACATTGGGTGGCACGATTTGAATTTTGGCATTGATTCCACGAACTACTCCTTGAATGAAGTAGGAGAAATATGTCTTGCCGTTCTTTTCAAAAGTTTCTCTTTGAACCATAATCTTATTTGCCATTCTTGTTTACCTCCTTATTTTTTCTTCCCGATAGTGCGGGAAATTTTCTTTGCTTCGGCTTTGGATTTGCCTTCACCGAGTGCTTTTTTGTACTTATAAAGTCCTGCATGGTCAGACTGCGCTTGAAGATAACCGGAGCGAAGTCCGGCCTCGTAATCCGTGAGTTCTTTACCTTCCTTAGGACCGTGTTGATGAACTTTTTCCTTGCGTTCGGATGCGTAACCCTTTGCACGTTTCGAGGGAACGCTCCAACGACGCTCTTTGTAATTTTTGTCTGCCACTTTGCGCCTCCTGATTATTAAAATAGTTGTCCGTATTGCCGATAACGCAGCAGTCGGGGACTTATGCCTTGTAGGATTTTTATTCCGTGCAGCCCACTATTAAGTTGTAGGTTTTTTGTAATCTTAGGCTCGGTGAATCTGAAACGCTACGTTTCGTGCGACTTGTCTACGGAAGGCGGCCACCTTGTCTGAATTCAGTCCGCAACGAAAGGTCGGGTTAATTGCCGCAGCTTTGGATTACACGAATAGTATAAGGGGTGTTTCGCAGAAAAACCAGAACATTTGTGTAACGAAAATGGACTTATTTGTGACAAAAAACAACCGATTTGTAACATAGAAAAACTATAATGAAACCTCATTGAAACATCGTTTGCCCGTTCAGAGTGGGCGAATCTATTCGTAATTTTCCACTTCAGACTTCCTTTAAGATAAAAAAAGAGCCGTCTGAAACTTTTTCTTTTCAAACGGCTTTTTGTATAACGAAAAGAGATTTGGATTATTACCGGACTCTCTTGTGCACTTCTGTTTAGTTGTATGTTTAGGGAGGTTCAATTTTCGTCCTCTAATAATGTAGCCATAAAGGTTTTGAGAAAAGGAAAGATTATAAAAGCTATATTACTTAAAAAAGTGTTCCGTCCGTGCCTAATCAATCACCCCAAAAGCCATATTTATTTATATAAAACACGAGTAATTTTTAATATTTTAACCGTACCAAAATCCCCTCCTGAATCTCAAATTACCGTGAAATCAATAAATAAAATTAAAGAGGATTTTTGAACGGTATAATTATCATTCGGTGGGCAAAAAGCGTTTATTTCAAGGCGGTTTTACCAATATTGAGTTAAATCTGCGCTATAAATGATTAAATAAATTCTATATATCATTTTATCTGAATTTTTCAGTAAGCGTGTACGAAGTAAACAGTTAAACTAAATTGTTCTTTTAAATCTGCAAATTATCTTACGAATAAATTGACATCGAGTAATATTTATGCTATCATACCCTTGCGGGAGGGGATTTGTTTGCCCTATACTTTCCCCCCTGCCGCAATACATAAAAACAGGAGGAACTACTATGCAAAAACGAGTTCTGATGACGCTTTTGCTCAT
>OMCP01000080.1_pt1 | contig 45498 bp, 45 predicted proteins | sample 1646051 | NCBI WGS metagenome assembly OMCP01 (sample SAMEA103958146, study PRJEB25191) | human gut metagenome
AATATGATTATAAATAATATTAGAAAAATATAAATTGTATAAATTTAAAAAAAATTACCCATAAATTAAATGAAAGGGTGATTTTTTATATGAAAAAAACCATAATTATTGTATTAAGTATCTTTATAATCTATCAAATAACCAATAACAAAGAAAATATCATTATTCCCAAAAGTGCCATAAGATTAAGGATTATCGCCGATTCTAACAGTGTCTATGATCAATACATAAAAAATGAAGTAAAAAAAATAATGGAAGCAGAAATAAAAGATAATCTAAACGACATAACCGAAATAGAAACATCTCGCAATATCATCAAGAGTAACATAAATAAATATCGAGAAAAAATAGAAAAACTATTTATTAAAAAAAATTATAACAAAGAGATTAATATCAATTTTGGACTTAACTATTTTCCTAAAAAAGTATATAAAGGTGTAACCTACGAACAAGGAGATTATGAATCCTTAGTCATAACTATTGGAAGTGGCCAAGGCGATAATTGGTGGTGTGTATTATTTCCCCCACTTTGTCTTTTAGAAGCAGAAGAAAATACAGAAGTTGAATACAAATTCAAAGTATTAGAACTACTAGATAAAATATTTAAAAAATAACAGTAATATATTCTCCTTAATTTTAGTAATATTATTTAGGAGAACAAATATGGATACAATATTAACCACACTGATTATTGGAATTAGCTTAAGTATGGATACCTTTTCCCTATCGATTATATATGGAACCAAAGGTATTACTAAGAAAAACAAAATACTTCTATCGTTAATTGTAGGTACTTATCATTTTATAATGCCCCTAATCGGACTATACTTTGGTACTATTATTGAAAAATATATAATCATAAACCTAAATATCTTAGTAAGTATTATTTTCTTAATTATATCAATCCAAATGATAGTATCGACGTTTAAAGATAATGAGGAACTCAAACCATTAAACTTACAAGGACTATTATTATTTGGCTTTAGTGTTAGTATTGATAGTTTTTCCACAGGTATTGGACTCCATGTTATTAACACCAATTATATTCAATCAGCATTAATATTCGCCCTCACCAGTATGACATTTACTTACCTTGGTCTTAATTTTGGTAATCAGTTAAATATCCATTTTGGTAAATACTCAACCCTAATAGGGGGCATAATATTACTAATACTATCAATATACTATTTCATAAAATAATATTAATGTAAATAGGTGTCATAAAAGTTGACATCTTTTTTTTTATCATTTATCATAAAAATAGGTGATTAAATATGATATCAAATACTAAAATGATGCTAGAAAATGCATATGAAAACAAGTATGCCATCGCACAATTTAATATTAATAACTTAGAATGGACAAAATACATATTAGAAGAATGTGAGCAATTAAAAACACCTGTAATTCTAGGAGTAAGCGAAGGAGCTATTAAATATATGGGTGGTGCTAAAGTAGTAAGCAACATAGTAACAAGTTTAATTGAAGAATTAAACATTACTATAAATGTAGCCTTACATCTAGATCACGGTAGTAGCTTATCGGTTTGCCAAGATTGCATTAATGCAGGATTTACTTCTGTAATGATCGATGGATCTCACCTACCCCTAGAAGAAAATATAAACCTTACCAAAAAGGTAGTAGAATATGCCTATCCAAGAAACGTTACTGTAGAAGGTGAGATAGGCTTAATTGGTGGGCAAGAGGATAACATTAGTGCAAGTAACACCAATGCCAAATTAGAAGATGTTATCAAGTTTGTAAACGAAACTCATATTGACAGTGTGGCCCCTGCCCTAGGAAGTGTTCATGGACCATATCAAAAAGAACCAAACTTAGACTTTGACACTATGAAAAAAATAAGCAATAGTATAAACGTTCCTCTTGTACTGCACGGGGGATCAGGCATACCAGATACTATGATAAAAAAAGCTATCCAATGCGGAACTGCCAAAATAAATGTAAATACCGAATTGCAACAAGCGTGGAATGAGGGTGTAAGAGATTATATTAAAAATAATCCTAATGTATATGACCCAAGAAAAATAATATCATCCGGTGAAAAAAATTTAAAAAAAGTCGTAAAAGAAAAGACAAATTTGTTCACTAACATATAATAAGGTAGGAGGTTTTTATGCCTAAAATAAAGATAGAAGGAAAACACATTCTAAGCGGAACTATTGATATAAGTGGAGCTAAAAACAGTGCAGTAGCACTGATACCTGCAGCTATTCTTTGTGATGAAGAATGCACTATCAGCAATGTTCCTCAAATTTCTGACGTTGAAGCCTTAGAAGAAATACTAACATATTTAAATGCTAAAATAGAAAAAAATAATGATACCATAAAAATTGATACCAGCACTCTAGAAAATAAAGAAATACCAGAAATTATTTCTAAAAAACTAAGAGCATCATATTATTTTATGTCTGCCCTACTCGGTAAATATAAAGAAGTATCGATGTATTTTCCGGGCGGATGCTCAATTGGAGCAAGACCGATAGATCAAACTCTAAAAGGATATATGGCTTTAGGAGCCAAAGTAGAAGAAGATGGAAATAAATACAAAATAACCGCTGATAAACTAACTGGGGGCTATGTTTACTTAGATATTCCAAGCGTTGGAGCAACAATTAATACCCTTCTAGCAGCGGTAAAAGCAGAAGGAAACACAACGATAGAAAACGCCGCTAAAGAACCAGAAATTGTTAATGTTGCTACATTTTTAAACAGTATGGGAGCTAAAATTAAAGGAGCAGGAACTAGTATTATAAAAATAGAAGGAGTAAAATACTTACACAAATGCTTTACAGAAGTAATTCCCGATAGAATAGAAGCGGGCACCTACTTAATTATAGGAGCGCTTTTAGGAGAAAATCTAAAGATAAATAAAATTATTCCCAGTCATCTAGAATCACTAATTTCTAAATTAAAAGAATGTGGTGCTAAACTTCAGATAAAAGAAGATTACATAATTGTAAACAGAAGTGATAAATATAAACCACTAAAAATAAAGACCCAAGTTTACCCTGGTTATCCAACAGACCTACAACAAATAATTGTTCCCTTACTAACTCAATGTAATGGTATAAGTAGAATAGAAGAAACAATTTATGAAAACAGATTTCAAAATATCAAAGACACTAACAAAATGGGAGCTAAAATAGAAGTGATTGGTAACAAAAATGCAATTATCTCAGGTCCCACCCCTCTAAAAGGCAAACAAGTAAGTGCCACCGATTTAAGAGGAGGAGCTTCCCTAGTAGTCCTAGGATTAATCGCTGAAGGAACAACTACGATAAGTAATATCGAACACATAATAAGAGGATACGAAAACATCATTACCAAGTTATCGCAAGTAGGTGCTAAAATAGAATTAATATAAATATACTTAAAATAGGAAGTGACCTATGAAAAAAGTAATATTTATTTTAATTCTTTTTTTATCATGTTATCTAATTCACATAAAAACTGCGGATAACAAAATATATTATTTATCGCTAGGAGATGCAATATCAAAAGGAAATACCCCGTATAATAAAATTGGGTACGGATATAGTGATTATTTAAAAGATTACCTAACGCATCAAAAAAAATTAGAAGGATATAACAAAGACTTCACAGACAAAGATTATCGAATTATAGATTTAATTAATCATCTAAATGAAAACACAGAAATTAAAATAAACAACAAAAAAATAACAATTAATCAACTAATTTCCCAAGCAGATATCATTACAATTTCTATAGGAATGAATGAACTATATTCAAAAATAATGTTAAATAACGATAATGTATATAGTTATATAAACGAAATGACTGAGGATTTAAAAGTTCTGTTTAGCAAAATTAACAAATTAAATCATCGTAAAGTTCTCGTATTAAATTATTATGATATAACAAATGGGAATCAAGATATTTTTGCCTATGCCAATATTAAGTTAAAAAAAGTAACCGAATTAAATGGATTTGAATATATCGATATCTCAGAAAAACTAAGTAATAATCCTAAATATTTTATAAATAATACCAATTTTATCCCTAATAACGAAGGATATTATCAAATTTATAAAATAATAGTTGAAAAAGTTAAAAATTACTGATATAATAATAAGCGATTTGTGTTACTATAACTAAATTAGTTATGGCAGAAGGAGGAAAAATAATGAAAAAAGGAATACATCCAAAAACTGTATTAGCCACTGTAACTTGTGCATGTGGAGAAACATTTCAAACAGAATCAACCAAAGATCCTATCCATGTTGAAGTATGTTCAAAATGTCATCCATTCTATACAGGAAAACAAATGATGGCATCTAAAAAAGGAAATGTTGAAAAATTTAATAAAAAATATGGTTTAAAGTAAGAATAAGTTAAAATTTATTCTTATTTTTTTTAAAAATAATGTCAAGTAAAGTCTGAACATAAATTTATACATGTTATAATTAAATTACAAAGAAAGTTGGTGAAAGATGAACAACGCCATATATAGATATATAGATTTTGATGGAGTAATATATAACACTAATGAAATAATTGACGCATTAATATTACAAGCAGGCTTAGCAGCAGAACAACAAGATCTAATTACTAAATTAATTAGACAAATTGACTTTTATAATATGATTAAAAACGCCAAAGAAATCAATAACTCCTTAACAGCACTCCAAGAACTAATTAAAGATAAAAGATACATAACCAAAATTTTAACTCACGTCAATTCCATAAAAGAAGCTGAAGACAAATTAAAAATAATAAAAGAAGTATCAAATCAAATAAAAGTAATCGCTGTTCCCAAAGAAATATGTAAAAGCCATTATGTAAACCCTACTAACGCTATATTAGTAGATGATTACAAAGGAAATTTAAAATATTGGAAAAACAAAGGAGGACTTCCTATCCATTTTGATCCCAATCTAAAAGAAAGTGAATATCCAGTTATCAACAGCTTATTTGATTTAGACAAAACAATAGAAACGCATTATCCCAAAGTATTAAAAATGTCAAATCATCATCAAAAATAGCAAAAAGAATAATATTTTATTACAATATGATATAATCAAATTATAAGGAGAATATATGTCTAATTATTTAATTTTCATTGACTTAGATGGTACCCTACGCAATTCCAGTCGCCAAATTAGTATCCAAACAAAAGAAATCTTAAAAAAAACAATAGATAAAAATAATAGAATCATTATCACATCTGGAAGAGACCTTATGTACTTAAAACCCATTATTAAATCTTTGAACATCAAAGACTACCTTATTGCCAGTGATGGAGCTGTAATTTATAACTTAAAAGAAGAAAAAATCATCAAAGAAATCTTTATAAGCGAAGAAGATTTAAAGCTAATATTATCTAAAATTGGTAAAAGCACTTACACTGCTACCAACAGTGAAAAAAGTTATTATAATATAAACAAAAATAGTGAAGAATTACCAAAAATATCCAAAATAACTATAAAAGATAAAAATAAAAAGACAATATTAAAATTAATTGATATATTAAAGAAACAAGAAAATATCCATATTAGTAATTATTCAAGATATCTAATAGATAATAAAAACAAGCCTACATTTTACTATATAGATATTATTAATAAAAAAGCATCAAAAGGATCATCAGCAGAATATCTTTATAATTTATTAAAATATAAAAAAAAGAAAACCATAGCCTTAGGTGATTCTATCAACGATATAAGTTTATTTCAAAAAGTAGGCTACAAAGTTGCTATGGGTAACGCCATTTCGAAACTTAAAGAAATAAGTGATGAAATAACATTAACCAACAACGAAAACGGAGTAAAAGCATACTTAGAAAAACTATTGAAAGGATGATATTATGAAAATAGGAATAACTAATGACCATAGAGGTTTAGTTTTAAAGCAAACTCTGACAAATTATTTAGAAAACAAAGGATATAATATAATAGATTATGGAACAGATAGCGACGATAGTGTCGACTACCCAGATTACGCTTTTAAATTAGGAAAGAGTCTTCAAACAAAAGACATAGACTTAGGTATAGCTATCTGTGGAACTGGTATTGGAATGGATATAGCCTTAAATAAAGTTAAAGGTATCAGATGTGCTAAAGCATCTAACGAAGAAGAAGCTATTCTAGCAAGAAGTCATAACGATGCAAACGCCTTAGCTTTATCTGCTAAAATAAGCAGCGATATAGCTAAGGACATAGTAGACAAATTTATAAATACAAATTTTAGTAATGATAAAAGACATATAGAAAGAATTCAAAAAATTAAAGAGTACGAAAATGATTAAACTTGCTTGCTACTTAATTGTCTTTCCATTAATCGTATGGAGTCTAGATAGTATCAACATTAATGCAATATTCAAAAAAAATAGACCAGTTCAAGCTAGAATAATATATGTAGCCATAATATTTTCATTAAGTTATTTAGTAGTAAATTTTATAGTAGATTTTATAGTAGTAACCAAATTTTAGGAGGAACTATGAAAAAAATTATAATATTTACTTTTTTTATTATCATAATACCATATTTTATATTAAATCTATATTCAAAAAACATTAAAGAAATAGAACTTAAAACCGATGAAAACATCAAAGTAAGAGTCAAAAGATTACAAAAAGATAAAATAGATGAAATTGAACTAAATGAATATGTATTAGGTGTTTTAGCAGGAGAAATGCCCATATCATTTGAATTAGAAGCTCTAAAAGCACAAGCAGTTGCATCAAGAAGCTATGTCTTAAAAAGATTAGATTATAATAAAGATAAAGACTATGATGTTGTAGATAGTATAACAAATCAAGTATACCTAGATAATGAACACTTAAAAAAAGCTTGGGGAGATAATTACATAAAAAATATTAATAAATTAAAAACAGCTGTAAATGAAACATTTAACGAATATTTAGAATGCGATGGACAAATCGCCGATGCCCTATTTTTTTCAACTAGTAATGGTTATACCGAAAATAGTGAATTGGTGTTTAACTTTGCTGTTTCTTATTTAAAAAGTGTATCATCACCTTGGGACAAAGAAGTCACTACCGCTTTTAAAACCACTAAAGAAATGTCACTTCAAGAATTTTACGAACGACTAAATCTCCCCTATCAAGAAAAAATAAAAATAGAAAACATAGATAGAAGTGCTACTAATCGCATCCTAAAAATAAAAATTAACAACCAAGAATTTACCGGAGGTGAAATATATAACAAATTAAAAATTAGATCCACAGATTTTACCATAGAACAAGAAAACACCAATGTAATAATAACTACTATTGGTTATGGACATGGTGTTGGAATGAGCCAGTATGGTGCCTTAGGAATGGCTAAAAAAGGCTATAACTATAAAGAAATACTAACTCATTATTATCAAAATACCCAAATTAAAAAAATTTAAAAAAATATATGTATATAATTTTCTAATTAGGAAAAACTTAAAATAGAGGTGAAAATTATATGCAACAAAAACTAAAAAAAATAGCTATACCAACAATTTATGTATTATCTGTAGTAGCATTTGGATTAAGTATATACTTTATTCAATTAATAGTTAGTAATGTCGTTTTTCAAGATCCAGAACCAAATTTAAAATATGTAGATAAAGAAATTTTAGAAGAAAGTTATAGCATACCTGTAATAGGTAATGAAACAACTATAATAAGACCATACTTAGATACAGATATTAGCATTGCTAAAAATTATTATGATTATCAAAGCGATGTAACTAACCAAGAAAATGCCATTATTTATTACGAAAATACATACATGCAAAATTCCGGCGTCGACTATCGTAAAGAAGGAACATTTGATGTAGTAGCAGTATTAGATGGTACTGTAATCAACGTTAAAGAAGATAATATCTTAGGCAATATTGTTGAAATAAGACACAATAATGAAATTATCAGTGTATACCAAAGCTTGTCAGATATTACTGTCAAGATTGATGATACTGTCTTACAAGGCCAAATAATTGGTAAAAGTGGAGTAAATAACATCAATAAACAACTAAAAGAACATCTTCACTTTGAACTATATTATAAAGGTATGGTTGTAAACCCCGAAAATTATTTTGGCAAGAAATTACAAGAACTATAGGCTTAACTTGCCTTTTTTCTTTCATAAACCATATTGATTTCCCATATATTAAAATAAAGGGGAATCTTATGAATAAAAATATTATAAACAGAACACTTAAAGAAAGTGAATACATTCTAAAAACTAAAAAAACCATTAGAGAAATTGCCAAAGTATTTGGTGTTAGTAAAAGTACCGTTCACAAAGATTTATCTAATAGATTAGTAGAAATAGATGTAAATTTATGCAATCAAATTAAACAGATTTTAAAACAGCATATCGATACTAGACACATTAAAGGTGGCGAGTCGACACGTAATAAGTTTCTTTTGAAAAAAAACGAATAAAGCTTTAAAAAAAAGGTAAAACATGGTAAAATAATTACTAGGAAGGTGATATTATGTTCAACAAAGATATTGGAATCGATTTAGGGACTGCCAATGTTTTAATATATATAAAAGGACAAGGCATCGTTTTAAATGAACCAAGTGTTGTAGCCATTGATTCAGAGACAAAAAAAGCCTTAGCAGTTGGGAAAGAAGCCCACGAAATGTTGGGAAGAACACCCGGTAAAGTAAAAGCTATAAAACCTATGAAAGATGGAGTTATCGCGGACTTTGAAACAACGGAAGTAATGCTTAACCATTTTATAAAAAAAGTAAACGGTAAAAATCTATTTTCAAGGCCAAGGATACTTATCTGTTGTCCATCAAATATCACCCAAGTAGAAAAAAATGCCATTAAAGAAGCTGCCGAAAGAACTGGAGCTAAAAAAGTTTTCTTAGAAGAAGAACCTAAAGTAGCGGCCATCGGAGCAGGTATGGATATATCAAAACCAAGCGGTAACATGGTTATTGATATAGGTGGTGGAACAACAGATATTGCCATATTGTCCTTAGGGGGTATTGTAAATTCCTCATCTATTAGAATAGCAGGTAATGCCTTTGATTTAGACATTGTTAAATATATTAAGGATAAATATAAACTATTAATTGGTGAAAGAACAGCTGAAGATATTAAAAAAACAATAGGAACTGTTTTCCCAGGCTCAAGAAAAGAAAAAATGGAAGTAAGAGGTAGAGACTTAGTAACGGGCCTACCACACACTATAACCTTAAATTCTGATGAAGTAGAAGAAGCTCTAAGAGAAAGCGTGTATACTATTATTCATTGTGCCAAAGGAATACTAGAACAAACTCCACCGGAACTATCCGCCGATATTATAGACAAAGGAATTGTTCTAACCGGTGGTGGAGCGATGGTAGATGGATTCAGCAATCTCCTAAGCCAAGAATTAAAGGTGCCAGTTTTCATAGCGGAAAGTCCTCTTACCTGTGTAGCTGAAGGTACAGGCATTCTTTTAGATAATCTGTATTTAATAGATAGATAAAATAAAAATTGTTAGACAAATGTTTAACAATTTTTTTCTATACCCCACTTAAATCAAATGAAGGAATAAAACTTTCATCACAAGTACCATCTTCTTGAATATAAGCATTGCATACTCCAAGACTAACAGCATATTCAACTACCTCTTCATATTCATAAGAGGTAAGTTTTCTATTAATTTCAAGACACCCCTCCAACTTACCACAAGGAGTATATTGATTCATAATACTTATATATATATTATCCCCATACGTATCATATAAATACTTAATAATATTCTTACTATTTTCCACATAATTGGGTAAAACTAAATTTCTAACAATAACGCCCTTCTTAATCATATTATTCTCATCAAAAACAAACCGTCCAACTTGCCTATACATCTCTTCTATTGCCTCCATAACAACTTCTACATAATTAGGACATTTAGAATACATAATAGCTAAATCATTATTAAAATACTTAAAATCAGGTAAATATACATCTATAAGACCATCCAACATTTTTAAAGTACTGATACTGTCGTATCCCGAAGAATTATATACAAACGGAAGATCAAATCCCTTCTCTTTAGCCATAACAATAGCTTCTTTAATTAAAGGAACAAAATGACTAGGTGTCACTAAATTAATATTATTAGCTCCCCTATCCTTAAGTTCAAAGAATATCTCTACTAATCTAGAAACCGATATTTCCTTACCAAAACCATTATGAGAAATATTATAATTCTGACAATACACACACCTCAAATTACATCCACTAAAAAAAATAGTACCACTGCCCTTTTCACCAGATATACAAGGCTCTTCCCACATATGCAAAGATGCCCTAGCAATTTTAAGTTGAGAATTAACATTACAATAACCTACCCTATTATTTCTATCTATTAAACATCCCCTAGGACATAAACTGCACTTATCGCCCATAAAAATCACCAAAGATATTATATCACAACAAAAAGATAAAATTAAATATCTATAATTTACATAATTTTTTATTCGTGATATAATCAAATAAATATAAGTTTTGATGTTTGGAGGAGACTAACTTGAATAAAGAATATAAACTAGGCAGTATTGTTACAATGAAAAAGCCTCACCCCTGTGGTAGTAACGAATGGGAAATAGTCAGAATTGGCGTCGATATTAAAATCAAATGTACATCCTGTGGTAGATGTATTATGTTACCAAGAATAGAATTTAATAAAAAACTAAAAAAGGTGGTTAGTATATGAGAAAAGGAAGAAAAAAAATAAATTTACATCCTGTATTAATGATCCTGGTAATTATTGCCATAGTGGTAGTTATAAGTGGCATTGGAGATGCCTTAGGACTACAAACTACCTATTATAATGTTAACCCTATTACCGGTAAAATGGAAGCTGAACTAGTTCAAATAGATTCCATATTTAATAGAACAGGTATTCAATATATGGTTAGCAATATGATATCAAACTTCATCAATTTTGCTCCATTAGGAACACTAATCGTAGGCCTTCTAGGAGTTGGTGTTGCCTATAAATCAGGCTTTTTAACTACCCTATTTAAATTGATTAAAAAAGGAGTATCAAGAAAATTTATAACCTTTATGGTAATATTTACCGGTATTATTCTATCGATGTTTTATGAAATGGCTTATGTTATCTTAATACCTCTAAGTGCCATTCTCTTTATGAGCCTAAAAAGACACCCCTCAGCTGGTATATGTGCAGCATTCGCCGGAATAACATTTGGATATGGTGCTAATATTGTAGTAAATGGATTAGATAGTATATTAAATACCTATACATCCAGTTCTGCATTAATATTAGATGCTACTTATAAAGTTAGTATCAGCGGTAATATATTTCTAACTATTATAAGTACTATTCTTCTATCTTATGTCGGTATGATAATAACTGAAAAATATATCATTCCAAAACTAGGAAAATATAACTATGAAGAAACTTCAGAAGAAGAAATAGCACCAAAAGAAAGAAAAGGACTAACCCTATCATTACTTACTCTCTTAATCCTTTTGCTAATAACAATCTATTGCATTATCCCGGGTCTACCCTTCTCTGGATTATTCCTATATCTAAAAGATACATCTTACGTAGATCAATTATTTGGAGCTAATTCTTACTTTAGCCAAGGAATTGTCTTTATAATAAGCACTTATCTAATGATTGCTGGTCTAATATATGGATTAAGAGTAAAAACGATCAAAAATAATAAAGATTTTGTTGATGCAATGGGATACTATTTAACTGATATATCCTCTATCCTAGTACTAATATTCTTTGCAGCTCAATTAATATCAATATTTAAAAAAAGCAACATCGGTATATTCATAACAGCATCACTTGCAGAAGCCATCGGCAACCTAGAACTAACTGGTCTGCTACTGATCATCATAAGCTTTATTATAATAGCAATTTGTACAATTTTTGTACCAGTAGCATCAACTAAATGGGCAATATTAGCTCCAGTAATAGTACCGATGTTTATGACCAGTTCTATGACCCCAGAATTTGCTACAGCAGTCTTTAGAGCGGCCGATTCATCAGTAAAAGGAATAACTCCCCTATTTAGCTATTTCGTATTATTAATTGGATTCTTACAAATATATAACCAAAAAAAAGAACAAACAATTACTCTAACCGATGCGATGAGTCTAATGGCACCTTACACTATCGCCTTTGCCATTCTTTGGTTAGTAATAATCCTAGGATTTTACATCATCGGCCTACCAATAGGTCCTGGTGTAAGCCCAATGCTATAAATAAAAAAATAAACCTTCTTAAAATGTGTGTGAATAATATTCCATAACGAAGGTTTTTTATAATAAACAAGAAAGAAGATGAAAATATGAGTTTAACAGCCGGTATCGTTGGACTACCAAACGTTGGTAAATCGACACTATTTAATGCTATAACCAAAAAAAATATTTTAGCAGCTAACTATCCTTTTGCTACAATTGACCCTAACGTTGGTGTAGTAATCGTACCAGACATTAGATTACAAACCTTAGAAAATATATATTCACCAGAAAGAACTATACCTACATCATTTGAATTTACAGATATTGCAGGTCTTGTTAAAGGAGCTTCAGAAGGAGAAGGATTAGGCAATAAATTTCTATCACACATAAGACAAGTAGATGCCATAGTTGAAGTAGTTCGTTGCTTTGATGATGAAAATATTATTCACGTAGATGGTAAGGTAGACCCAATAAAAGATATTGAAGTAATCAACGTAGAATTAATACTATCCGACCTAGAAGTAATTCAAAACAGAATAAATAAAATAGGCAAAAAAGCCAAAATGACCAATAATAAAGAAGAATTGAGAGAATTAAATCTTCTAAATAAAATAAAAGAATCATTAGAACAAAACATTCCTGTTAGAAAATTGTTAATAGATGAAGAAGAAAAAAAAATAATATCATCATTTAATTTAATTACGGAAAAACCAATAATCTATGTTGCCAACGTTAAAGAAATAGACATAAATAACAAAGGGAACTCCTATGTTGACCAAGTAATGGAATATGCTAAAAATGAAAAAAGCGAAGCCATAATGGTATGCGCTAAAATAGAAAGCGAATTATCAGAATTACCAGACGACGAAAAAGAAATATTTTTAAACGAATTAGGTATTGCCGAAAGCGGACTCGATCAATTGGTAAAAAAAACCTATTCACTATTAGGACTAGCCACATACTTTACTGCAGGTAGTGACGAATGCCGTGCTTGGACTTTTAAAAAAGGAATGAATGCCAAAGAATGTGCAGGAATTATTCATTCAGATTTTGAAAAAGGCTTTATTAAAGCAGAAATAATGAGTTATAGTGACTTAGTCCAATATAAAACAGAAAAAGCCGTAAAAGAAGCAGGGAAAGTCCGTCTAGAAGGAAAAGATTACCTAATGCAAGATGGTGACATATGTTATTTTAGATTTAATGTAAGCAAGTAAACACCATAAAATTATAGCAAAAGGCATAAAATAATAAAAAAAACATAACATATAACAAAATAATTAAAAAAATCATTTACTTCTTGAAAACAGTTTGTTATAATATTACCGAGCGCAAAGCTCCTTGCTCAAAAATGAGCCGATAAGACCAAAAGGAGGTGTAAAACTGTGAAAAAATATGAAATTATGTTTATAGTTCAACCTAATTTAGAAAGTGAAGTATTAAAAAAAACAGTAAGTGATTTAGAAAAAATATTTACTAATAATAAAGCTACTATCACTTTATCAAAAGAACTAGGACAAAAAGAATTAGCCTATGAAATAAAGAAATACAAATCAGGTTATTATTATCTATATAACATTGAAGCAGAAAATGATAAAGCAATCAAAGAATTTGATCGTATTGCTAGAATTAATGAAAATGTTATTCGCCATCTAATAATTAATCTAGATAAATAGGAGATAGTATGAATAAAGTAATATTAATAGGAAGATTAACAAAAGACCCAGAGTTAAGATACACATCTTCAAATAGACCTGTTACTCAAATCACTGTTGCAGTAAACAGAACATTTACTAATCAAAATGGTGAAAGAGAAGCGGACTTTATTAACGTTGTTATCTGGGATAAACAAGCCGAAAATGTTGCTAAATACCTAACAAAAGGTCGTTTAGTAGCTGTCGAAGGAAGAATTCAAACAAGAAATTATGATAATAATGAAGGTAAAAAAGTATATGTCACTGAAGTAGTTGCTTTAAGTGTTCAATTTCTAGAATCAAAAGGATCAAATACCAATGTAAATAATAGTAGCAATCCATTTGATAATATGGTAGATACTCCCAATACTTATGCACCTATAGATGAACCATCAAAGCAAAACGAAACTGTTGATGTAAGCAAAGACCCATTTGAAAGTTTTGGGCAATCAATCGATTTAAGTGATGACGATTTACCTTTTTAAAAAGGAGGATTTATGGCAGAGTTTCATAAAAAAAGAAAAAAAATATGTCATATGTGTGCTGGAAAAACAGTAAACTATAAAGATGTTGCAATAATAAGCAAATATATTAACCTAGATACTGGTAAAATACTACCAAGAAGAGTAACTGGTACCTGTGCAAAACATCAAAGACATGTAGCTATGGAAGTAAAAAGAGCTAGATTTATGGCCTTAATACCATATGTTAAATAAGACTTTAATAGTCTTTTTTTATTTGCTATTATAATTAAAAGATAATTCTCATCTACATATTGAAAAAAATGTCACATTGTGATAATATTATAAAGTAAGAATAGAATGTAAGGAGGAATTATATGAATACAAAATTTTTAAAAAACAACCTACATTTTATCATAATATGCCTATCTGTTGTGGTGTTAGGTATAATAGTGGGAATAGCAATTGATACTGATACAAATAAAAAATTGACGATTAAAGAAAACGAACCCGATGGCGAATCAAAGATTAACAAATTAATAATTAATGAAATCATGTCTTCTAATAAAGGAACATATGCCGACGTAGATGGCAACCAATATGATTGGGTTGAACTTTATAATGGGAATAATTATGACATTAACTTAAAAAATTATGGATTATCTGACGATAAAAGTAAAATAAAATGGGTATTTCCAGAAACAATTATAAAAGCTAAAGAATATTTGATAATAAATCTATGTGGTGAAAAAAAAGAAGGTTTATACGCTAACTTTAGATTAAGTTCAAAAGGTGGAGAAACGCTTGTATTAACCAAAGCTAATGGTAAAGTAATAGATGCCATTACCGTAACGCCTCTTGATAAAAACGAAACAATCGCTAGGGATCTAAACGGCAATCTATATACATCAGATTTACCAACCCCAGGTTTTCCTAACACAAAACAAGGATATGAAAATTATATAAATAGCCTAAAAAGCGAAGAAAATAAAATAAAAATAAATGAAATATTACCAAGAAATAAAGGAAATTTCATAAATGAAAACGGTAAATTAGAAGGATATATCGAAATAATTAATATATCCAAAAATACAGTTAACCTAAAAACTTACAGTCTATCAAATTCAACTAAGCATCCATTTACTTATAAATTACCAGATATATCACTAAAAAGTGGAGAAGTATATGTTTTTTATACTGCAACAAATAGCGTTTCAAACAATTATACTGGATTTAAATTAACCGAAAAAACTGGAGAAGTAGTATTAAGTAATGGCAACAAAATAGTAGATATAGTAGAATATGACCAAGTAGCCAATGGTATGGCCTTAATATATGAAAATGAAGAGTATTACATAAGCAATAATATAACTCCCGGCTACCCTAATAATAACAGTGGTATAAAAAATTTTAATGAAAAAAATCTAACCAATCCTAACGATTTAATTATTAGTGAAGTTATGAACCAAAATAATGAGTACCTACCTCAAAATGGAGGTAATTACTACGACTGGATAGAATTGAAAAATAACACACAAAAAACAATCAATCTAAAAGATTACTATCTAACCACAAACGATAATCTAAAAACGATGTATAATCTTCCAGATGTTTCACTAAAACCTGGAGGGTACTATGTAGTAATGGCTTCTGGGGATACCAACTTATCCAATAATACGTACAAACATACAAATTTTAAATTATCTGAAATAGAAAGCCTTTACTTAACCAAAGATAACAAAATAATAGATTCTATTTTCATTGCTAATGTTCCTCTTGGCTACAGTATGGGAAGAGGAACAAAATCGGGAATATATTATTTCAGCAATCCCACCCCAAAAAGCCAAAACAAAAACGGGACAAACCAAATAGCATACACACCAATTATTAATGTAGCTCCTGGAATATATAATGATGTACAAAATATTAGCATAGAAATAAAAGGTAATGGGACAATATATTATACGTTAGATGGGAGCATTCCAAATAGATCATCTAAAAAATATAACAGTCCCATTTTTTTAAACAAGACTAGTGTTTTAAAAGTAGTAAGTTATGAAGATGATAAATTACCAAGCAAGGTGGTTACCTCATCATACATAATAAATGAAAATCATACCCTGCCAGTTTTATCTTTATCTTTAAAACAATCGGATTTTAATACAATTCAAAGCAATACCTATAGTGAGGAAGTAGAAAGAACAGCATACGCCGAACTATTTGAAGAAAACAGTTCATTCAGCATTCCATGCGGACTAAAACTATTCGGAGGTACTACTAGAGGATTACCCAAAAAAAGCTTTCAATTAAAGTTTAGAAGCGAATATGGTGCTAGTAAATTAAATTACCAAGTTTTTAATAACAGAGACTTTTCTTCATTTGATACCTTGGTTTTAAGAAGTGCATCGACAGATTATGAATATGCAGCTTTCGCTGACATTTTTATGACCTCAACATTAGAAGAATTAGAAACAGTAGAAGTTCAAGCATATAAAACAATCATACTATATATTAACGGAAGATACTGGGGAATATATAATATTAGAGAAAAAATAGAATCAGAATTTATATCAAACCACTATAATGTATCCGAAGATAAAGTAAACATCACAAGAATAGATAATAATGTTACATGTGGAAGCACCACTTGGTATAAAGAAATAGTTAACTATCTAAGTAACCATAATATGGCAGATCAAAAAAATTACGAATACATAAAAACAAAAATAGATATAGATAGCATAATAGATTTTTGGATTGCCGAAACATACACCACCAATAACGATATAGTAAATGCTAGATTTTATTCTCATCCGGATATTAATGCTGGAAAAATGCGAGCTATCTTCTACGACTTAGATTGGGCTATGTTTAATGTAACTAAAAATTACTATATATTTTCAACTAGCATAACCCCAATGAGTAGGCTTCAAATACCTACCACAGTATTAAGAAATTTAATGAAAAATAATGAATTCAAAAAAAGATATGTAGAAAGATTATCCTACAACCTAAACAACATATGGACTTATGAAAAACTAAGCAAAAAATTAGAAGAATTATATCAAATATATAAAAAAGAAATGCCTAGAAATTGTGAAAGATGGAATATAACTATGGAAAATTGGGAAGATAATGTAAACAGATTAAGGAACTATATCAAAAAAAGAACACCAATAATGTTAAATCAAACAAAATCTTTCTTTGGATTAAGTGAATCTGAAATGAAAAAGTATTTTGGTGATTTATTATGAAATATAGACACGAGATAAAATATATGATTAGCAAAAACACTGGTGAAATATTAAAACAAAAATTAAAAACTATCATGGATATAGATAAAAATTCATATAATGAAGATAATACATATCAAATAAGATCGCTCTACTTTGACGATACTCAAAATACTGCTTACTACGAAAAATTAGATGGAGTAGAGTATCGAAAAAAATATAGAATTAGAATCTATAATCAAGATGACAATTTCATCAGATTAGAATGCAAATACAAACATAATAACATGACTAGTAAAGAATCAGTATTGATAACCAAAGAGATTTGTAGTAAAATAATAAATGGTAATATTGATGATATAGATATATCCAAAAACGATATCTTAAAAAAATTTATAATCGATATGAAGACTAAAAAACTAACCCCCTCAGTAATAGTTGACTACAAAAGATTAGCCTATACATATCCAGTTTCAGAAGTTAGAATAACTTTTGATAGCGAAATAAAATCTGGAGTGTATAATTATGATCTTTTTGACAAAAGTGTTAATTATGCTAGTGTCATAGATGACGATTATCTAGTTTTAGAAGTAAAATATAATGAAATATTACCTGAGATGATAGCTATTATATTATCAACAGTATCATTAAATAGGGAAGCATATTCAAAATTTGCTACCTGCAGAAATTTAAAATAAAGGAGTATAGAAATGGGATTTGTAGATTTAATAAAAAAAAGTGTCTTAAATGAATTTACAGGCACAGTAAGTATAACGGATATGGCCTTATCATTAATAACGGCCTTTATCATCGGTTTATTTATCATATATGTTTATAAAAAAACATATAACGGAGTAGTTTATTCCAAATCATTTGCATTATGTTTAATGCTACTTGGTATGGTTACATCGTTGATTATCAGAACAATTAATTCCAACTTAGCTTTATCATTAGGGATGGTCGGAGCATTATCCATCGTTCGTTTTAGAACAGCCGTTAAAGAACCAGTAGATACAGCTTTTATGTTTTGGGCTATTACAATTGGTATTATGTCAGGAGCAGGTCTTTACCTAATCGCCATAATATCATCAGTAGCATTAGGCTTACTATACTTTGTTAGTTATTCCCTAGGATTTAAGAAAAATAGCAAGTATTTATTTGTTGTAAAATATGAATTAAATATGGATGAACAAGTAATGAAATACATTAATAAATTGCCAAAACACAAACTAAAAAGTAAATCTGTTACCAAAGATATTATAGAAACAACCTTTGAAGTAGAATTAAAAGATAACCATACCGAAATATTAGACAAATTTAAAAATGTAGAAGGCATAATAAGTGCAAGTGTTATAAGTTATCAAAATGATTTTGGAGCTTAAAAGGAGAATTATGAGAAGAGTAATTAGAAAAGACAAAATATTTATAGCCATAAGCATCGTATCCCTTGCTTCTCTTTTTATTATATATGGTTATAGATTTATACATTATTATAGATTAGAAGCAAATATAGTAGATGATACCGAAATATCAGAGCCAATTTCAATTTATAACCATCTACTAACATACCTACCAGAAGATGACATTCTCATTCAAAAAGAAAATGGTCTTATAAAAAATGAAGATAATACATATTATTTTAAGGGACAGGTAGAAAATAATTTTGTATATTATTCGGGAAGATTATGGCGTATTATAAAAACAACTAAAGATAAAAATATAGTACTAATTAGCGAAGAAATACAAACACTTATGCCTTATGGTGAAGACATTGAATATCAAAATTCATATTTATATAACTATTTAAATAACATAGATGAATATTCACTATTTTATAAAACTCTAAATAATACTGATATTTTAGTAAACACACAATATTGTGAAGATATAGTTACAGATACAGAAAATGTAACCTGTGAGGCTACAAAATCAGATTATCAAATAACTTTATTAAACTTAAAAGATTATCTAAATTCAGGTGCTAATAAAGGATACCTAAACACAAATAGCTATTTCTGGCTAATGGATTTTAACCAAAATAATGAATTATATTATGTATTTGATAAAGGTGGGATAAATACTACCTCTGAATATAACAAACATCACTATGGAATAAGACCAGTAATTACCATAAAAGGAGACCTAATTTTAAATAGTGGTGATGGTACTATACAAAAACCATACTATATAGATGAATATGATGACTATAAACTAATAAATGTTGGTGTAGGTGAATACCTTGAGTATAGCGGCAGAACTTGGCGTATTATTTCAAAAACAGCTTCTTCAGTTAAAGTAGCCTTGGAAGGTAACATACTAGAAGAAGAAAAAGCAATAGAAAAAATATTTTCAACTAAAAACAATACCTACAATCCAACCAAAAACTATAATGTAGGGTACTTCTTAAATAATGATTATTATGAAACATTAGAAAACAAAGAATATTTAGTAAAAGGTCCATTTTATACTGGAAAATATGAAACTGACGAATATGACTATAGATTAGTATATAAAGATAGTATAGATACATATGTAGGACTTCCACAAGTTGGAGATTTATACATAAATACATACAGTGATGTATTAACCATGCTAGCCATTACTGACCATATGGATAATATCTTATACACAATAAATAACGAATATAATTTATATACTTCTAAAATAGATCAAAAATCAAAGCTACGTCCCGTAATATACTTAGATGGCAGTTTAATAGCATTATCCGGCGAAGGAACTATAGATAGTCCTTACATAATAGGAAGGTAGTGATAAAATGAAAAAGAAAACAAAAAAATGGGTAATAACATTCATAATACTAGATTCCCTTGCAATAATATGCTTATTCCTTTTCTATGGTCCATTCACTTTTATCAAAGATTTCCTTGTAACTAATGCCATATCAACAATGAGTCACAAGTATATTGCAAGAACATTTTATACAGATTCAATGATTGCCGAAGTAATGAACAGAAATAAAGTTATAGACGGTGAAGAAAATACAGATACTTCTGTCATAAAAATAGGAGAGATAAAAGAACAAACTACATATTCATCCATTTATGAAGAACAAATATTAAAAAAAGATAAGGACAACGATTTATACAAAATAATAACAATAGAAGAAGATAGCTACAAAGCCTTTCTTGCAGTAATATATGACCCATCAAGAGTAGAATTAGTATCTTCATCTAATAGAGGAAAACAGAAAATAGATGAAATTGCTGAAGAAAATGGAGCAGTAATAGCCATTAATGCTAGCGGATACACATATGGAGCAAATAGAACAAAAATACCAACTGGGGCCTTCATTATGGATGGAAATTTGGTATCTAACGGAGGTACAACGGGTTATGGTGGTGGAATTGTTGCCTTCAACAACGAACATAAAATGGTATTAACAAAAGAAGAACCAGAAAAAGCGATAAAAAAATATAATTTAATAGATGGAATGGAATTTGGCCCCTTTCTAATAGTTAATGGAAAAATTGCCAACATTAAAGGAGATGGCGGTTGGGGAAAAGCGCAAAGAACTGCGATTGCCCAAAGACAAGATGGAATAGTTCTAATGTTAGTATCTGATGGAAGACAGTATAGTAATGGGATACTAGGTATGAGTATGAAACAAATGGCAAACTTATTATTGAGATATGGGGCTTATAACGCTGCAAATTTAGATGGTGGCAATTCTTCAATAATGTTTGCTAATAATAAATATATTAGTACTCCCTCGCTACAAGAAGGAGAAGGGGGAAGACATCTACCTAATGCGTGGATAGTTAAATAAATATATTGGTGTACAATTAAACAATATTTGCTTTAAAAATATTGTTTTTTCTGTTATAATAGAATATATATTAAACCAAAAGAAAAAGTTAGGAGTATAAAATGAATATAACAATAATAGGTGGAGGTAACATTGGGACTTTAATCGCAGCACAATTAATTGCAAAGAACCATAACGTTACAATTTATACCAGAGATACTAGTAAATGGAGTGATAGCATTACAGTATGCGATAAAGATATTGATAAAACATTCACTGTAAAAATATCAAATATAACTGACAATTTATCTCAAGCAATAAAAACGGCTGATTTAATAATTTCAACGATACCTCCGTTTGCTATACGAAAAATCATAAAGACTATAGAAAATGATATAAACCCCAATGCAATTTTAGGCTTTATACCAGGATATGGTGGTATGGAATTTCTTTGCCAAAATCTTATAAAAAACGGTAATACAATATTTGCTACCCAAAGGGTGTGTTCCGTGGCTAGATTAAAAGAATATGGTAAGACAGTTATAACTGCAGGAAAACGCAAAGAAATGTATATTAGTGCTTTACCAAAATCCCAAACGGAATTAGTAAGAAAAATTTTTGAAGAATTATTTGATGTTACTACAATTTCTTTGCCCAACTATTTAAATGTCACATTAACACCGACAAATCCTATTTTGCATACATCGAGATTGTATGTCCTATTTAAAGATTATAAACAAGGAGTAAAATATAAAAATAATAAATTGTTTTACGAAGAGTGGGATGAAACCTCTTCTAGGATGCTAATTAATTGTGACAGAGAGTTGCATAATATTTTAAGTAAAATAGATATAAACACCGATATGATTATACCACTATTACAGCATTACGAATCTGTAGATGTTTATACCTTAACACAAAAAATTAAAAGTATTAAGAGTTTACAAGGTATATATACACCAATGATTCATACTGAAACGGGTTATATCCCAGATTTCGATTCGCGATATTTTAAATCAGATTTTCCATACGGACTTCTTATTGTAAAATCATTTGCATTAATTGCAAACGTCAAAACGCCAAATATCGATAAAATATTAAAATGGTATCAGAATATAATTGGTAAAGAATATTTAAATGAAAAAAATGAATTAGGAAGTGACAGCACAGATCTTTCATTACCACAAAACTATAACATAGCTACATTAAAAAAAATCAAGGAATTTTATTCATAAAAATAGATTGGAAGTGAAAAAATGCAAGCAATAATGCTGGCTGCCGGCAAAGGAGCAAGGTTGGGAAAATATACTAAAAATAATACAAAGTGTATGGTTGAAGTAAACAATATAACATTATTAGAAAGAACAATAGATGCTTTGCTGTATGCGGGGATAGGCAAACTGATCCTAGTATTGGGATACAAAAAAGAGAATGTAAAAAAATTTATAGCCGAAAAACAACTAGATAAAAAAATTGAAATTATTTATATTGACAATGATGAATATGATATAACCAATAACATCTATTCTCTATACTTAGCCAAAGAATATTTAAAAAAAGATGATACCATTCTATTAGAATCAGATTTGATTTACAAAAAAACAATAATTAAAGACCTATTAGCTAGTGAATATGATAATGCCACTGTGGTTGCCAAATATGAACAATGGATGGACGGAACTGTACTTACAATAGATGAAAACGACAATGTTATAGAGTTTATAGAAAAACAAGATTTTAATTATTCGAATATAAATTTTTATTATAAAACAGTTAATATATATAAATTCACAAAGGAATACTTGAACAATTATTATTTACCATTCTTAGATGCGTACATAAATTCTTATGGAAAAAATGATTACTATGAACTAGTTTTAAAGGTAATTGCCGGGATTCCTAAATCAGGTTTAAAGGCGTTTAAGCTAAATCAAGAAAAATGGTACGAAATAGATGATTGTCAAGATCTAGATATAGCTACGCTACTTTTTTCAGAAGAAGAACAAATGTTGGAATTGTATCAAAAAAGATATGGCGGATACTGGAGATTTGGTGATCTAAATGATTATTGTTATTTAGTAAATCCGTATTTTCCATCTAAAAAAATGATTAACAAAATGAAGTACTCTTTTGAGAAGTTATTAGTTTCTTATCCATCAACTATGAGTATTCAAAATAATTGTATCTCTCGTTTCTTTGATGTTGATGAAAATAAAATTTTAGTTGGCAATGGTGCTGCTGAATTAATTAATCAATTAAAGACTGTTGTTAAAGGAAGTATTGGTATACCCACACCAACATTTAACGAGTATGTAAGATGTTTCCCGAATAATGAAATAATTGGAATCTATACTAGAGACAATAATTACAAGATAACTAAAGAAATGTTGCTTTCATATATAGATAAAGTTGATAATTTAATCATTATTAATCCAGATAATCCGAGTGGTAGTTTCATTGAAAAAGATGACATGTTGGAAGTAATCGATGCCTATACTCAAAAAGACAAATACGTTGTTTTCGATGAATCATTTATCGATTTTGCTGATATAGATAAAAGATACACTCTAATAACTGATGAAATTTTAGAAAAATACAAAAAACTAATTGTTATTAAAAGCATCAGTAAATCTTACGGAGTAGCAGGATTAAGATTAGGGGTTCTATGCAATTCGGATAAGGAGTTATTAGCTTCAATTAAATCAAATATGCCTGTTTGGAATATCAATTCATTTGCCGAATATTTTTTACAAATATTTGTTCCTTATAAAAAAGAATTTATATCTTCCTGTGATAAAATTGCCGAAGAAAGAAATAGACTCATAAAAAGTTTAAAAGAAATAGGCTATTTAGACGTTTACGATTCACAAGCAAACTATGTCATGTGCAAGATAAAAGGTAAATTTAAAGCTCATGACCTTTGTCTATATCTATTAAAAAAACATAATATTCTTATAAAGGATTTATCAAATAAAAATGGCTTTTCGGGATTAGAAATGATTAGAATCGCGATTAAAGATACTGAAAACAACAATAATTTAATATCAGCAATGAAGGCGGTAGATATATGTGGAAAATAAAGATTTAAAAAAACTCCAAGAATATTTATTAGATATATTAAAAGATTTTGTCAAAATATGTGATAAATATAATTTAACATATTACTTAGCATATGGTACAGTTATCGGAGCAATAAGACATAAAGGGTTCATCCCATGGGATGATGATGTTGATGTGTGTATGCCTATTCCAGATTATTTAAAGTTTATTGAAATTGCTCCAAAAGAGTTAGATGAAAAATACTTTCTTCAGACGATTGAAACCGACAAATATTACAATCAATTATGGGCTAAAATAAGATTAAACAACACCTGTATGGTTGAAACATCAAATATAAATAGTAAAGCACATCAAGGAATATTTATAGATGTTTTTCCATTAATACCATATCCTAACGATACAAAACTTGCAATCAAACAAGACAAAAGACATCAATTTGTAAAAATATATCTGGAAAAAGATATGGGTAAAGATTGGAAGAAAAAATACTATGGGAAAAAAGGATATATATTATCTACATTAATTAAACCTCTTCCTAAAAAAATGGCGAAGAAATTAGCGCTTAAACAGCTTAGAAAAATGTTTTCTTTTTTTGGTGAATATGATAATTATTTAACCTTTGGTCCAGCGCACTATTTTCCTAGAGAAGCTTTTAATACAATTAAAGTTCAGGAGTTTGCGGGAGAAATGTTCAATATCCCTGGTAATTATGATATTTATTTAAAGAAAATTTATGGTAATTATATGGAATTGCCACCTATAGAAGATAGAAAAGGACATTCACCTAGTTTTTTATCCTTTGATAAAAATTATGAAGAAATTAAGAAGGAATTAGATAAATGAAAACTAAAAAAGCATTCATAAACTTAATTACCGATGTTATTCCGTTGATTATTGTATCAATACTTGGAATTTTTAAATTTAAATTATTTATTCAAATACTTGGCGATGAAACTTTAGGATTATATCAGCTTTTTACACAAGTAATGGTTTATGTCGCTTTAATTGATGGAGGCTTAAGTAGTGCCGTATTGTATTCGTTATACAAACCGAATGTTGAAAAAGATAATACGAAATTTAATGCGTTAATTGCAGGTGCTTTTAAGTCTTTTTCGCTAATTGGAGCTGCTGTTTTCGGTGTGGCTTTTCTTGCCTCTTTTATAGTACCATTCTTAATAAAAGGAAATACCTTTTCATATGTATATATAATTATTACTTTTCTTCTTTTCTCTTTAAGTAATGTTATTAGCTACTTTTTTGTACCATATCATTGTCTATTGGAGGTTAAGGAAAGAAAATACATTGTTAATTTATCATTACAGATAGGACAAATTGTTCAAAGTACTTTAGAGATAATAATGTTATTATGCAGAGTACCATTTTTAATAATACTTTTAATGCATAGCATTATTAAATTATTATCTAATATAGTAATTGCTTATATTTCTAAAAAAAGATATCCCGAAGCCTTTGTTAATAAAGGAAAGCCAGATATGTCATTTACCAAAAATGTAAAACATCTACTTTTTCATAAAGTAAACGGTTTGGTGTGTTCCAACATTGATATTATTCTTATATCCCGTTTTTTAGGGCTTACAAGTGTAGCAATATATTCAGCGTATAATTACATAATTAATATGTTTAAGAATATTTTAGGAAAAATATCAGGTTCATTATTAGCAATTATTGGCAATGAGTTGGTTAAAGGGTCTAAAAAATCGTATGAATTATTTAAAGAATTAAATTCAATGCTTTTCTTTTTGGCAACAATTATATGTGTTCCTTTAAGTTTAGCGATTAATCAATTCATTGATATATGGTATGAAGGTAAAATTGTTACTAACTGTATGATTGCAGCTTCGTTTACCGCAATACTATTTCTATATATAGTAAAAATGGCAACCAATATTTTTGTAAATTCTAAAGGATTATTTAAAGAAACAAGGTATTGTGCTTTAACTGATACAATTGTAAACTTAATTTTATCTTTAACTTTAATTAAAATTATTGGTATTCCTGGGGTATTGATTGCGACAGCAATATCCGTATTTATTGCAGAATACATTATGAAAACTGTGGTTATTTATAAAAATATATTTAATATTAAACCTTGGAAGCATTTTATATCAAATACAAAATTCTTTGTTATTTATATTCTAGATACATTGTTAGGATTTTATATTATAAGTCAATTTGCTATAACAAACATCTTTACTTGGTTTGGAATTTTCATTATTTATACAGTATTTAATTCGCTGTTAATATTGTTGCTATATCGATTGATGAATGAAACTTTATTTATAAATCGTATTAAAATAATTTTTAAAAGGGAGAAAAGTCATGAAAAAAATATTGATACTGCAAAATAAGGGTAAGCAAGTAGGAGGAGTATGGTTCGTTAATAAAACCATTGGTGAATATTTTATATCATTAGGATATTCAGTCAGTATTGTAAGCATTCGTAATAATCAAGTTGACATTACTCAAGAATATGATAAAAGAATGTGTGTTTTCACAATAAACGAAATTGATAAATGGGAAATTACTCGGAAAAACGAAATTTTCAAATGTATTAAAGAAGGAAAAATAATCTCAGCTTTAAAAAAATATCGTTTACGTAAAGAAGAATTAAAAAAATTAAATAACGATTATGATAAGCTTAAAAAGTACATTAGAGAATATAATCCGGACTATATAATTAACTCTCATTATCAACTATTAGATGCTATACCTACTGAATATTTACCACGTACCTTAAACGAACAACACTTGGCTTATGAAACAACAAAATCAGAAAACCCACAAGCTATAAAATATTTTAATTATTATAAAAATAAAATTCATAAATTCATCTGGCTTTCTATGGCTACTAGTGAGTTTGCCAAAAAAGATGGCTTAGAAAACAGTACCTGTATTTATAATCCAATTCGTTTTAAGAGTGCCAAAAGTGCCAATGTTACTAAAAATAAGAAACTAATCACTATTTCAAGAATTGATTCCTATCAAAAAAGAATTGATTTAATGGTTGAGATAGTTAATGAAGTTTTTAAGGAGAAAGAATTTAAAGATTGGGAATTTGATATATATGGAACAGGTAATTTACCAAATGAATGCATCGATATCGTCAATAAATCTAAACAAATTAATTTTTATGGTAAGACAGATAATCCTTCTAAAGAATTATTAAATGCATCAATATATCTATCCACATCATATACAGAAGGATTTCCGCTAAGTATTCTTGAGGCAAACGAATGTGGGCTCCCCGCAATAACATACTATTTTGGAGAATCTACTTATGAGGTTGTTCTTGATAATAAAACTGGTTATATTATTCCTTTTAATGATAAGAAAAAATATATTGAAAAACTAAAAGATATGATGCGAAACTTAGAAAATTTAAAAGAGCTATCAAAGCAATCAAAAGAATATGCGACCAAGTTTTCTACTGAAGAAGTTTGTCAACAATGGATAAAAGCATTCGATGAAATTGACAAGAAGAATCAAAAAGAAAAAAATTAAACATAAAAAATATAAAAATGACATCAAAAAAAGATTAAGATTATTAAAAATTGTATTGGAAGTAATTAGGGAGGTTACTATGAAAATAAGTGTTATAGTTCCAGTATATAATGTAGAAAAATACATTGACAAATGCCTTGATAATTTAGTTAACCAAACTTTAAAAGATATAGAAATCATTGTTGTTAATGATGGTAGTCCAGACAATAGTCAAGATATTATTAACTCATATCAAAAAAAATACCCTCGTATGATTAAGAGTTTTATTAAACCAAATGGTGGTTTAAGTGATGCTAGAAATTACGGTATAAAAAAAGCACAAGGCGAGTATATAGCATTTTTGGATAGTGATGATTACATTGAGATTGATGCGTACGAAAAAATGTATAAAAAAGCTAAAGAAAAAGATTTTGACATTGTTGTTTGTAATTTATATTACGTTTATAATGATAAAAAAATTAAAGCTTTTTCCAATGTAAAAAAAGATATTTACGATAAAAAAAACATAAAAAAAGCAATGATAGATATATATCCAGTAGCTTGGAACAAACTATACAAAAGAGAATTATTTAAACATAAAGTCTTTTTTAAAAAAGGTGTGTGGTTTGAAGATGTTGAATTTTTCTATCGCATCATTCCTTATATAAAAAGCATTGGGGTTGTTTCCGAACATTTTATTAACTACGTTCAAAGGCAAGGAGCTATCACTAAAACGTTTGATAATCGCTTATATCATTATATTGATAATTGGAATGGTATTATTGAGTACTATAAAAAAAATAAGATATATGAAGATAATTTCTTAAAACAAAAATATATTATAAATTTTATTAACGCTAATAGAATTAGATACAATTCTATTGTAACAGAAGCCCACGAATATATTAAAAAGATTTCTCAAAAATACGACTATGATTCAATGTTCGTTTCGTTTTCGGGTGGAAAAGATTCAACGGTTACTAGCGATTTAGTTATAAATGCGTTAAATAATGAAATGATTATACATATTTATGGTGATACAACATTAGAATATCCTGAAACAGGAGTTTATCTTGAAGAATTTAGAAAAATACACCCAAGAACTCCAATGCTAATTGCAAAAAATAAAGACCAAGATTTTAATGAACTTTGCAAAGTTATAGGACCACCTAGTAGAATGATGAGATGGTGTTGCACTATTTTTAAAACAGGTTCTATTACAAGAAAAATTGATTCAACATTTAAAAATAAAATAAAGGTTTTGACGTTTCAAGGACTAAGAAGAAATGAATCTATTGCTAGAAGCAAATATGATAGAGAGAGTAATGGGGCAAAAATAACTAAACAACAAACTGTTGCACCAATAATAGATTGGCTTGATTTTGATGTTTGGCTATACATTTTAACTAGAAATATTCCATTTAATAATGCATATAAAAAGGGATTTTCTCGCGTTGGCTGTTGGTGCTGTCCAAATAATTCATATTGGTCAGAGTATCTTTCAAATATTTATATGAATGAACAATATACAAAATTTCATAATATATTAGTTGACTTTGCAAAACAAATTGGCAAACCAGATCCAAAAGAATATGTTTCTTCAGGAGGATGGAAAGCTAGACAAGGTGGTAATGGGTTAAATTATAGTAATAATGCAATATTGAGTTTTAAACCCTGCGTATTAGAGGAAAATGCTTATAATTTTGAACTTAATAAACCAATAACAGAAACTTTATACGAATTATTTAAACCTTTTGGCTTATTGGATTTTAATATTGGAAATAAACGATTAGGAGAGGTATATGTTTTAGGGAAAAAAGATAAACAACCGTTATTAAAATTGACCGGAAAAATTGGACAAAATCTATTGAAAGTATCAGTGCTGAGAGAAACAGCCGTTTTTTGCAACCCTAAAATTAATGAAATGCTAATAAAAAATCAAATAACTAAATTTCAAACTTGTATTGGATGTATGGCTTGTGAAAGCGTTTGTAAATATAATGCAATAAACATTAGACATAACGAAATGCAAAAAGGCGAAAAGTTTAATATTTCATATACTATTGATGAAAAAAAATGCGTTGGTTGTTTAGAATGTGTAAAACATTTTAGCGGTGGTTGTTATATGAAAAAAGTATTAAGGACTAAACAAGGTAAGGAGTAAACTTATGGAAATAAAATTAAAATTAAAAAGGCACGAAAGTTTTTCTATTAGAGAAGGCTGGCTTGCCAAAGGAATAAAAAATGTAAAAGAGTATGGAAATGTTTTTGCATTACAAAATGCAACCGATATTCTTGGAATTGGTACAAATATGGTTAAATCTTTAAAATATTGGATGACTGCAACAAAACTAATAGAAGAAAAGAACAGAGAAATAATGTTATCTGATTTTGGAAGTATTATTAATGAATATGATCCTTATCTGGAAGACATATTTTCTTGGTGGTTAATTCATATTAATATGATTACTAATATTGATGACGCATACATTTATAATTTGTTTTTTAATAAATGTAATATAAAGACTTTTACAAAAAGAGAATTGTACGAAAAACTTTATGCATTGCTTATAAATGAAAAATTAACATTTAATGAAAATATTTTACAAGATGAGGTTAATATGATTATCAAAACTTATACGATTGATGAGAAAATTGATAATCCAGAAAATAATTTTATTTGTCCTTTATCAGAATTGAACTTGCTAAAAAAAGTTGATAGAGATACATACGAAAAAAATAGACCTGAAATCAGAAATTTGCCTTTTTGGGTAGTGTATTACATTATATGCTTGTTATTAGATGATAGGGATAATATTAGCATTGATGAATTGTTGAAGGAAGAAAACAGCCCAGCAAAATTATTAAATATGGATAAGAATCTAATTAATGAATATCTTGATGAAATGAAGAAAAATGACCTTATAATTATAAATAGGACTGCCGGACTTAATATGGTTTATTTAAAGAAGAAACTCTCTCTCAATGAAATTGCAGAAGAATATTTTAAGGGGGATAGAGTATGAAATATAGTGATATAGTTGGAGTTAATGAGAACTTTCAATACTCTGTAAATTTACAATTTGATATAAATAACATTGATAAAATAAAAGAATATATACCAACAAAAGATGGATGTGAATTGCTAAAAAAATATATAGAAAGTATTGTTAATGGAAAAAACAGGGCTACTACCTTAGTTGGACCTTATGGAAAAGGAAAGTCACATTTGTTACTTGTTCTTATTACTTTATTAAATGATTATGAAGAAAATGATATTAAATACATTGATGAATTTATAGTTAAAATAAGAAATATTGATGAGGAATTGTATGATACATTAAAAAATATAAGAGAAAGAAAGTTACGACTAATGCCAGTTATTATTAATAGTAATTATGGTGATCTTAACCAAGCCTTTTTGTTGGCTTTATCAGAAGCATTAGAGCGTGAAAAGTTATCTGATGTTATTGTAAATACATATTTTGATGTTGCTATTAAAGTAATTGAAAAATGGGAAGAAAAGTATCAAGTTGCTGTTGAAGATTTTAAAAAATGTTTAAAAGAATATAATTGCAGTTTGAAAGATTTAAAAAAGGGATTGAAAAATTATTCAGAAGAATATTATGAAATATTTAAAAATGTTTATAGTTGCATTTTACACGGTCAAGAGTTTAATCCATTAGTAAATTCTGATATTATAAAAACATATAAAGATATGACCCACGAAATTACAAAATACAATTATACGGGTATTTTTATAGTTTTTGATGAGTTTAGTAAATTCCTGGAATATGTAGAAAATAGCCATATGATGAAAGACTTGAAACTTTTACAAGATTTTGCAGAACTTGCAAATAGAACTGGTAGTAATGAGCAAATACATTTGAGTTGTATAACTCATAAAACAATAAATCAATATGCTCATAATTTAGATGAAGATAAAGCAAATGCTTTCAAAACAGTAGAAGGTAGATTTAAAGAATTATATTTTAACAGAAGTATTGAGCAAAATTATGAAATAGTATCATACGCATTACAAAAGAAAGAAGATTTTGATAAATACTATAAACAAGAATATTCAAAAAATATATCAGTTTATAACGATATAAAAAAGATAAAGATATTTGAAAACATCGAAAATATAGAAGAAGTTTTATATAAGGGCTGTTTTCCATTAAACCCTATAACAGTTTTTGCTTTAATTCAATTATCAGAAAAAATCGCACAGAATGAAAGAACTTTATTTACTTTTTTAACAGATGACGATTCTAATAGTTTAAAAAGTTTTATAAAACAAAATGGTGATGGATTATTTAATATAAATAATGTTTATGATTACTTTAAGCCTTTATTTAAAAAAGATATTGATAGTTCTATCAAAGATGTATGGATGAAATCAGAAAATGCTTTAAGCAAAGTAAAAGAGAAGAATGAAATAAATATAATAAAATCATTAAGTATCATATATATGATTGGTGAAATTGAAACATTAATTCCGGATGATGTAACCATTAGGTTGTCACTTGATTTAACAAATGAAGAATATATGTTGGCAATTAACAGTCTAATTGAAAAAAGTATAATTAAAAGAAAAAAAATCACTGATGAATTAGAATTTTCAACAATTTATAACAGAGAGCTATCAAAAGAGGTTAAAAGATTAGTTGAAAATCAATTTTATGATATTAATATAAAAGATACATTAAATGAAGTAATTAATAAAAGTTATTGTTTGCCAAGAAGATACAATGAAGAATATAAGATTACAAGATTTTTTAAAAATGTATATTTAAGTGAAAAAGAACTACTATCATTCTCTGACTTTGGATTGATACTTGAAAATGAATACTGTGATGGAATAATTATAAATCTTATTAGAGAATCTAGAAATATTCAAGAAATAAGAGAACATTTTTCAAAAATAGATAATAATAAAGTAGTGCTATCAATACCAAAAACTATTTTTAGCAAGAATTTAATAAATATACTAAAAGAATATAAAGCAATTAACTATATGATAAAAGAAAATAGTGGAAATGATGAAATTGGGACAGAATTAAATCTTATGTTAAAAGAAACTGTTGAAGCGATTGAAGAACAAGTAACACTTTATTTTGATAAAGAGAATATTCAAGAATATATTTATAGAAATAATATTGAAAGAAAAGTTAAAAATGTAAGTTCTTATTTATCTGACATTTGTGCTAATATTTACAATAAAACACCGGTAATTAACAATGAAATGATTAACAAAAAAGACTTAACTGCACCAATAAAAAAAGCAAGAGATATTGTTATTGATACAATTTTATTAAATGATCAATCTTTAATAAAAAGCAAGACAAGTGCCGAAGCAACAATATATAAGGCAATAGTGGAAAAAAAGAATAGTGATTCAATAAAAGATGTTATTGAAGTTATTAACAAGTTTATTGAACAAAGTGAAAATACAAAAATCTCTTTTTCAAAACTTTACTCAATATTAACTGCTGAACCATATTCAATTAGAAAGGGAATAATTCCTATATTAATTGCAATGTCCCTATATAATTTTTCAGATATTATTGTAATATATTTTATGAATAAGGAAATTGATTTAGATTCTTCTAATTTAATAAAAATTAATGATAATCCAGAAAAATATTATATACATACTGAAAAAGGAACAACTGATAAGATAAAATATTTGTCTAACTTGATGTATTTATATGGTGTGCCAAACTTAGATACACAAAGAATTAATTTAAAAAAATTAGTTGATACAATGAGAAGATGGATTTTATCTTTGCCAAGAATTATAAGAGAATATACATATTCCGGGGATTTCCCTGAAATAAAAGAAGCGTATATAACAATAAAAGATGAGTTACTAAGACCAGATATAAATAATAATGAATTTATTTACACTCGTTTATTTGAAATATTAAATACTAATAATTATGAAAATGTAATAGCCGAAATTAGTGCAATGAAAGATTATTTTGATAAATTTATTGAAAATTATTATAGAACTTTGATAAGAGAAACAAAGAATGTTTTTGACAGTAAATTTAAAGGTAGCATTACTTCGTTATTAAAGGAATGGTATTCAAATAATGAACTTGAAAACTCTAAACGAATATACGATATAAAGGCAAGAAATTTCATTGAATATATTAAAAATTTAACTACACACGATGAGAATGATGTTGTTGAAAAAATCTCAAAAATAATGACAGGTTATTATATTGAAGATTGGCAACCATCTGATATAGAAACATATATGAATAGTATAAAAGAAGTCATACAAGAGGTTAAAAATGGAAATGATAATAGTTCAAAAGAATCAAATAGAATTCTCTTAATTGATGGAAATGAAAAAATAGAAAAATACCTTACTTCAAATGATAATATTTCAGTTATTGGTAATACAATGAAAAATAATATTGAAGAAATAATAAGTGAATATGGTAATTCTCTTTCAGAAGAAGAAAAAATAAGTGTATTGGTTGATATTATAAAAAATTATATGTAAGGGATGGTGATATTTTATGGTTTACTTAGATAATGCTGCAACTACATATCCAAAGCCAGAAACTGTTTATAAGGCTTTGGATACAGGAAATAGAAATGCTTTTAATACTGGCAGAGGCAGTTATAAAGTTGCAAGAATTGCTTCTGAAATAAAGGAAGATGTAAGAAGAAAAATACTTAATTTGAATAATATAAAAACGGGAAAAATCGCATTTACAAACTCTGCAACAAATGCATTGAATGATTTAATATTTGGTATAGATGTAAAAGAGGGAGATTATATTTATGTTAGTCCATTTGAACATAATTCTATAATACGACCTCTCGAAGAATTAAAAAGGAGATGTAAAGTTAATGTGTCTGTATTGCCTTTTGATAAAATAACTTGGAAACCAGATTTGCAAAAAATAGAAAATCTTTTTGCACTTCATTCTCCAAAAGCAATATTATTGTCACAAGTTAGTAATGTTACGGGATATATGTTGCCATATAATGAGATATTTGAAAAAGGCAAAAAGTACAATTCAATTAATATTCTTGATAGTTCTCAAGGATATGGAATAATAAAAATTAATGATTTTAGTAATATTAACTATATTGTATTTGCAGGTCATAAGTCATTATATGCTTCATTTGGTATTGCAGGATACATAAAATTACAAAATGATTTTTTAAAAAAGAATATTTTTGGAGGAACAGGTTCAGACACATTAAATCCTAATATGCCAGATTCTTTTCCAGAAGGTTATGAAGCAGGAAGTAGCAATATTGTTGCTATGTATGGATTAAATGCTAGTACAGATTGGCTATCAAAAACAAAAGTATATGAACACGAAAAAGACTTAACAATGTATTTGATTTCAGAGTTGTTAAAATTAAATAAAATTAAAGTTTTTATACCAGATGATTATGATTCGATTTTTGGCGTTGTTTCTATTGGAATTGATGGCTATAAGTCAGATGATGTAGGTACAATTTTAGATGATGAATTTGATATTTGTGTTAGAACCGGATATCATTGCTCACCATTAATACACGAATTTATTGATTCACTTGAATACTCTGGTACAATAAGAGTGAGTTTAAGTTATTTTACGAGTAAAGCAGACATTGATTACTTGATTAAGGCACTAAAAACTTTATAGAAAGGAGCAAGTATGAGTTTATTGGATGTTAGTTTAAAAAAGGAATATCGTTCTCCAAGAGATAATATTGTTACTGATTTTTACATTCCGTTATTAAAAGAAGCAAAATTATATAAAAGAAGTGTAGGTTTTTTCTCATCTTCCTCATTACTAGAAATATCTTATGGAATTTCCAATTTAATTAATAATGGAGGAAAAATTTTACTAATTGCTTCTCCTAATTTATCAGATGAAGATATTGAAGCAATAAATAAAGGATATGAAATAAGAGATAATATTATTGAAAGGGCTTTATTACAATACATAACTGAACCTCAAAATTATTTTGAAGAAGAACGATTAAATTTGTTAGCAACATTAATTGCACAAGAAAAACTAGATATAAAAATTGCATTTTCCTTAAAAGGTGAAAAATTAGGATTATATCACGAAAAATTAGGATTAATGTATGACAATGAAAATAATATTATTGCATTTTCTGGTTCTATGAACGAAACTGAAAATGCGTTTGTGAATAATTATGAAATAGTGGATGTATTTACATCTTGGGAAGATAAAGATAGAGTTTCTATAAAAGAAAAATCATTTGATCAGTTATGGAACAACAGTGATGGTAATGCCGTTGTTTGTGATTTTCCTGAAATTGTAAAAGAAAAATTACTTTCATATAAAAAAGAAACGGTTGATTGGGAAATAGATAAAAAAGAATTTCTAATTGAAGCAAAAAGAAAAATAAATGAAACTGGTATTGATAAATTAAAAATGGTTACTAATTCACCAGAAATTCCAATTGGAGTATCTTTTTATGACTATCAGTTGAAAGCAATAAAAAATTGGCAAGAAAATAATTACTGTGGTATTTTTGATATGGCAACTGGAACTGGTAAAACTTTTACTGGATTAGGTGCTATTACACAATTATATAAAGATAAAAAGGGAAAACTGGCAGTGATTATTGTCTGTCCATATCAACATTTAGTTGATCAGTGGGTGGAAGATATATTGAATTTTAATATAAATCCAATTATAGGGCATAGTTCTTCAGTACAAAAAGATTTCAAGCAAAAATTTAAGATGGCAATTATGGATTATAATTTAGGTGTAAGAAATTTCTTTTGCTTTGTATGTACTAATGGGACTTTTGCTACTGATTATATTCAGACTCAAATACAAAATATTAAGGGCGATTTATTATTAGTTGTAGATGAGGCACATAACTTTGGAGCAATGAATTTAAAAAGAACATTAACAGATAAGTTTAATTATAGACTGGCATTATCTGCTACATTAGAACGCCACGGAGATGTGGAAGGAACGGAAGCCTTACAGAAATATTTTGGAAAAAAATGTATAGAATTTTCACTTGAAGAAGCAATTAATCAAAAATTTTTAACACCGTATGAGTATCATCCTGTGGTAGTATATTTTACTGATGAAGAGCTTGAAGAATATCATAATTTATCAAAAGAAATATCAAGATGTATTGTGAAGAAAAAAGGAAAAACTGAACTAAATGAAAGAGGAAAGGTACTAGCACAGAAAAGAGCAAGAGTAATTGCTGGGGCGTATAATAAAGTATTTGCTCTTGCCAAAGAAATAAAGCCATATGTTAAAGATAATCATATATTAGTATATTGTGGTGCTACTAGAATTGCAGAGCAAGACGATAGTGGAGAAGATATGCGACAAATAGATGCAATTACAGAATTATTAGGAAAAGAACTAAAAATGAATGTAGCACAATTTACTTCTAATGAAGATAGTGCAACAAGAGATTTACTAAGAAAAAAATTCTATGACGGAGATTATCTTCAAGCACTGGTTGCTATAAAATGTTTAGATGAGGGTGTAAATATACCTGCAATAAAAACTGCATTTATTCTTGCAAGTACAACTAATCCAAAAGAGTATATTCAAAGAAGAGGAAGAGTTTTAAGAAAGTGTAAGGGAAAAGAATTTGCAGTAATATACGATTTTATTACTTTACCAAGACCACTGGATGAGGCATTAAACCTTACTTTTGATGAAATAAAATGTGAAAAATCTATGGTAAGAAATGAAATAAATAGAATGATAGAGTTTAAGCGATTAGCGTTGAATAGAATGGAATCAGATAAACTTATATATGAAATAACAGATACATACAGATTAAATGAAAATGAAGGTATAGAAGATGATTTTAATATAGAGGAGGGATATTATGATTAATGAAGAAATACAAGAACAAAATAATGTTAGTGCTATTACTATTGATGAGCAAAAATTAAACAGAATTATTAAGAAAATTATACAATTAGAAAATGATAATGTAAAAACACGTGAATTTAATGATGAGGATTTAAAAAAGAAAATAGAAAAAATAATAGAGGAGGAAGTAAAATGCTGTTAAAAAAATTATATTTAACGAATTTTAGACCATTTAAGGGCGAACACGAAATAGAATTTTCAACTGATCCTGAAAAAAATGTTACTCTCGTTATGGCAGAAAATGGAGCAGGAAAGACAACACTTGCACAAGCATTTCAGTGGGTATTGTATTCTAAAACAGATGGATTTAAGAATAAATCTGTTCTAAATAGCCTCGTTGAAAAGGAGATGATGTTAGGAAGTAGTTCCGAAGTTATTGCAAAATTAGAGTTAGAGCATAATGAAATTGAATATACAATAATTCGTAAACAAGTATATAAAAAAGATGTAAATGGTATTGTTAAGCCAGATAATCCTACATTAGAAATATTTACAAAAAAGGAAGATGGACAAACAGTAGTCAACAATCCTTTAAAAAATATTGCTACAATTTCTAATATATTACCAGAATCATTATCAAAGTATTTCTTCTTTGATGGTGAAAGAATAGAAAAAATGGCTGGTGAAGTAAACTCTGGAAAGAGCGAAGAATTTAGAACAGCAGTTCAAAATATATTAGGACTTACAGCCTTAACCAAGGCAATAGACCACTTAAATCCAGATTCAAAAAATAGTGTTATAGGAAGATACAATGCTCAAATGGACGCAGCAGGTGATCAAAAAACAAGAGAACTTAGAGAAAGTATTTATTCTTCAACTGATAAAATTGAAAGTAATAATGCTAGAATTATAAAGATTGAAGAAGAAATAAATTATTATGAAACAGAAATAGAAAAGGCAAAAACAGAAATATTAAACTTTGCAGATGTAGAAAAAATGCAACAAGAACTAAACCGTTTAAATGAGTTATTAAAACGAGAAAAACAAAATAAAAATAACGCAGTATCTGCATTAATGAATAATTTTTCTAAGGGAACTTATAGTTATTTATCAAGACAATTAATAAAAGAAGCCTTGGTAGAACTAAAAAATACAGATAATATAGATAAAGGTATTCCTTCTGTAAGGGCAGAAACTATTAAATTTCTAATGAATAGAAAAAAATGTATATGTGGCACTGATTTATCCGATCCTACATCTGAGGCAGTTATTAACTTGACTGAATTGTTGAAATACATACCACCACAATCACTTGGTACTGCAATATCTGGATTTCAAGCACATTCAAATTCTTCTATAAAATCGAGTGAAAGCTATTATACAAATATTCAACAACAATTAAGTTCTATAAGAGGTTGTAGTTTGAAAATAGAGGAATTAGAACATAATATCGGAGATATTGATAAAGACATATTAAAATCAAATAATACAAAAGTTACTGATTTAAAAAGTAGGCAAATGTCAATGGAGAAAACATTAAGAGATCTTAATGATGAAAAAAATGGATTAACAAGTCAAAATTTATATTTAGATGAAAAGAAAAGAGAAGCCGAAGCAGAAATCAGTAGATTGCAAATGAAGATAGAAAAAAATAAAATTTTAGAAGAACAAATTATATATGCAAGAGAAGCATATAACAAATTTAAGCAAACTTACGATTATCAGGAATCAACAACAAGAGAAAAATTAGAAGACCAAATAAATTCATTATTTGAAAAAATTTATGCAGGTGGTATGACAATTAATATTGATGAAAAATATAAAATAACATCACACGTAAATGCATTAGAAGAAAATACTTCAAATATTGATTCAAATACTGCTAAAAGTTATTCAATAATTTTTGCATTTATTGTAGGTGTTATTAGTTTGGCAAAACAAAAAGTAAAAGAAAAAACAGACAATGACGGAATTGTTACAGACGAATATCCACTTGTTATGGACGCACCTTTATCTTCTTTTGACCAAAAAAGAATTAAAAATATATGTGAAGTTATACCGGGAATTGCTAGACAGGTTATAATTTTTATTAAAGATTCTGATGGTAATATTGCAAAAAATGAAATGACTAATAAAATAGGAATTGAATATGAAGTTTCATTAAAAAATAAAGAAATGCCAGTAGATAGTAAAATAACAAAGGTAGGTGAATTTTAATATGTTTGATAGAGATTATACTTTTAAAGGCAAGCATGCCATAATAGTAACACAACTAACGACTGAACTTGATAGTGAAACAAAATTCAAATTTTTTGAAAGAAATATAGATGTTTTAATAATTGCACCTATTATAGGTTATTTATATGGAAGAATGTCGCAGAGAGATGAATCTGGTCAAATAACAACAGATAATGTTAAAAAAATTAACTTTGACCAAATGAATAGGGAATCATATACATTAAATTACAATTATGAATTGATAATGTTACTTCATAATAAAGATAAAGATAGCATAGAAACAAGACTTGATAGGGCTTTTAGATATGCAAAAGGTTCAACTGAGAAAGAGGAGTGTTATAAGATTTTTGAAAAATATGTTTTGGGAGGAATAGAGGTATTACAAGAAAAATTACTAAACGGAGCAACTAATGTTGACGATTATATATATAACATAAGTAATTTTATTTCTGATTATAATGATAGATATAATAAAACTATATCAGAAAATGAAATATTAGATTTATGCACAGAGAATAATTAAATTTAACTGGAGGTAAATATTATGTTTTTTCTATTTATCGGTATAATTGTTTTTACAATAATCATAATGGCTTTTTGTACTCCACCTAGTGATAATAAAGATACAACAAAAAAAGAAAACAAAGAAAATGATGATTTTGAAGATTTTATTATTTTCAATATGATAAACAAACATAAATAATGTTTTAGTATAGCAGTATTAAATGTACTGCTATTTTTTTTGCTACGAATTACTGATTTATTGTTTACGAAAGTAGCAAAATACTACACAAAAGTAAAAATTATTACATTTAATGGCAAAAATATTGCTTTTCGCATAATTCGACAAAATATGCAAAAATAATGTTGTATAATGTAATCGTACATATAGCAATGCCAGGCTGTGTGATATATGAAATTAATTATAGTAGTTTTGATAATTAAATAAGGACAATTAAAAGAAATAATTAAGCAGTACATATTTCTTTGACAACAAAAGAAGAAGATATATTACTGGTTAATTTTTCATAAGAGGGAGCAATACCTTACGCTATTACTCGTATAAAAATTAGGGCATTGATTTTTATAAGAAGTAGGAGTTGTTGCCCTTATGATTGCGAGAGTAGTTCTTATTTGTTTGTTAAAAATTGATAGAAGCGATTATATTCATAAAGGGGTATCTTTCGCTCATAAACGTAAAAAAACAAGAAAATTAAATAATGCAGTTTTGATTGACGCTAATAGTTTGACTCAAAATATGAGTTTGACTATTGGCGTCTTTTCTTTTTGTGTAAAACTTTTTAGGTGCAGAAGCCCACCAAAGTTCAAGTTTAAACGAAAAAAACTTGAATGGAGGAAAGAAAGATGGCAGAAAGCCCTAAAAGAAGAAAGTGTAAGGATAACCCTTATACATTAAATCATATTGAAGAAAAAAATATTTATACAATTACATTTAAAGATGTTAAAGGACATATAAATAAAGTAGAAGTTAGTGAGGAAGTATACAGAGTTTTTGATAAGTTTGAACTACAAGATATTAAAGAATTGAATGAATATGATAGACATATCGAACATTCAGAAATATTTGAAAACAACCTTGAATCAAGAGCAAAGGAAAAGCCTTCAAGTTTGGAAGATGAGATTATAAAGAAATCTACATTTGACGAACTAAAAAAAGCAATAGAATTATTGCCAGAGGTTCAAAAAAGAAGAATTAAAAAATATTATTTTGAAGATAAAACAGAGCAGCAAATAGCAGAAGAAGAAAATGCTACACAACAATCAGTACATATTATTTTGGAAAGAGCAATAGAAAATTTAAAAAAATATTTAAAAATTAAAATTTAGTGTCTGTTATTTTGCATTTTAGTGAGGAAACAGTTGAAAGGGAGTTAATCCTTTTTCACCTGTTCCTTTTATTTTAGTGGAGCAGGATGTGTTCTTTGAAAATTTGATACACATTCATCAGATACTTTCCTGTTAGATTCAGCACTTTAACAAGTACGCTTGTCGGTCTATACTTGGTTATAAAATTAGGTAGCACCTAATTTGCGATTACATCTAACAGTATTAAAGATACTCCTGCATAGCCACAGACTCACGCAATGGGTGCAGCCCGGAGAGATCCTCGGGGAGGTGAAATTCCTGTGATATTGATTTAGCAAGTCAATAGTTTGATGAAATCCCGTACTGAGGGTATTAAGACAAATATCAGTTAAAACTAAAAAAATAAAAGAAATAAATATTATGAAAGTCAAGGTATTTATATGTACTTTGGCTTTTTTACATATTAAGGAGGAAATTTTAATGAAAAGAAAAAATTATAAAGTAAAAGTTAAATTGATATTTGAAACAACTATGGATCATTCACAAACAAGTATGCAAAAGGCACAAGAAGATGTTAATCGTGTTTTAACAGATTATTTAAAAGATAAGAAGTTAAACATTTTAAATCTATTTAATGATAGACCACCACGCATTATATATAAAGTTGAAAAGAAAGATGATTAAATCAGAGATAAAAAAAGGAGATATTTATTATGCTTCATTGAATCCTGTTGTTGGAAGTGAACAGAAAGGAGAAAGACCAGTGGTGGTTATACAAAACAATTTAGGAAACAAATATAGTCCTACTGTTATTATTGCACCTCTAACAGAAGTGATAAAGAAAGCAGATTTACCAACTCACATAACAATATTTAGAAATGATTTTTTAAAATATGATTCAATGATTTTATTAGAACAATTAAGAACAATAGATAAAAGTCGTTTAATTTCATATCTTGGAAAATTAAAAGATAATCAGTTACAAAAAATAGATAATGCATTGATAAAAACACTATCCATTAACATTATTGGGTATCTATTTAGTTTAGGAATAGGAGAGTATAATGAAAAGAAAAATGAAAGAATATATAGTGACTATTATTTCAAGGAAACAAAAACAAGAGATTCAATTAAAAGCAACAAACAAAAAAGAAGCAAAAGAAATGGTCATTGATGTAATAACAAATACTTATTTATTTAAAAATCAAAAATTAAATAATATAAAAATAAAGTGTAGAAAGAATAGGAGGTTGATGTAATATGGAAGACACAATGATATTTTCAGTACACGAAGTTGCAAAAATGCTACATTCTAGTCCTAATTATGTGTATAAATTGATAAATAATGGTTATTTACCTGCAATAAAACTTGGAAGTGTTAAAGTATTAAAATCTACTTTGTTAAAGTTTCTAATTGAGAATGAGGGAAAGGACCTTTCCGATATAAATTGTATTAAAAAACTAGATGTTAGTTTATTAGATAAATCATAATGGCTAGTGTAGGAATTAAAAAAAGAGGAAAGGTATATCAATATCAATTTGAAATAGCACCTGTTAAAGGACAAAGAAAATGGATAACAAAGTCGGGTTTTAAAACAAAAGCAGAAGCACAAGAAGAAGGAAATAAGGCATACACTGAATATTTAAATGCAGGTATGCCTTTTAAAGATTGCAATATTTCATATACTGATTATTTAGATTATTGGCTTAATAATTATTGTAAAATAAATTTAAAATATAACACAATACAAGCATATAAAAATATAATTAAAAATCATATAGTCCCAAAATTAGGTAAATATAGATTGTCTACAATTACAAGTGTAAAACTTAACTCTTATATAACAGAAATATGTGAAGAAAATGATTTTGCTCCAACATATTTTAAAAATATATTAAAAGTTGTTAAGGGTTCTTTTCGTGACGCTTGTAATGTTTACGGCTTTATCAAATATAACCCTGCAAGAGATTTAAGATTACCAAGATTTGATAAAAAAAGAGAAGATGTAAAACATTTATATACACAAAAAGAAATAGATTTAATATTAAATAGATTTGCTGATAATGACACATTTACTTGTGTCTTTTTAACATCTTGTTATACCGGTATGAGAACTGGTGAGGTATGTGCATTAACTTGGGATGACATTGACCTTGAAAAGGGAATAATAAATATAGAGCATAATGTATATGATAAACCTAAAGATGATAAAGGAAGATGGTTTATAGGAACTACTAAGACTCAAACAGGAACAAGAAAAGTTCATATAAGTCAAACTTTAAAAATAGCATTACAGAATTATAAGAATAAACAAGACTATTTGAAAAAATTGTATGGAAGAAAATATATTTATTATAATCTTGAAGAAGTTGAAAATAAATATGGAAAAATAGTTGAACATAGAATAGTTAGAGAAGAAATAAGTAATAAAGATAGCAAAAGATATAATTTGGTTTTTACAAAAGAAAATGGAGCATATATAGGAACTGACATAACAAGGTATCCATATAAAATAATCCATAATGAGTTAGGAATAAAAAAATGTAGATTCTATGATTTAAGAGGAAGTTATGCAACTAAAATATTAAACAATGGTATAGAGATAAGAGATGTTGCTGATTTACTAGGTCACAAGAATATAGAAACAACAGAAAACTTTTATATTTCTAGCACAGAAAGTTCCAGAAAATATGCAACAGAGTTATTTGATAATATATCAAAATCTGAAACGATAAATAAAATTATAGAATATAAAATTGAATCTCAGTAGTTTGACTAATCTTAATATATAGTATATAATTATGAACAGAAAAAACACAAATGTATGATTTTACAATTCGCACAATTTATTGAACTTTGAAATATGGTATAATGTTAGCAGTGAACGGATGTGGACGGTGTCCACAATTTGTCCACAGTAGAGAAATATTTATAATATAAATAGTACAGATAATACAAATAATATAGATGTTACCTAGTCTGGAAAAGCCTGAAATACAGGTAATATTATAAATACAAATAATACAGATAATATGGGAGTACAAAGTTCATGTGGCTCAGGGAAGAAATATAAGCAGTGTTGTGGTAAATAAACTCGCAAACCCGCATAAAATAAGGGAAAACGTGAGTTTTTTCTTTGCTAAAAAATTGCGAGTTTATATGATCTGAGTCACTTTAGATACCTTTTAGATACCTTTTTCTGTTATTTTTGAAAGATAAAAAATATGATATAATTATTTATAGGAGTTGATAATAATGAAAATGGAAACAGAAATTACTGTATTAGTTAAGAGTACTTATAATGACCTAAAAAAGGAATTAGAAAAAAATGGATTTCAAATAAAGGAAGAATATGAATTAAGAGATGACTATATGATTAATAATGATATTGACTTATCAAAATTATCAAAATTAGAAATTCTTCAAAATTGTATTCTGGTTAGAGATATAGTTAATATAAAAAAAGAATTACTTTATAAATATAAAAAGTATGCTTCTAATGGAGATATATTAGAACAAGGTAAAGTAGAATGTCCTGTTACGGATATTGATAAAGCTGTCAAATTTATGGAATCAATAAATTATAAAAAAATATTTAATATACAAAAGCCTCTTTTCTTTTTATTATGTAAATGCATTTGTATAATATTTACATTTACATATAATTA
>OMCP01000099.1_pt1 | contig 38274 bp, 40 predicted proteins | sample 1646051 | NCBI WGS metagenome assembly OMCP01 (sample SAMEA103958146, study PRJEB25191) | human gut metagenome
TAATTATTCTAAATCTATTCCTAGTGAAGGTGAAATTAATTTAGCGTTAAGTAATACACCTAAATATGATGAATTAAATAAATTAAAAGAAAATTTATCTTTAGAAGATAATGATTTAATTTTAATCGTAGCAGATAAAAAAGATAAAACGAAACAAGCACTTGGAGCTCTTAGAATAAAGCTAGCCAATGATTTAGATTTAATTGATAAAAAAAGTTATAAAATGTTATGGGTTACAGATTTTCCTTCATTTGAGTATAGTGAATTAGAAAATAGGTATGTTGCATGTCATCATCCATTTACTGCTCCAAATGATAGTGATATAGATAAGCTATTAACAGATAAAGGAAATTGTTATTCTAAAGCTTATGATATTGTTATAAATGGCTATGAAGCAGGTGGTGGAAGTATCCGTATTCATAATCGTGAAGTTCAAGCTAAAATGTTTGAAGCTTTAGGTTTAACAGAAGAAGAAGCAAAAGAAAAGTTTGGCTTTTTCCTTGAAGCATTTAATTATGGTACACCTCCACATGGTGGTTTAGCTCTTGGTTTAGATAGACTTACAATGCTTCTTACTGATACAACAAATATAAGAGATGTAATTGCATTTCCTAAAACTGCTAGTGCATCATGTTTAATGAGTGATTGTCCTAATGATGTAAGTGAAAAACAATTTAGAAAGATTTTTGATGACGCAGCTAAGATGAAAGGTGTTCATGGTGAAAATTTCTTAAAATTACTAGAAAGCAGATTGGATAATCTAGTATATAGAATTGGATTTGCAAATACTAGAAGAGCAGCAAGACAACTTGTTAATCATGGTCACATTTTAGTAAATGGTAAAAAAGTTGATATTCCATCATATAGAGTTAATATTGGTGATAAAATTTCTTTAAAGGAAACTTCTTCAAATCATGGTGGTGTCGAAATCGCTTTAGCTAATGCGCCTAAGAGAGTCGATTTTGTTAGTTATGATGAAACTAAAAAAGTGGGAACCTACTTAAGATATCCTGAAAGAAGCGAACTTAATGCTGATATTAATGAAGCTTTAATTGTAGAATTTTATAGTAGAGTTTAGTAGTACTTTGGTACTACTTTTCTTTTCCCAAAATATAATAGATATTAAGGAGGGAGTTTATGGATATTAATTATGAATTAGATAAGTATAAAAGCTTTTATAAAATGTATAAAGAAGTTATAAGAGGGCTTACGGATGATTATGATTACGATATAGCTATTGATAATACTGATTATGATGATAGTAATTCTAAGGTTACTCTAAAGATTTATAAAAGCGACTATAATTATGTAACTAGAGATGAATTAATTAGGCTATATAATAATGGAGAATTATTTATTTACTCTAATTCGGTAATTTTAAATAATTATTTAGCTTTTAATTTGGTTAATTTAATTAGAGATAATTTTATTTTAGGACATGATATATTATTACCTTTTTTTGATAAAAATGGTAATCAGGTTTTGAGAAGTAAGACTAATACTTTATATGTTAAGATTAATTCTCAAGATGATTTAAAAATGGCTCAAGATATTCATTATAGTATAATTAAAAGAAAAACAAAGAACAATTAAAATATTTTGTTCTTTGTTTTTTGTTGTTTACTTCTTATTATGTCTTTTATTTTTTCATCTAGAATAAGATTATATTCTTTTTTATCTCTTTCTACTTCTTTCTCATTATATTTTATGTGATAATATTTTTTTCTTTTTTCGGTGTAGCCTTCTTCACCATCGAATATTGTAATATCAAATTTAACTCCGTCTAAATTAGTACAGTGTAGTAATACTGATGCTTCATAATCAGTTATGGCATTATTTTTTATTTCTTCTATAATTTCTTCTTTAAGTTTATTTTTTATTTCTATAAATAAACTCCATAGGATATCTTGTTCTATACCAGCGGATAATGCTATATTTGCCACTACGCTATAGTTATTGGAATAATCCAGAGTATACTCTACTCCATCTTTACCGATAAAGGTTAGAATAATAGTTTCTTCCATAAATTATTTTTTTCTTCCTATATAATAATTTTTTTTGCCTTTTTTGATTATGATATAGGTATTATCAATAAAGTTATTATCATCGATATTGTATTCTAAGTCGGTTATTTTTTCTCCATTTATTGATATAGAATTACCAGTTATGAATTCTTTAGCTTCTCTTTTAGAAGATGCTATTTGCATTTGAATTAATAAATCGATAAGTGGAATATTGTTATCAACATCGATAATCATATTTTTATCAAATATTTCTTCAATATCTTCTTTACTTAGGTTAATAAATTTACCGGTAAATAGTATTTCTGATAGTTTAAGAGCTTTTTGTAATTCTTCTTCACCGTGTAAATCTCTTACAAATTCAGAAGCTAGAGTTTTTTGAGCTAGTCTTAGATGGGGCTCACGGTTATGTTTTATCATAATATCTTTTATTTCATCTAAGGATAAGAAGGTAAATATTTTTAGGTATGATTCAACAATATTATCGTCACTATTTAATAGATATTGATATAATTTATATGATGATGTTTTATTTAAATCTAACCATAGGGCATTACCTTCACTTTTACCAAATTTTTGACCGTTGCTATCTAAAACTAAAGGCATTGTAAAGGCATATGCTTCTTTACCTAATTTCTTTTTTATTAAGTCAATACCGGTGGTGATATTGCCCCATTGGTCTGAACCTTCTATTTGGAATAAGCAATTGTGTTTTTCATATAGATGTAGAAAGTCATAGCCTTGGATTAGATTGTAAGAAAATTCTGCATAGGTAATACCTGTTTCTAATCTTCTTCTTATAATATCTTTATCTAATAAGTAGTTTACGTTTATGTATTTACCTACATCTCTTAGAAAGTTAATATAGTCAAATTCTTTAATCCAATCGTAATTATTGACTACTAGTACTTCATTATTAAAAATTTTAGAAACTTGTTTTTTGATACCTTCTAAATTACTATTTAAACGTTCGTAAGAAATGATTTCTCTTTCACTTCCTGGTTTAGGATCTCCGATTAATCCAGTAGCTCCTCCTACTAGAAGAATCGGTTTATGTCCATATTTATATAATCTTTTAGCGGTAACTAACGATGAATAATGTCCAATATGTAAGCTAGAGCTTGTTGGATCTGTTCCCCAATAAAAGGTAATATTGCCATTATTGATAAGGTCTGCTACTACTTGTTCATCACCTGCTATATCTTTTACTAATCCTCTTTCTTTTAATTCTTCAAAAAATGTCATTTTATCCCTCCTATTTTGAAAAAAGATGGTACCTGATAAGGACGAACTATCTCGTGGTACCACCTTAATTTTTTCTCTTATTGATAACGGATATTATCCGTTTAGCTATAAATATGTAATTCATTATTTAATTATTATTAGTTTACAGCAACCACTAACTTTCTTAAAATAAATTTAAATAACTACTTCTTTATTTATAATACTAATTTTTGTTTCATTAATAATATAGCACTTTTTTTAAAAATATACAAGATTATTTTTTGGTATTTAGATTGTTAACTATTTCTTTGATTTTTCTAAATCGATGATTGAGGCCTGATTTAGTAATTTTTTTGCCGGTTTCAATGGTAATTATTTCACTTAATTCTTGTAAGGATGATTCTCTATATTTTAAGCGGTATTCTATTACTTCTTTCAATTTTTCATCAATTAAGTCTAGCATATCATTTTCTTTTAAGATATTTATATCTTTTATTTGGTTATTTGATGTTATGAAAACTTTGTCAATGTTTGCTTGTTCACAATTATTAAGGCGGTTGGTCATATTTTTATGGTCTCTATATATTCTTATATCTTCATAATACATAACAGCGTTATACGCTTTTATTATTCGTAAGAAATCACTGATTTTTTCAGCTTCTTTTATATATACCATATAATGTTTTTCTCTTTTTAGAATGCGACTGTTTAGATAATAACTATTTAATATATCGTTGATAAAATTAGCGTAATCTTTATTATCTAAAGCTAATTCTAGATGATATCTAGATGTTTTGGGATCGTTAATACTTCCTACTGATAGAAATACTCCTCTTAAATATGCTCTTAATTCTTCTTCATCACTAATGATATAATCACTTGGGATATTTAAGTATTCCATATTTTCTGAGTATATAGATAAGTCTTTTAAAATTGTGTTTACTTTTTCTTTTATTTCTAGGATATAATTTAGGTTTTTATTAAAGTTATATCTTTTTCTGACAGTTACTATTGGTGATATACCATAGATATCTTTGAATAATTTGTATATTCTTCTTGCTACGGAATTATTTTCTAAATGAATTTTAATACTATTTTCAATTTGGGAAGTATTTCTTATGATTGCAGATAATTCGCTTATGTATTCTGTTTTGGTACTATCTAATTTGGTAACTTCATTTTTTATATCGGTAGAAAAGCTCATTATTTATCACCTTTCATTAGGTAGGAAAAGATAACGAAGGCGGTTTTTAATGAATCATGTCTTACTTGGTTATTAATGTTAAGTACTAAATCTTCACAAATTAGTTCAACATTTAATTTTTGGATATTTTCTTCATCAATTAAAATTGCGGTGCTATTTTCTTTTTCTTTATATATTTTTTGTACATCAGCATCTACTTGTTTTTTATTAGCAACTACAACATCGATAAAATTATCTTTTATATAGCTATTTATTACTCTAATGCAATCTGATACTTTAAAGTTATCGGTTTCTCCGTGTTCTGTCATAGCATTACAAATATACATTTTTTTAGCTTTTGACTTAATTAATGCTTGTTTTATTTCATCATTTAATACATTGGGAAGAATGCTAGTGTATAGGCTACCGAGACCGAAGATAATTAAATCGGCTTCTTTTATGGCGTTTAATACTTCTTTAGTGATAGTAATTGGGGTAAGGTATTCGATATTGGTAATTACTTTACCGGCTTTAGTTATGTTTGATTCACCTATTATTGTTTCACCATCTTTAGTATGTGCTACTAAAACAGCTTTATCTTCTGTTAGAGGTAATACTTTCCCTTTAATATTTAGAATTTTACCTAGTGATTTCATAGATTCGGTTAAATTGCCAGTTATGTTATATAAGGCGGTTAAAAGAAGATTACCAACTGCGTGATTATTTAAATCACTATAGGTTTGAAAGCGATATTGTAAAAGTTGTTCTACAAGAGGTTCTTCTTTGGATAATGATGCTAGAACATTTCTTAAATCACCGACTGCTGGAATATTGAATTCTTCTCTTAAAATACCAGTTGATCTACCATCATCAGATACTGTAACAACTGCTGTTATGTCTAGAGGAAATTCTTTTAATCCTTTTAATAAAACCGATAATCCTGTTCCACCACCTAGAATAACTACTTTTTTCATAAAATCACCTTTTCTATCTATATTATATTATAAATAGTTAAAAAAAGAAAGAGCGAATAAGAAAAACTAACATTAATGATTTTTAATGTTAGTTATCTCTTAATATAGCATTATGTTTATTTTCTACACTTGTAATTATTTTATTAAATAGTTTTGTTACTTCTTCATCTGTTAGAGTTTTGGTGTAGTCTTCAAAGGTTAGATTAAATGCTATGGATTTTTTATTATCAGCAATATTATTACCAGTATATACATCAAATACTTTTACATCAGTTAGGATTTTGCCACCTTCTTTGGTAATGGTGTTAATAATATCTTCTGCTTTAATATCTTTATCTACAATAAAGGCCATATCTTTTTTAATATTAGGATATTTATTTGGTTCTATATATTTAATTGCTCTTACTTTTTTATTATATAATTTAGATAAAGATAATTCTATTACATAGATATCTTCTTTGGTATAGTTAGGGTGTAATTTACCAAAATATCCTATACCTTCTTTATCAACTAGTATTTCACAAGATACATAAGGATGTAGTTCTTTAGGAATATTATTAGTAACTTCAAATTTAGTTCTTTTGGTTAGTCCTAAATATTTTAATATAGCAGTTACATATCCTTTGGCAACATAAAAATCTATTTTGATATTTTTGTTTTGCCAAGTGTTATTAATTAAGTTTCCTTTTAAGAGGATACCTAGTTTTAGTTCTTCATCTTCTAATGTTGAATAAGTATTGGCAATTTCATATATTTTTACATCTTCAACCAACCTAGCTTGATTATATTCTAATACATTTAATAATGATGGGATAAGACTTTGTCTTAGGTATTCTTTTTGGATGGTCATAGGTTTGTCTATTTTAACTAATGAAGAATGAAAATAATTAAATTCTTGGGCTTCTTTTGCATTAATTAGAGTATGTGTTCTTGTTTCGTCTAAGCCTAGGGTACGAATAAATTTAGATAAATCCTTACGATATTTAACGAATGGACTATATCCTCCTTCTATAACGTTTCCTTTTAGAGGAATAGATGGAATGTTGTCGTAACCATACATGCACCCTACTTCTTCTATTAAATCTTCTTTAATAGAAACGTCCATTCTTCTATTTGGAATAGTTACGGTAAAGATATCATTATCTATCGTATACGGAAAATCTAATCTTCTAAATTGTTCTTTTATTTCGTTTACGGTTAGATTTAATCCTAATACTTTGTTAATTTTATCGACACTGATTGATTGTTCTTTCTTAGATTTATCCATATTATCGTGAATAAATATTTTTTCTTCTACTTTACCGTTTGCATACTTTTGTAATAAATGACACGCTCTTTCCATTGCGGCATAGGTATATTCATAATTGAGTCCTTTTTCATATCTTAGTGATGCTTCACTTCTTAACTCTTCGTTAATAGAGGTATATCTAACGTTATATGGATTAAAGATAGCACTTTCTATTAATATATTTTTAGTGTTATAGTCTACTTCACTAGATAATCCTCCCATGACACCGGCGATACAGATAGGTTTAGTTCCATCAGTAATAACAATATCATCAGTAGATAAAGTATGAAGTTTTTTATCTAGAGTGACTATTTCTTCTTTGTCGTTAGCTAATCTTACTTTAATTTTATTTCCTACTTTATCTTTGTCAAAAAAGTGTAATGGTTGTCCATATTCTAACATTATGTAGTTGCTTATATCAACGACATTATTAATAGGACGCATTCCAGCATTTATAAGACGTTTTTGAATAAAGGAAGGTGAATCTTTTATAACGACATCTTTTACTATTTTAGCTAAGTATAAAGGACATAATGGGGTATCTACTTCTAAGGTAAAAGCGCTTTGATTAGGTACTTTTTCGTAAGTGATATCCGGTAATTTAACTTTTTTATCTAAGACTGCTGCTACTTGGTAGGCAAAACCTAGATGTGATAAGCAATCGTTTCTATTAGGATTTAGGTCTAGTCCATAAATAACGTCTCCTAAATCTAAGTATTTGATAGGATCTTCTCCAACTGGTGCTTCTTCTTTCAGTTCACAGATACCTTTATTATATGAATCTTCAGTTTTTTCTTCTAGTCCTAGTTCATATAGAGCACAGAGCATTCCATTAGATTCTACTCCACGAATGGTACTTACTTTAATTTCAAAGTTGTTAGGTAATATAGCACCTGGAAGCGCAACGATTACTTTAAGACCTACTTTGACGTTAGGAGCACCACATACTATTTGTTTTGTTTCTTTTCCTAAGTCAACCATACATATGTGAAGGTGATCGCTATCTGGGTGCATAGTTACTTCTTTAATTTGGCCGATAACTAAATTTTTTATAAAGGTATCTTGATATTCTTCTATATTGATACCTGATTTAGTTACTTTATTTTGTAATTCTTTTAAATCAACATCGCTTAAATCGACATAGTCATTTAACCAATTAGTACTTATTTTCATCATAGTTACACATCCTTTCTTCTAAAGGCATCAAGGCTTCTTAAGTCGTTTGTATATAGTACTCTTAAGTCATTGATACCATATTTTAGCATAGTCATTCTTTCTACTCCAAAGCCAAAGGCAAATCCGGTATATACTTCATTATCATAACCACAATTTTTTAGGACATTGGGATGAACTATTCCTGCTCCTCCAATGGTAACCCAACCGGTATTTTTACAAACGTTGCATCCTTTTCCTCCACAGTTAAAGCACGACATATCATATTCTACCGATGGTTCTGTAAACGGATAGAAAGATGGTCTAAATCTAGTGACACAGTTTGGTCCAAACATATGGCGCGCCATAGCATCAAGGGTTCCTTTTAAGTGAGCTAAAGATATGTCTTTATCTACTACCAAACCTTCTATTTGGGTAAATTGATGGCCATGAGAAGCATCATCATAATCTCTTCTGTAAGTCTTGCCTGGACAGATAATTCTAATTGGGGTTTTATCTTGGTTAGCAAGCATGGTTCTAACTTGTACTGGGGATGTTTGACTACGAAGAAGTATTTCATCATTTTTAATGTAAAATGTATCTTGTGCATCTCTAGCAGGATGTCCTTTTGGTAAATTAAGAAGTTCAAAATTATATAAATCTTTTTCTACTTCTGGTCCTTCAACTACTTGATATCCCATGGATATAAAGAATTCTTCTAAGTCTTCAATAACCCTTTCAACCATATGGGCAGGTGCAATAGTTATATCAGTTTCTGGTAGGGTTACATCTACTTTTTCACTTTCTAATTTTTTATTAATTAAAGCTTCTTCTAACTCTTGTTTTTTACTTTCATAGGTATCATTAAATAATGTTTTAACTTCATTTAACATCATTCCAAATGATTTTCTTTCTTCACTTGGGACTTCCTTTAACATACTGCTTAGTTCTGTTATAATTCCTTTTTTTCCTATGTATTTTGTTTTAATATCATTTAAAATATTTAAATCATCAACGTTTAGATCTATTTTAATTCTAGATTTAATTTCATTAACTTTTTCTTTCATAATATCTTCCTTTCAATAAAAAAAGATGTATACCTAAGGACGATTAAATTACCGCGGTACCACCTTAATTATAGCTTTTGCTATCACTTATGCTTATAACGTAAGTAACGATTAAAACTAAAGAGTGAATTCATACTTTAAGTTTTGTTAGACTCTCACCTATTACTAACTCTCTTTTTAAAACTTAATTTTAGTATTACTATGTTCTTATTATGGTTTTATTATTATTTATGCTCATTTAAAAATCTTATAAGTTTTTTATTTTTTTCTTTTAGTTCGCTTGTTTTTGTTATAGGATTGTTTATATAATTATGATAATATGTCTCTATGGCTTTGTTAAGATAATAACTTTTAAAACTTTCTTTGAAGTTTTTATTGTTTTTTAGGTTTTCGTAATCTTCAGCACTATAATGAGTTGCAAAAATAAATTCGTCAGAAATTTCAAGCATGTATGTAGGTTCAATTCCTGTTAAAGATGAAATATCATTTTTTATACATGATTTTACTATATTAGTTGATAATTTCCTTTCAAATATATCATTTAATAGTTTGCTATTTTGATATACAAAACGATAGTTAGGATCTTTTTGCAATATAGATTTTAGTTTAGAAACTATTTGGCAGACGAATTCTTTGTCATTACATAGTTTGTTATCGATTCTATCTAAATAATCTAAGCCATATTCAGTATCCATTATTTTATCTGTAAGAATAATTTTCTTAGCGATTGGTGAAGATGTAAATGGTGTACACCAAATATCTTCTTTGTAAAAATTGGTAACTCCATATACTATATCATAGTCTTCTTTTTCATTTTGTGAAAAAAATTCTAGTCCACCATTAGCTACGATTAGTTCTACTGTTTTAGCAACAAGGTATTCATATAGTGTTTTTTCATTCCTATAAGTGTTTGTTTTTTGTAAAATCTTTTTTAGTTCTTCTAGTTCTTCAGTGGTTGGAACATATACTTTTTTATTAATATTCATAATAACCCCCTATTTTTTTATATGTTCATTAATTCTGATTCTTTTTCTTTTAATTTTTCATCTATTATTTTATTGTATTCATTGATTAAATCTTGAACTAAGTTATTACCTTTTTTTTCTTCGTCTTCAGGTAGTTCTAAGTTTTTTAAGGAAGTATTTGCTTCTTGACGAATGTTACGAAGAGCAATTTTTCCTTCTTCAGCAATGCTTTTTACTTGCTTAACTAAATCTTTTCTTCTTTCTTCAGTTAAAGCTGGAATAACAATAAATACACATTCACCATTATTGTTTGGTGTTACTCCAAGATTGGCTTCAAAGATAGCTTTTTCAATAGCAGATAGGCAACTTCTATCAAAAGGTTTAATCATCAGTTGTCTTGCTTCTGGTACAGAAATATTAGCTAAGCTTTTGATCGGTGTAGGTGTTCCATAATATTCTACCATTATGCCATCTAGCATTGCTGGGTTAGCACGACCCGCTCTAACGTTTATAAATCTAGATTCTAAGTTTGCAATTGCTTTTTGCATTTTTTCTTCGGTTTTGTCTAAGATACTATCCATAATTCCTCTCTTTCATAGAAAGATTATACTATAAATTTATAAAAAATGCTAGTGTGTTGGTTAATTTTGTGCTTTTTTAGATAATTTTATCAATTATTATTGAGAGTATTGTACTAATTAATAAAGAATGTTAAAAATATTTTGAAAACATATTGTTATAAAAACATTTGGTTAACATAATTGGTTTGGAACATTTAATGTGAGTGTCGCCCTCCAGACTTGAAAAAGGAAGTAAAAAAAAATAGACACTCTTCAGCACATGAAACATTACATTTTTTATGGTTTGAGAAGTGGAAAAAAATGTATTAATCTCGAATGTGGAAAAATAATTATATTTTTTTTAAATTATTCTCTTGTGTTTTGACGGTAGATGTTATTTAACCATTAAAACAAATTCTTGTGTTTTGCCAATCGTGTTTTCTGTTTTAAAAAAATCTTTTATTTTAAAACCACAATTCTCATAACATTTTATAGCATTTTTGTTTTCTTTCAATGGACACATAACAAGTAAATTTGCTTTCTTTTTTTGAAATAAGTAATTTGTTATTATATTAATACTATTTCTTCCAATACCTTTATTATGTAATTTTACTTCTCCTATAAATATATCTATTTCATAGCAATTATCAATAGTAATATTATATAATTTTTTATTTTCATCATTTATTAGTTGATATTGAATTATACCAACTGGTATATTATCATATTCAATCATAAATACTGGTATTTTAGCATCTTCTGCTGTCCTTGGTAAATATTTTTTCTTAACTTCTTCATAAGTTAATTTTTTTTGTTCAAAATGCAAATAGATTTCTTCTTCTTGATACCACTTTTCTAACAATTTATAATCTTTCTCATTATCGTTAAGTTTTCTTAAATTTATTTTACCATTTTTCATTTTATTTGCTCCTTTTTATTCTGATTTTTTCTATATTAGAAGTTTTTTATCATTATAGGTAGTATATTTGTTATCTTAGAGATAATTTTTTTATATCAATGGTTAAAGACTATATTTTCAAATTGCAAATTTTAAAATTTATAGTTTAAGTTCTTCTATTTTATATTTGCAGTTTAAAATATTAATTACATTTTTTAGAATATCATTATTTAATTTAGTAAAGTATAGTTGCACTTTTAAAATGGCTCCATCTTCAATTAATGAGGAAATAGGATATGCCATATCATATAGTTGTGTTTTAATTAAAGAGCTTATTTGTTTTTTTATGATGGGATAATGTGTACATCCTAGTATTAGTAGGTCTAGATTTTTGTTTTGAAAAGGGGCTAGATATTCTTTTAGAATTTTGATGTTTTCTTTTTTATTCATCAAATTTTTTTCTATTAAATCTACTAATTTAGGTGCAGGATTAGTTATAACATTTATATTGTGTTTGGTTAGTGAAGAGGCAATTTTATTGCTTTGGATGGTCATGTTGGTAGCTATTAAGCCAATATTTTTATAGTTTTTATTAACAATATAATCTATTGTTGGGGTAATAATATCAATTATTTTTATTTTATGTTTTTCTTTTAAGTAATTGGATAAATTGGAACTTACGGTTCCACAGGCAATAATAACTAAATCACATCTTTTTTTTATGAAATAGTTTATTATTGTGTCACTATATTTTTTTAAATTTTCAATAGTAGAATTTCCGTATGGGAGATTTTTAGTATCGCCGATATAGATATATTCGTGATATTTGTTTTTTCTTATTAATTCTTTTAAGATGGTTAGACCACCTACTCCAGAATCAAAGATACCTATTTTCATATAATCACCTATTTTATATTATTTTACCAGTTACTTTTTTATTATTAACTTTATTAATTTTTACTGAAATTACTTCATTGGGTCTTAATGGTGAGTTAATTTCTACTTTGATATAATTAGAAGTATATCCATAAGATTTACCATCTTTTGTTTGTTCTATAATCAATTCCTCAGTTTTATTTAGTTTGGATTGATAGAAATCTTGTTCTAATTGGTCAGATAATTCTAATACTGTTTTTACTCTTTTTCTTTTTATTGTTTCATCTATTTGATTTTCCATGGAAGCTGCTTTGGTTCCTTCTCTTTTTGAATATGGAAAAGTATGAATTTTGGTAAATTTTATTTCTTTTATAAATTTAAGTGTATCTTCCATATCTTTTTCATCTTCGTTAGGAAAACCTACGATTAAATCGGTAGTGATAGATACATCTTTGATCATTTTTCTTATTTTTTCTATTCTGTCTTTATAGAATTTTAAGTCGTATTTTCTATCCATAAGTTTTAGGATTTTGTCACTACCTGATTGAAGAGGAATATGAAGATGTTTAGCGATTATTTTATTATCTTTTATAAGATCTAAAATAGGGTCTGTCAATTCGTTTATTTCAATTGATGATATACGGATGCGATATAAGTTTTTTATTTTGATTATGTCTTTTAGTAATTGTTCAAAGGTGTAATTTATGTCTTTTCCGTATTTACCGGTATGAATACCTGTTAGTATTATTTCTTTGTAGCCATTTTCTACTAATGAAGTTATTTCTTTTATGACTGTTTTTGGATCTTTGCTTCTAATTGGTCCTCTAGCATAGGGAATGATACAATATGAGCAGAATGCATCACAGCCATCTTGAATTTTAACGAATGCTCTTGTATGGCTGTTAAAGGAAGAAATATACATATCTTCAAAAGAGACGTTATCAAGATTATATATTCTTTTTATTTTATTTTTATTTTCTTGATATTCTTCTATTAAACTTATTATTTTTGATTTATCTTTGTTACCTATAATAATATCAGCATCTATGTTATCACCTTTTATTTGAGCGTGACATCCCATTGCAATGATGATGGCGTCTTTGTTTTGCTTTCTAGCTCGTTTAATCATTTTTTCTGATTTCTTATCACTGGTATTGGTTACGGTACAAGTGTTTATGATATAAATATCGGCTTTAGAATCAAAATCAACGATTTGGTAGCCGTTTTCTTTTAAAATGTTGATTATATATTCACTTTCGTAAATGTTAACTTTGCACCCTAGGGTGTGAATTGCTGCTTTCATATTAAAACTCCTTTTTAAATTAAAAAAAATATATAAAATATTACTTTTAGTGTAACATTTATATATATTTTTGGCAACTATTTACATGCCTTTTCTAAACGATTTTAATTCTTTTAAAAATTCACTATCATCTTCTATTTCGGTATTAAATCTCTCCTCACGAGTAGCTGCTAAATGGGTATTTTTTATTAATTCCTCGTAGCTGATGATGGCATCTTCTTCTCCTTGACGTTCAAAGTCTGTAAATTCAATCGGTGTTTCTTCTTCTTCTAGATCTTGATATAGTGTTTCATCTAAATTATATTTACTAATATCAATAGGAGTTAGTTTTTGAGTTTCTGCTAGGGATATAACGTCATTACCTTTACCTATTGAAACTGGGGATGTTTGATCTTTTGTTCCAATTTCTTTGAGCATATTTTTTTGATATATACCGGTATTTTCTAGATTAGTTTGTTCTTTATTTACTATTAAATCTTGTTTACTTTCTTTTATTAATTTTATATTGTTAAAATCTATATCGCTAGTTTTAACAATATTTATTTTTTTCTCTTCGTTTAGGTTTTTAATGATTTTTCTTAGTTTTTTTACTTTTATCATTAGATTAATGCAGATAAATAGTAAAATAAAAAAGATGGTAATTACTACCCAAATTAATACTAATTCACTAGTAGATAAATTTTGATAAAAATTGGAAATTGATTTAATTATATTCATTATCTCACCTCAAATAATGATAGTTTAGCATACTTAAAGCCGCGATGGCTGCTGTTTCTGAACGAAGAATATTTTCTCCTAAAGATATCGATTGATAGCCGTGTTTGTGTAGATATGTGATTTCTTCTTTAGTTATTCCGCCTTCAGGTCCTATTACTATAATAATTTTATCACAAGTAGGATGATTATGCAAAACATTTTTGATGGTTTTAAAATTTTCCTTAGTATCCAGTACTAATTTTAAATCCGCTTCTATTTTAACTAAATCTTCTATTTTATGAATATTTTTGATGGTTGGTATATCGTTTCTTTTGGATTGTTCACTTGCTTCTTTACATATACTTTCCCATCTTATTTTCTTTTTTGCAAATTTATTTTCATCTAATTTTACTACGCATCTACTTAAACAAAGAGGAATGATAGTATCTACTCCTAGTTCGGTTGTTTTTTGTAAAATTAAATCTTGTTTTTGTTCTTTTATTAAAGAAGAAGCTAGAATAATTTCTTTTTTATTTTGTTCATTAGAAATAATTTCTTCTATTATTTTTATTTGATAATTATTTAAAATCTCACATAAATATATTTTTTTATTAAAGACTACTTCTATTTTATTATGGATATTCATCCTCATAACGTTTTTAATATGATGAATGTCACTTTCTTTTAGGGTTACTTTTTCTTTTTCAATATTTTTAGCAAAATATCTTTGCATACTTTATCCTTCTAATAATTTTAAAACTTCATCTTTATGATTTAGTGATAAAACTTTTATAATCTCGTCAAATTCAGTTTCGTTATCGATGTTTTCTAAATAGCAAATGTTATCTTTTACTTGTTCTTTAACAATAGCAACGTTATTTAAATTATCATCTTCATTGATTAAAAATAGATAGTTTTGATTGTTAATGTTTATTTTATCTACTACAATATATTTTTCGTTATTGTTTAATGTTATTATATCATCTTTATTATATTCCATTATATCACCTAATTTCTACTATTTTTTATAACTTCAGTGGCTGTATCAATAAGATTAACAGGATTTAGATTATCAATAAATTCTTCTGCAAATGCTCCACCTGGTATTTTATTTTTAGCCTCTTCAGTTAAATGATAATCAGAGCCTACACGAACATAATCATCGTTAGTAATTTCGTACTTTTGTTTAATAGCTAAGGTGGAGATAAGATTATTAATTATTAGATAAAAAATTAAGGCAATGGCTATTTTTCTTATAGCTTTATTTTTTTTCTTTTCAATTTTTTCTTTTTTTTCTGGTGGCATTTTTTCAACGATGGTTACATAGCTACCTTGTGGAAGTTTACTACTTTTCATTACGCCTCTTTTTATCTCTTTAAATTTTAGTTCATCGTTTTTATTCATAAAAATCACTTCCTTTAGTTTAATTATATTATATATTTGCTTTTATTAAAAGAAAATTATGCCTATTTGACATAATTTTTATATTTTTTAAATGAAGGATGGTTATCTAAAGAGGTATTATTTAATTGTTCAAATAATTGTTTTTGTTCTTTAGTTAGTTTTTCAGGAATGATGATATCGATAATTGCATACATATCGCCTTTTTTACCAGAGTGAACATTTTCAATACCTTTGCCTTTTAATCGTAATTTATCGTTATTTTGAATTCCTGCTGGGATAGACATGGTAACTGGTCCATATATTGTTGGAACTTCTTTTTTACATCCTAATACAGCCTCGGTTATGGTTAGAGGAAGAGTTAGATATATATCATCTTCTTCTCTTTCATATATTTCGTGGGCTGATACACTGAACTCAATATATAAATCTCCACTTACACCACCGTTTAATCCTGCTTCACCTTTTCCTTGGAGTCTTAGGCGATTACCGGTATCTATACCTGCAGGTATTTTTACGGTGATATTTTTATTTTCTTTAACTTGGCCTGTTCCTTTACATTTGGTACATTTTTTTTCGTAGGTTTTACCTTTACCACCACAAGTTGGACAAGGTGTTTTAGTTAGAAATGTTCCAAAAAGGCTTCTTTGTTCACTTGTAACCATACCAGAGCCATGACAAGTGCTACATGTTTTTTCATCAAAACCACCGTGACCATTACATTCACTACATACATCTACTACATCTAATTTAATATTCTTTTCACAACCAAAAGCTGCTTCTTCAAAGGTGATATTCATTTTATATAATATGTCGTTACCGTTTTTTCTACCAGAAGTTCTTCTTGATGATGATGAGAATGTACTGCCACCAAAGCCAAAGCCCGATAGTATTTCATCAAATATATCATTCATACTACCAAAATCAAAACCTTCAAAACCGGAGAATCCTCCACGTTCATCGGTGAAGGCGGCATGACCATATTGATCATATTTTTTTCTTTTATTTTCATCTGATAATACCGCATATGCTTCTTGGACTTCTTTAAATTTTTCGGCAGCATTTTCTTCTTTGGATACATCTGGATGGTATTTCTTAGCTAATTTTCTAAAAGCACTTTTTATCTCAGCTTCGGTAGCTGTTTTGCTGAGGCCTAGCACTTCATAATAATCTTTTTTATTCATAAAACTCACTACTTTCTATATTAGTTTTTTTAGCTCATATAATTTATCTTTAAATACTTTTAAAGCATCGGCTACTACTTCACCGGTAGTTAAATCAATACCTACTAGTTTTAGGATATCTAATGGATAGCCATTGCTACCTGATTTTAGAAATTTTATATAATTTTCTTTTACTTCTTGGTTTCCTTTTAATATTTCATAAGCTATATATATGGCACAAGATAGTCCTGTTGCATATTTATAGACATAAAATGAGGTATAGAAATGGGGAATACGCATCCACTCGTAACGAATTTCTTCATCGCTGATAACGTTTTTACCATAATATAATTTATTTAAATTGTAATAGGTATCCGAGAATTCTTTTTCAGTTAAGGGAATACCTTCTTTTTCTTTTTGATGCATAATCATCTCAAATTCTGCAAACATTGTTTGACGATAAATCGTAGCTCTTACTTTATCTAAGAATTCACTTAAATATAGGATTTTTTCGTTTTTATCAGTAGCATTTTGATATAAATACTCATTTAAAAGTATTTCATTGACAGTAGAGGCAATTTCAGCTAGGAAAATTGGATAATTAGCATATTCATATATTTGATTGTTTTTAGAATAGTAACTATGTACAGAATGTCCTAGTTCGTGGGCAAGGGTCGATAGTGAATCTAGATCGTTTTCATAATTAGTAAGTAAGTACGGATAACTATCATAGCAACCCCAACTATAGGCTCCTGATTTTTTTCCTTTTTTAGGATATACATCTATCCATCTTTCGTCAAAAGCTTTTTTAATAATGTTAAGGTAATCTTCTCCTAAAGGTGATAATGCTTCTATAATAATATTTTTTGCTTCTTCATATGGTATTTCTTTACTTTCCATATTGGCTAGGTCTGTATAGATATCATACATATGTATTTTTTTTAAGTTTAGGGCTTTTTTTCTTTCTTCCATATAATCATACATAGTATCTAAGTTATCTTTTACTGTCTTAATTAAGGAAGTATATACATCCAGTTTAATATTATCTTGATATAAACTTTGTTCTAATGGTGAATTAAAGCCTCTAATATCGCAAAGAATATTATTTTCTTTTATTTTACTTTTTAAAAGAGCTGTAATTGTGTTTTTGTGGTTATAATAAAATTGGTATAATACTTTGAAGGCATTTTTTCTAACACGTCTATTTTTACTACTTACATATTTTATGTAATTACTAGCAGTAAGTTCTACTTTTTTACCGGTTTCATCTTTAATGAGGCCTAATTTAATATCAGCGTTATTTAAATTATAGAAAGCTTCACTACCAGAATTTAAGGCGTTACATACTTTAGATAATAATGCTTCTTCTTTATCACTTAATGTATATTTTTGATAGCGAAATAATTTTTCAAATGATAGTTTATAGTCACTAAGGTAATTATTTGTTTGTAACAAGGTATTAATATATTCTAAGTTATTACTTAATATTTCTGTTTTTACAAATGATAATTTTTCATTAACTTCATCATATAGTTTTTCTGCTTTTAGTTTTAATTTTTGATAGTCATTATTTAAACTATCAGTATCACAAACCATATTGGCATAGGTATAGACTAATTCTAATTTACGATATAATTTCTCGCTTATTTTTAAATAATCAGTAAGTGTATTTGCATTATCTAAAATGTGATTTTCCATATCTTTAATATTTTTAGTTAAAGATATTATTTCTTTAGAAAGCTCTTCAAACTGGATATCGTTTTCTATCATTTTTTCAATGTCCCAAGTATAGTTATTATTATTTTTATTTTCCACAAAATTAATCCTTTCTTTTAACAAGCTAGAAGTTCTAGTTTTCCTAGAACTTCTTAGTTATTTAATTATTTTTCTTCAAATTCAGCATCTACTACATCATCTTTTTTGTTATCTTCTTTAGTGTTAGTGTCGTTTTCTTGTGATTCAGAAGCTTGTTTTTCTTGCATACCTTTAGCTATTTCTTCGTAAACTTTGCTTGCTAAGGCATTAGCTTTTTCTAATAGAGCATCTTTTTTCTTTTTAATATCTTCTATATCTTCTTTATCAAGTGCTTCACGTAATTCTTTAATTAAGTTTTCAGCTTCTTCTTTTTCTTTAGCGTCTACTTTATCTCCTAAATCTTTAATTGCTTTTTCAGTCATAAAGATTGTTTGTTCAGCTTCGTTTTTAGTATCTGCTGCTTCTTTACGTTTTAAATCAGCTTCTTTATTAGCTTCTGCTTCTTTCATCATCTTATCTATTTCTTCATCAGTTAAGGTGTTAGAAGCAGTAATAGTAATGCTTTGTTCTTTGTTAGTACCTAAATCTTTAGCTTTAACATTTACGATACCATTAGCATCAATATCAAATGATACTTCAATTTGTGGAACACCACGTGGTGCTGGTGGAATATTTGTAAGTTGGAATCTACCTAATGTTTTATTGTCAGCGGCCATTGGTCTTTCGCCTTGTAATACGTGAATGTCTACAGCTGGTTGATTATCAGCAGCGGTTGAGAATACTTGTGATTTAGTAGTTGGAATCGTAGTATTTCTTTCTATTAAGGTTGTCATAACACCACCTAGAGTTTCAATACCAAGTGATAGTGGGGTAACATCTAGTAATACGATATCGTTAACATCACCAGTTAAAACACCACCTTGAATAGCAGCACCCATAGCTACTACTTCATCAGGGTTAACTCCTTTAGATGGTTCCATTCCAAGTTCTTTTTTAATTAATTCTTGAACACATGGAATTCTTGTAGATCCTCCTACTAATATTACTTTATTTATATCTTTTTTAGTTAGTTTAGCATCGCTTAAAGCTTTTCTTACTGGTTCTAGAGTAGAATCTACTAGATCGTGAATTAATTCTTCAAATTTAGCTCTAGTTAATGATAATTCTAAGTGAAGTGGTCCATCTGATCCTTGTGAGATAAATGGTAAGCTAATTTGGGTAGTAGTTACACCAGATAGATCTTTTTTAGCTTTTTCAGCGGCATCTTTTAATCTTTGCATTGCCATTTTATCTTTAGTTAAGTCTACACCATTTTCTTTTTTGAATGTTTCTACTAAATAGTTTACAATACGATTATCAAAGTCATCGCCACCTAGTCTGTTATTACCAGCTGTTGATTTAACTTCAAATACTCCATCACCAAGTTCTAGAATAGATACATCGAATGTACCTCCACCTAGGTCATATACTAAAACTGTATGTAGATTTTCTTGTTTATCAAGACCATATGCTAAAGCAGCTGCTGTTGGTTCGTTGATAATTCTTTCTACTTCAAGTCCAGCAATTTTACCAGCATTTTTAGTTGCTTGTCTTTCAGCATCGTTAAAGTATGCTGGAACGGTAATTACGGCTTTGGTTACTTTTTCACCTAAATAACTTTCAGCAGTTTTCTTTAAATCACCTAGAATCATCGCACTGATTTCTTCTGGTGTATATTTTTTACCTTCGATTTCTACTTTTTCACTAGTACCCATTTTTCTTTTAATTGATGATACAGTATTAGGATTAGTTACTACTTGTCTTTTAGCAGCTCCCCCTACTATAATTTCACCATTTTTAAATGCTACTACTGATGGAGTTGTTCTTTCTCCTTCTGGATTAGCAATTACTTTTGCTTCTCCTCCTTCAAATACTGAGACACAACTATTTGTTGTACCTAAGTCAATACCAATAATTTTACTCATATAAATCATTCTCCTTTTCTTTTATTTTGGGTATTTATTACCCTAATTTTTATACTATCATTTCTGATATTAGCTTAATCATAAAATCTATTTTTTTATGATAATAAATTTTTTTATTTTTTAAACAAATACTATTAAAGCAATTGTTGTTAATAAAACTAGAAAATAAACAATTGGTAACACTATATTACTCATTTACTTTCACCATGGAAACCCTGATTACTTTGTCTTTATACATATATCCTTTTTGAAGTACTTCTAAAACTGTTCCAGGAGCTTTACTTTCATCTTTATCTGTTAAAACAGCCTGATGATATGTTGGGTCAAATTCCTTGCCTAAAGCTTCAATTTCTTTTACTTCATATTTATTTAATACTTCAATTAGATTAGTATAAATCATTTTGAAGCCATTTAAGAATTTTGACAATTCATCTTCTAAGTTATTATCATCTAATTTAATAGCTCTTTCAAAGTTATCAATGATAGGTAATATTTCTAAGATGATATCTTCTTGAGAATACTTTAGCATTCTACTTACTTCATCATCTTTTCTTCTTTTATAGTTTATTAATTCAGCTTGATTTCTTACTAATTTTTCTTCTAATTCCTTTATCCTGTTACCTAGAAGTTCTATTTCACTATTTTTTATTTCTTCTTGTTTTTCTTCTTGCTTTTCTTTTATTTCTTCATTTTTATTTTTTACTTTTTTTATATCTTTTTTACTCATATTGACCTCTTTTCTTTAGACTACTATTTAGTATTTTCAAAATGATTTTTTATATAATCTAAAATGCCTACGACTTTATCGTATTCCATTCTTTTTGGTCCTACTATAGCGATAGTGCCTTCTTCTCCATTATAGTTATATTTTGTCTTAATTACAGATACATCACTATCCAATTCACTTTCTTCACCGATATAGATGTTGATACCCCCATTTTCTTCTTTCATCGTTTTAATATTATTAATATTATCAAATTTAGCTAAAATATCTTTAACTTTATCAACGTTGCTAAATTCCGGTTGATTTAGAAAGTTATTTTTACCTACAAAATGGACTTCACTGGCTTTTTCCTTAAACTCACTAAAGGCAGTATAGAAAGCATCATATAATACTTCGTGTTGTTTAACATATTTAGGAATAATTGGTTTTATTTCAAATTCTAATTTACTGCTTATTTCATTAATCGGAGTACCTACTAGTAATTTGTTAATTAGGTCAACTATTTGTTTTACCTCTTTAGTAGAAATATCACTAGGTAATACCATATTTTTATGTTCAACAAATCCTTTATCAGTAATCATCATTGTTAGAATTTTATTTTCATCGAGTGGAACTGTTTCTACTTTTTTTAATTTATTTTCCCTAGCAGTATTTCCTAAGGCAATAGTTGTATAATTAGTAATATCAGAGATTATTTCTAGGCTCTTTTTTATCGTATCACTAATTACTAGCGAATTGTTTCTAAATATGGTCTGTAGCTTTAACATATCCTCACCAGTGATGTTTTTAGGTTTCATTAATTTATCTACATAATAACGATACCCTTCTTCACTTGGAACTCTTCCTGAAGAGGTATGGGTTTTTTCTAGATAACCTAACTCTTCTAAATACATCATCTCGTTTCTAACTGTAGCTGATGAACATTTTAATTTTTTACAGACATAATCGCTTCCTACAGGATGAGCTGATTTAATATACTCTTCGACGATGATTCTTAATACTTCACTTCTTCTTTCATTAAGCAAGTTATCACATCCTCACTAGCACTAGTAATTTATGAGTGCTAAAATAATTATATGACTATATTTTAGCATTGTCAAGTGAAAAGTGCTAAAATTTTAAAAAATATTTTGCAAAATAAAAATAACTTAAACAAAAGTATCAGTTTAAGTTATAAAGTTATAAGCATCTTCAGTAGAATCATTTCTTCCTTGTGTTACATAATATCATTTAAACTTCTTACTTGAATTATTGTATCAAGATATTTTTAGTTAAAATTTAATTCTTTTTTCAATGTAGCTGATTAAATCATCTATGTTGATAGTTTCTTGTTCCATGGTGTCTCTATTTCTTATGGTTACGGTGTCATCGGTCATGGTGTTGTCATCTACGGTAATGCAGAATGGGGTTCCTATCGCATCTTGTCTACGATATCTTTTACCGATGGTACCTGATTCGTCATAGGTTACCATAAAATGTTTATTTAGTTTTTGAACTAACATTTTGGCTTTATCTTGATGTTTTTTCTTGATTAGTGGTAATACTGCTACTTTGTATGCTGCTAGATATGGATGTATTTTTAATACTTCTCTTTCATCTTCTTCGCTAATTATTTCTTTTTCGTATGATTCACAGATGACTGCTAGGACTGTTCTATCTAAGCCATATGTTGATTCTATTATATATGGGATAAATTTTTCGTTTGTTTCTGGATCTATATATTGCATAGATACTCCACTATATTCTTGATGTCTAGTTAAATCATAGTTAGTACGGTTATGGGTTCCATTTATTTCACCCCAGCCACTTGGAAATAGATATTCTATATCACAAGCTTCTTTAGCGTAGTGTGCTAATTTTTCGTGGTCTTTAAATCTTAGATGTTCTACTTTTAAGCCTAAATCGGTATAGAATTTTTTACCATATTCTTTATAAAAATTATATATTTCAGAGTCTTGTCCTTCTTTACAGAATGTTTGGAATTCCATTTGTTCAAATTCGATAGTTCTGAAGGTAAAGTTTCCGGGAGTGATTTCGTTTCTGAATGCTTTACCTATTTGACCAATCGAAAATGGTAATTTAGCTCTCATTGTTCTTTGGACGTTTAAATAATTTACATATTCTCCTTGGGCATTTTCTGGTCTTAGGTAAACAACATTCTTAGAATCTTTTACTACTCCACGATAAGTTTCAAACATCAGGTTGAATTCTCTTAATTCGGTATAGTCACTTTTGCCACATTTTGGACAAGGTACTTTATTTTCTTTTATGTAATTCATCATTTGTTCTTCTGTCATTGAATCTGCGTGAGCATTTTTATCATAGTCATCGATTAGATTATCTACTCTGTGTCTAGTTTTGCAATTTTTGCAGTCTATTAGTGGGTCAGAGAATGAAGATAGGTGTCCTGATGCTTCCCAAACTTTAGGATGCATTAAAATATCAGCATCTACTTCATAACTGTTTTCTTTTTCTTGGATAAATCTTTTGCGCCAAGCTTCTTTGACGTTGTTTTTGATTCTAGAGCCTATTGGGCCGTAATCCCAAGTATTGGCAAGTCCTCCATATATTTCACTTCCTTGGAATATGATTCCATATTGTTTGCAGTAATTTACGATATCTTGCATTTTAATTTTATCGTTCATGATAATCCTCCTTTAAAAAATAAAAAGAGATACTTAGTATAAGGACGGTTATAAACCGCGGTTCCACCTTATTTATTCTAATTAGAATCTCTTTATTATTAATCGCTCCTAGTTTGCCAGACTAATCTTCGCTTTAAATATTAAATTACATAATTATTATATTCTTTTTTTTTAAATTAGGCAATATTTTTAATTATAATTTTGTTAAATTTTTTAAGAATGTTTTGCTTTTTAGATATAATCCAGCATAACGGTCATAATATTCATCGATAAAGCTGTTTAGTTGTTGTTTTACTTCTTCGCTGATATTGGTTTTGGTAATTTTAGATATGTCAACGTAGTATAACATTCTTATTAGTTTTATTGTTTTTACGCTTACTATTTTTTCACCGGTTGCACAATTTTGACAGACATAACCACCTTTATAGCTAGATATGGTTATAATATTAGAGGTATTACCACAGATGGCACATTTATCGATTATGGGCCTTATACCTAAGTAATCTAATAGTTTTAATTCTAGGATGTTGGTTATAATGCCACAGTCATATCCTTCATTTATTTTTAATAGGCTTTGTTTATACAAGGTATATATAAATTCGTTATTTTCGTGTTTATATACTTGTTCTACTAAATCAGTGATGAAGGTGGCATAACTAATTTTGGTTAAGTCTCTTTTTATATTTTTTAGGTTATTTATAATGTCTACTTCTATTAAAGTAGAAAGGCCATTTTCTTTATAGTTGATATGGAAATTAGCATATGTTAATTTACCGGTAGATGAAGAAAAAGGACTTTTTAGTCTTTTAGCCCCTTTGCATAGAACTCCAATAATTCCATATTCATCGGTAAAGATGTTAACTATTTTGCTAGTTTCTTTATATGATGTTTCTTTTATGATAATTCCTTCTACTTTTTTAATCATTACTATTACCTACTTCCCACCCATTTCTTTGTATTTTAAATAATACTCTACTTTTCCTGTTTGTTTGAATAAATTCCATAAATCTTTTTTGTTCATTTTTTATCACCTATTATAATTATGGTAATAAAAATTATTTTTTATTCAAAGTCACTACTATTAAATCCTAATTCTTTTAAATATTTTTCTTTGTCTTTCCATTTAGGGATTACTTTTACAAATAATTCTAGATAGACTTTTTTACCGAGTAATGTTTCAATATCGATACGGGCTTTGGTTCCTATTTCTTTGATCATTGAACCTTGTTTGCCGATAATTATTTTTTTTAGATTTTCTCTATCTACTATAATGAGGCCATTGATGGATACTACTTCGTCTGTTTCTTCAATGTTTTCTATTAAGGTTGTTACAGAATGTGGTATTTCTTCGTCGGTTAGTTCAAATATTTTTTCTCTTATTAGTTCGCTTATGATAAATGTTATTGGGCTACTGGTATAAATATCGGTAGGAAAATATCTGATATTATCTTTTAGGTATTTTTTAATAACTGTTACCAATCTATCAACATTATCTTTTTTTAAGGCTGATACTGGAACTATTTCACAAAAGTTATATAGATCTTTGTATTCATCTATCTTTAATAATATTTCTTCTTTAGGTAGTTTATCTATTTTGTTTAATACTAAAATTATTGGGGTATTTATTTCTTTAAATAGGTCGATGATAAATAAATCACCCTTACCTAGGTCTTCTTTTACATCTACGATAAAAAGAATGACATCAACATCATTTATTGAAAAATACGCTTCTTCATTTAAAAATTTACCTAATTTTGATTTGGGTTTATGGATACCTGGGGTATCTACAAATATAATTTGAGTATCTTCTTCATTATAAATTCCTTGAATAATATTTCTAGTTGTTTGGGGTTTATTTGAAGTTATGGCAATTTTTTTGCCTAGGATACTATTCATTAGGGTAGATTTTCCAACATTAGGTCTTCCGATTAATCCTACAAAACCGCTTTTCATTTTTTTCCTCCTTTGATTAGGGTAAGGCTATTTTTTAACCGTTCTCTTCTTTTTAAGTCATCATTTATCATATAGAAAGCATAGTCGATAATGGGATGTGATGATGTTGCAACTGTTTTTAGGTTAGATTTATAAGAATCTTTATTATCATCTATTAGTATTTTAGTGGTATAATTATTATTTTCCATATAACAAAGAAAGTGATAGCCTTGGTCTAAATATTTTACTATATATTCATAGTCTTCTATAAATGCTAAAAGAGGAGATGGTATATAATAAATATCATCATCTTCATCATAGCTATTTGGATTTCTTAAACATCCAATTATTATATTTTTTTCTTCTAGTTTTAATATTTCTAGACAATATCCTTCTTTTATTTTTTTAAACATTTAAAATCCCCCTTATTTTAAATAGTTATTATCAAATGGTAACGGACAGATATCTTTTACTAAATATCTTTTTTCTTCTTTATTTTTATTCATAAATATTACTTCGTTATCCGGCTCAAAAAATTCTGATATCATCTGACGACATAAAAAGCAACTTGGTGTTATTTGCTTGCTACTTGTCATTACGTAGAGGCATTTAAAATCACCTTTACGGTAACCTTCGGATACTGCTTTTAGGATAGCTACTTTCTCTGCACAGGTAGTAGCACCATAAGAAGCGTTTTCGATATTTACTCCAGTAAAATAATTTCCATCTTGGGTAACAACGATGCTGCTTACTTTAAAGTTTGAATAAGGACTATAAGATAGTTTTAATAAGTTTAATAATTTATCAGTCATAATTACCTCTTTTCTATTAATATAAGTTATTATTTATTTATCTTTCAATACCATAATCTTTTAAATAATCTTCTTGTTTTTTAAACATTATTTGTTCATCTTCTTTTGTTTGATGGTCATATCCTAGTAAGTGAAGAAGTCCATGAACAGCTAAAAAACAAATTTCTCTTTTTAGTGAATGGTTGTAATAAATGGCTTGTTCTTTTGCTTTATCTAAAGATATATATATATCCCCTAGAACGCGGTATTCACTGATACAGCAATCTTCTGTATCTTCTAAGGCAAAGGATATTACATCCGTTGGTGCATCGATATGGCGATATTGTTTGTTAATTTCTTGTATTTTTTTATTGTCTATAAAAATGATGTTAAAAATAGCATCATCTAAATTTTCTTTTAGAACAAGATAATCAATAAATTCATATAAAACATCAATATTATCGATGGTATTTCCACTTTCATTTATTATTTCAAACATAATTAACCTCCTATTAAATTTATGCTAAATGAATTTATAAGCCACGTTAAGACTAATAATATAATTAGGATAATGATAGTATTTAAAAACCAATCTTTTTTTAGATAGGCGGGAAGATGATTTTTTATTTCTTCTAGAAAAATATAGAATAGATAACCAATAATACCTCCTATTATGTTTAGTATAATATCGTCAATATCAAATATTCTACCAATATATAATTGGGTTGTTTCAATGGTTATAGAAATAATCGCTGTTAATATTACTGGTACATATATTTTTTTAGTTTTTATTAAATAAGATGTAAAAAAACCGAATGGTATAAATAATAGAACATTTCCCATTACATTTTTAATAAATAATCTTGAGAATAATTCGTATCTAAACATCTCTTTAAATGGTATAAAATTGGATGAGGCAAAATTAACGTCTTGAAATGTTACTATATGGAATAGGCATAATATATAGATTGCGAATAATAATATTAGTAAATCTTTATATAAAACAATTTTTTTCTTATTAATAATTATGTCCATAATCCTAAGTGATGTTAGAATTACAACAGTAATTATGATCTTCGGCCATATTTCTAAAATAATATTACTGATAGTATTTTGGAACATAAATTACCTCCAATATAATTTTACACTATTATTTAATAAATTGCTACTTTTTTTTAGTTTCTGTTAATCTAAGATGAATTGTACTAATATATCATTTGATATATAGAGATAATCAGGGTTTATTTTTAGGTGATTATCTTTAATTAATATTTTTTTGTTTTCTAGTAAATTATTAATGTTATATACTTTATCAAGGGGGATTTTATATTTTTGTTTGAATAGGCATAAATCTATACCTTCTATTTTTCTTAAGCCCAATATCAGTTCGTTACTCATACGAATTTTTTTATTTTCATAACTTTTGCTTTTTTGGTAATTACCATTTATATAGTTATTTATATTTTTGGTGTTTTGGATGCGATAGTTATTTAAATATGAGGTTGCTCCCAGACCAAACCCATAATATTCATCGTTATTCCAATAAGTTAGGTTGTGTGATGAATAGGTGTTGTTTTTGGCGTAGTTACTTATTTCATATTGCTTAAAATTATTATGTGATAAGGTTTTATTAATTAATTTATACATATTGTACTCGGTATCTTCATCTATGTTTTCATATGAATTATTTTTTAGAATAGTATGATCTTCAATTATTAGGGAGTAAGTTGATATGTGGTTGATATCAAGATTTAGAAATTCATCTAAGTCTTTTTTCAAATCTTTTATTGTTTGATCTTTTAATCCATATATTAAATCGGCATTAATGTTTTGAAAACCAACTTCTTTAGCTAGTTTAATAACTTTGTTTATTTGTTCTTTATTGTGTTTTCTATTTAATATTTTTAAGATTTTGGGATTAAATGATTGAACTCCAAAACTTAGGCGGTTTACTCCGTTTTTATATAGAAATGATAGTTTATCTTTAGTAGTATTTTCAATGTTGCACTCGAAGGTAAATTCAATTTCTTTATTTAATTTAAATATTTTAATAATGGAAAATAATTTTTCTAACTCTTTAAGGGTTAGGGAACTAGGTGTTCCTCCACCTATATAGATAGTATTTATTATTTCATTTGAATATCTTTTTTTTATTTCTTTTTCTAGGGCGTTTAGGTATTTATTAATATATTTTTCATTATAATATATTTTAGAAAAGTCACAATAACTACAGATATTTTTGCAAAATGGAATATGAATATAGACGCTTTTCATAAAAAATCACCATATTAATTATATAACATTTTGTTTATTTTATCAAAAAAGACTGATACTTATATGGGATGTTTAATAAAAAGAAAAACTTATTTTAACATAAGTTTTAGGGCTTCTTTTATTTGTTCTTCTAAAGTATTATTGGTATTAACACTTGGAATAACTTTTTTTATATCATTATTTTTGTAACCTAAGTTTTCTAACACTAGGATTAATTCTTGACTGTTATTTATATTTGTTTGATCTTGTTTAGCTAGTTTGCCTTTTAAATCTAGGATTATTTGTCTAGCTACTTTATCTCCTATTTTAGGGAATTTTTTTAAATAATTAATATCTTCTTTCTCGATTGCTTGTTCAATGTTGGTAATTGATCCTGTGGCTAGTATTGGCATAGCCATTTTTGGTCCTAAACCTTTTACCGATATTAGTTTTAAGAATAGATCTTTTTCGTTTTGGTCTTTGAAACCAAATAGTAGATGTTCATCTTCTTTTATTTGAGTGTAGATATATACTTTATATTCTTTATCTAATTGGTAATAATAGGGATTTCCTGTATATATTGCATAACCAATATTATTATTTTCTAGAGTAATATAGGTGGAATTAATATCGGTTATTTTTCCTTTTATATATTCATACATATTACTTTTTAATTCCTTTTAATCCTTGAGAGTTATAGTTGCTTAGGATATTGGTTTCAAATGAAGCAATCTTTTTCATTTTCTTTTTATAATCTTTTATAGTAGTGGTTATTAAGTTTTCTAGTAATTCTTCATAACTAGTTCCTTTTCCTTCCCATAGATAGTATGCTAAAGATCCAGGAATGGTATTTATTTCATTTACGTATACTTCTTTCTTTTTGCTATCAATTAAGTAGTCAATTCTAACAACGCCACTGCAATTTAAGTTTCTATATACTTTTTTAGATATTTCATCTATTTCTTTACTTAATTTTTCATTTATTCTAGCAGGAATTATTCTTCTTGTCGATGCTATTCCTTTACTGCTGGTTTTAGCACTTCCTAAGTATTTATCTTTATATGATAGGATTTCATCTTCTTTGATTACTTCTTCTATTTGTGATGTTTCATAATAATCGTAGGTGCCTAATACTGATTGATTTACTTCACAAAGATTATTTATCGCTTCTTCTACGATTATTTTATTATCGTAACTAATAGCTAAATCAATTGCTTCTTGTAATTCATCTTTAGTTTTAACAAAACTAATACCAATACTACTTCCTAATGTTGCTGGTTTTACTACTAATGGGTATGTTAGTTTATTGATATTTTTTAATATTGCTTCTTGGTTATCATAGTATTCGTTATCAAAAAACCAGATGTAGTTGGTTGTCGGTATATTTGAGGATGAAAATATTTGTTTTTGAATTACTTTATCTTGACCGATAGCAGATGAGACTACTTTGCTTCCAACATAAGGAATTCCAATTGTTTCTAAAAATCCTGCGATAGATCCATCTTCTGTTCCATTACCATGAACAATAGGAAAAGCTATATCAATATAATCTACTTCTTTCTTAAACCACTTGGTCGATTGTAAGATAATACGATCTTTAGAATTTATTAAATTTACTTTTTTGGCATATTTTTTTATTAAAGAGGCATCTTTATAACTTTCTATATCTTTTAACATACCTCCGGTATACATTTGTAAGTCTTTAGTTATATATATTGGAACGATATCGTATTTATTAGTATCTAAATGATTCATAGCTTGAACTGCTGAAATAACAGATATTTCGTGTTCAACACTTTTTCCTCCATATATAAATCCAACTTTAATTTTCATTTTCTTCCCTACTTTCTTTATATAAAAACTTATCTAAAACACTAATTGTTTTATTAATATCTTCTAGATAGGCATAATGGGTTTTATTTTCATAGATAACTAACCCGCTATCTTTAATTATAGAATTTAGTTTTTTTGCTTCTTCTAAGGATACTGCGGTATCATTATCCCCTTGAATAATAAGGGTTGGCACTTTAATTTGGCTAGCTTCTTTAGTTAAATCGGTATTAACTGTTTGAACTAATATTTTTCTCATCATCGGAGAAGCATTGCGATAATCTTCTGAGCCAAAATGATTCTTAGCCCAAAGCTCTAATTTATTTAATATTGGTATTTTCTTCATTACTTTTAAGCATTTTTGTTTAAAACTTGGGCTTTTTTGTCTTTTTTCAAATGGGCTTGCTAAGAGAATTAATTTTCTTACTGGATATTTGCTAGCGTATGCGATTGATATTCTGCCTCCAAATGAGTGACCCACTAAAATAGGATTTTCTATTTTTAGTTTATTTAATAATTTATGTATTATATCAGCATAATCAGTAATGGTTAAAACCTCTTTAGGTTCATCACTGCTACCAAAGCCTGGCAGATCAATAATAGTTATTTTGAAAATACTTTTAAAAGCATTGGCAATTGGCATCATCATTTTAATGTTTTGACCCCAGCCGTGCAAGAGAACCATATTTATTTTGCCAGATCCATATTGTATATAGTTTATATTTATATCTTCTATTCTTATTTTGTCATTAATCATTTTTTCACCTTATTACTATTATACACTAATATTATATTAAAGGTAAATATTTTGTGTGATATTTTACTTTTCGTTTTGTAAATAAAAAAGAATGATTAGTTTTATTATAATTAATAATACTATTTATTTTTATTATTATATTTATTGGATCTTTCATTATTTCTTTACATTAGTTTATACCACTAATATATTATCATAAATTTCCTTTAAATTACATTTTTTCAATTCATAAAATATGTTTTAGATAATACAATAAGACATAATAAAAACCTATAAAGTATATCTTTCTTTTTTAGTTTGCTTTATAGGTTATATTTTAATTTTTAGTGTCAATATTAACTTTAACATTTGGCTTTTCATTGATATAACCGCTCGCTTGAACGATTGTTCTTATGGCATTAATCATTTTACCATCTTTGCCAATTACTCTACCAATATCTTCTTCGGATACAGTGATATTTATCATATATGTATCTTCTTCTTTTTTTTCTTCTACTGATACTGCATCAATATTTGTAACAATTCTTTTTACTAAGTATTCTGCTAATGCTTTTAAATCCATTATTTGCTTTGTTTAGAATTATGGTATGCTTCCATAATTTTAGCCTTACTTAAAATGTTTTTAGCAGTATCTGTTGGTTGAGCTCCATTAGCTAACCATTTTAAACATTTTTCATTATCAATATTTGTTTCACCAGTTAGTGGATTGTAAGTACCTAAATTTTCTAATACTTTACCATCTCTTGGAGAACGTGAATCTGCAACAACAACACGGTAAAATGGTGCTTTTTTAGCTCCCATTCTTTTAAGTCTAATTTTTATCATATTATTCCTCCTTTTTTCATTAGTATTATAGTATCATAGATATATTTTTATGTCAACCTTTTTTGGTTAACATTATATTTTTCCAATTATAGTATTATATATAGTAAAAATTTATCATATTTTTCTTTATTTTTTCATATTAAAAGGACTTTACCAAAAGTCCTTCATCTTCTAATGGCGTCCAAGATAGGATTTGAACCTACGACCTATCCCTTAGGAGGGGATTGCTCTATCCAACTGAGCTACTTGGACAAATTAAAAGGTTACATTTGTAACCTAAATAAATCTTCCTATAAATAGGGCGCCGATAACTAGAGCATTTCTGAATTTAACTGCACAAGTATTACCATAGTTTTCAGCAAATTCATATATGGCAACAGTTTTATCGACAATATTAACTACCCAACTTTCAGCATATTTAGGTAATATAAATGGCATAACAGGGAACATATGCGAAACAATAATATCTTTCTCAAGTTCTGAGATAATAAAATTGTTATCTGCATTAGTAACCGCTTCTTTAGAATGTTTGAAAACACTTACTAATTTTGTTTTGTTATCAGTTATATTAGTAAGGAAAAAATCATGTAATAATCCAGCCCTAGCTACTTTTCTTTTATCTAAATGTAATAATTTTGATAATTTATATGAAAAGTATGATACTCTTAGGGAATGATTTAATCTACTTGTCCCGTGATGGGATAAGTTATCTATTTTTTTAAAATTATCATTTTCTAATATGTTTTTTACTATACCAATATATTCTTCATCATTTAATATATAATTCATTCTTTTTTGCACCTCAATACTAGCTAATATAATATATAAGATTTTTAAATATATTAGAATAATAAAAGTTTATTTTTCTAACATATTAAGTAAATTTATCTTAAACATATCTTTATCAGCATGTGTTTTTGATACCATAACGCCCTTATATGTTGAAAGTTCAGTTTGATGCCCTTCGGTTAATATATCTTCTGGAGTAATCGTGTGGAGCATTACAATATTTTGATTTTCATATACAGAATAATGTAATATCATATCACCGTGTACTTTTGAAAACATTGCATCTGTAGGTAGTTTAAGTTCATATTTTGTAATATGTTCTTTTTTATTAGTTGAAACTACCACACCGGAAAATTTACCATCTCTAAATGCTGGGTAATATTCAAATATTAATTTTTTGTATGCTAACATATTGTATTTTTTTACTGATCTTTCTTTTTTTCTAAATTCATTTTCATTGACATATTCAATAATATATGCATCTTTCATAATAGTAACCCCCTTACTATTTTATCAACCAATGCCTAATCATTATAGCATAATGCTTAAGTATTGTCAAATTATTAAAGCCCCATTTGAGGGGCTTATAACTATTTACATAATTTTTTGCTTTGTTCAATAAAGGCATTATAAGCGTTTATTGAATTAGCTTCTAAGTGCCAATTAATATTATTTCTAGCACTAGGTTGCATTATAAAATCTTCATCAGAGTTATAATGGTATGCTTTGCCTTTAACATTGACTATTTCACAATCATTAATTGTTGTAATGATTGCTTCATCTTCAAGATATCCAGTATCAGCATAAGCCATAAAATTAATTAAATATTGAGCCCAAGGTGTTAACGAACCAACATTGTATTCTTTATTTTGAATTTTTATATTTTCAAAACTTGTATACATTTTAACATCTTGTTCGATTAAACTTCTAGCCATTTCACGAGCTTTATCACGATTACCTAAATGAGCTTCGTTATTTATTTTTAATCTTTCATTGATGAAATAGCTAATTACTACGGCGTCCTTTTCATTTAATATATAGTCGCTTATTAAGTCCCCATATTGTGCATAGTTTTCACCCTTAGTTTTAATATTAGCTCCTAAATATTTTTTAGCTTCGTAATTTAATTTATTCCAATAAGTTTCAAAATCTAGGATAAAATCTAAAGTAATATCATTAGTGTTTGCTTGTGTTAATTCTGGTGCTATACCATTTAGATAAGAAACAGCGATTAACCCTTCTTCTTCTGATAAATTTACCCCTTTAACTTGGTTCATACCTCTAGCATAGTTATCGTCAACTAGTGATAAAATCATAGCTTTTTCTTCATCAGTTAGCACTGATTCAACTTCTTTAGCTAGTTTTAACATTTCTTTTTCTTTGTTTAAAAGAACTTCACTAGTTTTATCTGTTTGTTCTAAGTTTTTAATTTCTTCTAATAGAGTTAAAACATAAGTATGTTTTTCTTGTAATTGGTCAACTGCAACATCGTTATTATTATCTTTTATAGATGGTGTTGGTATTACATCAACCATATCACTGGTTATAATGTTATTGGAATTAACTTCTATAGTTGGAGTTGATGTTGGTATATTTTTAACTTTAGTATTACCTTTTACTTTGCTAGCAATAAGGTATCCTATTCCTGTTCCTACTAGTAAAATTGCTAAGGCACCTGCAAGTGTTTTTGCTAATCCATAAGCTAATTTATTTTTTTTACTACCTTCTATATCTAAATCAACTTTTTGATATTGAGGTACTTTTTCTAATCCCATATATGGTGCTATACCTTCATATAATTTTATACTATTTTCTTTTTTAGATTCTATGTTTTCTAAAACTTTATTTTTAGCTTCTGTTAATTTTAATAAATTGTTTTTTAATTGACTAATAATTAAATCATCTTCAGAATCATTTCCTAATAATATTTCTTTAGAAATAGCATTTGCTAACTTATTATACTTTTCTTCTACTTCTTCTTTAGTATATTTTTGACTTGGATTTAATCCTAGGTAGTTATATGCATTTTCTATAGTCATATGAAAATTTGTATCTTCATTCATTTTTATATCTTTATTAGTTTCTTTTACTTCTTCTTTTGAATTTTCTTTATTAGTCTTTTTTTCTCTTCTTTTTTTCATACTTTTTAAAATTGTATCTTTCGCTTCAGTTAGTGTTGCTTTAATTGAATCAGTTAGTTTTAAACGTTCTTCTTCTGATAGATGTTTATTTTCGTTAATATCAAACAATTCTAATTCCAATGCTGATTCATAAGCATTTTTTACATCCTTTTTAGTATATTTTATATCTTTATTTAACCATAATATATTATAAGCTTCTTCTATAGTCATATTATTTTCCCCCTTTAACTACTTAATATTACTTAGATGATACTTTTTCAGTTTTGGTTTCGGTTTTAATTAATTCCCATCCATTACCTAAATTAGCATTTCTACTCCAAGTATAAATTGTTTTAGTTTGAGTTGTTTTATTACGATAGCTGTATAATGTTCTTGTTTCTGTCTTTGTATAACCGGCAGGCAATTTATCTTGCCAATTTTCAGTGTATACAAAGTATCCTTTATCTTCTTTTATTCTTTTCTTACCAGTAGCAATATAATCTGGTTCTTTTTCATTTGTTGTCCATATTGTTTCTGTTTTGCTTTCACCTGGGATAACTGTTGTAATAGTTTGGCCTTCGATTGTTTGTCTTTTAAAATATCCTTCTGTTGAACAATCGTATGATTGTTTTTCAGTCCTATAAGCGGTATAAGAACAGTCATAAGTTTCTGTTTTTTTCACTACTTGATTTTCGCAAACTGTTTCATAAATTGTTACTGTTTTAATCGCACAAGTTGCACAGTCTCTTACTGTTTTGGTTCCAACTGCTACTTTTTTACAAACTTTTTCTGTTTCTTCAACTTCTCTTTCACAGGTTTTAGAAACTGTATAAGGAACTTTTACTTCTTTTTCACAAGTTTTAGTTTCTCCTGGAACCCAAACGCTTACTACTTTGTCTTCTTCTTTAGTTGTTACTGTTTTATCTTCTTCTTTGGTTGTTTTAGTATGCTCATACTCATATACTAGATTTTCTATCCATTTTTTACCTTTATATTGGGTTTTGGTTCTAGTGTCATCTGCTTTTTTCTTTTCAGTAGTCCAGCTACTCCAAGATGTCCATCCAGTTTGAGTTATTGTTTTTTTGTATTGATATAAGTTATAAGATACTTCTTGTTCAGTTAATTTACAATCATTGTTACAAGATAAATTACATTCTAAATCTAAGTAACTGATAATGTAATCTTCTGTTTTTCCACATTTTAGATATGTTTTCAATTCATATTCATTTTCAAGTCTTTTTATTTCAACATATGATTTGTCTGTATCACAGCTATTACCATCTTTATCAGTAAAGTTTAATATTAACTTTTTGTCTAACATTTCTTTTAATGTAAGTTTAGTACTATCGCCTACTTTTTTTGGTAATTTAGGAATTGTGAAGTAATCTTTAGCAGATTCTTTCATATTTTCTAGATTGTCATAAAATACACGATCAGTGATGATGTTTATTTGGTCTTCTAATTTGTCTACTTTCACTTCAACCTTTTTTACTCCAGGTAGCGGAATAATCCACATAAGTAAAAAGACAAATACAACTATGATTGCTGCTCTTGCAAAAAAGTCAAACCAATTAAATTTTTCTCTTGATTCTACATACATATAAAATCCCCCTCTTTTTAAAAATGTGCCCTATATTCTAGCACATTTAGCATTATTTGTCAACTTTTAGTGAAACAACGGTAATTCCATCATTAAAATTATCTAATTTATAATCTTCAACATATTGATTTTTGTTTAATTCTTGATGAACACTTTGTTTAACAATATGGCTTCCTTTTCCGTGAATAATAATTATTTTTTTATTTCCTAGTTTGATATTTTCTTTAACAAAGTCGTCTGTTAGTACTCTTGCGCTTTCCCTATCTAAACCATGCATATCGACACTTGGATACATATCGATAAATATATTATTATTTGCTTTTTTCATAGATTCTTAATACTTCTTTTAAATCAGGAACGGAATATCTTCCACCAATTTCTCTTACAGACAAAGCTCCAGCAATATTGGAAATACGCATAACATCGGCATAATTATATTTATTCATTAATGCATAAACGAAGGCTCCGTGAAATATATCACCAGCTCCAGTTGTATCTTTAGCTATTACTTTGTAGCCTGGCATTAGTTTTACTATACCATCTTCTTTATATAAGCAACCGTGTTCTTCTAAGGTTATGACAATGTGTCCTTTAAAATCTTTTTCTAGTGAATTATAAACATTATTTAGACTGTTATTATCATTTATGTCTATTTTCATTCCAGTAAAATCTTCAGCAAAGTTTCTAGATGTTACTAAATAATCTACTATTTTTCCTAGTTTGATATTAGCATATTTTGCTCTACCAGCATCTAGTATGGTTATTGCTTTGGGATATTTTTTAATCATTTTTAATGATAACTCCAATTCTTGAGCATCTACTAATATGTAATCTGGATTTATATTTATATCCATATCATTTATTCTCATTTGTGGATTGCGATAGGTAAATACTGTTCTACTTGCATTTTTTTTATTTACAATTATGAAACTACTGGTAGTTTTGTATTTATTTGATAATTCTAAATATGTAGTATCTACTCCAACATCTGTAAATTCTTTTTTTATTCTTTTTCCATAAATGTCATTTCCGACAACACTGGCAATATATGTTTTTATGCCCCATTTTCCTAATAAATAGGCAGCATTTGATGCCGGTCCTCCTCCACATTCAATTCTTTTTTCAACACGGTATTTGACATTTTCTTTGGGATAGCCATCAGTTAGAACTGTAATATCATATGCGGTATGGCCAATACATAGTACTTTCATCTATTATCACCTATTATCATTATAACTCAAATATAAAAAAAAAGAAAGAAAATTTCTTTTGATTAATTACTGTTTTTTAATGATAATATTTCTTCTTCACTTAATCCGGTAATATCAATAATATTCTTTATATCCATATTCTTATCAAGCATACTTTTAACTACTTTTTTAATTCCTTGTAACTTTCCAAGTTCAATACCTTTTTCTATGCCTTCTTTCTTTCCTTCTTCTTTAGCATATTCTATTCCAAGTTGATACTCTTCTTCTAGCTCATTTTCACTTCTAAATGTTTCCCACTCTTCGTTGT
>OMCP01000111.1_pt1 | contig 34682 bp, 32 predicted proteins | sample 1646051 | NCBI WGS metagenome assembly OMCP01 (sample SAMEA103958146, study PRJEB25191) | human gut metagenome
TTTTTCGGACTTCCTTTTTCATTTCGTGATAACTATGAATTCATGATAACTGGTATTATCCAGAATTCGTGATAATACCAGCAAGCATCGTGTTTGGTCGCCCAAACACCGCTTGTTAGGGGGAGCACCCCCTAATACCCCTTTGAAAGAATGGAGGTTTTCTATGGAAGGATTGTTTTTTGCCATTGGATTTCTGCTGGGCGGCGTGTGCGGCGTACTGGTCATGTGCCTGCTTCAAATCAACCGCCGCCATGAGGAGGACAAGGAATGAGGAAAAGAAACTGCCGCGTACAGGTGCGGCTCGACAACAAAGAATACCAGGGCTTTATGAAGGCGGTACGCAAAAGCGGGCTTTCCCAGGAGGTTTACCTGCGCCATCTTATTAACGGCGTCGTCCCCCAGGACGCGCCGCCGCCCGATTATTACCACTTCATGCGGGAGTTGCACGGTGTGGGCAATAACTTAAACCAGATCGCCCAGAAAGCCCATGTGCTGGGCGTTGTGGACGAACGCCGCTACGATGAGGAAATGAAAAAGTTTGACCGTCTCGTCCGCGACATCACCAAAGCCGTGATCCTGCCCAGGCCGATGGAGTAAATCTATGGCTACCACGTCCATCTGGCGGGTAAACGGCTGGCTGGGGAAAGTGCTCATCTATGTGGAGAACCCGGATAAAACGGAAAACCCCGCCGTCTTTGAAAAGCAGGGCATGGACGGCCAGGAGGCCCAGGGCCTTTCGGACGTGATCGAGTACGCTGTCCGGCAGGAGAAAACGGGCCGGATTGCGCCCGATGAAGAAGGCGCACCGGTCATGCAGCGGTTTGTCTCCGGGGTGAATTGCAGCCCCTCTACTGCCCGCGACGAGATGATCGCCGTGAAAAAGCGGTTTGGCAAGGAGGAAGGCACGGTAGCTTACCACGGCTATCAATCCTTTGCCCCCGGCGAGGCCACGCCGGAGCTGGCCCATGAGATCGGCCTTGCCCTGGCAAAAAAGCTGTGGGGTGAAAAATACCAGGTGCTGGTAGCTACCCATTTAGACAAGGCCCATCACCTGCACAACCACTTTGTCGTCAACACCGTGTCTTTCGTTGACGGGATCAAGTATTACCGCAGCGAAAAGGACTACTTTGCCATGCAGCGGGAATCCGACCGGTTGTGCCGGGAATACGGCCTGTCCGTCATTGAAAACCCCCAGCGCGGCAAATCCAAGCACTACGGGGAATGGCGGGCCGAGCAGGAAGGCCGCCCCACCTATCTCTCCCTTATCAAAGCCGATGTGGACGCTGCCATCCGCCAGTCGATGACGGAACGGCAGTTTTTTTATCATCTGCGGCAGATGGGCTATGAAGTCAAGGTGGGCAAGGACATCACGGTGCGCCCCTACGACCGGCCCCACGGCAGGAAACTTGCGCGCAACTTTGGCGAGGGCTATTCCCTGGAGAACATCCGCAGGCGGATTCTGGCCCAGAGCCGCCCCCAGCGGGAACACAGGCCGGAGCCGTTTCGGTGCAGGCTCCACGGGGATTTGAAACAGGCCAAAAAGGCGACGGGGTTCCGCGCCCTCTACTTCCACTACTGCTATCTGCTGGGGGTGTTCCCCAAAAAGCAGAACCGCCAGACGGGCCATGTGCCCCACGCGCTGCGGGAGGATTTAATCCGGGCAGAGGAACTTACCGACGAGGCGCGGCTGCTTTCCCGCCACCGCATTGACACCCTGGAGCAGCTTAACGCCTATCAAGCCGATGTGGAATCCCGGCTTTCCAGCATAATGGAACAGCGGAAAAGCCTGTACCGGAAACAGCGCACCAAGGCGGTGCTGGACGACCCCGCCCAGCAGGAGCAGATCCGGACGGAGATTGCCACCCTTACGGCACAGATCAAGGAGCTGCGCCGGGAGGTGAAGCTGTGCGGGGATATTGCTCTGCGCTCCGTTTCCATCAAGGATAAGATACGGGCCGCCCGCGAAGAACAGCAGGCCGGGAAAACGGAAAAAGGCCGTCTGGAGCCGGAACGGGCGGGCCGCCCAACCGAAAGGAGATGATTTTTGATGTATAACTCAGGCGATGCGGCGGAGCAAGTGGTACGCATGAGCCTTGAGGGCGCGGAAGTCGCCCTCAAGATCACCGGCGCAGCCGCAAAAAATCTGGCCGCCGCCCTTTACACGGTTTTGAAAGACCAGAAAAAGACCAAGGGCAAAGCCCGCATTGAAACCATGCTGCGGGAGAAACGCCCTTTGAAGGTCTATACCATTAAAAAAGAGGACTGCCCGGAGTTTGCCAGGCAGGCCAAGGGATACGGGATTCTCTACGCCCCTATCCCGGTGCGGAAAGAGGATGACACCATCGACATCCTGGTATTCCAGGACGACGCCGCACGGGCCAACCGGATCGTGGAGAAGTTCAAGCTCACGGTGGTGGATACGGCTTCGATCAAGGAGGATATTGAGAAATCCCGCGAGGAGCGCGGCGGCGAACCGGCAGCCCCGGAGAAGGCCGCGCCGGAAAAGAGCGAGGACGATAAGCTGATCGACGAGCTGATGGAAAAGCCCACCCAGAAAGAAAAAGCCCAGCCGGAGAACCCGGCAGCGGAGAAGAACGCCCCTTTTGCCCCAGCGGCGGAAAAATCCCATCCGTCCGCGCCTACCTTAGAGAACAGCAGCAGCTCCGCAAGGGGTACTTCTGATGGGCCGGAAAAGCCGTCCGTGCGGCAGGAGCTTCGGGAAATCCAGGCCCAGCGGAAGAAAGAGGCGGAGGCCCCTCATCACGAAGAACCGGCTGCGCCCCGGAAAAAGGCGGCCCAGAAAACCACGCGGCACCAGCCGCCCAAGCCCAGAAAGAAACCAAAATCGAAAGAGAGGTAATCGGTCATGAATAACTTTGACGATCTGTTTGAACAGCGGCCCCAGGCTGAGGCCGCGCCGCAGAAGCAGAAAAGCCAAAAAGAGCGCCCCAAGCGCCAATGGTGGCAGGTAAAAGAGGAAAAGCATCGGAAAGAAGCCTACGCCACCCTGGATAAGATTTTCGGAGAGTTCTCCGAGGGTACGGGCAGTATGGAGGCATATCTGGATGTCCAGAGCCGGTTCCCTTTCCACTCTGCCCGCAATGCGCTACTGATTGAAGCGAAGTGCCCCCATGCAGAGCGTATCCATGACGAAAAGGGATGGAAAGACATGGGGGTTACTGTGCTGGAAGAAGAAAAGCGCCTGCCCATCATCATACTGGAGCCGGGCAAGGCGTACCGACGCGAGGATGGCAGCGTGGGCCAGAACTTTTACGCCAAGGAAGTCTATGATATTTCCCAGACCACGGCGCGGGATGAAGCCCAGCCCCAGGTGAGCTACGATGGCCGCCTGCTCTTAAAGGGCCTGATTGCCAGTTCCCCCGTACCCATCCGGGCGGTGGAGGAACTGCCCCAGGGGCGCGGGGCTGTGTATGACCCGGAGCAAAACGCCATCCTGGTAAAAAAAGGCATGGACGCGCCGGACATTTTCCACTGCGTCTCCCTGGAGGCGGCCAACGTACAGCTTGCCCAAAGCCATGAGGGCTATTCCCGCGAGGCGGAGGGCTACAAAGCCTACGCCGTCAGCTATATGCTCTGCCAGCGGTATGGCGTGGATGTAAAGGGATACGACATCTCCAGGCTGGACGGCGTGCTCCAGGGGCAAGACCCCAGGGAGGAGGTTCCGGCAGCCCTCACCGATATGCGCGATACGTTCAAGGAGATGAACGGGCGCATGGCACGGGCCATGGGCCTTACCCGCGCCAGCAGGCAGAAGGAACAGGAACGGTAAAGGAGGTTTTGAAAAATGGAACGACAGGACAAGGTTGTCCTCACCCTGGACAGCTACGAGCACGGGATTATGATCCGCGCCCTCAACGAGCTGCGCAACGATCTGCTGGAGGAACAGCGCGACCCTGGCCCGGTAGAAGATGTGCTCTTAAAAACCATTGACGCCCCATCCCAAAAAGACAGGAAAGCGAAGCGCCGGGATGAAGCCCGATAACAAGGCGGGCGGCTCCTGGCTCTATGCCCTGGGGCTGATCCCGGTGGTCTGGTTTGCCCTTTTGATTGCGCCGTCCCTTTCCGGGGGGCTTTCGGAAATTGTAAACGTCCTGCCTGCGGCAATGAACCATCCATTCCAAATCGTGTGGTGCGAGGACAGTGTAAAAGCTGTCCTCATTTTTATTGCCGCCTATGGGCTGGGTATTGGTATTTATCTTTCTTCCCGGCGCAACTACAGACGGGGTGAAGAACACGGCTCCGCCAAATGGGGCGATCCGCGGGCCGTGAATAAGAAATACCGGGATAAAGACCCGTTCCAAAACCGCATTTTTACCCAGCACGTCCGCATGGGCCTGGACGGGAAAAAGCACCGCAGGACGCTCAATTCCCTGGTATGCGGCGGCAGCGGAGCAGGAAAAAGCCGGTTCTATGCAAAGCCCAACCTGCTCCAGGCGTCCCATGTCTCTTACTTTGTGCTGGACTGTAAAGGCGAACTGCTGCGCGACTGCGGCGGCCTGCTGGAACGGATGGGCTACGAGATCAAGGTGGTAGACCTTCTGAACATGGAGAAAAGCCATTGTTACAATCCCTTCGCCTATCTGAAGAACGACAACGACGTGCAGAAAATGGTCACAAACCTGTTCAAATCCACCACCCCAAAAGGGAGCCAGTCAAACGACCCCTTCTGGGACACGGCGGCCAGTATGCTCCTCATGGCGCTGGTTTTCTATCTCCATTATGAAGCGCCGGAGGACGAAAAAAACTTTGCGATGATAATGGAAATGCTCCGGGCCGGTGAGGTGCGGGAGGACGACGACAGCTACCAATCGCCGCTGGACGAACTGTTTGAGCGCCTGGAAATGCGCTCCCCCGACCACATCGCGGTGAAGTATTACAAGGATTACCGTTCTGGCAGCGCCAAGACCTTAAAATCCATCCAGATCACCCTTGCCGCACGGTTGGAAAAGTTTAACCTGTCCAGCGTGGCCGCGCTTACCGCCACGGACGAACTGGATTTGGCGTCCCTCGGCGAAAAGAAGGTGGCGCTGTTCGCGCTGATTCCCGACAATGACAGCAGCTTCAATTTTTTAGTCAGCCTGCTCTATGCCAGCACCTTCCAGGAACTGTTTTACAGCGCCGACCGGGTGCATGGCGGCAGCCTGCCCGTGCCGGTGCATTTCCTCATGGACGAGTTTGCCAATGTCAGCTTGCCGGACGATTTCGACAAGCTGCTGGCCACCATGCGGAGCCGGAACATCTCGGTGTCCATCATCATCCAGAACATTGCCCAGCTTAAGGCGTTGTACGAAAAACAATGGGAATCCATCATGGGCAACTGCGACGAGTTTTTGTACCTGGGCGGCAACGAAACCAGCACCCACAAGCTGATCTCCGAGAACTACCTGGGCAAAAGCACCCTCTGGCTGGACACCTACGGCAAGAGCACCGGCCATTCCGGCAGCTACTCCACCAACAACCAGATCACGGGCCGGGAGCTTTTGACCCCGGATGAGGTGCGTATGCTGGACAACAATCTGGCTCTGCTCTTTATCCGTGGCGAAGCGCCGCTGATGGATGAGAAGTACGACCTGCTAAAGCACCCGAATGTGAAGTACACCACCGATGGCGGCGCGCCCGTCTATTCCCACGGCGGCACCGAAAACGCCGTAGCGGATATGGCTATTGGCCGCCTTACCCCCGGCGACCTTGCAAAAATCAAGGAGCCGGAAACCCTTTGTGAACTTCTGTCCGATGAGGACATGGAGAAAATCTTTCAATTCAAGGAGGAAAAGCAAAATGAAACTGTTTAACAAGAAGAAAGAAACCCGCAGCTTGCCCATGGGCAGAAAGGGCAAAAGCGCCTTTGCCGTTTACACGGCCCTGGTGCTCATGCTGTGCTGCTGCACTACCACGGCCTTTGCCGCCAGCGACCCGCTCACGGTTATCAACAACCTCAGCGATTTCATTTTCGGCCTGATCCGGGCCATTGGTATGATCCTGCTGGGCTTTGGCGTGGTACAGATCGGCCTTTCCCTGAAAAGCCACGACCCCAGCCAGCGGGCCAACGGCTTCCTCACTTTAGCTGGCGGCGTCGTGATTACGTTTGCAAAGGAAATCCTCACGCTCATTACGGGCTGATTTTCCAGCGGAAAGGAGTATCGCTATGAATCTGAAATGCGAGTGCTATATCCACTCTTTGAAGCAGGGGGAAAAGAACGTGCTGAGTGAGGCAACCATCCTCAAACGCCTGGGGGACAACGACTACCTGGCCGAGGTGGGCGGCGTAAAATGCCACGCGATTTTTAACCCCTTTGTCGGACGGTATTTTGTGGATGATGTTTACGGCATTGTCCGCCAGCCGCAGGAGCGCGGCGGACGATAAGCGAAAATACGGCAGTGCGGGGGCGGGCCGCTGCGGCCCGTCCCTTACTGCTGCTGGAAAGGAGGTAGCGGAATGTCCGATAACTGGGTAGTCCAGAACTTACAAAATGCCCTCGATACCTGGAACAAGTACCTGTCCGAGATCTGGCAGCTCATCACCCAAAGCCCGGAGCAGTTCAAAGGCGGCACGATTTGGGGCGTCATTGTCAACATCCACGACGCGGTAAGGGCGATTGGCCTTGCGCTTTTGGTGCTGTTCTTTGTGGTGGGCGTCATGCGCACCTGCGGCAGCTTTGCGGAAGTCAAAAAACCGGAGCACGCGCTGAAGCTGTTTATCCGGTTTGCCATTGCCAAAGGCGTCGTGACCTATGGGCTGGAGCTGATGATGGCCCTCTTTAATATCGTCCAGGGCCTTGTTTCCACCATTATGAACGCGGCGGGCTTTGGAACCGCGCAGCAGACGGTTCTTCCCCAGGAGATTGTCACGGCGGTGGAAAGCTGCGGCTTTTTCGAGAGCATCCCCCTCTGGGCGGTCACGCTCATCGGCGGACTGTTTATCACGGTTCTCAGCTTCATTATGATAATGACCGTCTACGGGCGTTTTTTCAAATTATATCTTTATACGGCCATCGCACCGGTTCCCCTCTCCACTTTTGCGGGGGAGCCGACGCAGAACGTAGGCAAGAGCTTTATCAAGAGCTATGCCGCCGTGTGTTTGGAAGGTGCCATCATCGTGTTGGCCTGCATTATCTTTTCCCTATTTGCGGCGTCCCCGCCTGCCATTGACCCCAACGCGGCGGCAGTCACGCAGGTATGGAGCTATATCGGGGAACTGGTCTTTAATATGCTCGTCCTCGTGGGCGCGGTGAAAATGGCCGACCGCGTGGTACGCGAGATGATGGGCCTGTAAAAAAGGAGGAAAACAAATGCGTTATCAAACCTATGTGCTGCACTTGATTGACGGAACCGCCATCCCGATGGCGGAGGATTACGACCTGCCCGCAGAAAAAGGGATTGTGGGTCACTTCTCCAAAGCGGCTCCAGACGAGATTTTTACCGTGGGCGACCGGCTGCTGGGCTTTGCCTATATCCCCAAGAGCAGCATTGTTTACCTGGAAACCGGCGAAGTGATTGTGAGGTGATATTTTGGAAGTCAAGATCAACCGGGAAATCCGTAATTACACGGAGAGTATGTTTTTTGGACTGTCCATGCGGCAGTTCATTTTTTCTGTTCTCGCCTGCGGCGTGGCCGTGGGCCTTTACTTTATACTGCGCCCCTATTTTGGGGTGGAAACCCTGTCCTGGATGTGCATTTTGGGGGCGGCCCCCTTTGCCATGCTGGGCTTTGTCACCTACCATGGCATGACGGCGGAACAATTCATCTGGGCGTGGCTGCGCTCGGAAATGCTGGAGCCGAAGGAGTTTAAGTTTGAGGACAGCAATTACTACTACGCGGCGCTGAAAGATACCATTGAAGGGCTGCAAACCGGGCGTCCCGTCAAACGGCAGCCCAAAGAACCGAAGCATTTTCACAAACGGAAGGAGGCCAAGCATGATTAAGACCATCAAAACCATGTCCAAGCAGGAAAAGGAGCGATACACCGTCCCACGGAAGGTGCAGGATGTGATCCCCGTCCGCCGTATCTGGCCGGACGGCATTTTTTTGACCGGCAACCGCTTCTCCAAAACCTACCGCTTTTCGGACATCAATTACCTGGTAGCCAGCCGGGAGGACAAGGAATCCATGTTCCTCACCTATTCGGAGCTGCTCAATTCCCTGGATTCCGGCGCGGTGACGAAAATCACCATCAACAACCGCCGCTTGAACAAGGCAAACTTTGAAACGTCCATCCTCATGCCCATACAGGGGGATTTCCGGGACGAGTACCGTGGGGAATATAACCAAATGCTGCTGGATAAGGCCACCGGGGCCAACGGCATTATGCAGGAAAAATATATCACCGTTTCCGTGGTGAAGAAAGACGTGGAGGAGGCCCGCGCCTACTTTGCCCGCGTGGGAGCCGACCTCATTTCCCACTTTGCGGCCCTGGGTTCCAAGTGCGTGGAGCTGGACGCCACCGAGCGCCTGCGCATCCTGCACGACTTCTACCGCCAGGGCGAGGAATCCGAGTTTGTGTTCAATGCCCGCGAGATGATGAAACGGGGCCACAGCTTCAAGGACTATATCTGCCCGGACGGGATCGAGAAAAACAGCGACTATCTGAAGCTGGGCGGCAAATTCTGCCGGGTGCTGTTTCTCAAAGACTATGCCTCTTATATTAAGGATAACATGGTGACGGAGCTGACCGATTTTAACCGCAATCTGATGTTCTCCATCGACATTGTGCCGGTTCCCACGGATGAGGCCGTGCGGGAGGTGGAAAACCGCCTGCTGGGTGTGGAAACCAACATCACCAACTGGCAGCGCCGCCAGAACGCCAACAACAACTTCTCTGCTGTGGTTCCCTACGATATGGAATTGCAGCGCAAGGAAAGCAAGGAGTTTTTGGACGACCTCACCACCCGCGACCAGCGGATGATGTTCGCGGTGATGACCCTGGCCATCACCGCCGACACCAAGGAGCAACTTGACAGCGATACCGAGGCGGTGCTTTCTGTGGCGAGAAAGCATATGTGCCAGCTTGCGGTGCTCAAGTTCCAGCAGCTCGATGGCCTGAACACCGCCCTGCCCATCGGGGTGCGGAAAATCAACGCCTTCCGCACCCTTACCACGGAATCCCTGGCCGTGTTCATCCCCTTTAAGGTACAGGAAATCCAGGACAAGGGCGGCATTTACTTTGGCGAGAATGCCATCTCCCATAACCTGATCCTTTGCAACAAGGCGAACCTCTTGAACCAGTCGGCCTTTTATCTGGGCGTTCCCGGCGCAGGCAAATCTTTTGCGGTAAAGGAGCTGATCGCCTTCCTCATGCTCCACCCGGATTATGCCGACGATGACATTCTGATCTGCGACCCGGAGGGTGAGTTTGGCGCGCTCGTCAAAACCCTGGGCCGGGAAAAGGCCACGGTGGCCCATCTGGTGGCGGGCGGCAAAGACCGCTTAAACGCCATGTATATGGTGGAGGGTTACGGGGAAAACAACCCGATTGTAGAAAAAAGCCAGTTTGTCATGTCCCTTATCGAGCAGATCGACAAGCGCGGCGTGGGGCCGCAGCACAAATCCATCATCGACCGCTGCACCGCCCTGGTGTACCCGGAGGCGGAGAAAGCCGGGCGGGCCGCCACCCTCTGCGACCTGCGCCGGAAGCTGCTGGAGCAGCCGGAGGACAAGGCCAAAGAGATCGCCCTTTCCCTGGAGCTTTACACCACTGGCTCTTTGGACATCTTTGGCCGGGAAAGCACCGTGGATTTGAGCAAGCCCTATGTGGTGTTTGACATCCACGGCCTGGGCGAACAGCTAAAGCCTGCGGGTTCCCTTGTCATCACCGATACCATCCTCAACCGCGTCACTCTCAACTGGAAACGGGGCAAGCGCACCCATGTGTTCATCGACGAGTTCCATGTGATGTTTGAAAATGAGCAAAGCGGCATTTTCTTTAACAGCGCATGGCGGCAGTTCAGAAAGCGTGGGGCCTATCCCACGGCTATCACCCAGAATGTGGAGTACCTGCTGGATTCCGTCCAAGCCAGCACCATGCTCTCCAACTCCGAGTTTCTTGTGATGTTGAGCCAGGCCGCATCCGACCGGGAAAAGCTGGCGAAGCTCCTTAATATCTCCAATGAGCAGATGAGCTATGTCACCAATGCGGACGCGGGCTGCGGCCTGATCCGTTACGGCAGCGCCCTGGTACCGTTCATCAACCGTTTTCCCCGTGATACCAGGCTTTACGCTTTGATGACCACCAAGCCCGGCGAGGGTGTATTCGGCGGCGAGGAGGTGCCCGCATGAGCAATATCCGTTTTGCGTCCCCGGAGCACCGGGATTTCTTTTTGGATATGATGGGCGAGGCCCGGAGGAACGACTGTTACCACCGGGCCTTTTTCTATGTGATGGGGATTGCCCCGGAAACGCGGGCAAACATCCGCCAGATGTTTGATTTCAAGCAGGACTGCATTGACCCGGATGGTATGCACGGCGGCTGGCAGACCAGCGGCACCGTCCGGGTGTGCCGCCTTGCTTTCAACCTCTGGAACGGCTATACCGACCCGGATCACAGCAACGCCTACTCCCCGGAGGATTTGTTTTGCTGCGAGTTTGCTCCCTACTTTATGGAGGGCGTGAAAATCCGTTACCCGGAATACTGCCGGGAGCTGCCGCCTGCGAAAAAGCAGGCGGAACCGGCGCGATAATACGTTTGAATGGAGGAATGAACCATGGCAGAATCGGCTCTTGCCCTGCGGGAACACCCGCAGATTATTGAACTTCTCTCCGTATTGGAGCAGAACAGCCTTTCCAAACAGAAGGAAGAAGTACAGGCCCTGGTGGGCTATATCGACGGCATGGAAGAAAAGCTGTCGCAGATGATGGACGAAATGAAGGCCATGCGCCTGGAGGTGGAAAAGCTCCACGACAAGGGAATCCGCGCCCGGTGCGCCCAGCTTGTGGGGACGGCGGAAGGAAAAATCCGCCAGGGAAAGACCATGCTTTCCACGGCCAGGACAAACTTTGTCTCGGCTGCCGGGCGTATGCTGGGGACGTTTCAGGAAAAGGGGCGCGCCGCCCTGCGCCATGCGGTGCAGGCGCTGCGTATCCCCGCCGTCCTCTCCCGCATGGAGCGCGGTTTTTCCCACGCAAGCCAGGCGATGGAGCAATGCGCCGGGAAACTGGATGTGATCCGGGATGAGCTGCACCAGGCGGGCGGCCACATGAAAAACGCCGGGCGCGCCCTGGCTGGAAAAGAGGCCCTGGAGGCCCAGAAACTGGAGGCCGACAAGGGCGCGCTTGCCAGGCTGCGAGGGCTGTTTACGTCCTGCGGCAAAACCTTTGCCCAGATGGAGCGCAGCGCGGGACGCCTTGCGGAAAAAGCAGGCGGCGAAAAATCTTCCGTAAAAACCGAGCTGCGGGGGCTGAAACCGGCCCCGGAGGGGCAGCGCCGCCAGGCGGCCAATAAAGAACAGGCGCGATAAGCATAAGGAGGGGTGAAACATGAGCGATAAAGCAAAAAGCAGACTGATGATTGCAGGGGCGGCCCTTTGCGCCGCCCTGTTCCTTTTCTCCGGGGCTATGCTGGCCCGTGAATACCTCGACCAGAAGCAGAGCGCCGAAGCCTTTGCAGAAGTGGCGGATTTGATTAAGGAAGATGTAGAGCCGCCCACGCTGGAACTTGCCGACGACCCGGCCCCAAAGCCGGAAGAACTTACGGCTTTTGAAAAGTACGCGGATGTGTACGCCCAGAACAGCGACCTGGTGGGCTGGATTTCCATTCCCGGCACCCGGATTGATTATCCGGTCATGCAGACCAAGGATACCCCCAATTTCTATCTGAAGCACGCTTTTGATAAGTCGTATAGCAGCTATGGGGTGCCCTATATGCAGGAAAACTGCGACGTCGGCATTTCCGACAACCTGGTGCTGTACGGCCACCACATGAACAACGGCAGTATGTTCTCCGACCTGTGCAAGTATGAGAGCGAGGATTTTTACCGGGAACACAAGACCATCCGCTTTGATACCCTGGACAGCTTTGGCGAATATGAGGTGATCGCCGCCTTTAAGACGGTAGCCTACTCGGAGGAAGGCTTCAAGTATTACCACTTTGTCAATGCGGAGAGCGCCGGGGCTTTTGACGGGTTTATTGCCGAGTGCAAGGCGCTGGCGCTTTACGAAACGGGCGTAAGCGCGGAATATGGCGACCAGCTTATCACCCTTTCCACCTGCGAGTATTCCCGGACAAACGGGCGGATGGTGGTTGTGGCAAAGCTGCTGGAGGAATAAGGGCGGCCCCGCCCAGGGAAGGAGGTGAAGCCCATGGGCAAGGGCATTAAAACAAGAGTGGCCGAAAAAGGAATTAAGTCCATTGACAAAGCGGCGGTGGCCTCGGAACGGATGAAGGAGGCGTATATCCGCACCAGGGATAAGGCCGACCACAGCCTGTATGCGGAGGAAAGCTCCCCCGGCGAGTATGCGTCCGACCGCCTTTCTTCTGGGGTGGATAGCGTCACCCATGAAGTGATCCACCAGTTTGATAAACAGGGCCGCAAAGGGATAAAGACCACAAAGGAGAACATTTCCAAGGTCAAGGAGAATATCCAGAAGCGGAAAGCCGCAGCCGAACAACCGAAAAAACAAGCCGAGAAGCAGGCGGCGAGGAAAACCCGGCAGGCGGCGGACAAGATCTCCGAGCCGGTAAGGACGCTCCGGCAGGAGCGTGGGGCCGTCAAGACCCTGGATCGGGGAAAGAAAAGCATTAAAACCGTGGACAGGGGTCGCAAGACCATCAAGCAGGCGTCCTCTACCGCCAAAGGGACGGTAAAAACCGCCAGCAAATCCATCAAGACGGCGGAAAAAACCGCGAAAGCCAGTATTAAGACCACACAGCAGGCGGCCAAAGCCGCCCAGCGGACTGCCCAGGCCACGGCCAGAGCCGCCAAGGCCACCGCCCACGCGGCCCGCGCTGCGGCCAGGGCGGCGGTTGCGGCTGCAAAGGTTGCGGCCAAGGCTACCATTGCGGCGGTGAAAGCCATCATTGCAGCCACCAAGGCGCTGATTGCCGCCATCGCTGCCGGAGGATGGATCGCCGTGCTGGTCATTGTCATTATCTGCCTCATCGGGCTTTTGATCGGCTCCTGCTTCGGTATTTTCTTTTCCGGCGAGGACAGCGGTTCGGGCTATACTATGCAGAACGTGGTGCAGGAGATCAACGATGATTACCAGCAGCAGATCGACACCACAAAGGCGAACCTGTCCCATGACGTGCTGGAGATGTCCGGCTCCCGCGCCGTCTGGCCGGAGGTGCTTGCCGTCTATGCCGTCAAGACGACCACCGACCCGGATAACCCCCAGGAGGTGGCCACCATGGACGACAGCAAGAAAGCCATCCTCACGGATATTTTCTGGGAGATGAACCAAATATCTTCCCGCACGGAAACCAAGACGGAAACGGTCATCACCGAAACCGATGACGGCCACGGCAATATTGTGGAGACGGAAACCACCGTCACCCAAACCTATCTGTATATCACCGTCAGTCACAAGACCGCCGAGGAAATGGCAGCGCAGTATGGATTTGACGAGGAACAGAAAGAGCAGCTTGCCGAACTTTTGGACGAGGAAAACCGCAGCCTGTGGAGCGCCGTTCTTTACGGCATTTACACCGAGGACGGGGCCATCGTCTCCGTGGCGCTCTCCCAGGTAGGGAATGTGGGCGGCGAGCCGTACTGGAGCTGGTATGGTTTTTCCAGCCGTGTGGAATGGTGCGCGTGTTTTGTGAGCTGGTGCGCCAACGAGTGCGGCTATATTGATACCGGCGTAATTCCCAAATATGCAGGGTGCGTCAATGGCGTACAGTGGTTCAAGGACAGGGGCCAATGGATGGACGGCTCCGCCGAACCGGCCCCCGGCATGATTATCTTCTTTGACTGGAACGATGAAAACGGGCAGGACGGGCTTTCCGACCATACAGGGATTGTGGAGAAGGTAGAGAACGGGCGCGTTTACACCATTGAAGGGAACTCCGGCGATTCCGTCCGGCAGAACAGCTACCCCGTGGGACATTATGAGGTGCTGGGCTATGGCTGCCCAGATTTTTAATAACCTTAAAAAGAGAACGCCCAGCCGCATAGACGGCTGGGTACATAAATTGTTTTTACACTTCTCCGGGCGTAATTCCATACCTTTTCTTAAAAGCGTCTATAAAATGGCTCGCATTGGTATATCCCACCATCCATACCACATCTTTCACCTTATATTTTCCGCTTTGCAACAAACGATGTGCCATCTCCATGCGCTTTTCCACTATGTACTCGTAGACCGTACAATTAAAACAGGCTTTGAAGCCCTGCTTCAATTTAGTTTCACTGAGATAGCATTGCTCCGCAATCTGTGCGATTGTCAAAGGGTGAAGGAAATGATTGTCAATAATTTCCCTGGCCTTCATCAAGCAGCGATAATCTTCTCTGGAAATCTCTTTGTCATTTTTCTGCTTCCCAATCGCTTCTTCGCAGAACAGGGAGACAAGTTCCAATACCTTTCCTTCAAGATACAACTTGCGTAGCTTTCGCTCTGGCGGGCAGTCTAATAGCTGCTGCAAAACCAAGCGGATTTCCGGTGTGGTAGAAAATATGTGGGTACAAATCTTGTTATCCCGCCGAATTAAATGCGCAGCTTCTAAATCCTCTGCCAAAGGCAGGAAACGCTCCTGTTCCAGCGAAATGCTTAATGTTCGGTAAGGTTCTTCAGAACCAAAACGGCTGACGCATTGGGAAAAAGTTCCACACTGTAAGCTGCACTGTGTAGGGGAAAGCTGGTAGTGCTCGCCTCGTTTTTGACGATAATCCCATTCGCAGATCCCATTCATACAGAAAGAGAGTTGAAAGACTTTGCGCTCTGGATACTCTTCGCACAGTTCCGTTTCCTTTTTGAACGCCATTTCAGACTGCACTAAAAATAATCCTTTTGACACTTCCTGCATATCCACCAATCCATCGGCCACTTGTTTTGTAAGCCGAAAGCTGGTATCGGTTTGCTTCACTGCTTTATTCGTACCCGAAACGCCGGAAACGAGAAAAGAGCGTGGCACATATTCTGGCGCAGACCATTGTAAAAGCATAATGCCGTACTCCTTTCATAAACACAAGGTTAGTTACTGCTAACTATAATACCATATTACATAAGAAAAAGCAAGCCGTTACAAAAACAGATTTGTCGGATTGGGGTATAGAACTGCCGGATTCGGTCACAAAAACGAAAGCTGTTTTGCTATGCTGATTATGTTTGGAAAACAACACGGAAAGGCGGGTAAATGTATATGCAGAAAGAAAGTGGCAAAAGAGAATCTCCATATAAGGGTATTCTTCGCTTTGCTAAAGAAAAGAAATCACAATTATCATTTGCCGTTGTCCTGTCTGTTTTATCCTCTGCCTTTGGCGTTGTTCCATATATTGCTGTGGCCGTATTGCTGCAAAAGGCATTGGAAAACAGTTTGACGACTACATGGGCAATTCTCCTGCCAGTAATTGCTCTATGCGGGTATCTTCTAAAACATGCTCTTTACGCGAAATCTACTTTGTGTTCCCACAAAGTAGCCTATGAAATCATTAAAAATATCCGTATTGCAATTATGAAGAAGATGTCCAAGGTATCTATGGGAACGATTCAAGAGAAATCGTCCGGCGAGTTTAAGCAACTTGTCATCGACGATGCGGAGCGATTGGAAGGCCCGCTGGCTCACGCTATTCCAGAAATGACCGCCAGCATACTTGTTCCGATCTTTGTCATTCTGTATTTGTTGGTGATTGACTGGCGCATGGCGTTGGCCGCTTTGGTTTCAGCTATTTTGGGAAACCTGATCTATTATGGCATGATGTTTGGCCGTGGCGAAGTGATGAAGGAATACATGATGTCCAATGCCAATATGAACGCAACCATTGTGGAATATGTCAATGGTATGGAGGTCATCAAAGCATTTAATCAGACTGCTTCCTCAATGGGGCGGTTCCAGTCGGCAGTTCTAAAGGTGCGGGACATCACGACAAAGTGGTATAAACACTGTTGGCCGTTTATGAGCATCAGCCAAGCGATTCTACCATCCTCGATTGCCTTTGTTTTGCCTGTCGGAATGGCTCTTATTTCAGGCGGTGCGGTTAGTCTTGCCGAACTGATTGTTTGTATTCTTCTCTCTATGGCAATCGTTGGTTCCCTGCAAAACTTTACCGAGTTTTGGGAAAGTTTTGCCGTTATTTCTGAAGTGCAGCCCCGTATTCAGGCGCTTCTTGATATGGAAGAATTGACGGAACCGGCACAGCCGAAGCATACAGACAAAGCCGACATGCAGATGAAGGATGTTCATTTCGGCTATGGCGACAGCGAGATCATTCACGGTATTTCTTTCACAGCAAAGACCGGAAGCGTAACTGCCTTTGTGGGGCCTTCCGGTTCGGGTAAATCAACCTTAGCCAAACTGATCGCCCGGTTTTGGGATGTCGATGCAGGCGCAGTTTTAGTAGGCGGGATTGATATTCGGGAGATGTCCCTTACCGACTTAACAGAGAAGATCAGCTATGTATCGCAGGACAACTTTCTGTTCAATATGAGTCTGCGCGATAATATCCGCATTGGTAAACCGGAGGCTACTGATAAGGAAGTGGAATGGGCGGCAGCACAGGCCGGGTGCGATGAATTTATTTCACGTTTCCCTCAAGGGTACGATACCAATGCCGGTGACGCCGGGGCAAGGCTTTCCGGTGGCGAGCGCCAGCGCCTTGCCATAGCGCGGGCAATCCTCAAAAATGCGCCTATCGTGATTTTAGATGAAGCCACTGCCTTCACAGACCCGGAGAATGAAGATAAATTGCAGTGCTCCATTGATAAGCTGACAAAGGGGAAAACTTTGATTGTCATTGCGCACCGGCTCTCTACCATTATGTATGCCGACCAGATTTTAGTGTTGGAAAACGGACAGATTACCGCACAGGGAACTCATGAGCAGCTTCTTACCCATTCTGAAACCTATCTGGATATGTGGAAAGCCCATATCAGCGCTATGGATTGGAGTATGAATCAGGAGGTGAGTGAATTATGCTGAAAATCATCCGGCGCGTACTGCGTTTAAGCGGAAACTTATCGAAACGGATTTGGGGCAGCTTTATCTGTGGCTTTCTGGAATCCATGTTCGGCCTGCTGCCAATCGCCGCCGTCTTTCTTGTCCTGATAGAATTGCAGAACGGTCAACCGATTACAGGACAAACATGGGGTATTGTTATCGGCTTGATTGCAGGAGGTTTAATCCTGCGCATGATTTTCAAATATCTGGTTTACCGGCTGCAAAGTACGGCAGGCTTTGAGTTTGTAGCCAGAGAACGGATTGCATTGGGCGACCGGCTGCGGAATGTGCCGATGGGCTTTTTCCATGATAACAGTGTCGGAGACATTACGGCGACTGTTACAACGGATTTGAACTTTCTCGAGAACTACTCTATGCACATTCTTGATAAGGTTACAACCGGCGTTTTGAGTATGATTGTCATGGCGGGTTGTATTTTAGCCTTTGACTGGCGTATCGGTTTGATTTTCGTGGCAGGCATCCTTCTTTCCTTCCCAATCTACAGCCACATGCAGAAAAAAGGAAAGGCGCTCTCTGCAAAGCGGCAGAAAATCCAATCCGAAGCAGTTGCGGCCACATTGGAATACGTGCAAGGTATTTCCGTTGTAAAATCCTTCAATATGTGCGACAAAAATCTGAGCGATATTGAAGATGCCTATGAGAGCAATGCGGCTGCCTCTTATGGGGTGGAGCGTGTATTTACCCCGCTCAATATGACCTATTCGATGGTGTTCCGTATTTCGGCCTGCATGATTATGCTGTGCGCGGGAATCCTCGCTGTTGGCGGCGACCTGTCTTTCGCTAATCTCGCCGTTATTCTGATCGCTTCCTTTACCATCTTCAATCCGATTGAGGTTATGGGCCAGATGACGACAATGATTCGGACAATGGACGCTGCCCTTGACCGGGTAGAGCGTATCAAACAGGCAAAAAAAATTGATGAAAACGGTAGGGACATCCCTTTGGATTCCTTTGACATTGGCTTCGAGCATGTGTCCTTTGCTTATGAGAATGGCAATCCAATTTTGAAGGATGTGAGTTTTTCCATTCCACAGGGCAGCATGACTGCGATTGTCGGTCCCTCTGGAGGCGGCAAAACCACCATTACAAGGCTGATCGCCCGGTTTTGGGATGTGCAGGAAGGCAGCATTACCATAGGCGGCCACGATGTCAAAGAGTTTACCTGTGACAGCCTCTTGAAGAATATGAGCATGGTATTTCAAAATGTGTATCTGTTCCACGATACTATTGAGAACAATATTAAGTTTGGCTGCCCGGACGCAACCCATGAGCAAGTGGTAGAAGCGGCAAAGAAAGCCTGCTGCCACGATTTTATCTCTGCTCTGCCACAAGGATATGACACGGTAATTGGCGAAGGCGGCTCCACCCTGTCCGGTGGAGAAAAGCAGCGGATCTCCATCGCCCGCGCCATGCTCAAGGACGCGCCGATTATCCTGCTTGACGAGGCAACCGCCAGCGTTGACCCGGAAAACGAGGTGCATTTGCAACAGGCCATCAGCGCTTTGGTAAAAAATAAGACGCTGATTGTCATTGCACACCGGCTGTCCACGATTCGGGATGCCGATCAGATTTTGGTGGTGGATAACGGAAAAATTGTAGAAAAAGGCGTTCACGCTGAACTGATACAACAAAAAGGAATCTATCAAAAATTCTGGAATATCCGGCAGAAAGCGCGGAACTGGAAACTTGCACAGTAATTTATGCACTGCGGCGGGCGATATGCCGCCTGCCGCAGTTACTTCGACACAATGGTTAGCTTTGATTAACCAGAAAGGAGGGAAACGGTGAAATCTCATTGGATAAAACGAATCGTGCGGCTGCTGGTTCTGCTCTTTGGCGTAAGCATCCTGTGCTTTATCCTGACTGCATTATCCAGTACAGACCCAGCCACTTATCTTGTGCGCCGTGGAAATCTCTCTCCTACACCGGAAGTGATTGAACAGGTACGCGCGGAACTTGGTTTGGATCAGCCGCTTCCGATTCGGTATTTGAACTGGATCGGCGGTGTCTTTCGCGGCGACTTTGGGGAATCTATTTTTTCAACAAACGAGGTGGCTGCGGATTTGGCAGCCTACTTCCCGCAAACGCTGCAATTAGTTTTTCTGTCGTTAGCTGAAATTATCGTGTTTTCAATTCTGCTTGGCGTTTTATGCGCGGCCAAAAAGAACAAGCTGACGGACCATATCATGCGGATTGTTTCGCTGTTTGGAATTTGTGTTCCTCCGTTCTGGCTCGGTTTTTTGCTGTTGATTGGCTTCGCTGTGGAAATCCCGATTTTCAGCGTAACGCCTGTATCGGGGATTATGGGATTGATATTGCCATCCATTACCTTATCTTTTCCTGTGATTTGCTCGACTGTACGGGTATTTCGCGCTTCACTGCTGGAAGAAATGCACCGTGATTATGTGAGCTTTGCCCGTGCCAACGGGATGACGGTAAACAGGATCCTCTGGAAGAAGGTATTCCGCAATGCCCTGCCGCCCGTCATCACCCTGTTCTGCCAGTATGTAAGCTATCTGATTGCTGGAAGCGCCGTAGTGGAAAAGGTCTTTTCTATCAAAGGTGTGGGCAACTACCTGATGAACTGCATTATGGCTGCTGATGCCAACGCGATTGGCGCTTGTATGCTGATTATCGCCGCGCTGTATCTTCTGGCCGAACTGTTTGGCGAAATACTCAACCACTTGCTATGCCCGTGGAGAAAGGAGGAAAGCGATGCTGCGTAAAATATGGAGAAATCCGCAGGCGGTCATCGGGCTTGGCCTGATTGTGCTGATCTGCGCCGTTGCAATTCTCGCACCGCTTTTGGCTCCCCATGCGCCGGACGAGGTGAATCCACTGATGAAATATCAAGCGCCGAGCGCCGATTATCCCCTTGGAACCGATCAGCTTGGGCGGTGTGAATTATCCCGCTTGCTTTATGGTGCAAGAGCATCCCTTGGGCTGGCGCTTCCCATTTTGATTCTGTTGGGAGGGATTGGTTTAATCCTTGGAATGATGACAGCGTGTATCGGCGGCTGGTTTGACCGTGTTGTGACAGGAATCAGCCAGGTATTTATCGCTTTCCCCACGCTCATTATCGCAGTGGCGATTATCGGCGTTTTGGGAAATGGCCTGCAAAATATTATTTGGGCGGTTGTCATCTCCATGTGGGCGCGGTTTATGCAGCTTATTCGCACCTATGCCAAAACGGAACTTGGGCGGGATTACATTGTCGCCGCGAGGGTGTCCGGCTGTGGAATGTGGCAGCTTATTGTTCACCATTTAATTCCCAATATCCTTCCGCAGTTTTTGGTGTATTTTTCAACGGGCGTAGCTTCGGCCATCCTCACGGTTTCCAGCTTTTCGTTTCTCGGCCTTGGTCTGCCCAGCGGAACGGCTGAATGGGGCGCAATGCTGGAGGAAGCGCAGATGGCGTTGTATTCCCACCCGGAACTGCTCATTTACCCCGGTATCTGCATTTTCATTGCCGCCGCAGGCTTCAATCTGTTTGGCGAGGCGCTTAGGGACATTCTTCAGCCGCAGGAGGATGTGCTATGAGCAAAAAGCTGTTACAGGTAGAACATCTTAGCATTGCGCTTAAAAATCCATATCAGGATTTGGTGAAGGACATCAGTTTTTCGTTGGAGGAAGCGGGTGCAGTTATCCTTTTAGGCCAATCAGGAAGCGGAAAAACGATGACCTGCCGGGCAATTTTGGGGCTGCTTAACAGCAGCGCCTTCCAAGTGAATGGCGAAATCTTTTTTGATAACAGATCGCTTTTACAGCTAAAGGAAAAAGAACGGGCGCTGTACTATGGCAATAAAATCGCTTTTATCCCGCAAAATCCGATGACGGCGCTCGACCCTTCCAGAAAAATTGGTGCTCAAATGGCCGAATTTCTTAACCTGCATCAAGATTTGAAGAAAAAGGAAGCCTTGTCTCTTTATGAACAGGCGTTGTCTCGGGCAGGGCTTACAGACACCAAAAGGATTTTAAGCAGCAGGCCGTATCAGCTTTCGGGTGGTATGCTCCAGCGCTGCCTCATTGCCCTTGCGATTGCCGGTAACGCAAAGCTGGTGGTTGCCGATGAACCGACTACCGCTTTAGACGCGATTCACAGGGACAAAGCGGTGGAGCAATTCCTGCATCTACAGGAGCAGGGCTGCGCACTGCTTTTAGTCACCCATGACTTTGATGTTGCACGGCATGTCGGAGGCCATGTACTGATTTTGAAAGAAGGACAGATGGTAGAACAAGGCTGCGCCCAAGAGGTCTTACAGAATCCAATAGCTGATTATACCAAGGAACTGATTGAGGCGATCCACTTGGGATGGGGGTGAGTACATGCTGGAGGTGAAAAATGTAAGCAAACAATACAAAGGCGAAGATAAGTTGCTGTTTGATGCGGTTTCTGATGTGAGCCTGCCTATGGAAGATCATCATATCTACGCTTTGGTGGGAGAAAGCGGCTGCGGAAAAAGCACCTTGTCACGGTTAATTTTGGGGCTGGAATCACCTTCGTCCGGTCAAATCCTGCTGGACGGAAAACCGATTTCCCGCAAAGGAAAAAGAAACCGGAAAGAAACGGCAAAAGCAATCCAACTGGTATTGCAGGACGGAAAAAGCGCCCTTGACCCCCATTTTACGGTTTATCAGGCGATTGCCGAGCCAATCCGAAACCTGCTGAATATACCTAAAGAGAAAGAACGGGCAAGAATTTTTGAATTGCTTGACCGTATGGGGATGCCGAAGGAAACAGCGAACAAGAAAACGGGCGAACTCTCCGGCGGGCAGCAAAAGCGCGTAGGGATTGCCCGTGCTCTGGCTGTTTCCCCGCGCTATATCGTCTTTGACGAATCCATCAGCGGTTTGGATGTCATTCTGCGCAAAAGTATTTTGGAATTGCTAAAAAGAGTTCAGGAGGAAGAACAATGCTGTTATCTTTTCATTACCCATGAGATTGACGCGGCGCTTTATCTTGCGGACGAAATTCATGTGATGCAAAACGGGAAACTGATCGAAAGCCGTCAATGGAATGGGGATCTGAAGATATTTCAAAACCCCTATACCAAACAGCTTTTGCGCGCTTCCCACTTGATTTGAAATAGGTATATACGCTCCTTGGGGCGTGATATATACAAAAAACGAAAGGACGGTTTGATTTATGAAACTAAAATCACTTGCTGCACTGATGATGGCGGGCGTTATGGTGCTTGGTCTCTGCGCCTGCAACAGTACAACACCCGATACTTCCGGTTCTGATTCTACTCCGGTAAGTATCACAACAACAGAAAGCTGGGATTTTTCCACCGGCTTCTATCCAGCGATGTCCCCTGCCACTTCCAATGGTACTTACGGTTTCACCTACTATGCCCGTAACTGCTACGATACACTCGTCGTTCGGGAAAATGGTGAATTTAAGGCTGGGCTGGCCGAAACGTGGGACATCAGCGATGATGGACTGACCTACACTTTCCATCTCAAAGAAGGCGTGAAGTTTTCGGATGGTGCTGACCTCAATGCGGAAGCAGTAAAAACCAGCTTAGAGGCGGCATTCTCCAATTTGGGAGCATATATTGCATCCTTTGGTAAGATTGGAACACTCACGGAGTCGATTGAAGTGGTGGACGAACATACCGTGGCAATTCATCTTACCACTCCTTATTATGGTGTTTTGAACGACCTCGCCATGTGCAACCCAATGGGAATCGTATCGCCCAATGCGTTTAATGAGGATTTGACAACTAAAGAAGAACTGCTGACCCAGACAATGGGGACTGGCCCCTATATGTATGCCGGGGACGGTGACGGAACCTCTTATACTTTCGTCCGCAATCCCAATTATTGGGGAGAACAGCCTGATGTGGACGAATTTACCGTAAAAGTGATCGCGGATCCCGATGCTGCAATTCTCGCTCTGCGCAATGGCGAAGTGGATCTGCTTGCGGGTACATCCCGTTTGAGCTTTGCTGGTTATACCGAACTTTCCTCTGCGGATGGAATTGGCACCGTATTGGATGACAGCATTTCCAACAGCCGTTTTATCGGCTTCAATACACAGGAGGCTCCGTTTAACGATGCCGCTGTCCGGCAGGCGGTGGCCTATGCGATTGATAAGGAAACGATCAGCGACAGTGTATTCTCCGGTCTTGAAACAGCTTCGGAACAGTTGCTGGATACCTCTCTACCGTATTGCGATGTAGAAGCCACTACATACAGCTACAATGCAGATAAAGCAAAAGAATTGCTGGAAAGCGCCGGTTGGGTAGACAGTGATGGCGATGGCATCCGCGAAAAAGATGGCGCAAAATTGAGTGTTACGCTGGATTATATCACCAATCAGGGAACAATGGACGATGCGGCGCTTGTAATTGCTCAGGAATTGGGTGAAGTAGGGTTTGAAGTAACGCCTCGCGGTTCGGATAATATGACATGGTTTACGCAGGTTTCTACCGATTTTGATTTCTCGCTCCACACAACCTACGGCGGTTACTATGACCCGTTCCTCACCATGACGAATATGAACCCGGAAATGATGTCCGACCCGATTTTGTGGCAGGTTGCCCTTACTATGGAAAATGGCACGGACACCATTAAAGAGCTGGACAGCACCGCTGATTTGGACCGTGTGCAGGAAATCTATAGCGAGGTGCTTACCTTTGCGGCAGATCAAGCCGTGCTGGTTCCGTTTACTTCAGCTCACCAGTATGCGGCATTTAACAGCGACAAGATTGAATCCTTCAGCTTCGGCAGTGACCAGCTTTTCATTGAGATCGCCAATGTAAAGGCAAAATAACGGTAGCTAATACCCAAAATACTTTGGATGGGAGGTGTGCCAATGGCTTTGACATCAGCAATGGAGGACTATCTGGAGGCAGTCTTGATGATGCAGAAAAGACATGGTTATGTCCGCTGTGTGGATGTGGCAGAGCATTTAGGAGTAAAAAAGCCCTCTGTAAGCCGGGCTGTCAAGGAGTTGTCCAAATCCGGGCATCTTGTAAAAAATGCCGACGGCACACTCTCCCTGACAGAATTGGGATTACAGTTTGCCGAACAGATTTATGAAAAGCACCAGTTTTTCACCAGGCAGCTCATCGAGGCTGGTGTACCCCAGGATATTGCGGCACAGGACGCTTGCAAACCGGAACACGTCATCAGTGAAACGAGCTATAAGAAATTGAGAGAAGCCGCCTGGCCAAGCAGCCGGGAGGTGATACCATCGGACGAGTAGTGATTATGGAGCTGGAGGATAAAGACAAACGGACATTTGAGGATTTTCTTACCTTTTTACAGTTCCACCCGGATTTGAAAATGTGGGAGATTGACCCAGAGCCGATCCTGTCACTCCCTGGCCTGCAAATCTACCCAGACCGCCGAAAAATCTATCACGGTCAGCAGGAAATTGAGCTGAATACCAAGGAGTTCGCCCTGCTCTGCCTATTAGTGACCAATAAAGGGCGGGTGCTTACCTACGGACAGATGTATGAAAAAGTCTGGAAAGAAGAACCCTTTGGCAATGAAAATATCGCGGTGGGCAGCCATGTGCGGAGTATGCGGCAGAAACTGTACGCAGCCTTTCCCCGGCCACCTTTTGCAATTTCCTGTATCCGGGACATCGGGTACTGCATGGAAGTACATTGATGATTGAGAACGGCAGCCCATAGAGGGCTGCCGTTTTTTCGCGCCATTCTCCCAAAGCCCTACAAATGGCGCTTTTTTCCGCCCTTTCCTTGTCGGCTTTGCTCTGAATTTGCGACCGAATTGTGTTCTATTTGCGTTTCGCTTCCATTTCATTTGTATTTTATCCATTATACTACCCCCATCTACATTTTTAGTCTGGGGAAAGGTGGTGATGTCTGTCAGCTTATCCCCATAAGGGGATAGCACATGGAGCCTGAAAAGAAAAAGCCGGGGGCCTGCCCGCCCCGCGCCGGATTAAATCCGCATTTCCTACATACCGCAGTCCTCAAGGGGATTGCGGTATTTTTTTGTTCGACAGGCTTTTTCCTTTTCCCTGGGCCTTACCCATCATCCGCCAAAAGCCAACAGCCGAGCGCGTACACCAGAAGGTGTGCGCGCTTTTTCTATGTCGGGAAATGCAGATTTCTGTTATTTCCCGTTAGGACAAGCCAGCCGCGTTGCAGGGGGCCGCCGTCCGTCTGGATTTCTTCCCGAAATTCAGACGAAACGGAGGTACACAGCGTGGACGCTGGCAAAAAGAAAATATGGGTTCGCGGCCAATTTGTCGAGGTCACGGATGAAGTATATGCCGCATATATGCGGGGCGACCGGAAAATGCGCTACTTTGAGGCGGATCTGAAAAGCGAGCGCCCGGTTTATGGCAGCAACGGCGAAATCAAACAGGTTCTCCCCAGCCGGGAGGATTCCCTGGACAGGCTCATGGAAGAAAATGCCCGCCAGTTTGCCGCTGCTGCGGAGAGCGTGGAGGATGTAGTGATCCGAAAACTTGCGGTGGACAAGCTACATACCGCGCTTATGCAGCTTACCAAAGAAGAACGGGATTTCATTTGTGCCCTGTTCTTTGACGAGAAAACAGAAAGCGAAGTGGCAAAGGGACTGGGCGTTTCCCAGCAGGCCGTCCACAAGCGGAAAAGCCGGATACTCAAAAAGCTGAAAAACTTTTTTGAGTAAATAGGGTTGTTAGACCTCTCACTCAACGGCAAATAGAGTGAGAGGTCTTTTTTGGCCTCTCCCGGAACTTTGAAAACTGCATACCCATTCATCAGGCACATTCCCGCTGCTTTGGCGAAAGCCAAAGCCCAGGCGGCTGCTGCGCGGTGATCTGCCGGGAGAAAACAACGAGATACCACCGAAAAAGAAATGACAGGTCTTTGGTTTGTTTCCCTGGCAAGGAGCGAGAAACAGCAGGCTGCCAGTACCGGATGGCTACCGGTACGGCCATGACCAGCAGCGGGGACAATGATACTCCCGTCCAGCCTAACGTCCGAGCGTTGAAGCAGCTTTGTTTGCCGTGATCCGTCGCAGGCAATGGGGGCGGTTGCGTGAGAACCACGCGAGGGGTGAGATTCCCCGTGGAGCTGGCAAGCCGCCAGCCGTTTGATGACTTCCCACCCGGTGCTTCGGGGTGTCGAGGACAAATAGGAGCACCTTTGAAATACGGGCCGTACAGCAGGACGGGCCAATGAAAACAGGAGAAATGTTTTATCTCTCCCCGGCCTTCATTCTGTTCTGCTGCGCGGCCTCTACATAGGCGGCCCATGCCGCCTAATTTTTCAAAGGGAGGTCATAAGACATGAACAGGACATATCTGCGCGGCGATATGTATTATGCCGATCTGGGCCGGGGAATCGGCTCTGAACAGGAAGGTTATCGCCCCGTCCTCATTCTTCAGAACAATACGGGGAACAAATACAGCCCCACCGTCATTGTGGCGGCCATTTCCAGCAAAGTAGACGCCAAGGCCAAGCTGCCCACCCACTATCTTCTCAAAGCGGAAAACGGGCTGGAGCTGCCTTCTCTCGTTCTTTTAGAACAGCTCCGCACCATTGACAAAAAACGGCTGGGCGCGTACATCGGCAGGCTGGAAGAAAAGCATATCCGAAAAATCAACCACGCCCTGGCGGTCAGCGTGGGGCTGATCGAGGAGGTTCCCGAAAACTTAATCATGTGCCTTTGCCCGGCCTGTGCCAATAACTTCTACGGCACAGGCTCTTATTATTTGCGCAGGGTTCACCCCGACAGGGTGGAAAAGGACATCTGCACCTACTGCGGCCAGCGCCCCGGCTTTGACTATGAGGTTGTCAAGCGCCATCAATGACCGGGGTACAGCATATGGAAATCGTATTTCATACCGGGAAAAACAGCGAGCAATCCCTGCGCCAGTTCGCTGAAAAACGCGCCGAATTACTCGCCCGCGAGTTGCGGGACATGAACGCAGAAGAATTAAAGGCGTTGCTTTCCACATTGAAGAACGACAATCGCACCTTTGAGCAGAAATGAGGATGTTCCTATAATAAAGGAGATGGGGCGGCTTTCGCTCCGCCCTGGAAAGGAGGATATTTGAGCATGAAACGAAAAGCAAGAATCCAGACAGGAATTGATGACAGGCTGGTGGCTATTTATGCGCGAAAATCGCGCATTACGAATAAAGGTGATAGCATTGGTGTTCAGTTCAAGCAAAGCGCCGACTATGCGATCAACCAGCTTTCCCTACCGGAAGATTACGAATTTGTCCGGTATGAGGACAAGGGCTTGAGTGGTTACTATTCCGACCGCCCGGATTTTCAGAGACTTCTTCGAGATATTGAGATGGGGAAAATCAAGGCTGTGGCCTGTTACAAATTAGACCGAATCAGCCGGAAAACTTCCGACCTCATGCGGCTTCTGGAATACTTTGAACGTCACGATGTGACGCTTTTGGTCTGCTCCAACAATATCAATACGCGGATCAGCACATCCAAAATCATCATCCAGGTGCTGGCTATTATCGCAGAATTTGAACGCGATATTCTAACGGAACGTATCCAGGATAATTTGATGGAACTGGCGAAGGATGGGCGCTGGCTGGGCGGCAAAACACCGACCGGCTTTTCTTCCCAACGTGTGACAACGGGAAGTGGAAAAAATAAGAGTGCCATTAGCTTTCTCGTCCCTGTGCAGGAAGAAAAAGAGATTGTACTGGAAATCTACAGCACCTTCTGGGAGACTCGCTCTCTCTTGCAGACGGCAAACATCATCAGTGAGAAATATGAAACGAAGCATGGCGCGAAGTTTACCACATCCACCATCCGATTGATACTGCGGAATCCGATCTACTGTGTGGCAGATGAATATTCCTACAATTACTTTCTGGAGCATGGCGGAAACCTATTTGGAGAACCGTCCGACTTTGATGGTCAGCATGGGCTTACTGCTTATAACAAGACCGACCAGATGAAAGTTGAGGATGAGGATTCCACCTTTTTCAATCCCAAGTTCTCACAACTTCTTACCAGGAAACCCATTAGCGAATGGATTGTTTCCGTGGGCCGCCATGAGGGATTTATCAGTTCCCGGAAATGGGTGGAAACACAAAATATGCTGGATGAGATTGCCGAAAAGTATAACCGGCCTCATAGAAAAACCAATGCTTTGTTGTCCGGCTTAATGTATTGTCCGATTTGCGGAAAACGGCTGCGGGTACTGCCGGAATCTAATCGCTGGACGAATGGCAAGCCTCGATTCAAGTACGCCTGCCCTGGTGTGCGGGCAAAGGAATGTACCTTCAAAGGGGTTGAGGGTGTAACGCTGGATGAATTTGTTATCCACTCACTCTCCAGCCTGCAAGAAGAACATTCCGACTATTACCGGCAGCTTTTGGAAAACAGGGTTGCCAGTATGATCCGCACCGATCAAAGCGAGAAAGAGTACCAGGAAACCAAAAAGGCTATTGAACGCTTAAATGCGGATATTGCCGCACAGGTACGAAATCTGCGTGAAGCAGACGACGCCCTTAAACGCTTTATCCAGGATGATATAAAGGAATTGACGGACGAGCTGGCAAAGCGCGAAGCTGCCCTGCGCCGAATGGAAGATACACAATCTGAAAATCAGTATCTCATCCATGAACTGAATGGCATGAAAAAAAGGCTGCTGTCCTTTGAGGAGTTTGCAAAGGGCGCACAGCCTGAAGCTCTGTTTACTTTGGTTCATTCGATTGTTGACCGAATTTATATTACTACTGATGGCACCAAACAGAAATGCCAGGTGTATATCAAAGGCTGCGCCACGGAGGATTATTCCGACGTACTCGGCGCAGCCGGGTACATAGAGGAAGAACCCCTGTTACCGGTGGCGTCGTATGTGCCGCCGATGTGTGATTTAGATTACTATAGCATTATCTAAAGCTAAAATAAAAGAAATCGTTGAAGCTAATGAGCAATCAAAGGCAGCACAACTCATACCATACAAGGAAATTAGAGATAAGTTAGGAAATCAAAAAGACTGGACAACTCCCAATCTGAAGTCAGAAAGGTCAAATGATATTTACAAAGAACAGGAATATGAAAAATAGAAAGGAGATCACTTGCCCTTATGGCAGGTGGTCTCCTTTCCTTTGTCTTAGCGTTTGATTTAATTATTTAAACTTATTCTTTGAAATATCCTCGCTTATCTTATCCCTTTTTTAAGCTTTCATATATTTCATCGGTAAAGATACCAAGGACTTCTTTCTTCAATTCCTCATTTTGTAGAAGCAGCGTGAAGAAGTCTTGATTCTGAGACAGGCCTTCAATCAGTGCGTCGTCGATGCCGTCAAAGAAGGCAAATGCAAAATCCTTAACGGTATTGTTTTTTGCACTCTTTTTCAGTGCATCGGACTTCAAAAGGATATCTCGAATTTGAAGCATGGCTTTCACCGCAACATCATTGTCGTATGCCTTGCCCGTTCTGCTGTTGATCTCCGCAATGATGGCTGACAGTTTCTCTTCCTTTGCAGGAGTCAGTACTACTTCACTAGCGGTAGGCAGTTTCACAATGGGGTCAGATTTATGGGTAGGCTTTTTCTGTTCATCCGTTTTCTTCTGAACAAAACCTGTTGCTTTGATTTTACCATCCAGATTGAAACCTGTTCCGCCGTGTCTGGTTTTCAGGAATGACAACAGATAACTCAGATAATTATACTTTTTGTGAAGCTCGACATCTTCAAAACAGGTCGCTTGAAGCAGGAACTCATAACACCGCACGAAACTACGAATATCCGTTACAATCTGTGCTTGCTCTTCCTGATCGTAGTTCTTTTCAATAATTTTCTTTGCCTTGCTCAGCAGGAAAGTCAGCTTCTTTTTGTCAATGCTTCCAGAATACAGAATCTGATTGAAGCTTTCAATATCCATGGGGTCGGTGAAGTAGTAGCCATCAATCTTTACTTCAAGGTCATACACGCTCTGAGGGCTGACACTATTGGCAAGCAAGGTCGTGGTGTAGTAGGTGGAAAACGCCTTTTCAATGTCCTTGTAGTCGTTTACAAAGTCGAGTATGAAGGTCTTTTTATCATAAGGCGGACAAATTCTGTTCAATCTGGAAAGGGTTTGGACAGCGGAAACGCCTTTCAGCTTTTTAAGAATATACATGGCACAGAGTTTCTTTTGGTCGAAACCTGTTTGGTATTTGTCAGCAACAAGAAGAACTTGATACTCGTCTTTGTCAAACTCTGCGGGCAGATTCTTTTCGGGAAAACCGTTCATTCCGCTTTCTGTGTACTCCGTACCATCGACATCGACCTTGCCAGAGAAGGCAACAAGGGCATGAATATCCTTGTATCCCTTGCGTGTAACATAATCCTCAAAAGCCTGTCTGTATTTGACAGCACCCGCTCTTGAAGCGGTGATAACCATTGCTTTCGCTTGCCCGTTCAGTTCCTGCATAACACAGTTGCGGAAATGTTCCACAATAACCTCAACTCGCTGAGCAATGTTGACTTCATGCAGCTCTACAAATCGTGCAATTTGCCGTTTTGCGTCGTTGCTCTGAAGCATTGGGTCTTCCTGAATTTCTTTGTTCAGGGTATAGAAGGTTTTGTAAGTGATGTAGTTTTGAAGAACATCCAGAATGAATCCTTCCTCAATAGCCTGTTTCATGGAGTATACATGGAAAGCTTCCGTATGTCCGTGGATGTTCTTTCTTCCGAACAGCTGAAGGGTTGTTGGCTTAGGGGTTGCGGTAAAACCGAACATGGCAACATTCTTCTGCTTGCCGTTCTTGCTGATTTCTTCGGCAATCAGCTCTTCAATACTGGCTTCTTCGTCAGGTGCACCAGAACCGAGAGCCTTTGTCAGAGCGGACATATTCTTGCCAGCCGTGGAAGAATGGGACTCATCAATTATGACCGCAAAGTTCTTCTTTTCCAGCTCCCTAACAGAATCAAGGATATAGGGGAACTTTTGAATAGTGGTTGCGATGATTTTTGTGTTGCCTTTAATCGCATTGGCAAGATCGGTGGAATTGCACTTATCGTCCATAACACGAATGAGTCCCGCCTTATGCTCAATTCCCATAACCGCCTGTTGAAGCTGACGGTCAACCACAACGCGATCTGTGCAGATGATGATATTATCGAAAATAATCTTGTTATTGCTATCATGCAGGGAAGCCAGACGATGGGCAAGCCATGCGATTTCATTGGTTTTCCCTGATCCTGCTGAGTGTTGCAGCAGGTAGTTCTGGCTTGTTTTATTGTCTTTAACATCATCCAGAATCTTGCGGATGACATCAAGCTGATGGTATCGGGGGAAAATGATTGTCTCTGTAATCTTGCTCTTATCGGTGATGGGATCTTTCGTTTCCTTGACCTCAATAAACATGAACTTGCTAATGATTTCAAGGACGGAGTCCTTTTGCAGGATATTCTCCCACATATAGCTGACGCTGTATTTATCCTCATAAATCGGATTGCCAGCACCAGCCCACACACCAGAACCATTGCCCATATTGAAGGGCAGGAAGTAGGTAGCGTCTTTGTCAAGCTTGGTGGTCATATAGACCTGTTCCAGATCCATAGCGAAGGAAACAAGCACACCCGCCTTAAAGCGGAACAGTCTGGTTTTGGGATTCCTGTCCATCCGATACTGATAAATCGCATCCTGATAGGACTGCCCAGCAAAGTTGCATTTCAGTTCAAATGCCATGATTGCCAGACCGTTCAGAAAGATAACCAAGTCCACCCGTTCCTCATCACTTGCCCAGACTTCTTCAGAAACGGAGAAAATATTCTGCTCATAGCGTTTAATTGCGTCTGGGTTGAACGGTGTTGCGGGTTTGGTATACATCAAATCCAGATGCATATTGGAAATGTCGATGCCATGTTTCAGAACATTCAATCGGCTTCCTTTGGCTTTGGTTTCCTCCGTGTTGATTGTGGCAACAATGGTTTTTTCTGTCTGATCCTTATAAATTTTGTATAGGGCTTTCATTGTGTCAGGCTGTGTGGAGTTCAAGAATCTGAATAATTCTTTTCTATCCACAGCAAACAAACGGTCATAGCAATCTGACTTCCAGATTTCATAACCATTGTCCTTCAATCTGTCCAGAATGAAGCGCTGATATTCTTTTTCAGATAAAATATCAAAATTAAACATTTTCTGGAACCTCCTTCTTACCTGTAACATATTCATAAATTAAACTCTTCTTATATTCAGCAAGAGTTTCAAGTTGTGCTTTTTTATCTGTGATAACAGCATCAACCTCTGCACACTTTGTATCAATAAAATCTGCAATTTCATCTTGTTCATTTTTGGGTGGTAGTGTATATGGTAATTCTCTCAATTTATTCCAGCCAGTATCACAAGTTCTTACTCTAATACCAGTTGCGAGAGCAATAAACACACCGTTATATGCCATATTTCTCAAATAATACATGAGATATCTTTTATTGTGGTCGGCATCTAAAACATTAAGTACTGGGGATGCTTTTCCTCTGGAATCAGAAATACCAATAGCACCAGCAAAGCCATCCATTCCGTGAACAACCAAATCCCCAATATCGATACCTTGATATCCAATTTCTTTAAACGAAATTGTGAATCCATCTTCACGACGATTAGTTCTTAATGTTACTTCTCCATCTCTAAAACAAGTAATTACATCATCGGTTTCTCTTACTGGCTTCTGTAAATAACGAAGGAAATACTTGCCTTTATCAACATTCCAATGAGTAGGAATCATTCCAACCCACTCAATTCCACTATCCTTCATTTCTACATCAGGATTTAATCCTTTTGTGACTGCTTTGGTGATGACTGATTTCTTATATTCTTCCAAAATATCAATTTGAGATTGAATATCGGTAAAAAGAGAGTCGATTTCGGAGCATTTCTTGTCGAGGAAGTTGGCAATGCGAATTTGTGTGTGCATATCTGGATACGGGATTAAAAAATTCGCCAAATCATCGTATTTAATAAATTGAATAACCGAACCCACAGATTTATATTCTGCTTCTGGGGGCAGATTTAATGCGATGTAATGCTTGAGAAAATGAGGATGTATATCCTGAAAATTGCTTAATACATATGTTCTTTGGTATGCATTAAATTTTCCATTGTAATATTGTGTAAAACCAACCAAACCATTCCCCGCAACTAAAAGTGCTTCACAATCAAAAGCATACTTATTTATATTTTTAGGGTACATCGAACAAGTAAAAAATGGATATTTTCCATCGGGGTCTTCAGCATTAGCATCCAATTTTCCTGTTTCGATTGTAAAAAGATATTTTCCTTTAATGGTTCGCCAATCATATGGTATTAAACCCATCCATTGATTGCCACTATTCTTCATTGCAGGCATATTACACACCTCCAAACAACTTCTTAATTCTTTCCGATACAGAATTCTCTAATGTGATAAACTTTGTTTCAAGTTCTTCACTTGCAGTAGGTTGCTTATACTGATAGAAATATCTGGTAAATGGGATTTCTGCACCAGTGCGAATTACAGGGTTTTTTTGGTCATGTCTTCTTCCCAGAACCACTTTGCATCGGGAATATGGGGGAGCACTTCTCTTTCCATATAGTCTTCAATGGTTTCATCCCATTTTACGATTTCTGTGTCCTTTGAAGCCTTATCATAAATGATTTCACCCTTATTCTTGCCCTTGGTTTCCCTCTGAATGACAGCTTCCTTATCCATAATGGAAAGACCATCCATTATTTTTGCTATCAGCTTATTGTCCATAGTTATGGGAGCCAGCACAGCTTCCAAAACAGGCTGGAACTCTTCAGGGGATAACCACTTCTTGTTGGAAATAGAATTCCTCAGAGCCGTAAGGATGGCTTCATAAACGGGCTTTGTGTTGTAGAAACTAAGAAGTTTATTCTGATCCTTACCTGTTATGGTGGTTCCCAAGTCTTCAAGGCTGGCAACAGTTGCATCATCCCACAGAGACTTTAATGCCCCAGACTGCAGCATCGCCTGAATGCTTTCCTCTTTTATACTGTAGCTTCTCTGCAAGGGTTGCATGACCGTATATTCCCGATAGATAAACTCGGTATTGGGATAAATTTTGCAATACTCATTCTCTTCAAAGTTTGCATACAGCTTGGTAATGGTTGCTCGGTCTTCAGGGGAAAACTCGTTCTTCTTGTTGCCCAGGGGCTTTTTCAACTTGTGGAAAATGGAAGATGCGTCAATCAACTGTATCTTGCCCTTGCGTTCGTCCCGCTTATTCTTGGACAGCACCCATACATAAGTGCTGATACCCGTGTTATAGAACAAATCGGTGGGCATCTGGATGATGGCTTCAATTAAATCATTTTCCAGAAGCCATCTGCGCACCTGAGATTCGCCAGAAGCCGTGCCACCAGAGAACAGCGGTGAGCCGTTTTCAATGATTGCAGCACGCCCCAACTTATCGTCCATCTTGGCAACAGCGGACTGCATAAACAGAAGCTGAGAGTCGCCACCAGAGGGCAGACCAGCACCCCAACGACCCGAAAAACCCTTGGCATACTCTGCGTTTACAGCATCTTCCTGTCCTGCTTTTGCGTCTTTACCGCTCCAAGGTGTGCCGAATGGCGGGTTCATAATCATAAACCGCATGGAAGTACCCTTGAAACAATC
>OMCP01000112.1_pt1 | contig 34498 bp, 31 predicted proteins | sample 1646051 | NCBI WGS metagenome assembly OMCP01 (sample SAMEA103958146, study PRJEB25191) | human gut metagenome
GGATACTTAGGATTTAACCTTATATCCATCCTTACGTTTTTTCTACTTTCGTACCTTCAACACATGATTTCTCTGTGCTTGTGGTGTAAGGCTTTAGGAATTACCTGCAATTAAATCTATTATTTTTGAAGCCGATTACTCGACAACCAGGCTAAATTTAGCCTTATTTAGTGCTTTAGTTTGTGCTTCTGCTTCTTCTTGTATCTTTTTAGTTCTTTTATCTATTTCATCATTATATATTTCTGTAATTTTTTCTTCAATAGTTTTAGTTTTTTCTAATTTAGTATTTTGTATATCTTTTAAATCTTTTTGATATTTTATTAATTCTCTTTCTAATTCAGGAATTGTATCTAAAGCAGTATCAAAATAATCTTCTAATGTATCACTTACTATACCAAATTCAGTTTCAGATAATGTATTCTTAAGTTGCTCTAATTTATTAGCAGTTCCATCTATTGTACCATCATCATTAATAGTGAATCCGTAATCAATTAATGTTTTTTGCATAGTAATTTTTCTATGTTTTTGATAAGCTAAACTATCTTCAGTTGCCTTAGTTAAATTCTTATATTCTTCAATTTTTTGATTTAGTAAACCAAATTGATTTTCATCTTCTAAATCTAATAAAGAATCTATTGTATCGATACGATTTTGAATAACTTTTAGACCGTTTTCATAAGTTTTAACCCATGCATCATCTCTAAGTTTTCTCATTTCTTCTCTAATTTCCATCATTGAATCTTTTAATTCAAGTTGTTTGTTAGTTTCTTCTTCAATTGATTTACTAGCATCATCTATTGAATCTTTATAATCATTATATTCATCAGCTAAGTCTTTCAAATCTTCCATGTCTTGTAGATTATCTAATTTTTTCAATGCCTTTGATAAATTGTCTATATTGCCATCTTCATCAAATGTAATACCATATTTAACTAATTGTTTCTTACTATCGTTCAACAACTCAGTATTTTGATTAATAATTTCTTGATTCTTATTCTTCATACTAGACAATATATCAAGTTGTTGTTGCATATAGTCTATTTTATTAGCTCCATAAGCACGTTCCATTTTAAGGTCTAATATATCTAAACTATTTGAAAGTACATCGAATTGTCTAGTTAATTTATCTACCTTAGCTGAATTAACTAAGTCATTCATAGCCTTAGTGGTTTCTTTTATTTGTCTTTCATTTTCCTTTATTTCTTGTTCTAATTTCCACCATTCATTTTCAGCTTTAGGAATGTTTTCATACATATCTTCAACATATTGGTCAAATGCTTCTTTTATAGCATCATATTCTTGAGTAGATTTAGATTTTTTTATTTTTTGTAAAGTTTTTTCAGCACCTGTTACATATCCATTTTTATCAAATTTAAATCCTTGTTTCTTTAGGAATGCTTTATTATCATTCGCTCTATCTTGTGCAGTTTCTAATTTTGATTGTTGATGTTTTTGATTTTTTTCTAATAATTTATTAGCTTCTTTAATGTATCCTACTGCCTTAGACCAACTACTTAAATCAGCTTTCAACATAAATGTATCTGCCCAAGTTTCATTTCTGCTAATCATAGCATCCTTCATTTCCATTTTAATTGTCTTGAAGAATGTTTTAGCTTCTAATTCACATCTAATTATTTCTGCCTTAGCTTCTGCAATAGCATTAGCATATTCTTCCCATTGTTGTTGTGCTTCAGGAATTTCGCTAAATTGTAGATTATAATATTCATTTAATTTGCTTTGAGTTTCTGATAATTCTTTTTGTGCTTTTTCTAATTTTTTGCTTATTGCATCTTTTTTCTTTTCTAATCCACTCTTCTTACTTTCTAATGCCTTAGTTGCCTTTGATTTAGTGCTTGTCTTCTTAGTACTTTTCTTAGTACTCTTCTTCTTAGTTGATTTCTTTTTAGTAGTACTTTTCTTAGTACTCTTCTTCTTAGTTGACGTACTCTTTTTCTTACTAGTTGATTTCTTCTTAGTAGTCTTCTTTTTACTAGCTTTACTTGATGTAGTCTTTCTATTGCTCTTACTAGCGCTCTTTTTCTTACTAGTTGATTTTTTCTTAGTGGTACTCTTTTTCTTAGTAGTTTTCTTCTTACTTGAAGTTTTCTTCTTTTTGCTTGTACTCTTTTTCTTACTTGAAGATTTCTTTTTACTAGTTGATTTTTTCTTGCTTGAAGATTTCTTTTCAGATTTTGAAATTTGTTTCTCAGTTTTATCTATTTGGTCTTCTAATGCTTTTTCGGCTTTTTCTAAACTTTCAACAGTTTTTTGCATTTTAACAAGTTTACTATTGTAATTACTTATTGTTCCATCATCTTTAAACTTAAATCCTTGTTTTTGTAAACTACCCTTAAGTTTTTTAGCCATGCCTTCCATGTTCTTAATATTTACTTTAGTTAAACTTTGTTGTTTAGTTAGTAAAGCAATTTGACTTCTAAGTAATTTAGCACTTGCATTACCCCAAGTTCTTTCTTGTTTAGCTTTTAATATATCAACTTGAGTTCCTAATTTTTTAAGTAGATTATTCATGTTAGTTAATAAATCAATATTATATTTAACTGCACTTACTGTTAAACCAGTATCAATATTGGCTTTATATGTTTTCTTAGCCATTACACTAACTTCATTATTATTGTCAGTTTGTTGTTGTACACTATCACTTAATACTTGAACTTGTTCGCCTAATGATTGTACTTGAGGATTAGAAGCTTGAGCACTACCAAATGGTTGAGGTTGTAAATCAACAATTGTTGGTTCGCCAACAGATGATTTTTCACCTTTACTTACATGATTAGTAGTAATTGTTACTGATTTACTATGGATATTACTTATTTTGCTTATAATACTGCTTAACTTACCACTAGCGTTATCGTTACAACTTATAGTAAATGATTTATTTGGTATTTTTTTACTAATAACTCTATTTACTTTAGCAGTTGCATTATCTGTACAATCTATTTTAAATCTCTTATCAGATATTCTTAAACCATTAACTCTACTTACTACACTACTAGCACTATCTGCACAAGTTATAGTAAATTTTTTGCTAGGTATTACTTTACTAGCCAATTGTGAAAGAGTATTAAGAACTGCTCCTCCATTTGAACAAGTTACTACAACATTTATTGACTTAGAAGAAGGTGCGCTTGTAACCCTGTTTATCGTAGAACTTGCGTTATCTTGACAATTTATTGTAACTGTTACAGATTTATTTCCTAACTTAGCCACACTATTTATTTTAGGAGTAGCATTATCTTGACAATTTATTGTAACTGTTACAGTTTTATTTCCGATTTTAGTTATATTGTTTATTTTAGAAGTTGCATGGTCTGTACAATCTACTGTTATATGTATAGTTTTATCTTGTCTTGACATTATTTTTTCTAATACTGGAGTTGCATTATCATTACATGATACGTTAATTTCAACATTTTCTGTTTTCTTATTTAGTCCAAATCTTGATAATATTTCACCAACAGTTTCTTTTAATGAGACATCAATATTAATACTAACATTTTTATTATCTTTAGTTAAATCGTCAACTTCTTTTTTTGCATCAGAAACTTTTTCTTTTCCTGTTACATCGATATTAGTTATAGCTTTACCATTTACTTCTAATTGCCCTTTTTCATTTCTAGCCAAAGTTAATTGGTCTTTACCATTAACATTAACATTAGTTATAGCTTGACCATTTACTTCTAATTGACCTTTTTCATTAATAGCAACTGGTAGTTGGTCTTTACCATTAACAGAAATAGTTGTAACTGCTTTACCATCTACTTCCAATTGACCTTTGACAACTTTAGCTTCAGCTATTTTCTCTTGACCATTTACTAATAAAGTAACTGTACCATTTTTATTGACAGCTAAATTATCTACTTCTTTCTTTACTTTTTCAGCTCCTGAAGTATCACCATCAACCTTTACCTTAGCAGTCCCTTCCTTGCCGTCTACTTCCTCTACTCCTTCTTTAACTTTCTCGGCGCCTTTAGTATCTCCATCTACTTTTGCTTTAGCAGTACCTTCTTTACCATCCACTTCGTCAACTTTTTTCTCTACTTTTTCGCCACCTGAAGTATCTCCATCTATTTTTGCCTTAGCAGTACCTTCTTTACCGTCTACATTGTCTACTTCTTTTTCTACTTTCTCAGCACCTTCAGTATCTCCTTCAACTTTTACTTTAGGTTTGCTTTCTTTTTCATCTGTTTCTTTTAATTTCTTTAATATTTCATCAATCGTGTCAAGTATTTTATCTTTACCTTCTATTTCTACTCCAGGTTTACATACATAGTCTCCAATTATTTTTAATTGTTCCTCAAATGTAGTAGCATTTTTAAGAGAATCTTGTATACCTTCTATTTGTAATATTGCTGTTGCAGTTTTTCCACCAAAAGTATCTACCATTTTTTCTAGCATTTCAACATTTTCTACACCATATGTTTGAGCATATACCATAGTTCTAATATCTTTTGGTAATTTTTCAAGTCTACTTTGTATTCCTTCTAGTCTTTCATCACCTTCAACCCCAATATTATATTTAAGTTTTATTTCATCAGGCATAGCTTCTATTGCTGATTCAACACTATCATTTTCCATAAAGTATTGAGAAGCATCTGCTATAAAATCAACTTTAGCTTGTCTTCCATCTATTTGGTCAACAACTGACATTATATTGTTAACTTGGTCGGAATTTTCAAATCCTTCAGCCTCTATTGCTACTTTTATTTCTCTATCTGAGATTGAATCTATTGCATCTTTTAATGCTTGAGCTTTTTGAGCTTCTCCATCTAATCCTGTATCACCAATATTTAAGCCTTCTAAAGATATACCTAATTGGTCAGCTAATGACATTAATTCTTTTATTTCAGATGATGTAAATTCCATACCACCTATTTCAATAGTTTTATTTACATCCCATGTTCCGTCCATTACTTGATTTATTGCATCTATTGTACTTTGTTCCAACTTACCTTTATCTTTTATTTCTGTTTCACAGGCTAATACTAATTTTTCTTCTACTTCTGTTACTTCATTGTCTTTTGTTACCGCATCTATTATAGTTCTTAATTGTTTAGGTAAATCTTTATTATCTTTTTGTTCTATTAACCAATCTACCCTAACCTTACCTTCCATCTCATATTGACCTTCAAATTCAGTTTCAAAATTTTCAAGTTCTTTAAATTGAGACTCTAATTTTTTAGCAAATGAATCACCTTGTTGTAATTTTGCAGTAGAAGAACCATAGGCACTCATAAAACCATTTAAGCCTTCAGTTGCTGATTTAAAGGCTTCTTCTAAATCTGCTCCACCTTTTAAAGCTGGTAAGAATACATCTGAATCTATACCAGTTAAATCTTCCATAGCATCAGCCATGATTCCTAATGAATGTGTATATTGTTCATTAGTACTTACTCCTTGTTCAAAACGAGTTTGAACTTCTGATAAGTAATTACTCCAATTTGAAAAATCAAATTTTCCTGTTTCATTGGCTATATTTCTTAAATTTTTTCCCCATTCGTTTATGGCATTTGTCTTTTTGAATTCTGCATTTACTTTAGCAATTTCTGCTGAAACTTTTTTTGACATACTACCTGATAATCCTTTTGTCATCTCTTGAGTTGTAAACGCAGTTTTTTCAGATAATGTTTGTAAACCTTTAGCCATTCTATTGGCTTCTGCTTCACCATAAGTACCCCAATTTAGCCCTTTCATAAAAGTAGCAAATTTATTCTGTTCTTTTTCGGCTAATTTAGTTTTCTTATTAAATTCATTAACATAATTATCTTCAATTGTAGTATCTCTATTATTAACTTCTGTTTGTGCATTTCTAATTCTTTCTAATCTATCATTAATACTTTTTTCTTGGTCTTCTCTATATTTATTTCTATCTTTAATAATATTTTTTAAACTACCAGTATATCTTTTTTCTTCTCTAGTTTTTCTATCATTTGCATTTTGAAGATGATTTAATTCAGTTTCATAAGAATTTCTTTCAGGGTCTTGAGCACCATTTTTAGTGTCATTTTTCTTCATATATTCTCGTGCTTGTTTTTTAGTTTCATAATTATATAGTTCTCGTTGTTTAGCGATTGCTTTATCTAATTCAGCTATATAACCTTGCATACTAGTAGTAAGATTTAATATTGGATTACCTGCTGAATCATATCCTTTAACAAGGTCAGGAGCTATTTGTCCTATTTGTTGTTTTAATTCATTTAATCTAGTTAAATCTTCAGCAGTTTTATCAGATTTATTATTTAAATTATCATATTCTTTAGCTATTTCTTGTAGATTTGATTTTTTAGTACTTAATGTTTGTGCTTCATCTCTATATCCATCTTGTCTTTCTTTAGAAGCCTTTACTGCATTTTCTGTTGCATGAATATAATTGTCCCATGCTTTTACCATAGCATCTATTCCTTTAACAACAGCAGTAAATGCAATACCCATTAATACACCTTTAAATAATCCTAATGCTACTTTAGATAGAGTTGTCTTAACACCTAATTCTTTAAAACTATCGCCTAGTGTTTTTATTTCACCGGAAGAAGTAACAGCAGTACCTTGTATTACTTCTAATAGGTTATCAAATCCTGTAAAACCACCACCTATTGTTTTAGCTTTATCTAAATTTGATAAAGTTTTTACAAAAGATGAAATACCTACTAATGCACCAGCAGAACCAATTTTACCTAAGCTTGAACTTATTTTTCCTACTGCTTCTACTACTTTATTAGCACCATCTAATAGTCCTTTAAACATATCTGTTGTAACATTGCTAGTTAATATTCCTTTAAGATTTTCTTTTAAAGTATTAAATTTACCAGCAATGGAATCCATATAGATTTCATTCCATTTATTCAATTAAGTTCGCTACACTTAATCCGTTTTCTTTATATGAAAACTGCTTATAGTTTCCTATAAGAGTAGACTATTTCTTCACCTTAATATTAAGGGTAGACCTTTTCGAGTGTCAATCGCTTACACCCTACGAATTTGCATTCTAGTCGTTGAAGTTTATTCATATGATAAATTATCACTTAGAATCTTACCTGCATGAACACCCATTGTTACTCTCACTTAGGATTTAACCATATGAGAATCTCTACGTTTTTTCTACTTTCGTACCTTCATATATTCTTTTCAGATATATTGTGGTGTAGAGCTTTAGGGATTACCTGCAATTAAATCTATGTCCTATGCACATTTCTGTACATACGGAGAATGTTGTTTCTCTCTTTGAGCTGAACCTATCATCCAACCTTCATTGTATTCTTTTTGATATTGACGAACTCTTTCCCAACCTGTCATTAATGCTTGGAATACACCGGCTTGAGTTTTCGATTTGTTATCGTGGAGCTTTTTATCTATTAATAGTGTGTCAATTCACACATCCACTTCTTATGATTTCTCATAAGTCCAGCATATATTTTCACTCTCGTTTAACGTTAGAACTTATAGTAGCAACATCTATAAGTGATTATTCTTATATATATAATCGTGGAGGAAGCTCGTGGGGAGGTTATTGCTAACAATATCGCTCACTCCCTATGCGTTACGGATATTCTCTGTTAAGATACCCTCGGTATTACCATATCTTTCGACTTAGGCTTCACCGATACATCCCTCTAATTATCTTTAATATTTCTATCAAAGACGGCAGTTTTAAGATTTTTATATTTTTCATATTTTCTATCTAAGTAAATATTAGCATCTTTATAAATATATTCAAGAAAGTTTTTAATATCTTTTTTTGAACTAAGAACTATACGACTTGTTTTTTTATTTTTATTTAAATCATATATTCTTTTTTTATCAATGTTAATTATGTCACATATAGATTCAAGAAATTCATAAGTGCTTATTACGCTTACTTCTAATGTTTTTTCAGTGTAACATAAACAGCCATCGCCATCAAAATAACCTCTTATAAAAGCTGGAATAAAACTTTCTTTTATAGATTTTGGAAATTTTAACGTTAATGATTTATTTGGAACACATCCATATTTTATTAAATCATTCTTAATTTTATCATTTCTAAAATTTAATCTACATCTAGTTTCTTCTACTTTTATATCGCCTTTCCATTTTAAAAATGTTTTTAATTTATTTAGATGATTTAAATCGCTCGGTTTTAAATCAATACCTACTGTATTTCTATTTGAACTTACATATCCATCTGCAAACCAAAATCCTAACCAGTACGCTTTTTCTTCTGTATCTATTACATTAAAAACATTTTCATCTATAGGAAATTTATGATATTGTTGACTATCTATTCCACACTCCCTTAAATATCTTGAAAATCTACTTCTTGATATATTTAATTCTTTTGCTATATTCATTGTTGTTTTCCCTTGTAAAAACATTTCTTTACCTAATTCATATTTATCTTTTGAACTTTTCCCCATGAAAGTTCCCTCCTTATTAATTTATTACTTATATTATACTACTATTTTTGTATAATGTCTATTCAATAAATTAATAAGACAAAATCTTACATACTACCTGCTATTGCTTCTGACAATCCTTTTTGTTCAACATCAGTTAAAGAAGCCCATTTATCTTTTACTTCATCTAGTATACTAACAATGTCTTTAACTTGTGTTTTAGATTTATCAGTAAATATATCTATTTTAGCAGTTTCTTGTAATGCTTTTGCTGTTTTATTTAATTCAAGAGCACCTGTTTGTGCATTTGTTTTAATACCTGAAAGGTTAATTGCTATAGATTTTCAATTTTGTTATCGTGGAGCTTTTTATCTATTAATAGTGTGTCAATTCACACATCCACTTCTAGGAGTTTCCTCCATTATGAAATGTTAATTCATCTCTAGTTCAGCATATATTTTCACCCTCGTCTTTACGTTAGGGTGGAGGACACTCTTGGGAATATTTTTGGGATTTCCATCTAACCCTCAATTCCTATGCGTTACAGTGGTAGGTGGTATTCCTACTTACCTCGGTATTGGTTTATCTATTTTCGACTTAACCTCTCTTACCATATATCTCACGATATATATGACCGATTTTGCCCTCTTTGCCTTAACTATCTCTAGTTAAGCGACCAAAATTTTTAGCCCATTACCTATACGAGCTGGGTCTTGTAATGCAATATCTTCACATAAGTTCGTTATTCTTATGCAGTTCTCTTATGAACTTCTTTAGCTTTCACTAAACGTTGAGACTATATCTTCCTCCTTCAATAGGAGGTTTCCCGCTACCTAGACTACTAGGATACTTAGTCGTTGAACTTTATTCATATTTATTATTTAATTCTTGACAAATAATTTTTTCTATATTATTAAATTCCCAATAAGGTATTCTGATTAATGGTAGATTATTAAAATAACAATATTCATTTTTAATACCATCATTTATTTTTCTCTTTATAAAATCATCAATTGTATCTTCAAATCTTAATGAATAATGTTGTTCACCATCATATTCTATTAATGTATTATATTTAGGTAAATAAAAATCAAATGGAAGTTCTAATATATTTTTACATTCTTTAAAGGTAAATTGAATGTTATATTCTATATTATATTTATCCAATATCCTAACAATTTCTTGTTCACCACTAGACATATTGCAATAAGGACATCTTTTACCTCTACTAAAATCAGAATATCTAACTTTATAAATATGACCTTTAGGACATTTTACTATTAAATGGGAATTAGCATTAATATATTTTTCACTTATTAATCTATATCCATAACTCATAAAATATTTTTCTACATACTCATAAGTCAGTTTTGCATTTTTAGAACAATGTGGACAACCATGTCCTCTTAATAAATCATTTAATGTCATATGAAAAATATGACTATTTTCACATCTTAGTTTAAATTTCTTTTTATATGAATAAGTGCCATCATCGTCTAAAATTTCTAAATTTTTCCTAGATGTCTCTTCTATTACATCTTGGTAGGTATGATTTCTTTTACCTTTATCACATCCACATCTTTGTCCTCTTTTAAAGTTCTTAAAACATACTTCATAATCCCTTTTACACTTTGGACATATGAATAACAACTTAGAATATAAACCATCTAGTTTAGTTATTTTAACAAATTTAAATCCACTCAAATCATTGGTATTTATCCAATTTAATATTTTTTCTTCAGTCCATAATATTCTTCCCATATATCTCACCTCCATTTATATTTTATTTATATTATACATAATTTTTTATTATTTGTCAATAGTTAATTTTAAATAAACTTAGAATCTTAGATGCAGATTTCCCAATCTTTACCTCTTTTACTATATCATTGTGGTTAGCAATGCCCTTATGTATATTTCTATCATAAGTTAGTGTGTAAAGCTCTAAGGGAGTCCCTGTCAATTCAAGAAAATTTAATTATATATTACTATATAAAAGAGCCATATTTAACTCATTTGCCCCAGTTATCATTGCGATAGAATCTTTTAAGTCTACTCCATAGTTAGATAATACAGAACCACCACGTTGCAATGCTTCTGTTACACCATCAGAAGAGATTGCGAAGTTATTACCTGCATAGTTTCTATTGTTATTAACGTTAAGTTTTTTATCTTAACCTCTGGAGGTTTCCCTCATTTTCATCAATTGGTCTATTCCAATTCAGTATGGCATATATTTTCATCCTCGTCTTTACGTTAGGATGGAGGACACTCTTGGAGGAGTTATATTTATTCATCCTCTATGCTCTACAATACTTATTAGCCTTTTCGTAATCTAATAAGTTATCTCGGTATCAACTTGTATTTTATTTAATTTACTTTATTTATATTATACCATATTTTTTATTAAAAGTAAATAAATTAAAATATTTAGTCTTCACCGATTTTGCCCTCTAATAATTTATATTATTTCTAATATAAACGGCAAATCAATTACCAAATCCATTGCTTCAGTTAAGTTATTGTATCCTTTTACGGATTTACCTACACCGTGGTCAACTTGATTTAATGCTGAATCCATATCATAATATTGGTTAACCATTGAAGAAATAGCTTTTGAGGCACTTTTTGCATCCATATCTGTAACATTTTGGAATATGGCAGAACTTTTAGCTATTTCAGAAGCTGTTTTAATGTCACCTGCACCTGCTTGTAATGCAGTACTCATTCCAGTGATAACATCTTCTACTGATTGACCAACACTAATACCTATTTCTCTTGCTTCATTAGCAACACTTTGTAAGTTAGATGTGTTTAAACTAAAGTTATCAGGAGCAACCCTTTTAAATTCGGACATTGCTTCATCTAAACCAGCTATAGTATCTTTTATTTGATAAACAGCTTGATTTATACCATCAGCCATTAATTCACCAATAGTAAAATTCCTAAATGAATCCTTAATAGAACCAAAGAAACCTTGTATTTTAGAACCAAAAGAACCCATTTTACCAGTAGATGATTCAAAAGAACTAAAAGTTCTTTGTGCTTCCGAAGATAAAGATTTCATTTTAGAAATTGCTTCATCTATTCCAGCAGTACCTTCTCTTATACCTGAACCAAGTGAAACGAACCCATCTCTTAAACTGTCTATTTTTGATGTGTCTCCACCTATATCTCTTATTTTACTACTAAGTTTTTCTAATTCAGATATACTTTCAGCACATTTTAATACAATAGATTTTTGTTTTAATGAATCTGCTTCTTGTTCAACTTGTTTTAATTCATCTTTTATTCTATTTATTTCACTTATATCAAATGTACCTGAAGATAATGCATTCTTTAGTTTATCTCTTAATTGTTCAGCTTTCGCCATTATTTGGTCAAATTGCTCAGATAAACCTCTACCTACATCACTTTGAAAACTTTTAAAATTTACAGCTTTATCTAAATTTTGCATTGATGATTTAAATCTGTTTATACTTTTTTCAACTTTATTTATTTCAGCTTCATACTTAGAAGAAAAACCACTAAATGAACTACTGTTAAAAGCATTAGCAGATTCTCTTTGTGATTCTTTAAAACTTGAAGTTAAACGTTGCATAGCATTTTTTATTCTATCGGCTTGTTGTTCAAATCCTTTAGCAGTATCAGAACCACTAGATTTTAATGCTCCACTCATAGCTTGTTGCAATTCTTTAGTATATTGTTTATATTGAGATATAGTACCACTTATGTTACCTAAACCTTGTTTACTACCCATTTGTTTTAGTTTATTGATAAAGTCATCAATCATTTTTATGGCACTACTTAAATTTCCATTAGCTGAATTTTTTATACTTTCAAATTCACTCTTTAAAGCATTTATTCCACTAGTTGATTTACCTAATCTTAATAAAGCTGATTCAAAACCTGCTAAATATTGTTCTGCTTCATTTGATTTAACATTAAATGAAACTTCTAATTTCATATCACTAATTGTCTTTTTAGTGTTTTCTATTAATCCTTTTAATTTTTCTATGTCTTGTACTGTTTTATTTATTGAATCAACATTAATATTTCCTTCTCCAATAGATGCTAAATTTTTCTTTACATCATTAACAACTTCATTCATTTCTCTTAATTGACTTATGTCAACCTTATTCAACGCTTCGTTGTTTAGTTTATTTACTTCTTTCTCTAAATTAGAAAATGTTTTTTCTAAGCCATTAGCAGTATCTTCTAATTGTTTTAAGTTATTATTGTTAGCATCGCTAATTAAGCTTGCACCAAGTCCACCACTAGTTTGACCTTTAAGTTTTTCTATTATATTCTCAGTTTTTTCTAATTGATTATTAAGGTCTTTTACTTTTGATGAATCTGTTTCAACTGCTATTTTATTTTTTAATTCATTTCTATATTGTAATATGACTTTTAATGCAGATTCTATATCTTTGATACCACTAGAACCTAAACGTAAATTAATTTCTTTACCAAGTGCATTTTGTATTTCCTTAAACTCTTGACCTATTTTGTCTACGCTTAAACTTGATAATTTTTTAGTTCTTTCTATTAAAGTATCTATACCACTAGTGTCCATATTTTTAAGTGACATTAAATCTTTAACGGCTTCTAGTTGTTTATTTAAATTAGGTATTTTGATGTTATCAAAAGATTCTCTAATAACATTATCCATTGCAGAATTTTTTAAATTATTAACTTCACTTGCAAATTCATTTATTTCTTTTTTAATTTTACTTAAAGCAGAAATATCTACGTTATCAGATGCTAATATTTTATTTAATTTATCTTTTAATTCTTCACCTTTATTAGCTAAAGTATCAAATTGACTATTTAATTCTTTACCTAATTCAGATGTCATATTTTCAAAATGTACATCTTTATCTAATGTATTAAGTTTTTCTTTAAGATTATCAACTGTTTTAATTGATTTATTAATTTCAGAAGACATTTTTTCATTAGCATTAGAGAAAGCATCAGTTTTTAATCCTTGAGCAATAGATTTTTGAGCTTGTGTAAACTCACTTTCTAATTGAGTTAATACACCTTTTATACCTTCTGCTTCTTGTTGATATTTTGTAGCTAAATTAACATCATTTGTTTTACCTGCTTGACTAGATAATCTTTTATATTCTTCCAAATATTTACTATATTGAGTTAATTCACTACTCATTTTTTCTACACAATTGCTTAATTCATTTACTTCTGCTTCAACTTTTTTAACATCTATTAAAGATATATCATTTTTATTTAAACCTTCTATATGAGATTGTATTCGTGCAACTTGACTATCTAAAGATTGAAAAGCACCTTGGTCTATATTACCTATATTTTTAACCTTTAGTTCTCCGACAGCTTTAGCTAAGTTATTAAATTTTTTAACTGATTTTTCTAAAGAACTATTCAGTTTTTCTAAGTTATTATCTTTTCCAATAGCTTTTATTCCATTAGCTAATTCTTTATAACCTGCTGTACCACCATTGAAATTGGATTTAAGTTCTTTTAACGCATTAATAACTCTTTCTATTTGACTAGTATCTTGTCCTAATGATTCTAAATCTTTTTTGATTTTATTAAGTCCCGATACAGTTTCATCAGTTTTAATTTTTATACTAGTATCTTTAAGTTTAGAAAGTCCGGAAAAAGTACTTTCAAGTTCTGATTTTAACTTAGATAGTTCAGTAGTATTTATGTTACCTGATGATAACATATTACCAAGTCTTTTTTCTAATTGATTAGTTTTATTAATCATTCCGTCAAATTCTTCTTTGACTTTTTGACCTAATTTAGAAGTAAGACCATCAAAATTTACATCGTTATTAAGAGCTTGTAATTCTTTTTTATATTCTTGAGTTTTCTTAATAGATTTTTCAACTTGATTAGTAAATTCTTGAGTATTCTTATTAATTGACTCTAATCTCAAAGATTTAGCCATAGATTTTTGAGTTTGATTAAATCCACTTTCTAATTGGTCTAATGCTTTTTCTATTTGTGTAACTTCTGATTTGTAAGCTTTTGCAAAACCAATATCTGTAGTACCACTAGCTTTTTTAACCAATGATTCATAATCTTTTAAATATTGTTTATATTGGTCTAATCCACCAGTTATTTTACCTAAACCTTTATTCTTGGCTTCTTTATTTACTTTTTCTATAAAACCACTTATTTTGTCTAGTGCTACACCTGGGTTAGTCTTAGATAAATCAAATAACCCTTCTAATTCATCTTTATATTTTTTAACCATTACGGTAGATTTATTAGATTTTATTAAAGCAGAATACATACCATTTAATTGGTCTTGAGCATTTTTCATATCTACTTTAACTGTTGCTTCTATATCTAATTTTTTAGCTGAATTACCAGTTGATTCTATTGTTTTTCTTAAATTATCTATGTCACCAGTAACTTTATTTATTTTATCAGTATTTAAATTTCCAACATTTAAACTATCAAGGTTTTTCTTTATGGCTAATGATTGTTTCTCTATGTTGTTTAAATCTTCTGTTCCAAGGTATCTGCTATCTTTATTTAATCTTTCTCTTTCTTTTTCTAAACTAGCATAATCATTTTTACATTTTTTTAATTTGGCGCTTAATGTATCTAATTCTCTTCCATTAGCTTGTTCCATTAAATTTAATGCTGTACTTCTACCTACTAAGTTTAAATCTCCTCTAAGTTGTTCAACAACTTCATCACATCTTACTATTTTATCTTTTAAAATATCTACTTGTTCTGAATTTGTTTCAACTGAAACTTTAGCAGTTAATTTGTTTTTATAATCTAGAACATTTTTAATTGCAGTTTCAGCGTTCATTATACCACTTAAACCTAATGGTATCTTTAATTCTTTACTAAATACTTGTCTTAATTCTTTGTACTGTTGTAACATTTGGTCAACACTTAAAGAAGTAAGTTGTTTAGCTTTAGAAATTAAAGCATCAACACCACTTAAATCCATGTTTTTAGCTGACATAGCTTCTCTAACAACTTTTAAGTCTTCTAATAATCCTGATACTTCAACATTATTAAACGCTTCCTTAGTTGCATCTGTCATTAATTTCTTATAGTCACTTGCTACTTCCCCTAATTTTTTTTCTACATTGTCAATATTACCTATATTAAGATTAGCTTTTATATCTTTTAATTTAGCTAACCCTTCATCTAAACCTTTTTGGTCTATTAATTCAACTTTCTTAGCTCGTTCAAGAGTATTAATCATTCTCTCGACATTTCTTTGGGTATCTTTCATTTCTGCATTGATACCTTTAAGACTATTTCCAATACCTTTTTGAGCATCTTTAGTTAAATCTCTTTGTGCATTACTAGTTATTTTAGCAATAGATTTAGCTTGTTTGTCTATGCTATTTTCTAATGATTTAGTAGCTTCGCCAGTAGCCTTACCTATATTGCCACCTATGTCAATCTTTGTGCTTCCTAACGCCTTAGCTATCTTTTGCATTTCTTTCATAGCTTTGGTTGTGTTTTTTATGTTATTAGCACCTTTTGTTTGACCTATGTCTATATTTATCTTTTCTTTATTGTCATATTTTTTGACGAATTCCATCAATTGTTGTAACGCTTTACTAGTATCTAGTTGCGTACCAATTCTTATATCAAATTCACTCACAAATTACCACCACTCTTTCTTATTAATAGATTGATTAAACTATTGGTATCCCAAATGCCACTAAACAACTTCTATAATAGTCGGGTATTTCAGAAAGACATCTAGTGTAAGCAAATGGGTAAGCATTTGTTGCTTCTCTTCCCCAAGAATGACCACCTTCTAATCCTTCTAAAGCAAAGAAATGTTGCCCTTTTGTTGCTCCTACTAAACTAAACCAACCACCATTATCTACAAATTCAGTATGCATTCCAGTTGAATTAGCAGAAATTATTTGAGGTGTATTCATCAAATCACCTGTTCTTACATATAGGTTAGGTGAATAATTATTATAAATTCTATTTTCTAATTCATCAGTCATTATGTCTAACATTTTTTTCGCACTTAATTTAGCACAATCATCCATTGCCTTTAATACATATGCTTCTAGTTGTTCCATTGAATCAAAAACCAATTCAATCACATCCTATTTTCTATATTTTTTATTTCCTTTTCTTTTACAGGCAAGATGTTTTTCTCTTTTTTCTTTTTCTAAATCTATAAAAATATTCTTATCTCTTTTATCTTTAGCACGGTCTACTCTTTCTTGTGCATAATTCATTTCATCTATTGTAGACTTAGTTATTAAAGCCATAGCTAAATTTCTAGTTTGTTGTAAGTTATCCATAGCTATTTCATATTGTATTTCATATATCATATCATTAAATTCTTGCATTAACATTTTTCCAGTTAATGTGCTATCATTTAATAAAAATAATACTTCATCTGTATCTATTACTAAATCAGTGAATTCTAAAATAAGACTAGTATAAAACATATTAAATAATTTTTCATCATCTTCACCATGTAATTCCATAATAGTATTTAATTCATTTAATACTTCTTGTCTTCTATCACCTTTGATGTTCCATATAGTTATGTAACTAGGTTCACCATCCTCTTTGCTTATAACTTTTAATTTACATCTTATATCATCTGCGATTAAATCGCTTGTGAATGCTAATCTATCCACAAAAATCATCTCCTTCTTTTTATTTTACATATCTAAAATAAGACTATTAGGGCATAAAAAAATGGTAAGAGATAGTAGTTATCTCTCACCATTTATCAAGTATATATTTAATTATTTATCAGCTTTAGCTTTTATAGAAACAATTTCAGGTTCATTAAATCCAGCAGTTACACCACCAGTAGTATTTTCTATATCCATTATTTTACCAGTATCATCTGCCATTATATCTAATACTAATGAGAATTCAGAAACATCAGAAGCAGATAAAGTTAAATCAGCTGAAACTTGTGCTTTTAAGTTGTAGAATTTTATTTTTTTGTATTGGTCTCCGTTTAATGAAGTAGTTCTAAAAGTACCTTCTGCTGTATAACTTTGGTTTGGAACTGAAGATGTTACAGATATTTTACCATCTGTACCTTTAGTAGCACCAAGCATCATGCATAAGAATTCGTCATCCATTACTTGACAGTTCATTGTTAATGTTCCGGTTCTCCCACTTGAGAATGATATATAGTTATCTTTGTGTTCACATATGTTCGCTACACATATATCGTTTATACTCATTCAATATAAACTGCTCATGCTTTCACATGAGAACAGACTATATCACTACCTATTTCTAGGTATCCTCCATTTCTTCCACCGATAGCTTGTGGCTTTACTCTCTTACGAGATAGTCGTTGAAGTTTATTCATATTTATACATTTACTTTTAACTCTTTACTTAATATTTTATCTATATTATTAAAATTCCAATAAGGTATTCTAATGAGTTTGATATTATTATTTTTACAATATATATTTTTAATAGTATCTCTAATTTTTGTATCTATAAATTTATTAAATCCTCCAAAGTGTTCTATCATTTCAAAATGATATTCTCCATCATATTCTATTATTATATTAAAATCAGGTAGATAAAAATCAAATGGCAAATATTTTTTATATTTACAATCCTCAAAGGTGTGTTGCTTATTATATTTTACTTTAAATTTTTTTAGAATTTTTTCAACTTCTTTTTCACCTTTAGATTCAATTGATTCCATATTACAGTATGGACATCTAAACCCATTTTTAAAATTTCCAAAGTCAACCTCATAAGCACCATGTTTTCCACAACTTATTTTTATTCTACTTAAATAACCTTTATAGTTAATGAATTCTATAAAATTATAATTATTATTTTCAACAAAATCAATAATCTTTTCTTTTGTCCAAATAATTTTATTTTCATTACCACATTCTCTACATCTTCCATTTTGTTGAAAATCATTAAAAGTAGAAATTTTATGACCATGATTAGAATTTCCACACCATATTTCTATAGTTGATTTAGAATAATTAAATTTAATGAATTTTATAAATACATATCCATTATCTTCTACATACTTTATTATCTTTTCTTTAGTCCATTTTAATTTTTCTTCTTTTCTACATTGTTTACATCGTCTATTGTCTTTAAAATGTTGAAATCTAACTTCATAAGATTTATGATTTGGATTTCCACACCATATTTCTATTCTTGTTTCACAACCTCTAAATTCTTCTGAAAATTTTATAAATATATATCCATTATCTTCAATATATTTAATCACACTTTCTTTAGTCCATTTCTTATTATATTGAGCCATTCAATTTCACCTCCATTTACTTAAATTATACAAAATTAATTATTAAAAGTAAAGTAAAATAAATATAAATCTTACCTGCTGATTGTCCATTCATTCACCTTTAGGATTTAACCTTGGGCAATCCTTACAATTTTTTCTACTTTCGTCACCATCACGTTTACTTTTTCAAGTTGCGTTGTGGTTTGCAAGGCTTTAGGAGTTTCCAGCAATTAAAAGGATTTGCTATGCAATTTACTTACATAGGGAGCAAATTACTCCTTTTTTAAGTGCATATACTTGTTCTGAGTCCATTTGTATTTGACATTCATTTAAGTAGTCTATTGTAGTAAAAACTGTTTGTTCACCTTTTTTAGTTATTTTTAAATCTATAGCATCTTTTATAGCAAAAAGTGTAGCCATTTGTAATCACCTTTCTTTTAATTATTTTATTATTTTATATTTTATTTATCAAAGAACCAATGTTCACTTTGTTTGTCTACTTTAAAATTACCACTGGTTCTATATCTGATATCTATATCATAACTTTCTTGATTTTGATAATATTTGAAAGTGTTTTTAATTTGATATATTGTTAAATTTTGTATACTGTCATAAGTATATTGAGAATTTTTATTATTTACTATGTAGTTAACTAGAGTATAAATTGTTAAATGGTCTTTATTTTTACCTTCTCTAGCTTCTCTACCATATTCTTTCTCATAATTTGCTTTTTTCTTAGCAAATCTTTTAGCAAGTTCATCTTCTTCTTCAGTTTGAGGGCGTTTCTTTTCTACTTTCATATCTGTATCAAAGATATCACAGATTATCCATTTAAAGTCCTCATAGTTACTTCTATTTATTTTATAAGACTTATTGATTAAAATATAGTTATCATCCAATTTATCAATGATATTTTCACACATTGAAACTTGAACATCATCAGTCTTGAACAAAAATTTAATAACTTTTACAAGTCTATTAAGTACCAAGCCTTTAGAAAGTTCTGAGTCTAACCATTCTTGTAAAGTGATACTTTCACCATTTTTAAGTATAGATAGATAAGAAGTAAATATTTGAATAAAAAACATATCAAAATTTTCTAATTCACTATTTTCTTCTTCTGATTCAAAATTTCTTTTATCTAAAGACATAAATGGTTCTACTAGAGCTTCAAAAGATAAATCACTATAAATTATATCTTTTAAAGTTGGTTGATATAAAGTAACTTCATCATTAAACTTTATAGGTATACCAAAATATAATTTTTCTTCTTTTACCTTTTTCATATATTAATCTCCATTAAATCCATAGGCTTTGAATTGCATTTGGTATCCGGTGAATTGTTTAATTATACCTAATATAGGAGCAACCCTAATTAAATCAATAGAACCAATGGAATGTTTTTTCACATATTCACCTAATGCTTCTTCTAAGGCACTTAATATACAAATTGCTCTATTACCATGCATTGTATCAACACAATCTTGATGAACTAATATATCTACTGTAAAAGTTACTTCTCTAATTTTACCCCCAATTGTTGTAGGAGTAATTCTATATACATCTATAAACATATAAGCACCAGCATCTTTAACTGTTTCTTCTACTCTTTTATACATGAATATCTTTTTATTTGCTATATCACTAACTTTTGGTTTTTCTTGTTCTAGTATATCTTTTTCTTTATATTCATTATCAGTATAATATAAGAATTTTGTTAGCTCAGGGTGTTTTAATAAATGTGCATGAATCTCAGCTAACACTTTATTCGTATAACCATATAATGCCATATTCTAAAACATCCCCTTCACTAAAATTTCTTTAATTATATCTTCTTGATTTCTTCTTATTATTTTTAATTTAACCTTAGTGCCTATATAATCAATATCATCCGTACAAATTATCCTACAACCTTTACCATTGTATTTAGTATCTATGTAAACACAGTTATCTTTGGCTTCTATTTCCCATCTGATAACTTCATGATTTGTTGTATAAACTTCATTACCACCTAAATATATATAATCAAGACCTATAATTCCACTTTCATCAACTTCATCATTTACTTTATTATAAGCATGATTATTCTTTTTATCATCCAGTGATGTTGAAAAAATTTGTCCGACAATACAATCTTTTACACCTGGTCTACTGAAATCATCTATATGAGTAATTTCAAAGACTTTACCACTAACCATTATTTTAAGACCACAATCAAGTGGTTTTGTTAATTCATTATCTGTAAAAGTTAATCTTCTTTTACCATCTTCATTAGACATATAAACCTTGTCTTTTAAACCATCACTATATAGTGTTAAGTTTGTTACTAACATTGGTATGATATATCTTTTTCCATGAAAATCAAATGTATATGAAAAATTACATTTTTTAGCTGTAAAAGTTTTATGTGATAATACGGCTTTCTTTTCTTCATGATACATTACCCACCATAGTCCATGCCAAAATAATATATCTCCACTATTAACATCCATATCCCATTTAAAGCTAAAGTATTTTTCATCATTAGTTTTTTGGTCATTCTTAGAAGTATCTTCAACTAAAACATTGATTTCACAATCTTTAGTACTCTTTCCAACATTCTCTCTTTTTACATAAGGAACTGTATGTACAGTTGGTGCAAGTTTATTATCTATTAAATCATCGAAGGTTTCTCTCGCTTCCAGTGTTCCTGCTTCTGATGGATTACAAACTCTATTAGTATACATTCTTCTTCTAAATATTTGAAGATAATCTTTATTATTCAAATCCATCACCTGACCAATCTCTATTTCTGTATCTTATCCTCATTTTAATGAAATCTTTTTCAATTCTTTCATGTAAAACTTCATTATTAGCTAACATTGTAGCATTAGATAATTGTTGGAAATCGCTTGTATTAAGATTTTGTTTTAAGAATCTATCTCTAAGAACTACACTATTATGCCATGATATTATCATACCATGAGCCAATATAACTTCTTCATCTAAATCTAAATCTTCATCATCAGAATTTATAGTTTTCTTAATAAATTTTTCACCAAATTCATCTTCAACTACTCTAGGTTTATATTTTTTATTTAATTCTTTAAAAAGAACAATTGCAGTTTCTATATATTTTTCAAATATAAACTCAATTTCTTCATCAGATATTTTGCAATATCTCGAATCCTCAATAAGAACTGATATTCTTGCATATATGTTTGAAACAGGTGTCATTATGAACACCTCCTTCTTATAATCTATCTACATCTGATTGTATCTTCTTCATACTTCTATCTATATCATCAAAAACATTTTGTACACCGAGTTTTTTCTCTAAATATGACATTTTGAAATTATTAGAAAACTCTTTTTCTTTATATAAATAAATAGCTCTTTCAATCAATCTATTAATTACTTGGATTTTCATTTTATCTACTTCATAGAAAAACTCATCTACACTACAGTCAGCTGAAAGTAAATCATCAAAATACTCTTCATCAGGGATTTCTTCCATGCCTTTTTTAATTCTTCCTAATCCTACTATTTGTTCTAATTCTTCTATACCAATATTTTCATTATCCGGACAATATACATCTTCTATTAATACTGAGAAATCTTCAAATAAGCTCTTTTGTTTTTTTACTATACTTTGTAAATCACTAAAAGTTATATCTTCTTCTTCAGTTGGTTTTAAAGATATATAGCTTCCACCATTTTTATCACTTCTAAGAACGACTTCAAATATAGAATTATTTTTAATTGTTATATCTGCATCCTTTAAATCTCTTTTCATCTCACTGATTGTTTTTTTATCTAATCTATCTTTTTTTCTTTCACGCATATTATCTCTCCTTTAAATAATTATACGAGGGAGAATTATATCCTCCCTTTTTTACTATTTATAAATTAGTTCATTTTGTATATTCCATAAACAGAAGCTTTACAAACACCTAATTGTATTCTTCTCATGAACATATATTCAAATTGCATATCTTTTCTTACTGCTGGGTCAGATACTTCTATAACATCTACATCGCCTTCAAATAATAATTTTATTATTTTAGTTCCGTTAGGTATTACATAAAGCATTTTGTTACTTAACATAAATTCATCTTTTCTGTTAACTGATTGAGGTATTTCAACAACAGGAGTTCCATAGTAATCTCCAACTCTACCAGTTTTGCTTATGTTTTCTTTATCGCTATCTGATAAGTATGCTTGGAATGCACCATCTGCACCAGTTCTTAATTTAGCTAAAGCAGTTTTAGTTCCGTATATAGTAGCTTTTTGTCCAGTTTTAGCTTCAACTCTTTCTATTAATTCAACCATTTTTTCATCTTGGTATGCACCAGTTACACCGAATTTAGCACCTAAACTAGAGTAAGCATCTTCTATACCTCTAACTATATATTCACCTATTTTAACTTCAAATGATTTTCCTAATCTGCTTATCCATTCAGCAAAATCAGTTCTACCTCTTCTGAAATCATCAAATTCAGTATATAATTTAGCACCTAATTGGAAACCAGTCATAGTAATTTTACCATGAGTTAAGTTTTGTCTTCTTAATTCAGAAGTACCATCAGCTACATATCCTATTTCAAATAATTCTTGGTTCATTACTTCAAAGTCTTTAGTATCACCTAAAGCTATATCTTCTATGTCTACCCAAGATTCAAATCTAGCCAAAACATTTTCAGCTACAACTGGAGTTAATATTTCTCTCATTATAGCAAATACTTTGTATTTGTTATCCATGAATTTATACATATCCCAACCATCTTCACATCCAGCTGTTTTAAGTATTATATTTTTTATAGCTTCATTTGCAGATTCTGCATCGAAATTAGCAGTTTTACCTTTATATAGACTGTAAGCCATATCTCTTACATCAGTTATATTTAATTCTGACATTCGTCTCATTCTCCTTTTTATCTTATATTTTATTTATTTTATATTTTATACAAATCTTATTACTAATGATTTTTGTACTGTATCGTCTACACCTTGTTTTCCAAATTCATATTTATACATAGGTATTACTATGTCTTCTTTAGCTTCAACAACAGCTATTACAGTGTCACCAGTAGTAGCTTTAGCTAATTTACCATCTGCTCCTAATTTTAATTCGTCTTTTTCAACTACTTCTTCAGCAACTAATTTTGCTGGTATTGTAACTATATCACCTAAAACTGGTTGATATCCTCTTCCTGGTCTACCTGCTTCTAATTCAAATTCACAAGGTAATTTTCTTTCATCGTATTGGTTTGCAACACTGCAATGGAATAATAAATTAGCTCTTTTAGTATTAGCAGTAGCTAATTTAACTTTATAAGCTTCATAATCAGCTTCAACTCCTAGTACAGCATTTTCAGCTTTTCCATCTATTTCTAGGAAAAATCCATTTTCTAAGTTTTTGTCATAAACGAAAGTTCTTGGTTTACCTTCGATTATGTCTAATCTAACTATATTTTTTACATCCATGTTTTTCATGCTCCTTTTATTATTTATTTTTGTTTCCAAATTCTTTTAATAGATAATCAAATCTTGATTTTGGTTTTGCTGGTTCTTCTTTTTTAGAATCAACTATATTTAAACTGTTTTCTTTTTCCATTTTAGCAAATTTTTCTTTTTCTGCTCTATTCTTTTTAGCTTCTAAAGCAAATAAGCAAGTTTCAAACATATCTAAATTAATTGATTTGTTATAAACTTTTTCTACTAAATCAGAAGTTTCTTCTTCATTGAATTCAAATTGTGATAAGATAGCATTAACTTTTTCATCGAATTGAGCTTTTTCTTCTTGAGCTTCTATATCAGCTTTAAATTGTCTAAGTTCTTTTAATTCTTTTCCAACTGCTTGATACATTTCATCTTTAGCTGTATATTTTTCTTTTTTATCAGTATTTTCAAATCTAGCTGAACTTGATTCTTTAGGTCTCCATTCTTGAATATATAATGCTTTATTATCCAAATCTAAAGTAACATCATCATTATTTATAGAATAAGTTACTCCATAGAATTCATTTTCTTCTTCATCTTCTATAACAACAACTGAATCTTCAGGGATTAATTCTACTACATAATATTTTCTCCAAGTATAAGTGTCACCCCAATAACTCACATATTCATAAGTGTAAGATTCTAATTGTTTTCTTATAGCTTTAAATGTATTATTTAAAGAAAGTCCAAAGTCTGCTTTGTCATCTTCTACTGTATGATTTTTCTTTTTACAAGATTCATCTTCTTTGTCCTTATCTTTGTCATCTTCTTCATCTGATTTATCTTCATCTTTGTCATCGTCTTCCTCGTCATCTGCTTTATCGTCTTCTTTATCATCATCTTTTTTGTCATCTGCTTTATCTTCTTCATCATCATTAACTGCATGATTTTCTTTTTTGCATACACAAGGATTTTCACCACATTCAGGACAAACTTCTTCATCTTTGTTTTCTTCAGCAAATTCTTCTTTGTTTTCAACAGTAGAAGTTTCTTTATTTACATCCACACTTAATCCCTCCTCTCTTTGACATTTTAATAATTTATTTAATTTTTCAACAGAAGATAAATATTCTTTATATTCACTATCTTCTTTAGAAAAATTCATACTAAGTACACAATCTTCCCCCATAGCAATATCTTCACATAAGTTCGTTATTCTTATGCAGTTCTCTTATGAACTTCTTTAGCTTTCGCTAAACGTTGAGACTATATCATTATCTTACATTAATTAAATAAGACACTCTCTACTTCCATTCACTTGAATGTACTTTACTTTAATTGTAATAAGGTTCTTACAATTATTTCAATAGTCGTTGAAGTTTATTCATATCACTTATAGTAATTTAGAATCTTACCTGCTAGACTTCCATTGTAAAAGTACTTAGGATTTAACCGTATACCATCTAACTAATTTTTTCTGCTTTCGCCACATTCACGCCCATTGTTTCCAATCACGTTGTAGTTTAGTTAGCTTTAGGATTTACAAGCAATTCAGAGAGTTTGCTATATGAATCACTCCATATAGGGAGCTAATCACTCCTGGGTATTTAGCACCTAACACTGTAACTCCAAGAAATTCAAATTTATTAATATTACATCTTTGTTTTCTATCATAAGAACAATTATTTATATAAATTTCCATAGAGACTTCTTTTTCTTGGTCTTCTTCTAATATGTCATAAGCATCATTAGAATAACATTTCCATATGTAACCATAACACCCTAAGTATGTTTCTCCATCTTTTTCTTCAAAGAAATAATCATTACTTTCAGGTATTACTCCAATAGGTACTTCTTTATAGTATTCTCTTACTTTAATTGTTCCATCTTCATCTGTAAATATATCTAAATCAGTTTCATGTCCTGCAAAATCTTTATTATCTTGTCCATCAGTTTTTTCAACAAATGCCAATATTGGAATGTTTGCAAGTGTATCTATTGAATCGTTTATACTATCTACTGAAAATACAGAACCATTAAGGTTTTCACCTGTATGCATAATGTATATTTTAACTTTTTTAAAGTTTGTGTTAACTAAAACTTCATCTGTACTTTCAAATCTTTTAATAGGTAATCTAAGTTTGTTATTCATAATTACACCTCCTTTCAAATTAGAAGGTAAATTTGTTATTTACTAATATTATTTTACTATTTTCTTCTTTACTAAAATTTCTATTTAATAAACTCATATCATTAATAAAGAATACATAAATCATTTCTCCATTAACTTCTTTTTGTTTTTTTAGAACTTGTTTATTATCTAACAATTTATCTTTTATACTTTCATCAGTCGTATAAACAAGCATAAAAGCAACACTCTCCTTTGAAAAATGTCAATCTTACATATTATTTATAAGACGATATTTTTAATAAAATATCGAAAAATGAAGTATTATTTAGTGCTATCAGGATTCTCGCCAACATCTTTTTGATTATCAGGGTTTTCTGAATTCTTAGGTCTACCTAATTCTTCTTCTTCATCTCCACTTTGAGTGTAAGAAGTAGCTAGAGGTACAAAGAATTCATCTATACCATTTTCAGTTTCAAATTCAAGTAATGATAATGCTTCTAATGGTGCATAATGATTACAAGCTAAAAATTTCATTCTTGATAATCCTACTGTACAACCTTGCATTGATTCAGTTACTAAAGTTTGTTTATTGTATTGAGTGTTTCTTACAAATCTAACCATCCATAAAGGATTTCTTTTTAATTGTTTTACTCTATATTTAGTATAGTTTTCAAATACATTATTTAAAACATCACAATATATTTCATCTGCTGTTACCCCAGTAAGTATAGCTTGGTTATTACTTTGATTACCATTGAATATCTCACTATTAACACCTGAATTATTATAAACCAATTCAGTTAATGTTTGTCTATTACTTGCGTTTACATTACCAGTTCTTTGTAATGTTAATGCTTGTACTTTCAAAGGGTTAGTATTTACACAAACGTTGTATTCAACTAGGGTCGTTACTCCTAATCCGTTCTCTTATGAACTGCTCATACTTTCATATGAGAGTAGACTATATCACTACCTATTATTAGGTACTCTCCATTTCGAGTGTCAATCACTTACACTCTACGAGCTTACGCTCTAGTCGTTGAACCTTATTTTAAGTTTAATTCTTTATTTAATATTTCATCTATGTTGTCATATTCCCAATATGGAATCCTTATAAGTTTTATATTATTATCTTTACAATATTGATTTTTAATATTATCATTTCTTTTTCTTTCATTAAATTTAACTATACCTCCAAAATACTCAATAGGTTCATAATGTTCTAACCCATCGAATTCTATTAAAATAATATTATCATTTATAGTAACCATAAAATCAAATGGTAATGGAAATTTATATCTACATTCTTTAATTCTAAATTCTTGTTTAAAATTATATTGTTTATTTTCTAAATATTCTCTTATTTTTCTAGCCCCTCTTGATTCTTTGCAAAACTTGCATCTTCCACCTTTTAAATACCAATAAAATGTAATAGGATAATTTTTTTTACATTTATTACAATATAAATATAAAATACTATCTAAACTATGATACTCAATATCTATTAATATATCTTTATTATCTTTTATTATTTTTTTTATTTCTTCTTCACTAATTCTATTTTCTTTAAGAAAACATTGCATACATCTACGACCATTTCTAAATGTATCAAATTTAATAGTATATACATATCCACATTTAGGACATTTTATTTTTACAAGAGATTGAACGCCTTTAGATTTTATAATTTCTATTAGTTCATATTTATAACCTTCTAAATATTCTTTAATAATTTCATCAGTCCACTTTCTTCTTCTTTCATCATAACAAGACTGACATCTTGTTCCTCTTTTAAAATTATTAAAAATAACTTCATATGGTTTATGATTAGGATTACCACACCATACCAATAATCTCGTTTCTTTTCCAATTCCACTTATTATTTTTTTTACTATATAATTTTCATTATTTATAAATTCTATTATTTTTTCTTCAGTCCATTTTAACGCTATATTAATTACCTCACTTTATTTTATATTATATTAAAAATCAATGAATTAAACTTAAAATCTTGGTTGCTGATTGTCCATTCATTCACCTTTAGGATTTAACCTTGGGCAATCCTTACAATTTTTTCTGCTTTCGCAACCCACTTTAAAGTGTTTTCTTCACGTTTACCTTTTCAAGTTACGTTGTAGTTTGTAAGGCTTTAGGAGTTTCCAGCAATTAAAAGAGTTTTCTATGCTTTTTATAAACATAGGGAGCTATATGTTACTCCTACTGGTAAATTGGCTTTAGCTGAATTATGCATTTTTATAAGGTCAGCTTCAGCTATTCTTGATTCGCCTTCTTCATCTACATCATATTGCATATGTATCATTTTTAAATTATTAGCTTTATTTTCCACAACTTCATTTTCTTCTTCTTCCATTAATCTTAATAATGAAGGAAATAAATAAGATAAAGTTGGAACAGATTTTGTTGAAGTCATATTATTTAAACTTAAACATATTGCTTCAGGGTCATCTACTATTACATAACCTGAACCAGCAGTTCCTAAGTATTGTTCAGGTGATAGTGTACCTGCTTTATGTTGGTCATATAATCTTTGTAATCCTAAAGGCATCATTGAATAATATTCTGCTGTACCTAATTTATTAACATTAATTGCATATTTATATAAATTATCATTTATAACCTTACATATCTTACATATTTCTGTTGGTATTTCTTTTAATATAGTACCTTGATTATCAGATACATCATATAAGAAAACTTCTCCTTGTATCATAAGGTTAACTCCTATGTTACGATAATTTGATTTCCAACTAATTCTTTCTAATAAATTACTTATATCTAAATAATCTTTATATAATTTATCAGGTGTTATTTTTCTTTTTGATTTAGAAAATTTACTAATTGTAGTTGGATATAAATATAAATCATAAATATTCATACCAGCATAGTTATTAATTATTCTATTGTATATACCACTATTATAATACAACCAAATACTAGCTTTTTGTAAAGCAAGTGCATTTGCTTGTGGGTCTTCTAAGAATCCCATTATTTCACTAGCACTATATTTAACTGGTTTAGTTGTATATTTTTGTGCATTGTTAGCTACAGAAGTTTCGGCAAACAACTTCTTTTGCTTTTTTTCTTCACTCACTCATATCATCCCTTTCTTTCTCAATATTTTAATAAGACTACCATAGATTAGCTAATCCACCTTTTTTCTTTTTCTTTAATTTTTTTTCTCTTTCTCTTATGAAATAATTACCATAAGCTAAACTTGAATATCTATCCTTACGTTTACCTGTGGTTTCATAAAGTTTAATATAAGAATCTTTTATTTCATATTCCAATTGAGTTATTTCATCTTGCATTAAAGAAGTTTGAATATAAGGCATTAATTTGTCAGCTTGTTCTTTAGGAGACATCTTATGATATCCTTCTATAAAGTCATCTGCTTCAAATTGTGTTTTTAATAATCTAATGGTTTTATTTTGAAATGCTGTTTTAAGGGTTACTGCAATTTCGTGGTTAAACTTTGAGTTACCATTAACACAAAATATAGATTTTTGTGCCTCAGAATAACCACAACGTTCTTCATATTTTTCATCATTCATTGCTTTCAATGGAGGATAAACTATTCCTCTTTCTACATCTGTTGTATATTCACCTAACTCATCTAACACAGATATCCCATTACCGGCAGTATCTAGTACTATATAATCACTTTGAGTGTCAAAATATAATCTTTTTATATTTAATGCTAATTGTTTGGCTGTACAACCATCATAAGTTTCCTGCCATAAAACTTGTGATATATAATTTTGATTCTTTGGAATGCTTCTTATAAAAGTAAATACGGCATTATCGTTGTCATGTCCATTTTTACTATTCATTAAGGCTATATCACAACTAATTATTCTAAGTTCTTTATCATTTAATTTTTTCAAATGATAACTCTTTTTCTCTTTATTTTTATTTCTATAATATTCCTCAGGTGTTGGAGGATACCATGCATATTCCAATGTTCTACAAGGTAATATGTCACTTGATTTAAAATAACTAGTATCTTTATCAGAATAAAATAATGCTTCAAATTCCATCATAAATGATATTTCCGACATATTCTCATCTGATAAAATATCTTGTATTCTTTTTTTAGTTAATATTCCATGATAAGCAGATAATTGATAAGGTAAATTACATACAAAATAATCATCACCTGCTAACATTTTCTTAACATGAGAAGAATAGAGGTCATAACTCCAATGATTTTCAACGTTTTGTTATCCTAAAGGCTTTTTATCCTCTAGTTCTAGGAGTTTCCTCGCATTATGGTATGTCAATTCATACCTAGTCCAGCATATATTTTCTTCTATATAACATAGAAGTGGGCACTCTTGGAGATATTTTATTCTTTGCAATTAAAAAAGAACTATTGTATAATAGTTCTCACAAAGGTTCAATCTCTATGCGTTACGGTGGATAGAACTTTTTAATTTTCCATCTTACCTCGGTATTAACTTATATTGTTTAAAAAATTTTCAATAATATCATTTATATCATTTATTTCATAAAAAGGTACTCTTAATAAAAGTATATTATTTTTTCTACAAAATTCATTTTTTATTTCATCATTTATGACTGTATTATTATAGTGTTTTTCGCCACCTAAGTGTTCGACAGGTTTAAAATGTTGTTCGCCATCGAATTCTATACAACAATTATATTTTGGTAAATAAAAATCAAATGGTAATGTCTTTTTATTTTTACATCCTTTAAATCTTTTCTGTTTTTGATATAAAATATTTTTTGATTTTAAATAATTCTCAATATTCAATTCTCCTGCACTATCAAGTGGATAACATGATGGACATTTTAAACCATTGTCTTTTATATTCCAAGAAGCTCTAGTAAATTCATGATTACATATATTATGTTTTATTGTAATATTAGCTCCTGTATTAAAATTTACAAATTCATATTCATCATTATAATCATTATTTTTTATTAATTCTATGCATCTTTCTTCAGTCCATCTTCTATATTTATATTGGCATTCACATTTTCCACCTACATGAATAAATCTCCAATAATCTCTTTCAACTTCTTTTCCACATACTCTACATTTCATATAGATTATACTTTTCTTTTTTATATATTCAAAATTAACAACATATAATGTTGTATTAGTTTCTTTTATTTTATCATTAATTCGTTTTAATGCTATTTCTGTTGTTATTTTATTCATTTTAATATTCACCCCCATTACCTATATTATACTATATTTTTTATTAAAAGTAAAATTTTAAACAATACTTAGTCTCTCTTATCAGCTTAATCTCACGATTTACTATGACCGATTTTGCCCAATTTGTTTTATATATCGCTATATAAAGTGGCACGAATTTACCACGCACTACTAAGGTAGATTTCTTGGTTTTCCTCTGATGGATAATCTGCATATTTTCCATCATCTCTATTCTTAAATTTTGGTATTCTAACACAGTTTAAGAATGGTCTTAATACTGAGTTTAATGTATCAAAACCTCCTTGTATCATTCTGTACTCATCAACTACGAGCACATGACATCTTAACAAATTGTTACCCTAAAGGCTTTTTATCCTTTAGCTCTTATAGTTTACTATAAGTTCAGCATATATTTTCACCTACGGCTTTACGTTTAGGTGGAGGAAGCTCGTGGGGAGGTTATTACTCTCATAATATCGCTCACTCCCTATGCGTTACAGATGATATTAGATATTATCACCCTCGGTATTACCATATCTTTCGACTTAGGCTTCACCGATACATCCCTCTAATTATAATTGATATTTCTATCAAAGACGGCATAAGACATACCTCTTGTATTTTGAGAAGCATTTACTGCTTGAATGGTACTACCATTGTTAAAGATGACCACTGTTTCATTAGTACCGGTGACTACTTTAGCAATTTCTCTATTTAGCATTTTTGATTGAGAACATAACTCTTTAGCTATCTTCTCTTTTATAAGATTCCTTATGTTCAATAGAATATCGTTACTATTCTATCCGTTCTTTTATGAACTGCTCATGCTTTCACATGAGAGCAGACTATATCACAATCTTATTAATATAAGACCTCTTCCTCTACCTAGACTACTAGGATACTTAGTCGTTGAAGGTTTCCCATTTTAATAGGACTTCCCTGCTGATTATCCATTATAAAAGTACTTAGGATTTAACCTTATACCATCTCAATTACTTTTTTCTACTTTCGTAACATTCACGCTTAGGATTTAACCTTACGTTGTAGTGAATTGAGCTTTAGGAGTTTCCAGCAATTCAAAAGATTTGCTATACTAATCACTTAATATAGGAGACATTATATCTCGCTTGCTCCTTAGTTGAACAAGAAACTACAATTAAACTATTTGGATATAATATTGCTTTACAACAAAGGAATATTGCTGTCATATACGATTTCGATAACCCCCTTGCACATATTAGGCAAGTGCTATACATTATATTCATCATATAAAGCAATATAATTTGGAACGGATATAAATTAAGTCCCAAAAAATCCAGTGCGAATCTATGGATGTTTAGCCTATAGAATGCAGTCCATATCTTCATACCTTCATTTAATCTATCCTTTTTTCTTTGGGATAAATTCCTTCTTTTTCTATGAGGACTTTTCATGACATCATCGGAAAGTATTTCTTCTTTTTCAATATTTTCTTTTGCACTACTTGTCATTGTTTTCCTCACCTACTTCATCTTCTACTTCATTTTCTACTTCGGTATTATTCTTATTTTGTTCATTGTATATTTTATCTACATCTTCATAATCTTCTATTCCTTCTTCTCCCCCTAAAACATCATTTTTAGCTAATTTCCACTGCTTCGCAAAAGGCAAAACAAACCATCTTTTTAGGTATTGTCTTATTCTATCTATGTCCTCAAAAAATGGCAACTTTTTATTACATGGTTCATATAATTCTATCTTATCTATAAATTTCCCAAAACAAGCATTGTCATCATCATCATTATCTATTTGTGATAATTTCATTTTACAGTCAGCTTGTAATTTACTATTAATTTCTTGAATACTCTTTTGAAGTTGAACATTTCCTCTATCCTTTCTAAGGAGTAAATAATTCATACATATTTCTTGATATGACCAAAGGGATGAGGGATTTTTATCCTTTATATTCAATTAAGTTCGCTACACTTAATCCGTTTTGTACATATACAAAACTGCTCATACTTTCGTATGAGAGTAGACTATTTCTTTACCTTCAGCATTATCTGTTAAGGTATCTCCCTTTTCTTCCACCAATGACTTGTGGCTTTACTTCCTTACGGAATAGTCGTTGAGCTTTAATTCATATTAAATTATTCTAAATTTTTAATAAATTCTTCCCATTGTTCTAATGTGTTATCTCCTCGTCCATATATTTTATGAAACAATTCATGTATTTCTTTAGATACTGTTATACCATTATCTAATGCAGTTCTTAAACAATAATATTTATTATAAGAATATAAATGATGTACACATAATTCTACCCCTCTTTTTCCTGTAACTTGACAAGTATAATCATCTCGTTCATAACAACTTTTTCTCCATTCTTTATATTCCATATAATTTCTTTTATTTTCTCTATCTTCTTGTGTAAGATTAGAATTCCAATTATGATTATTTTCACCTTTACTATTTTCTATTGCACACTTTGGACACCCATGACCTCTTAATAAATTATCAGCATTAGATTTCCATTTATGACCACAAATATCACAAGAACATTCCATGATTGTTTTTGCATTTATATATTTATTTGATACTTTAATATTTTTATTTATATTATTTAATTCAATTATAAATTGTTCATGAATTTTAGATTTTTTAGATACTCTTTGTTTCATAGCGCATTTGGGACAATTTTGTCCTTTCCTTAAATTCTTAGGTATCATAAAATATATATTACCACATATTAAACATTCACATTTTATCTTTGTATGATTATTAATATAATCACCGATTATTTTAACATTAGGATTAAGAATTTTCATTTCTTCTATAAATTGTTCTTTTGTCTTTCTTTGTTTATTTGATTTATTCTTTTTTGCACATTTTGGACATCCAGTTCCATTTAATAAACTACCGGGCGTTACTGTCCATTCATTTCCACAAAGCATACATTTAACCATTATTTTTGTAGATACATTTACATATTTACCTAATACTTCTATGTTAGGATTTTTTATATTCAATTCATTAATAAATTCCTCATGAGTTTTTCTTCTTGCCATATTTATCACCTCTCTTTACTTATATTATACAATTTATCTTATTAAAAGTCAAATATTTAAA
>OMCP01000134.1_pt1 | contig 30261 bp, 27 predicted proteins | sample 1646051 | NCBI WGS metagenome assembly OMCP01 (sample SAMEA103958146, study PRJEB25191) | human gut metagenome
TACGACTCCGCTGTGTTCAGAGCCATGCCACCTCACAGTCTCTTACGAGCCTGTTCGGTGCGGCGTATCCGCCGTATAGCACAATATAAGAAATGTCTTGTTCATGCAAGCATGACAAGCCACTTCTTATATTGTGCTGCATGGCTCTGAACGGTAACATTATACAATACTATATGTAATAGTTGCAAGGTAATAGTGCTTGACAGCGGGCTGTGTGCTAACTTATTATAAGTGGAAGTATTTGAACTTGCGTATACTTCCGTATTTCCGTGATATATGGCGGTTAAGCCGTATGTGTGGAGCGGATAAAAAGAGAAAGAAGAGTATAAAAATGGAAAGAATAATCACAAGCCTGCTTGAAACGGATATGTACAAGTTTAGTATGGGACAGGCGATTTACCATCAGTTCAGTGACTATAAGACAACATGGTCATTCAAGTGCAGGAATACTGACGTGTTCTTCACAAAGGAGATGGTTGATGAGATCAAGAGACAGATACAGCTCTACTGTGATCTGAGATTTACAGAGGAGGAGCTTGAGTATCTGCACAATATCAAGTGGATAAAGGGTTCTTATGTTGATTTTCTGAGACTCTGGAAGGCAAGATATGAGGACTTTGAGATATCAGATGACGCTGAGTGTGGACTGAAGATAGAGGCGAGAGGCACTTGGCTCAATACTTCCATGTATGAGATACCTACTCTGGCTATAGTGAATGAGGTCTACTTCAGAATGAACGATGACTATGATAAGCTGCTTGCATCATTCAGGGAGAAACTTGATGAGAAGGTCCGAAAAGTCGAGACCGGAGAGTATAACCTTGGAGCTTTCAGTGAGTTTGGACTCAGAAGAAGACTTTCGGCTGAAGCTCAGGAGCTTGCAGTCAAGGAACTCAGCAAGCGCAAGTATCCGGGTTCAACATTTGTCGGAACAAGTAATGTATATCTGGCAAGGAAGTATGATCTGGTTCCGGTTGGAACTATGGCGCATGAGTGGATCATGTGTGTTGGACAGGGTAATCATAAGCACAATCCTGCATATTCCAACTGGTATGCATTGGATGCATGGGTTAAGGAGTATGGAGTGCTGAATGGAACAGCTCTCACTGATGCCATCACAACAGATTGCTTCCTGAAGGATTTCCAGCTCACATATGCGACACTTTTCAGTGGGGTGAGACACGACAGTGGCGATCCTTATGAGTGGGGCGACAAGATGGTTCATCATTATGAGAAGCTTGGACTTGATCCAAAGACCAAGACACTTCTGTTCAGCGACAGCCTTGATTTCGAGAAAGCAGACAAACTCAACAGCTATTTCAAGGACAAGATCAAGGTTGCATTTGGAATAGGAACATATATATCCAACGATACGTGCGATGAACCGCTCAACATAGTTATGAAGACTACAGCATGTAACGGCATGGATGTTGCCAAGATATCTGATGATAAGGGCAAGGGTATGTGCAAGAATCCAGATTATGTCCATTATCTCAACAGATGTATCAAGTGGCGTATGGAGAATGATAAGTAAATTTTCATAAGGAGGTGGCGCACTGGGTGCGCCGTCACTAAGCTGGGCTTAGTGACATCTTATGAAGCACGCAGACGCCGCGCGTAGCGCATTTCATGCGTCTGCTCATTAGTAAAAAATGGAGTTTTGTGAATTATGGGAAAAATTATTATAATGACAGATTCTGCCAGTGATATTTCGGAGAAGGAGGAGAAGGAGCTTGGAATCAAGATTCTTCCTTTCCCGGTCGTGATAGGCGGCAAATCTTATCTGAGCAGGGTTGATTTTGACAATGAGGGCTTCTACAAGCTCATGGCAGAGAATGATGATCTTCCAAAGACATCACAGATCACTGCATATCAGTTTGGAGAGGTGTATAAGGAACTGGTTGAACAGGGCTATACGGATATTATATATGTAAGTATCAACAAGGATGGATCTGCATCATATGCAAATGCAAAGCAGGCCGCAGATCAGTTTGAGGAGGAATATCCTGAGTGTGCCGGAAAGAGCAGTATATATGTATTTGACGGAATAGGATATAGCGGACAGTATGGATATCCTGTCATTGTGGCAGCGCGGATGGTGCAGGAAGGCAAGGATGCCAAGGACATCGTGTGGTACCTAAAGGATGAACTCCCAAAGAGAAGGATATACTTTGGAATATATGGACTCAAGTATGCGGCCAAGTCAGGAAGAATCCCAAGTGCTGCAGCTCTGGTTGGAGATGCACTTGGCGTGAAGCCTATCATGAAGATATGGGCAAATGAGATCGTGACAGCAATCAAGTGCCGCGGTGAGAAGAAACTCATGGCAAAGATGGTGGATGTCACAGTAGAAGAGATGGAGCCAGGTTCAGAGTACCAGGTAGTATACGGAAATGATGAGACCGTCAGAGACGAACTGACAGCTCGTATGACGGAGAAGGTTGGATATGGCCCTTCAGATTACTTCCAGATCGGGGCAGCAGTTGCATCAAATGCGGGCCCGAAGGTCGTTGGAACTATCTTCAATGTGAAGAAAGAACTGAGATAGAAGATAAATATGAGATGTAATTAAAAGTGGCAGATGTCTGTATATATGACGCCTGCCACTTTTTCTTTGGACAGATTATTAATTATACGTAAGATAAACTGTCCTCTGAATGAAGAACTTTCAAGGCAGTTGAGTGTACAAATGCGCACTACTATGACGGTAGCAAGGTTTGTATCCCAGGCGTCAAATAAGAATAATGGATGGGCGAAGGTCACATGGATGAACACCTCTAAGTACCCAAGCCTTTGCCCGGCTCTAATCCAGTGATCCCATACCTGTCATAGATCTTGTTCAGGGCATCCCGGATCTTTAAAATCAGTCCCGAAAAATCAAATTTCTGCGTCGCCGGATCATACCACTCATCCGCCATCACCCTTAGTTCGACCACTGAACCACATAACACTGCAAGGCAGAGTTTGAAGTCCGTTTTTTCAAACTCTCTTCTCTCGATTATCTTGACTCTGAGGTTTTCAATTTCACCACTCAGCCCTTTCACTACTGCATCCTTTAATTCCTCATAGAAATCATACTCTGTAACCATATACCATCCTTTCTGTCACTACCTTATGTGACATGCAAAATTATTTGGTAATAAAATACCATTACACTTTATACAGACGTATAAATCCCCCTCTTTTGTTCCCTGGCTTTTGCATTTTTGTCACTCTCCTGAAGCCGCGATATCCCGGTCCCAGGGCTGATACTCCCTTGTTTAATATATCAGATTATTTACACATATTGATTTAAGTGGGAAATTAATCAGGGCAGGATCACCCTCATCCACATATAAAAAAAATAAGACCAATGCTGTTACACACTGATCCTATCTCTTCGTTGCGCTTTCAGGCTAAGTATTACTGCTGAAATACCTCGGCATAGTACTCCTCTGCATCCTCTTCGGTAATATTGAACTTTTTCATAGTCCTGTCTATTATCGTTTCCTTGGATGCACTATTTTCCAAATACGCAGTGATATACATTATTATTTCTCTTTTTTCCGCATATCTTTCAATCTTCTCACACATGTGATTCACCTCACTCTTGTCATGTTTTAAACTATGGAATTTCTTGTAGGTACATGGAAACTTCTTCCTGTCGTTATCATCAAGCTCCTTCTTGTTGAAGAGAGCCATCATGTCTGCCACCTTACTGCCGTCATTGTTCTCTGTATTGACATAGATCTCTGTCAATCCATTGTCAACTACATCATGGGTTTCCTGAATAGTGTTCTGAACATGATACATCGTAAGCCCTTTCTTCAGAAAATCTTTCTGTGTTATATACACAACACAAAGGTCTTGAATGTCATCAAATTCGTCTCCTGGCTCAGAATTGTTTGCAGTGATAACAGATGCATTGTACCTTACCCGCCTAACATGATTGCAGTTATCTGCACACTGTATCTCGATGTTAAACACCTTATCTTCCTCGCCTAACACATATGCATCAAGCCTTACAGATCTACCCTTCAGGTTCTTGATGCTCTTCTGGGCTACTACACTGTCATAGATTATCCGCAGATCTGGATTGCCAAATATCGTCTGCAGCATCTCCTCGATGAACTCCGGCGACTCACACATCGCCTCAAACATGGCATCGTCCATCACCACCAATGAAGATACAAGTTCAAGTTTCTCTTCATCAGTTCTTCTTGCCTTTTTTTCAGCCTTTCTCTTGGTACTCATATGTCCTCCTTTTACCTTTTGCTGACAATGCTGGTAGAAAAAGGCATAAAGGTATGAGTCCCCCGACAATGCCTAATCTACTCAGGCATTGTTGCGCCTATATACTCACCATCCTTCTCTGTTCTCATCCTTGGGAGAACTTGATAAATTCCGGTTGTGGACTTATTATACCATACTTATCCCTGTATTCAACCACCACTAAATTTGACGACAGATGCATAAAAAAAACATTGACTTTTATAGATTTCCGGTCTCAAAGTCAATGCCTGTTCCATGGTATATTACCAACAGATATTTTATCCTACAAATGATGTAACCGCCATTTTGATTACCTGTTCATTTACATAGCTTTCAATCTTTTCACACATGCTCTCCAGCTCCTCTACTCTTTGGTAAACCATATGATTTATCCTACCATACATTTTCGCATAAACAAATAAATTATAGTGTAAAAACTTGCTGTAAAAATCTCAGGAGGTCAAAAGAGGTTTCCTTGAGTTTAATACGTCTGAATGTTTATATATATTGATTTAAGAAGGAGGATTAATCAGGGGCTTCGCCGCCAGGGGAGAGTTCAGGGAACAAGTGAATATAGAACATCTGCAAATACGAATGCATAAAAAAAGAATCCCGATGTTTTCGCATCAGGATTCCTATATCAACTACTGCCATGCGCCGCAGGTGCTACATTTTCTGCCTACGAGTACCTTTTCCTTCTGGATCTCGTACTCGGCAGGGTGATGGATGGTGTCTACCGTTACAGGACGAATGACTGCGCTTGAACCCTCGTAGATCTCCTCACCGAGGGATTCCGAGTAATACTTCTCTCCACATCTAAAGATATGGTTTTTGTCGTATGTTATATCTTTGCCACAGTATGAGCAGAACGAATGGTACTCCTGTACATCCTCATCCCAAGCCTCTGACACACAGACCTTCTTCTCCTGAGTCTCATATACATCCTTCCAGGTATGTACATGCTCAGTGGTCGTTGGCTCCGGCTTTGGTTTCTCGGTTGTAGGTCTCTCGGTTGTAGCAGCCGTGGTAGGTCTCTCAGTTGGTCTCTCAGTTGGTCTCTCAGTTGCCCTCTCGGTTGTAACTGGCTGGTTGGTCGTTACCTTACCATCCTCTCTGCCCGGTGTCTTTGCCTCGGTTGTTGTCTGGCTGCCTGGTTTCTTCGTTGTAGATTCTGTAGTTGTAGCAGAACCTTTCTTGTCCTTCTTCGCAGTTTTAGCAGAACCCTTCTTGTTCTTTTCCGAGGTAGCAGCCTCGGTTGCCTTCTCGGTGGTTGTAGCCTTGGAAGTCGTCTTGACATCCGCTTTTCTCTCGGTTGTACCCTCTGTCATCTTTTCAGTGAATGTACCTCCCTCATGGACACCCTCCTTGGTGTCATCCCTGAAAAGAATGATGGCACTTACAATGATCGCTGCAAGCATTACCCCTATGATAAAACCTATTAACAGGATCTTTTTCTTTTTCTTGTCGTTCATAATTGTTTCGCCCCTTTCTGTTTAAGTAAAGTATAAATCAGAATATGGCAAATTACACTAAATATTTACAGTAAAAAATAAACCAGCCGTCGTTACAAAATGTAGCAGCAGCTGGTTTATTTATTTTGGTGGTTAGTATATCTACTCTTCCGATACTAATTCCTCAAGCTCGTGATAAACTCTGGCAAGCGGCAATCCAACAACATTGTTGTAGTCGCCCTCAATTCTCTTTACGAACAGGCCGCCCTTGCCCTGAATACCATAACTGCCCGCCTTGTCAAATGGCTCATTTGTCGCAAGGTACTGGATGATCTCGTTGTGGGATACAGGATAGAAGGTCACGTCCGTCTTTTCGAAGAAAGAACTCGAAGTCTTTGCCCTTCCCTCCACATATATCAGGCATACACCGGTGTATACCTGATGCGTCTGGTCTGACAGACTGTTCAAGGTGTTGTATGCATCGTCATAATCATACGGTTTTCCGAGAATCCTGCCGTTCAGTGAAACGACGGTGTCTGCGCCGAGAACAACAAAGCGTTCAGGAAGCTTCTTAACCCGCCTTCCCACATCCTCGGCGATGAGCCTGTTGCACACTTCATCTGCCTTCATCTTGGCAAGGAGCATCACATATTCTGATGGAGCCATCACCTCAAGATCTTCCTCAGATAGGCTTGGACATACATCGAAGTCATATCCCGCCTGAGCCAGAAGTTCCTTCCTTCTTGGCGATCCGGAGGCGAGAATTATTTTTATGTTAGTCATATGTTATATCTCTATACTTTCCTAAAATAATTTTGTATAAACAAGATTAGTGCCAATAATATCTATACTGATAAGACATGATATTGATATAGAAACTCATACACAGATCATTATTTACACATCTTAATAGCCTTCTCAAACAGTGGCAGAGAACGCTCAACCATATCTGTTGTAGTACAGTAAGCCAGTCTCATATGTCCTGGGCACATGAAGCTGTCACCGGGAACAAGGATCAGGTCAAGCTCGTGGGCTGTCATGTTACAGAACTCATTTGCATCTGCGATAGGTGTCTTAGGGAACATATAGAAGGTTCCGCCCGGCTCAACACACTCATATCCCATAGCCGTCAGCTCCTTGTACAGGATGTTCTTGTTCTTCTCGTAGATTGACAGATCAGATGTCTCATCAAGAACCTTTGCAACTCCGAGCTGTATCAGAGATGAAGGACAGTTGTGTCCTGTGAAACGTGATACCTGTCCGCACATGTTGATGATGAGCTCGGCATCCTTGCACTTAGGGTTTACAGCCACGTATCCGATACGCTCTCCAGGCAGTGACAGAGACTTGCTGAATGAGTAGCAGCAGATGGTGTTGTCGTAGAACTTTGAGATGAATGGCGAATCAGTTCCCTCAAATACGATCTCTCTGTAAGGCTCGTCTGATATAAGGTAAATGTCATGTCCGTACTCCTCCTGTTTCTCTGTGAGGATCTGGGCAAGATGTGTTATAGTCTCGGTTGAGTAGACGATTCCGGATGGGTTGTTTGGCGAGTTGATGAGGATTGCCTGAACATTTGGGTTCATCATCTCGAGGAATGCGTCAAAGTTGATCTGGAATGAAGTTATGTCCGCGGGAACGACCTTGAGAACAGCACCGGTTCCGTCAACGTATGGAACATACTCAGGGAAGTAAGGCGCAAATGTGATGACCTCGTCACCCGGCTCCGTGACACATCTGATGGCGTGAGCAAGGGCTCCGGCAGCACCTGATGTCATGAAAATGTCCTCAGGAACATACTCCATGCCGAAACGGCGGTTCAGTGATTCTGCGACAGCCTTTCTTACAGAGTAGATGGTAAGTGTAGGGCTGTAGCCGTGGAGTGCCAGTGAATCCTCATTCTGGATAAGGTCGATAAGTCCTTTGTTGAAGTCGTCTGTGGTAGGCACAGATGGATTGCCTATAGTATAGTTGAACACATTCTCAGCACCGATCTCAGCGGCACGCTTTGAAGCATACTGTGCAAATTCCCTGATGATGGAAGTGTTGTTTAACATTGATGAATATTTCTTTGAAATCATGAAAGTCCTCCTGTTATGTAAAATGTTATGATAAATATACATATAAAATCAATGCGATATGACACGTGTAATGTGGACACATATTATACGTTGATGTAATCTATGTGTACATATATACATCACAATAAATATACAGTTTCGGACACAAAAAAACAAGAGGTAACAGAACGGGGAAGATCTGCTGCCTCTTGCAAAAAAATGAGGGGAGAGAGGATTCAAATAAATGAAAAACTCTTTACGATTGTTAGTATATCCAGGATTTGTGAAAAAAATGTGTTTAAAGATTAATCTATTTATAAAGATTAATAACTAATCATAAACAAATAATTAAACGTTCACAAAGTGCGGGTATTTCTGTATAATACAGCGTGACGGATACGATATTGCGGTACTATAAACAATGCATTAGTACCATAAGAGAGGTTTGAGATATGATATTTGAGACACATGGTCATTATGACGATACTCAGTTTGATAAGGATAGAGAACAGTTAATTGCAGAATTCCTTGAGAAGGATATAGACAAGGTCATGAACGTCGGAGCGGATATGCAGTCGTCGAGGAATTCGGTGGAGCTTGCCGCAAAATATCCGCATTTTTATGCGGCAGTCGGCGTACATCCGAGTGAGGTAGGAGAGCTGACGGAGACGGATATACAGGAGCTTAAGAGTATGGTGCTGGATAATCCAAAGGTGAGAGCCATAGGAGAGATAGGTCTTGATTATCATTTCGACGATGATCCTCCGAGGGATGTTCAGAAGAAATGGTTTCTCAGGCAGCTTGAGCTTGCGCAGGAGCTCACCATGCCGATCATTATACACAGCCGTGATGCGGCATCAGACACTATGGAGATGCTTAAAAGAATGGATGGCGGCAGAAATGGCGGTGTGATACACTGTTATTCATACAGCGTAGAACAGGCAAGAGAATATATTAAGATGGGATTTAACATAGGGGTTGGCGGAGTAGTCACCTTCAAGAACAGCCGGAAGCTTCAGGAGGTCGTGGAGGACATCCCTCTTGAGAAGATCGTCCTTGAGACCGATTCCCCATACATGACCCCGGTTCCGTTCAGAGGAACAAGGAACTCAGCCCTCAACATACCTTATATAGCTGAGAAGATAGCTGAGATCAAGGGCGTTCCGGTTCAGAAAGTGTATGACCAGACATACGCGAATGCCCTGAAAATGTACAAGATGTAATAAAAACGTAGATTACAGGCAATGGAGGTTTCGTAATGTGAATTGAGACCAGGACTTTGTGGTATTCCCCAGACAGGCATACCACAAAGTCCTGGTCGTGACACAAATCTTGATGAAACCGCCATTGTCTGGACGCAGGAAAGGATAAAGCATGGAGAAGTTAAGCAATCCACAGGTCACGATAGAGACGATAAAGAAATACGAATTTGCATTTCAGAAGAAGTTCGGTCAGAATTTCCTCATAGATGCCCATGTCATAAATAAGATAATCAGCGCAGCGGACATCACGAAGGACGACTGCGTGCTGGAGATAGGTCCGGGAATAGGAACCATGACCCAGTATCTTGCGGAGAGTGCCGGACAGGTTGTGGCGGTGGAGATAGACAAGAATCTTCTCCCTATTCTGGACGAGACCCTTGCGGAGTACGACAATGTGACCATCATCAACGATGACATACTGAAGGTGGATATCAACAAGATCGTGGAGGAGAGAAATGGCGGCAGGCCTATCAAGGTGGTTGCGAATCTCCCATACTATATAACCACACCGATCATCATGGGACTTTTCGAGAAGCATGTGCCGCTTCTCTCGGTGACGGTCATGGTGCAGAAGGAGGTTGCGGACCGCATGCAGGTGGGCCCGGGAACCAAGGATTACGGAGCACTGTCCCTGGCAGTTCAGTATTATGCCGAGCCGTATATAGTGGCAAATGTTCCGCCAAACTGCTTTATACCGAGACCGGGTGTGGGCTCAGCGGTCATCAGACTGAACAGATATCAGGAACCGCCGGTTAAGGTGAAGGACGAGCAGCTCATGTTCAGGCTGATAAGAGCATCATTTAACCAGAGAAGAAAGACTCTTCAGAACGGCATAGCCAACAGCGGAGAACTGTCATTTACCAAGGAGCAGATCGCAAAGGCGCTGGAATCCCTTGGAATATCAGCAAATATCCGTGGAGAAAGTTTGAGTCTGGCGGAATTTGCAGCTTTGAGCGACATTCTCACGGACAAATAATGTCATAGGTGGTGAGACAGAATCATAGATAATTGATAAAGCCCCCGGAAAAGGACGCAGAATTCCGGAAGGGAGAGGAGGATTATCTATGGTGTACTGGAACCGATTTATATCGTATATTTACAGGTATCACGACGGACACAAATGTGAAAATTCAGGATTTGCCAAGGTGGCAAAGGTGGGGAGAATGGGAAGACTCACGGTTGGACTGAGAAACGGAATGAACAGCAGAGAGGAAATCTATGGCGTGTTCATTTACAGGGAGACGCTGGCCGACGAAGGCGCAGTGGGTGGTGAACAGACAAATGAACCCGTGATGATCCCTCTGCCGGTGCTCGTCGGTAAGATGAGACTCAGAAATGGACACGGTGAGGAGTGCTTCTCATTCTGCTGGGATGATGTCATGGAGAGCGGACGGCCTGTGACTGCATTTGCCGGTATCGTCATAAGGCGTATACAGCCGGATGGAAATATGGGGCAGGAGTATTACGACAGCGATATATTCTGTTCGTCCTGGACGGACAGTGTGATAGATTATTCCAGAATGTGGGATGCGAAACGTGCGGGCCGCGATGCTGAGGAACTGAGCGAGGCGGTGAGAGAGGCCTCCATAACAGATACGGTCACGGCAGAGCTGGAGCTTGAGAGCTGTGCTGCACCGGCGGGGCCTGTATGTTCTGATGAGGTCGAGACCTCCGAGACCGGAACGGCGATAGACAAAATGTTTGAGAACTATGAACGTCTGCCACTTCTTCCGGGAAGCTCCCTGGATGACGGGCTGGACAGCGTCATAGAGAGCGTGAAGATATCCCCGAATGACATAGGTCTGCTGGACATGTGCAACTGGAAGCTCGGGGTGAACAGCTTCCTGACACACGGGTATTACAGCTACAAATACCTGATGTTTGGCAAAGTCATATTTTCCACAGATGATGACCGCGTCAGTTACATACTTGGAGTTCCGGGGGTGTATTCCTCGAGGGAGAAATACCTTGCCGGGATATTTGGATTTGACAGATTCGTGCCGGAGAAGGAGACACATATCAAGACCGGCAGCTTCGGCTACTGGATAGTGGATATAAGATAGGAAGAAGAGGATAAAGAGAATGGAAGATACCAATATAGATGAGCTGACGCCGGAGAAGCGGCGTATTCATGAGAAGTATATGGATAAAGCCATAGCCCAGGCAAAGAGGGCTTATGCAAATGGCGATGTTCCGATAGGCTGTGTCATAGTCCACGATGACAGGATAATCGCAAGGGGCTTCAACAAGAGAAATCTGAAAAAGACCACACTTGCACATGCGGAGATACTGGCCATAGAACAGGCGTCAAAGAAGCTCGGCGACTGGCGGCTGGAGGAGTGCACAATGTATGTGACCCTTGAACCGTGCCAGATGTGTGCCGGGGCCATAGTGCAGGCCCGTATCCCAAATGTGGTGATAGGATGTATGAATCCCAAGGCCGGATGTGCGGGCTCCATAATAAACCTGCTGGACATGAAACAGTTCAATCATCAGGTTGAGGTTATACGTGGTGTGCGGCAGGATGAATGCAGTGAGATGATGAAGAGCTTTTTTCGCGACCTGAGACAGGGAAAAGCGAAGAATGCTTGACGGCGGGCGGCATGTCAGATATAATGTAGCCTGCGGTGCATCTTGTGCACAGCCAATTAAATATGTTTTAAAGTTTCCATGCAACCGGGGAGGTAGCGGCGCCCTGTACCTGCAATCCGCTATAGCAGGGGTGATGGTCTTCCTGAGGGGTGGCCGCTGTAGGGCTGCCCTCAGTAAGTGATGTTGATGTCTGGGTCTCGCGCAACAGGAATCTTCGAACCGTGTCAGGTCGGAGACGAAGCAGCACTAAGGGGAATCTCCTGTGTGCCGTGAGGGTGCCTGGGCTGAGTTAACTGCTGAGGTAACGTCTATGGTGACGCTTCGAAGGAAGATCGCATGGATTTTTTTATTTTTAACATTATTTATTAAAAATTTAAAAAAATATAGCAAAATCCCACAAAAGATGTTATCATCAAGTATGATACTTTTGCAGTGTTATTATGCGCTGCAGAATAGTGATTTCCAAGGGGCGAAACGGATATGAATTACGCTGAAGTAATTGATTTTGTAAAGGAACAGACAGCCGTTAATGGTAGGCCGCCTAATTATCCATTCAGGAGCAGATTTGAACATACTATGCGGGTGTATAGATGGGCGATAAAGCTTCAGTCGAAGTTAGGTGGAGATCTGGATATAATAGTTCTCGCGGCACTTCTTCATGATGTGGGCTGGGATGACGAGAGACCACATGGGGAGGTCGGAGCAGAGATAGCTGTCAATTATCTTGACAGTCTGGGAGTCGATCCACAGAAGATAGCCAAGATAGGCGAGATAATCATGATCCATGAGGAGAAGGATACTGATGCAGATCTGTCACTTGAGTGCAGGATAGTTATGGATGCAGACCTGCTGGATGAAGTGGGAGCGATCAGTGTTCTGTGGGATTCCATGGCTACGGCTATAGAGGACGAGGCAAGCTATAAGCGCGCATATTACAGAATCAAGAATTTTTATAAGATCAATAAACCAAAGATCAAGAGATGTAAGACGGAGGCTGGACGACTTGAGTACAGCAAACGCATGCAGCTCCTTGAGGATTTCATATTCCAGCTTGAGAAAGAACTGTTCTAGTATCGATTGATGAATTTGATTGTGGATAGGAGAGATAATTATGAAGACATTTGTTAAGATCCTTGTAGCCATTATTGTGGTAGCAGCTATCTGTGGCGGTGTGTATCTGGTTCTTCCTGAGACAGCTCAGATATTTGTAAAGGGTAATATTCAGTATCGTACTAACGATGAGGCAAAGGACAAGATAGACAGCCTTAAGAAGAATGAGATCGTCTATACAGATGTACAGAGCAACGGAACAGAGAAGAAGGTTCCTACAGGTGTTACATATGGAGACGCTCTTGATAAGAAGGCCAAGACAACAGTATGGTATTATGAGGACACAACAAACGGTGGATTCAGAATCACATATTATGGAACAAAGGTCAGCATGGATCTTGCAAAGTATGGTTCAGATGGAACATATATAGACAAGACACTGAAGGCAGTATTTGATTTCCCTGCAGGCGGAAAGAGTACAGTTACATTGTACATAGGAGATGAGCAGTGTGACGATGCGATGAAGGCTGCTGTACTTCAGGCTCTGGCTAACTAATAATAGTTAATATACAATAAAACTCCACACCGACTTGATATGTACCCAGAATCCTGGACACATATTTATGAACTAGGCTGAACACATGGATGCTATCCTGTATTGTACAGGTGGCATCCATTTTGTTTTTGCCTGAATTCTTTTGTTATTATAATAATCTATATATTCTTCAACCGCTTGTGAGAATTCTTCGAAGGAAGAATAGTCTTTCTCATAACCATAATACATCTCATTTTTCAATCTTCCAAAGAATGTCTCCATAATACAATTGTCATAGCAATTACCTTTCCGTGACATGGATTGTACAATGCCATGTTCTTGTAAGGCATTTCTAAAATTGACATGCTGATACTGCCACCCCTGATCAGAATGAAATATTAATCCTTCGACAGAAGGAAATTTTTCAAAAGCTTTATTTAGCATTCTTTCTATCTGGCCAAGATTAGGAGTCCTAGATAAATCATATGAAATGATTTCGTTTGTATTCATATCTAACACTGGCGATATATAACACTTTCCCCATGAAAAATTGAATTGAGACACATCTGTGGTCCATTTTTGTAAAGGCGAAGTTGTGCTGAAATCTCTGCCTATTATATTATCAGCAATCTTACCAACTTGTCCCTTATAGGAATGATATTTCTCCTTTGGTCGTTTGCCGGCTAATCCTGATTCATGCATAAGACGCTGAACTCTCTTATGGTTCACCTGATACCCGCGATTAATAAGTTCCTGGTGAACCCTTCTTACGCCATATTTGCGTTTGTTCTCCTCAAAAATATTTTTTATTTCTTCTAGTACTTCTTGATTGCGTTCGGCAACAATATCGTTTCTGTTAATCTCAAAATAGTAAGTAGATTTAGCCATATGCATTGCTTTTAGGAGATACTTTAGTTGATATCCTTTTTCTCTGAGTTCTTTGATGATTGCTGCTTTTTCGCCTTGAGTTGCGCAACCCATTTTTCTTGCCTCAAGGCGATCCGTTTTTTTATTACTTCATTCTCGGCTTTGATATATTCATTTTCAGTTCTCAAGCGTATCAGTTCTTCTCGTTCCGATTCTGTTAAAGGTAATGGATTTGTTGATTTTTTCATTCTCGGTTCCTTTGTTGGTCGTCCTTTTTTACTTTCTACCAATCCATTATATCCTTGTAATTTATATTTGTGTACCCATTGATAAAGCAGTCCTGCATTAATGCCTGCTTCTATGGCAACTTTCGTTCTTGGTGTGCCTGCAATAACCTTTGAAATCAGTTCAAGTTTTTCTTCGGGTGTCCATACCTTATTAAACACCTTATGTTTTAAAACTTCTGGACCATGTAAATCAACCAATCTGGACCATTCTCGTATATGCCTTTTGAGAGTATTGGGATTCAGCCCCTCTGGGATGTCAGGATACGAACCCGAATGATACAATTCAACACACATCATTTTAAACTCATAACTATAACGCATAAAAATACCCTCCTTACTGGTTGTCCAGTAAAGAGGGTACATATCAACTATGATTTAGACGGTGTGGAGTTTTATTTTGCCTTTTTATAATTGCTTTTGCAGATCTTATGCAGATCAGTCGTGGCCGTTTACGAGATCCTCTATCATGTTGATGATGATTCCCGTTGAGTCGGTCAGGTTGCTGGACTCCATAGCCTGGATATATTTCTCTTTGTTGTTGTACACTTCATTTATTCCGGCGAACAGGGAATCTGTGTTCAGCTCTTCCTCCTGGATCACATAGCTGTATCCGCTCTTCTCAAATGACTGGGCGTTGAGAATCTGATCACCTCTTGATGCAGCCTTTGACAGTGGTATGAGGATGTTCGGTTTTCTGAGTGCGAGAAGCTCACATATGGCATTTGCACCGGCTCTGGAGATTATGATATCGCAGAGTGCCAGCATGCTTGCAAGTTCCTTCTTTACATATTCGTACTGAACATAGCCCTTCTTATCCTTGAGGGATTCATCCAGATTGTCCTTGCCGCACAGGTGGATGACGTTGAAGGTCTCCAGAAGACGGTCGATATTGTCTCTTATTGCGTTGTTGATTATGACGCTTCCTGAACTTCCGCCCACGATAAGGAGAACAGGCTTGTTGTCAGTGAAACCGCAGTAGTTATATGCAAATGCGGAATCGCCGCGGAAAAGTTCCTCTCTGATAGGGGTTCCGGTTACGACTGCCTTGCCCTCAGGGAAGAGATCCTTTGTCTCAGGAAAGTTACAGCATACCTTTGTCGCCTTTGGAAGGGCGAGCTTATTTGCAAGGCCGGGAGTCATATCTGATTCGTGTATCACCACAGGGATACCTGCTGAGTGTGCGGCAAATACCACAGGGACTGTGACAAATCCTCCCTTTGAGAATACTACATCAGGCTTGAGCTCTTTCATGAGCTTCTTTGCTTCAGATATTCCTTTAAGTACCTTGAACGGATCTGAGAAGTTCTTCATTGAGAAGTATCTTCTGAGCTTTCCTGAAGCTATGCCGTGATAAGGGATGCCCATATCTTCTATAAGCTTTTTCTCCATGCCGTCATATGAACCGATGTACTGGATGTCATATCCGTGCTTCTTCAGCTCCGGCATAAGTGCCATGTTTGGTGTGACATGACCTGCTGTACCGCCGCCTGTCAATATAATTCTCTTCATAATGATTGTTAATCCTCCTGTTACTGTGCTGAAGCCAGATACTGCTTGAGTGCCTGAGCCAGTTGATCCGGGCATGAAGTCGGCTTGAAACCGCAGGTTGTGCCCTCGAGTCTGGCGATGACGTCCTCTGGCTTCATGCCTTCTACGAGAGCTCCGATACCCTTGAGGTTACCATTGCATCCTCCGGTGAACTTTACATCATGCAGCCTGCCATCGATGACGTCAAAGTTGATTTCGACAGAGCAGGTTCCTTTAGTCTTATAAACCATAACAATACCTCTTTTCTATTGTACTTAACCAATCATTTTAATATTCGCTGATACATTCTAAGATGTATGTATCCTGCTTTTTTCATCTTGAAGTATATCAAAAGAGCATGCAAAAGACAAACATTTGTCGAGCGAAAATAATTGTATACCCCGGAATGTCGCTCATATAATACTACCATCCGGACCGGCCAAACGGATATGGGGTTAAGCCCTGACAGGATATGATCGAATAATTGAAAAGAGAGGGAAAACTATGTTTGAAATTTTGTTGAATCAGAATGTGTGTATGTATGTGATGATAGTGTGTGGGTGTATAGGGCTGACAGGACGGGCTGTGATGAGCAGTTATCTTGCAAGACTGGCAAAGGCGGCTGAGCGCATGGGAACGACGCGGAAAAAACAATTGGTGGAGATGCGCAGGCGGTATGAGGATATAACATCGCTGGATGTGAACATACATGACACTGCCGCATTTGTGGACAAGTACATAGACAGGCTGAAGATAGGTTTTATACCGATAAATGTGTGGAATGGATTTGTGAAAAATATGGGAGTGGCCGCAGCTGGGACAGGCATATTTGCAGCGGCGTATCAATATTATGTAGTAGGCGATGGCGTGGAGACATTGAAGATGCTGGGGTGTGGACTGGCAGCCTGCATAGTGCTGGTGGCTGCTCATAACCAGTGGAATTGTGAATGGCATATGAGGACTCTGCGTGACAGCGCCAGAAATTATCTGGGCAACAGCCTGGCAAACAGATTGAAAAAGGAAGAAGGGAAACAGACAACGAAGCAGGATACTGTTGAGGCCATGGCAGCATGCAGTGAGACAGATGAAAATGACAGGATAAAAAGAAAGGCGAAGCCTGCGCGGAAAGCACAGCGGAGTGATAAGTCAGATTATGATGCTCTGCTTGACGGAATAATGAAGAAAATGCTTGCGGACGGATAGCAGGGGTGTTGATGAGCAGGTGCGTGGCAGATGAAATGCAGGTGAAAGCTGCCTGCAGAAGCCAATAAATTCAGGATGGTAGATAGTGAGAAAGCTGTACTTGATAGCAGGACTGTATGCTGCCTGCGTGATCGGAGCCGTGCTCAGCGGATGCTCCATATATGACAAGGAGGATCTGTCCAAGATGGTGGCGACTCCGGGGGACGCAGAGTGTCAGGCAGACGGTGCGAAGAATGGGGAAGGTGATGCGGAAGGAAAAGAAAAATCGGGAGACAAGACGGAAGATGCGGAGAGTAACACGGACACAGACGGGGAGAGTCAGGGTGAGGATATGACCAGACTCAGGGATTACAGCCAGATATCGACAAAGAAATATTCATGGTACATAGTGCGGGACAAAAATCATGGAATGAGTGGCTGTGACAACAGCTTTCCGCTGGAGCAGTACGATGCGTTCTACGTGGACAGAGTGTGTGCTGAGAAGAATGAAAAGGTGATGTATCTGACATTTGACTGTGGGTACGAGAACGGATATACAGAGCAGATGCTGGATGTGCTCAAAAAGCACAATGCAAAGGGCTGCTTCTTCGTGACGATGACTTACATAAGGGACAATCCGGATATAGTAAAGAGGATGAAGGAGGAGGGACATCAGGTGGGAAACCACACGGTGCATCATCCGTGCATGCCGGAGAAGAGTGTGGAGGAGCAGAAAAGTGAGTTAAAGGAGTGCTCAGACTTTATGAGGAATGAAACTGGGTATGAAATGGATATGTATTTCAGACCGCCGAGCGGTGAGTACAGTGAACAGGTTCTGCAGCTGGCTAAGGATATGGGGTATAAGACCATATTCTGGAGTATGGCTTACCTTGATTATGATGTGAACAATCAGCCGGGGACGGACTATGTCATTGATCATTTTGCGAAATATCATCATCCGGGAGCCATTCCTCTCATACACAATGTGTCGTCGTCCAATGCGCAGGCACTTGATACGGTTCTCACAAACCTGGAGAAGGAGGGATATGAGTTCAGGTCTTTGAATGAGATGAAAATTGAATAGTGGTATCAGAAACAGAAGCTCTCTGTGCGGATCATGCCGATCCGAACGGAGAGCTTTTGTGTATTGGCAGTGCGATCTGTGTGATATAAGCATCTTTATTTGCTCCGTGGGTTGGAGGACCCTCCATAAATGAATTGCGAAAATAACCACAAGTAGCAAGATTGTTTTCTTTTGCATAGTCCAATAGTTTCTTCTGGACAGTGTCGAAATTTTCATATGGACCACGGTGGTATATACAGATAGCTGCAGTCTGTGGAAGTTTTTTTATGTGTTCGTCATTGGTGTCAGGATCTGCTGCGACAGGTATGACATATCTTCCTTCGGATGTTGATTCGACAAAAACCTCTGTACACATTTTGCCTGTGGTGTCCAGTTGATATTTTTTTGTTGCCTCGATAAAGGTCTTGCGCAGATTTTCAGTTTTTCTGGCCAGATCAGAGTCTTTGAACTCCTGACAAAATGCAGTGAATGAGGGAAGAGTGATAAAACGGATCTCCGGTTCTGATGTCTGGGACTGACGCAGCTGAAGCTGGGCTATGCACAGATCCAGCTGGGAACGGAGCGTAGTCATACGTTCAATGACATCCTCAAGCTTTTCGGTATTATTGAAGTACTTGTTAATCTCGGATAGCGATAATCCTAGTCCCTGAAGAACTTTTATAATTCGTATATGTACGATGTTATCGGCAGAGTAGTAGCGGAAACCGCTGCTCTCATTTTTGTATGCGGGTGTCAGAAGCCCCAGGTCTTCGTAGTTTAACAGCATTCTTCTTGTCACTCCAAGCATTTTGGTGACTTCGCCAATTTGATATAGATTTTTATTTGCGTGATTCATATGATTCCCCTCCCCTTAAAAATAGACAAAAAAAATTGTAAATATTGCATAAATACCGCAAAAATATTGTTGACTTGAACATTGATGTACGAATTATAATTATCATAAATTGTTAAAGGGAAAGAGTCAAGAATTAACAGGAGGTAGTGGTTGCAGAGAGAAAACATTAACGGACACACGAAAAAGAGGTTTTATTGAGAAAGAGAGGGAAGTGTATGAAAGAAAGAATTCTATGCAGAAAAGTTATGGCATGGCTCATGACAGCTTTCATGGTCATAACGTGTTTGATTTCGATAGGTGGTAAGAATACTGCCTACGCAGCGGCTATGGAGAATATCAAGGTAACAGACGTGGATATAAGCACAGATGGACATATGAGAGGTCTCAAGTGGGGGTGGACAACCAGCGGTTATGCCAGCGCGAGCTGCAAGCTTGGCATTCAGTCTGAGAAGTTCACGACTGGAGATCTCACAAACTTTGGTGATTATCTGAGCAGCCATAGGTACAGTGGATGGGCGAGTGCCGAGTCACCTGAAGGCTGCGGATTTAAAGGCTGGATAACAGAGAACTCGTTCTCAAGGAGTTCAGGTACATATGACAGAACGGATACCATTTCCGGAGAGGGAATAGATATGGGTACCACGGGTGTGTATTATCTGTATACGTGGACATATTATAATGGTTATGTATTCCCTGATATTTACATAGGAAGTATTGATCTGAATGCTGGCAAGATCGTGGACGCCAGCGGCAATGAAATAACATTTCAGATCGGTGGCTTTTCAGGCGGAGGCAATACAGATCCTTCGGAGGAAGAAGTTGTATTCATGAACAATGGATATCCATATGGCAAGAATATGACGAATAGTTCAATCACTCTCGTTATGGACGTGACAGGGGAAGCTGCAACATATCAGTGGCAGAGCGCAACCAGTAAGCGTGGACCATTTACAGATATTGAAGGTGCAAATGGAAGTACATATACGTTCACCCCGACTCATGGATACTGGTACAGGTGCGTGGTGGATGGTACAGCCAGCAGAGCGGTAAAGGCAGTTATCCCTACCAGTGACAATGGAAATACGTGGACAAAGCCAAATACTTGCTGGTATATAAGCAATGGAGTTATGGCCTATATGGCCAATGGCAATGGGTTTGATATTGTTGGCTTGTATACCAAGGACGGAAAGAACTATATGCTTGGAACAAGCTACGACAAAGTATGGAGATTGTACAGCAGAAGCGATTCAGAGCCTTCAGCTGAAACGGCTACATCACAAGTATCTGTGGCTTCGCTTGCAGCTCTAAGATTGTCGTTTGATCCTATGAATACTCACGATCTGATTTTTGATGCTGAACTTGGTGAGGGACAGCATTCATTTGCAATAGGAGCGGATGCGAACATTGGAAATAGTATTACAAGCTCTGACAGTGCAGATGAAGCGGTGCTTGCTGCCACTGTCAAGAATGGTGAATTACAGCAGATAGCGATGATGGGAGTTGCTAAAGCGGCGGATGCGGCAGATGATACTCCATCATTTGTTCTTGCCCCTATAACACAGGCAAGTAATTACTGGATCGGGGGCTATGATTCCAGAAGAATATTTGAGTACAATACAGGTTCATCAAGCTACATAAAGGAAACTGCTGAAATAAATGGTCAGAATGCTGCATCCCTGGTTGAAGGAATAGATTCGGGATTGACAATGTCATGGACAAATGTTGAAGATGGCGGACATATAGGTTTCAAATTCAGCGTTGGAGCGGTGGCTGATGTAGGAGCAGTTACAGGACAGGTTGATTATATAACAGAAAATCTGACAGAGCTTGATGGCGATACATCATATATCATCACTGTTGATGGCGAGTCATATGACATTGTGAGTGATATGTATGGTGATATAGCTCTTGAGGGAACAGATGATAACGACGTATCATATAGTTTGTTTGGTAAAAATATAAGTATCCGCAAGAAAGACAGTCAGGATACACCTGCTGATATAACTGTTGCAGCAAGACCGGAGGCACCATCTGCACCGAAGACTCTTGCAGACATACAGAATCCAACACCAGCCGATATGGAAAGTGCTGCAGACGGCGAAGGCGTTGAGATAGTAAGCGTGACTGGCGATTCTGTGACTGTAAGCCCGCTTGGCGGACAGCAGTATCAGTATTCGACGGATGGAGCGACCTGGACAGTTCTCGATGATCTGAATGTGTCAGATAATTATGTTATCTCAGGACTTGAAGAGAATCAGAGGGTATATGTTCGCACAAGATACGTGGCTAATACGACAAAACCAGCTTCATTGTGGTCAGATGCCAAGGCAGTCTCACGTGACCTGATCGCCGGAGTAACTGCAGAAGATACAACCTGCACTTACGATGGATTGATACATAGCCCATCTGTTACAATTGCAGATGGCCTGGATGGAGCTTCTATCCGTTATTCGCTGGCTGCAGATGAGCCGTACACACAGGCGGTTCCTGAGCTTAAAAATGCAGGAACATATAAGGTGTATTACCTTGTTACAGCAGATGAGTGTTCACCGGTATTTGGCGATGTGACTGTGACTATCGAAAAGAAAACGATCACAGCGGATAAGGTAATTGTTGATGAAAATGCATATATACAGGGAATCCAGTTCTCAGGATTGCTGGATGGAGATGAACTTGTATATGACGAGGATTATACTGTAGTACTGTGGGACGTTACACTAGGAATAGAGAAGGTTGTAACTACATACAGATTTGGGCTTGCAACTACGGAAAATGCAGCCAATTACATGCTTCAGAACAAGTCATGGGATATGGTTCATTATCATGACTGGACGTATGAGATAAAAGAAGGCCACAGTAACAAGATAATTGCATATTGCAATGAAACTGAGGATCCGGCACACTGCGCATATCAGGGCAGAAACGAGGCGGTCAGTTGTACTGTGACAGCAGAAAGCAGAGCGTATGATGGCACAGAATATGCAGGTGCAGTTGTTAATAACTGGATAACAGAGAAGACCGGAGATGCAGCTGTTACATATTATGAGGGAACAGGTGATACCGATTATCCGGAAAATGAGAATGCGCCGGTAAATGCAGGTACTTATAAGTTTGTTGTGAAGATAGCTGATGTTACGGCTTATGCAGAATTTGAAATACAGAGACTTGATCAGAATGTTGAATTTGATGTAATCGATTACACATTTGGCGACAGTGTAGAGGCTCCAGCGGTTACAGGAGCACAAGAGGATCCTGTTATAGAGTATTACTACACAACAGAGAACAGCAACACGGATGGAACATTGTGGGAGAACTCCAGATCGGCAGATCCGGGCACATATTATATGTATGCCAAGGTTTGTGCTACAACCAATTACAATGAGTATGTAACACAACCGGTTCAGTTCACAGTTGCAAAGAGAGAAGCTCCGACAGACATAACAGCGGCAGATATTGTAAAGACATATGACGGCAAGTCATATGGAATAACAGTTACAGGTGATATTCCAGAGGATGCGGTTGTGACGTATGGAACTTCTGAGGATGCATGCGATAAGACTGTAAGTCCGAAGTACAGTCAGGCTTCAGATGAACCATACACTGTATATTATAAGGTTGCAGCAAGGGGATATGACACGATATCCGGACATGCAACTATCACCATCAACAGAAGACCACTTGCTGTATCGGGAATCAAAGCTACATCAAAGGCTTACGATGGACAGACAGAGGCAAAGCTTGACTATTCAGGCGTTGTTCTGAATGGTAAGGTCAGCGCAGATGTGATTGCAGTTACAGCTACAGGAACATTTGACAGTGCAGATGTGGGAACAGGCAAAACTGTAAGCATCACAGATATAAAGATCAGCGGAAAGACCGCTTCAAACTATATACTTACAGAAGATGCCCAGCAGCAGACAGCAAAGGCAGATATCACTCCTGCGGGAACAACTCTTACTGTAGGAAAGGTTGGAGCTAAGACATATGGAGGTGCAAAGTTTGCCCTCAATGTGAAGTGCAGTAGAAATGACAAGAAAACATTTACAAGCAGCAATACAAAGGTTGTCAAGGTGGATGGCACAGGCAAGGTAACTATAGTTGGTGCAGGCAAGGCGGTTGTGACAGTATCCGTTGCGGCAAATCAGAACTATAAGGCAGCTGCTACAAAGGTTGCGATCACGGTAAACAAAAAAGCCATCAGAGTAACTGCAAATGACGCATCTAAGTATGAAGGCAAGGCGGATCCGAAGTTTACATTTACAGCGGAGGGACTTGTTGGCAAGGATAAGCTTACAGGAATTGTTCTCAAGAGAGCTGCTGGTGAGAAGTCCGGAACATACACGATCACAGCAAGCCAGAAGAAGGGTGCAAATCCAAACTACAATATAACATTTGCCATTGGCCGTCTTGTTATAAAGAAATCTCCAAATGTTGAACCTAGTGGAACAGAACTCTATAAGAAGACACTTCCGTTCTTCCTTATGAAAGGAAAGGGAACAGGAACAAGAATAGATCTGACATGGGATAAGGTCAAAGGTGCAACAGGATATGATGTATACTGGTCATATTGTAATGGAAAGAACAACTTCAATAAGCTTGCTAATGTACCGAAGTCCCAGAAATATGCCGATAAGAACCTCAATAATAAGAGAGAATACAAGTATTTTACAGTCGCATACAAGATGTCGGGTGGCAAGAAGGTATATCTCGGCAGGACAAATACAGTCCATGTTGCAATGCCTCAAGCATCAAAGACAAATGTCCTGAAAGTTACTGTGAACAAGACCAAGGTTAACCTTGCAAAAGGTAAAACATTTAAGATCACCAAGAAGGTTAAGCTTGAGAATCCAAAGAAGAAGGCGTTAAACCATCTTACGAAGAAGGAAAGGTTCATAACATCCAATGCAAAGGTGGCAACTGTTTCATCTGCAGGAGTTATAAAGGCAGTGCGTAAGGGCACATGTACGGTTTATGTAATGTCTGAAAATGGTGTTTGTGCAAAGATCAAAGTGACGGTTAAGTAGTGCTTTAGACATGGTTATAATTGAAAACTCCTCCAAACCGGTTGTGGCTTTGGGGGAGTTTTTTGAGATTAATAGTTGATTATGGTATACCTATTTGCTAAAATTGATTCAATGTGAAAAATTTAATACAAGTAAGGAGAGAAAACAAATGGCACAGACAGTAAGTTTCGATTTTAAGAATGCAAAAGCCATGGCTACAGACGCTGATATCGCAGCAATCAAGGATCAGGTAGTAGCTGCAAAGGCAACACTTGTAAACAAGACCGGTGAGGGAAATGATTTCCTTGGATGGATCGACCTTCCAGTAGACTATGACAAGGAAGAGTTTGCGAGAATCAAGAAGGCAGCAGCTAAGATCCAGGCAGATTCAGACGTGCTTGTAGTAATCGGTATCGGTGGTTCTTACCTGGGTGCAAGAGCAGCCATCGAAGCTTTAAGACACAGCTTTTATAATTCAGTTGACAAGTCAATCCGTAAGACTCCTGAGATCTACTATGCAGGATCAAATATCAGCAGCACATACATGGCTCATCTGCTTCAGGTGATCGGTGACAGAGATTTCTCTATCAACATCATCTCCAAGTCGGGTACAACAACAGAGCCTGGTATCGCTTCAAGAATCTTCAAGAAGAAGCTTGTTGAGAAGTATGGCAAGGAGGGCGCAGCAAAGAGAATCTACGCCACAACGGACAAGGCAAAGGGAGCTCTCAAGACACTTGCAACAGAGGAAGGCTATGAGACATTTGTAGTTCCTGATGATGTAGGAGGACGTTTTTCAGTTCTCACAGCAGTTGGTCTTCTGCCAATAGCAGTAAGCGGTGCTGATATAGATAAGCTTATGGAAGGCGCAGCTTCAGCAAGAAAGGATTGTCTTGCACAGGACTTCGACGATTCAGATGCTATGAAGTACGCAGCAGTAAGAAATGTACTGTACAACAAGGGTAAGTCAATCGAGATCCTTGCTAACTTTGAGCCAGCACTTCACTATGTATCAGAGTGGTGGAAGCAGCTCTACGGCGAGAGCGAGGGTAAGGATGGCAAGGGACTTTTCCCAACAGCTACGGACTTTACAACAGACCTTCATTCACTTGGACAGTTCATCCAGCAGGGTTCACAGAACCATTTCGAGACAGTTATCAATGTTGTTAACCCAACATGTGAGATTGTTATGGAGGAAGAGGACTCAGATCTTGATGGACTTAACTATCTTGCAGGCAAGACAGTTGATTTTGCAAATAAGAGTGCTATGAACGGAACTATCCTTGCACACGCAGATGGTGGAATTCCTATCATCCAGATCAACATCGACAAGATTGATGAGTTCACTCTCGGTGAGCTATTCTACACATTTGAGTTTGCATGTGGTGTGAGTGGATATACACTTGGTGTAAATCCATTCAATCAGCCAGGTGTTGAGAGCTACAAGAAGAACATGTTCGCTCTTCTCGGCAAGCCGGGCAACGAGGAGCTTGGCAAGAAGCTTCTTGCAAGAATCAACGGTTAATATATCTTTACAGATTAATATATAAGAGATGCAGGTGTGTTTTGCCACACCTGCATTTTTTTGCAATTCTATATTTCTTGTAATCAGAATCGCACAATGTTATACTTATGAAGTGTATAGGCTCAGAATTGAGCCTGATCATTTGCATTGTGAATGGAAGGATAAGAAGGGCAGTGACATATGAATGAAAAGAGAGATGTAGAGGGGCTGTACAACCGATATAGACAGGTTCCATTGTATCTGATAGGAATGTTCTGTCTGATGACAGTGTTCATGTATTTTGTCGGAATAGGAGCCGGCGTTATAGCCACCATTTTTACGGCAGTATACGGAGCGGTGAGCATTGTTGTTTTCCTGAGGATGAATGCTTTGTCCCGCGACAGATATGTGGAATTTGCCATGGAGCACGGCAAGATGCAGAAGGAGCTCATAAAGGAGTTTCCGGTTCCGTACGCATTGCTTGACGAGGATGGAAAAGTTGTGTGGGTGAACGACGAGTTCTCAGGTATAACGGAGACCAGTAAGAGAAAGCTCATGAAGCTGAATATAGTTCAGGTATTTGAGGAGGTTACCGAGGAGAGTCTTCCTTATCAGGAGGATGTCACCGAGGGAGAGATAGCATTTAACGGAAGAGAATACCGTTATGAGATCAGACGTGTACAGGTGAACAAGGTTGAGCCTGCTATGGAAGAGACGGATGCCCAGCCGGATGAGGCCGGCACAGACGGAGACAGGTCTGCTGAGCAGAAGAAAGAGACGAAGGCTTCGCACGGTGGTTCAAGACACCACGGCAAGACGGACACCTTCCTTGCGTTCTACATGTTTGATGTGACAGTGGTGAATCAGCTCGCTCAGGAGAACCATGACCAGAAGCTGGTTGCGGGTCTCATATATATTGATAACTACGATGAGATATTTGAGTCGCTTGAGGAAGTACGACACTCTCTTCTTGTTGCCCTGGTCGACAGAAAGATTAACAAATACATGGCAAATGTCGACGCCATAGTCAAGAGCCTTGAGAAGGACAAGTACATGTTCGTGATGCCACAGAAGTATCTGGATCAGCTCAAGGAGAACAAATTTGCCCTGCTCGATGAGGTCAAGGCTATAAATATCGGAAATGATCTTCCGCTTACACTCAGTATAAGTCTTGGTACTGATTACAAGAGCTTTATAGAAAACTTTGAGGCAGCGCGTTCCGCCATGGAGCTTGCTCTGGGCCGAGGCGGCGATCAGGCGGTTATCAAGTCCGCCGACAGGATCACCTACTTTGGCGGTAAGAGTCAGGGAACGGAAAAGTCCACGAGAGTTAAGGCGAGGGTTAAGACTCTTGCGTTCAAGGAGCTTCTTGAGACCAAGGAGAAGGTTATAATCATGGCCCACAAGAATCCGGACATGGATGCTTTTGGTTCAGGTATAGGAATATACAAGATGGTGACTGCGCTGGGCAAGACGGCGCATATAGTTGTAAATGAGGTGTCATCGGCCATAAGTCCGATATACGGCAATTTCACTTCGAGCAATTCCTACCCGGCAGATATGATAATCAACAACGATCAGGCGCTCAGTCTGGTCGATGACGACACGGTCGTAGTTGTGACGGATGTGAATAATCCTACGCTCACGGAGTGTGAGGAACTGCTGGCATATGCGAAGAGCATAGTGGTATTCGATCACCACAGGCAGACAAAGGATGTCATTGCAAATGCGACACTGTCGTATATAGAGCCATTTGCGTCATCTGCATGTGAGATGATCGCAGAGATGCTCCAGTACATGGATGAGAAGATAAAGCTCAGGCCTACAGAGGCGGACGCCATGTATGCCGGAATACTCATTGACACCGACAACTTCCTGAGCAAGACCGGTGTCAGAACTTTTGAGGCAGCCGCGTTCCTGAAGAGAAGCGGTGCGGATGTCATGCGAGTAAGGAAGATGTTCAGAACTGACATAGAGACCTACAGACAGAAGGCGGAGGGTGTCAGCCACGCAGAGATGGTGCTTGATGCATTTGCCATATCAATCATTACACCTGGGGATGGCCCTGAGTCGCCGGTGGTACTCACCGCCAAGATTGCAAATGAGATGCTGAACATCGCAGGTGTCAGAGCTTCATTTGTAATAGCGCAGATGGGTGCGGATGTCAAGATAAGTGCAAGAGCCATTGACGATGTCAATGTCCAGATAATCATGGAGAGAATGGGTGGCGGCGGTCATGCAAATATCGCGGCAGCTCAGTTTGAAAATGCGAAAGCAGAGGATATAAAGAAGGAGCTTGTTGAGCTCCTGAATGAGATGTATAAGGAAGGAGATATTTAGGATATGAAGGTCATATTATTACAGGATGTTAAAAGCCTTGGAAAGAAAGGCGCAATGGTAGAGGTAAATGAGGGTTACGCAAGAAATTTCATCATTCCTAAGAAGCTCGGCATGGAGGCAACTCCAAAGAATATGAATGATTTCAAGCTCCGCAAGGCTCATGAGGAGAAGGTGGCAGCAGAGAATCTTGCTGATGCCAAGGCACTTGCGGCAGAGCTTGAGAAGGCTTCAGTAACTGTTAAGATCAAGGTTGGAGAGGGCGGAAGAACATTTGGCTCAGTATCCACAAAGGAGATCTCAGATGCCATCAAGAGCCAGCTCGGCAAGGATATAGACAAGAAGAAGATCGTTATGAAGGACTCTATCAAGGCGTTAGGAAGCTTTTCAGTGAAGGTCAAGCTTCACCCTGAGGTTCAGGCAGAGCTTGCTGTAAAGGTCGAGGAAGCATAAGGAGTATAGATAAAACATGGAAGATGCATTTGCAAGAAAAAAGCTTCCTTACAATCTGGATGCCGAGAAGTCTGTTATTGGTTCCATGCTCATGGACAGAGACGCCATAGTGGAGGCGTCCGATATGCTGACCAAGGAGGATTTCTACTACGGTCAGTACGGAATATTGTTCGAGAATATGGTAGAGCTGTTCAAGGAGGGTAAGGCGGTCGATTTGGTAACCCTGAAGAACAAGCTTGAGGAGAACAATGTACCTGATGAGGTCATAAGCACCAAATCCATAGCGGAGATATTGGAGACGGTTCCGACATCGGTGAATGCCAAGCATTACGCAGAGATCGTGGCGGACAAATCCATACTCAGGAAGATGATAAAGCTGTGCGAGGAAGTGGAGAAGGACTGTTATCTGGATTCTGAGGGAGTTGAACAGCTTCTTGAACAGGCCGAGAGCGGTGTGTTCAATCTGATAAAGGAGAGGAACGGCTCCAGCAAATTTGTGGGGATCGACAGGATCGTCATGAACGTTATCGAGCAGATAGAGGAGGCTTCCAGAAAGAACACAAGAGTAACAGGTATCCCTACGGGATTCATAGATCTGGACAATATGCTCACCGGTCTCCATGGATCGGAGTTTATACTGGTGGCTGCTAGACCTGCCATGGGTAAGACGGCATTTGTCCTTAATATTGCCCACCATGTTGCCGTGCGCAAGGGAATTGCCACTGCGATATTCAACCTGGAGATGAGCAAGGAGCAGCTTGTAACGCGTATGATAGCCATGGATTCCCTGGTTGATTCCCAGAAGGTACAGACGGGACAGTTGGCTGAGGACGACTGGGATCAGGTGCTTGCCAGTGCGGAGAGTATAGCTGCCGCACCGCTGTACATAGAGGATAGTTCAGCACTCACCATATCCGAGCTGAGATCAAAATGCAGACAGCTCAAGAGCAAGAACAATCTTGGACTCATCATCATCGACTACCTGCAGCTTATGAGCACGACGGGACGAGTTGAGTCGCGACAGCAGTTCGTATCTGATATGTCGAGATCGTTGAAGATGCTTGCCAGGGAGCTGGATGTGCCTATCATAGCGCTGTCACAGCTTAACCGAGAGGTTGATAAGAGACCGGATCACAAGCCTGTGCTTGCGGATCTCCGAGAGTCGGGATCTATCGAGCAGGATGCCGATGTGGTTATGTTCATATACAGAGATGATTATTACAATCCTGATACCGACAAGAAGGGTATCTCGGAGATAATCATAGCTAAACAGAGAAAAGGTGCCACCGGATCTGTGGATCTGGTATGGCTGCAGGAATACACGAAGTTTGCCAACAAAGAGCACTAAATATATTATGTTTTATAAGGAGAATTGAAAATGGTAGTTGAACCAAGAGTTAAAGATTTTATTTGTACAACAGCTCACCCGGTGGGATGCGCACAGAATGTAAAGAATCAGATCGAGTATGTCAAGTCAAAGGGAGCAGTTAAGAGCGATAACGCACCTAAGAAGGTTCTGGTGATCGGAGCGTCAACAGGATACGGACTTGCATCACGTATCGCAGTTGCATTTGGCTATGGCGCAGATACCCTCGGCGTTATGTTTGAGAAGGAGTCAAATGGACGCCGTACAGCAACCGCTGGCTTCTACAACAACAGAGCATTTGAGGAGGAGGCTCACAAGGCCGGACTCTATGCAAAGTCCATCAATGGCGACGCGTTCTCAGTCGAGATCAAGGAGCAGGTCATCGAGACCATCAAGGCAGACATGGGCAAGATAGACATGATCGTATACAGCCTGGCAGCGCCTAGAAGAACAACTCCGGATGGAACAAAGTACACATCTGTACTCAAGACGGTTGGTGAGGAGTACACCAACAAGACACTTGTACTCAAGGACAACACCATCACAGATGCACATATAACAGCGGCAAATGATGACGAGATCAATGCCACCATCAAGGTAATGGGCGGTGAGGAC
>OMCP01000140.1_pt1 | contig 29385 bp, 43 predicted proteins | sample 1646051 | NCBI WGS metagenome assembly OMCP01 (sample SAMEA103958146, study PRJEB25191) | human gut metagenome
TATCTGTTTTATTCTTTATTTTTTATATTATAATATGATGCCAGGTGCAAAAGTTCAAAAAAACGTTCATACTTCCATAATAAGACTTTTAAACTTTGTCCTGCAAATATATAAAATAGTGATATGTGTTCTATATATGTATTTCATATTAATATATAAATATTTTTTGTCAAGTATAATACATAGACTTTTTCACACTAAATAAAGCCCCATAACCTGGGACTTTCTTAAAACCTTTAGGTGCCATTTCTATAAGCTTCTTAGATGCCGCAGCTCTTGCAGCATGAGTGTCCATCGGCTTTACATATGGAAGTATATCTACCTGCTCTTTGATGGCATCTGCAACTTTTTTCTGTCCATATCCGATATTTACGCATACAAGCTGACTACTTAAATCAAAATATTTTTTGCCTTCAAAATCTTCATACCAACAACCATAAGCAGTCTTAATTGGCACCGGATGGGCCATTTTCTGCGGAATCCATGTGTATAAACTGTATTCCCTGCAGATGTCAATTAATTCCTCATTAGTATCTGGAAATTCTGTATTAAGTGATTCATATTTCATAAGCAATTCCTCCTCGCATAATCTTTTTCCCTATCGGGCTTAATGTGATTATACAAGGTTTTATACTTAATATCTTTGTCGTAAAATCCAATATTTAATCAAAAGTTTTATATAGGGCTACAAATATTATTATAACTTTCATGGCTTTATGCATTATTCTTATCTGTTATATGAAGAATGCTCCAGAAACAAAGTCCTGGAGCATAATATTTTTATAGTATAAATTACATTTAGAATTTTACATTATCTTTTCAAATACCATTGTTGCCTGAATTCTGTCTCCTCCTAAAAATCCGGAACTTGTAGCCGAGGCAGTTGTTATTGTATGTAAACGATAGCCCTTGGCTGCCTGCTCATTAAGAACTGCTTCTAATGCTGACAGATTTCCTGAACCAGTTCCAATAAGTTTCTCCTTTAATGTAACCTGAAGCACTACATACTTTAAACCATTATCTCCTGAGGCTGTAGAATAAGTCGATGAATCAAAATAATTTGGCATAATATACTCTTCCTTTCTTCTAACTATATAACTATAAGATAGTTACATAATAATACTTTTGGAATATTATGTCAAAATTTTTTATTTTTCATAAGTTCGTGTCCTAATCGTCTCCTGGTAAATGCTTCACAGTCGGTACCTAGTTTTATAAAAAGACCATGTTCTCACAACCTTTTTGCTTTTCTGATATATTCCGGCAGTTCTGGTGACCATGGCAAAAATTTTTCAAGAAAGCTTCTGTCTGTTCCATCCTGATGCTCTGGCAGTTCTGTCAACAAGTATTCGAAATACTCATATGGCTTTAAGTTATTAGCTTTGGCAGTGCACAAGACACCTGATTCAGTATTACTAATTTGTTTCTAACTTGTTACTAACAGACAAAAATTCATAAAAACGAACAAAAGAGAAATCCCACAAATCCAAGGAAAACCTTGAATCTGTAGGATTAATTTTTGTTCTTGAATTATCTCTTTTAGAGCGTTTGTATATCCTGAAAAGCCCGAAAACAAGGGATTCCTTACATCATTTGTTGCATACGTGTTTTACACGGTAGACTGTTCAGGACGTCCCACGACTGCTCTGTACTTACAATACGCATATAGCGTTAATCGAAATGATCAATTTATGGCTAAAATAATCTTTGCAATGTATAACCCTGAAACCTACTGCGTCGAGGTCAGCCTCAACGAGATTATCCACATCTCTTTTAACTGTCAAAAATGCAATGCTAGCGTTCGTCTGGACAAAGCTTCTGATACTGCATATCTTACGAGACCTGCCCGAGAGGAACCAGGACTGTATGCAAAATTGGCATCTAGAGATGATGGTTTGCAAGGGTATGTTGAAGCGATAGGGGAGTTTAATTAATTCCCAAATCAATAATTCATAAAGTATGTGTATCTATAATTTAATATTTCTTAACGCTCTCGCCATAGCAGTTTCTTTTTCCTCTACATCACCACTACCAGAAACATTCATCGTCAACATCCATACATTTCGTTGCGTCGCATTATCAAATTTCTGATTTAATACTTTTGCATCAAAAACACTCCCTTTTTGAGGTCTATTTATTTTATTAAACGGCAAACATAATTCGTCTATATGTATGCTTCCAACCACTTCTGGATATCCTATAATCCTTACTTGTGTAAAATATGTAACATTCTTTACCACTTCACATTTTACAATCAATCCTGTTTCAATATTTCTTACTTCCTCAACATCTTCCTTTCCCATCATTTGAATTGAACTGTTATATGCTCGTGGCCCATCATAACTAAAACCAATTCCAAATTTGACTCTCTGATTAATTTTTGATTTATCTATTTCTCCTTTTGTTGCATTCGGATTAAAATAAATTTCCGTACCATGATAATTAATATAGGCATGACTTTCATTGACATAGTTGTTACTTATTCTTCCTACAATTAATCGCATTTTTTTTGCCATTTCCTCTTCTGAAATAGCATCCTTCTTATTCCTTGAATTAGAATACAACATTGAAAGCCCACTTCCCTCATTAATAAGCCAATGTTGAGGAACTGTTCTATTGTACAAATTCATAGATCTTTGTTTTAATTCTCTTAACAATTTAGGCAATTCTGATTCAGCTAAACTACTACCATCTATTGCTTGAATAAATTTAAGTACAAATCTATAATAATGCGCCTCAACCGAATCTGTTAATGCAATCCACCTGTTAAGTTTATTAATTGCATCCATAATAAGTGCTTCTTGATTTTCTACCTTATACTTCTGAATTGCATCAAACCACAATCTTATATTACCTGCATGTTGACTCTCTTCTATCATATTATCTTCCATCAATTTAATAATTTTTTTCAAATCATCTTGCTCATCTTTTTTATTATCACCCTCCATTTGCTTAATATAAGCATGTGCCAAAATTCTTCTTGCCTGCGTTTTATTTGATGCAGATTCATTATTTACATAATTTTCCCACAATGCTATAGTATCCTCTAAATTACTTGTTAGCTGCTTAATTCTTATCTCCAACTGCTCTAATTCCTCATAGTTGGTTTCGGGAGCTATTTTCTTAACCTCTTCCCACAAATCTGTCGCACGATCTACATATTTCATCACCCAATTACCATCGCTTTGAAGTAGATACTCACTAAAATTTTCTTCTGACTCTTCTAATACTCTTTTCATGACAGTAGCTACATTAATACACATATAAATTTCCGAGAGATGACCTGCAACACCAACATTAGACTTTCGAACCAATTCAAACAATTTAAATGCTTCTTGTGCGTCATTTTCAATTTGATTTATTAATTCTTTCCTTTCTTCCTCTGAATTGTCGTTTATTGCCCTTACTAACTCTTTTACATATTTTCCACTAATTCTAGAAGAATATCCCATAGCTTTCATATGATACAAAAAAGGGTCCACATATCCAAATGTATTCTCTGATAATGCAATTGCAGCATCAATATTTGCAAAACCTTTATCGTAGTTTTTGTCAATATAGAAATAAAACCTTGCTAAATGTGCTGTAAAATGTGGTTCTTCAGGATATATCTCTACTAGTTTATTAAAAATACTAATTATTGCATCGTTTGTGTCATCATATTTTCCGCTTGAAACCACCTTGTGTTCCTCTTTTAACTTTTCAATCAATGGAGAAAACACCGGCTTTTCAGCATCTACATCAGCACTCCTTGTAATAAACAAACTACGCATCAACGATAATGTATTTTGATTAATTGTTGTCTTCCCATTACGTGAATCTTCTATAAACACCAAAATATCATCAACTAAATTTAAAAATGATATTTCTTTTGCCTCTTTTCCCAATGACATCTGACGCAATATTTCAGTTGCAAACAAATGATATCTTATCCTTATTTGCTCTTTCCCATTATTTCTCTCTATCTTTACAAGTTCATTCACCCCTGGCATAGACTCTACAATAAAATCTTCAATTGTATCATCCTGAAACAAATCCATAAAAAACTGAATATCAACTGCTGTATTTCCATAATCAGCAAGTGCTAAAGTAAAAAGCATTTTTTTAATTTGCGAGTTCATATTGACCAAATAATTATATATATATGGCTTTATACCAGTAAAATTTTCATTAAAAGTATACATAGCCATAATAAACGGCGTCTTTTCTTCTTTTTCTGTACTTTCAACTATAGAATTTAACCTATCTTCTATTTCCCGTTCTTCTATATAATCTTGTAATTTGTTTTTCATTTCAAGTGCTTCTACTTTGTTTAGCGATTGTACTATGTCATATATAGCCCAGCTTCCCGATTGCATTCCTTTCAATTTACGCTCAAAATAACATATCACAAAAGAAAATCCCATCTTCTTCAGTTCAATTTGCAAATTCTTAGCTTCTTCAAATTCTATGTTATTATTATCTACCATAATCAATATTTGATTATGTGTAATATCATATATTTTTTGAATATTTTTAGCAGTTTGTTCATTATACTTTTGTAAAATCATAGTAGGGTATTGCTCACTCAACTCCCATGCAATCCTTCGCATGAGCGTAGTTCCTCCTACACCCGGTTCATAACACACCCTTTTTAACAATCTGCCTCTATCTTTCATATCAGTTTTTATTTTATCAATAATAGAAGTCTTAATTTTCCTTGCAATGTCAAAATTGCCACTTAAACCATACCAGCTAATTGGACCATCGCCTCTATAAAAATAATTTCTTGAAGTCTTAGTCGCATCATTTTCTTCATATTTATCAACGTTTATGTATACAACTTCGAATGAATCTTGCAATTCCGCTGCAAATGCTTCTGAAATAAATACTGGCTCTTTATTTGCTGCAGGTAATTGATTTTCATGAATTTTTGCAATAAATCTATCTGATTCATAATATACTGATAGATTATTACAAAAATCCTCAAAACTAAGAGGGAGAATTCTAAAATTTTCATTATCTATTCGGCTATATTCACTTTGTGCCGACAGCACATAATAATCTGCATCATCACCCGCTTCATATACATCATCAAACGCTTCAATAACTCTCTCTAAATTTTTTTCATTATCCATAGGATAAATGAATACTTTGACAGGTTTTGTGTATACTTCATGAAACCTCTCTAATACATCTGACAAATATCGTCCATACTTATTTTTCCACCTATTTTCATCAACTATAGTTTCTGGCGCGTCAATATATCCATTTGCCATAACCCAATATGGCAAATTTGATACTGCAAACTTCCTATTTGCTTCCGTTTTACTCAACATTCTAATCCACGGAACGACACCATGCAATTGTGTATATTCTTTTTCTAATCCTGTCACATCAGACTCTGAATCAAAATCAATAACTAAATCCCACTTTCTGCCAAAAAGTCCTTTACCATTTATGCCAGAAACCTTTTTTGCTACCAACACATAATGATATGCATCAGAAAAATCATTTGTCTCCTCTAACAACTCATACCAAACATTTTGTGAACCATATATAGAATCCTCAATTAAATCTAATTCCGCATCTATCACATAATTCTTAATTATTTTTCTAATTTCTCCTACAGCCCTTTTATATGTATTGGGGTCAGGTACTGTCGCATTATGTTTAGGTCCATTATTAGTTTTTTGTGCGCCTTGCAGAATTGTATCCAGATTTATCCCATATGTTATATGCCCTAAATTCAACTTTGTTTTGAAAGCATCTATCAATTTAAACAAGTTAGTATCTTTTTTACTTAAAAAGTCTATCTCATCTCCTTTTTCTTCAGCCGAAATTTCCCCCTTTTCAAATCGTGCAATTGCCGCTTTATACAAACAATTTTTAAGTGCCCATTCACATGCTTGATATAAATCGGTGCCTGCCTCTCTCAATTTTTCTGACGCAAGAGCTTCGTCTCCTGCTGCATTTATATCCACAAATCGTTTGTATTTTCTAACACTTTCATTGAACTTTTCTACAATAATTGCATCATTTCTGTAATTGACGCAATTTGCACTTGCAATAAATCTACTAAATTTTTGTGATTTTTTTCTCATGTTTACTCTCCTATTCTGAATATTCTTTCTTTCACCCGCATATAATATATTTATGTAGTAGAAAGGATTTTATATATGAAAATATATCCTCGCAAAATAATCAAACATATTATTTCAATGCTTTTAAGCAAGTATGAATACCTAGGCACCAGCGATATAGGTGAACTCGCCTTCAAAGAAATAGAAACTGGTAATTTCTTAATTTTAACGTACGACTACGAATATGTATATTGTAAAACCACCATATAGTATTTTATCAACAAAACATTTCTATCATTACCCCATTCTCCATATCATCAATACTATAAATAGTATCCATAACTTCGAATGTCTCTCTCAAATTTCCTCTAGCACTCTTCCAGCCAATTCCATCTGTAAACCACACAAAGGTAAATCCATCTATTGTGTCAGCTTCCTGTGAAAGCATCTTGTAACTTCTTGCAGTCTCATTAAGTTTAGAACCTCCTCCACCATAGAAGTTTGTCTCAATAGCATAGATCATCTTGTCAGTCTTAATTACGAAATCAAATCTCTTAGCAGCTTTTCCCTGATTTGAAAGTGCTGACAAATCAGTATTCCATTTAGATTCAATATCTTTCAAATACATCTCTTTAAAGTAATTCTCGTTCTTTTTAAAACCTGCTGCCACAATGTACTTCTCAACCAAATTTTCCATTTGATGTCCACCACGGTTTTTACGTCCATTAGAATCTAAACCCGTTTCAATACCCAATGCATAATCTACCAGATTATTTACAATATGATTAGCTATCATATCAAATAATCCTGTTTTTCTCATAAATATCTTGTATTGCTCTACATCGTAGTTCATAGTTTTGAAATTGTATAAAAATGCTCCATCTTCATCCTGTGCGTATATTTCGTTACTCCTGACTGCAAGTAACAATGGTATACATTTTAATGTTTCCGGATATCTTGTCACTACCTTTTCAAACTCATCTTCTATATTCTTTGATCCAATTAATGAATTCAAAATGTTGAGTTCTACCTTGATTTCATCAACATTCTTAATGACCTTTTCAAAATCAATGTAATAATCATAGCTTGAAATACTTGGTCTGAATTTACTAAGCCATTCGTCAAAATTCCTATTTGTCATTTAGTACCTTCTCCAATCTTTTCTTAGATATTTCCATATATTCTTCACTTACATCTATTCCCACGAACTTCCGTCCATAACTCACTGCCTCCACACCAGTAGTACCAGAACCACAAAAAGGATCCAAGATAACTTGTCCTTCCTCTGTCGATGCAAGTATTATTCTTTCCAACAGATATTCTGGTTTCTGTGTAGGATGCTTTCCCTCCACCTTCTCAGATGGCTTTGTCAATGAGCCTGTCCAAACATCCTTCATCTGCTTTCCATCATTCATTTCTTTCATTTTCTGATAATTAAAAAAATGCCGAGACTTCTTATCATTCTTTCTAGCCCATAAAATGGTTTCTGTAGAATGTGTGAAGCATCGACATGCTAAGTTTGGCGGTGGATTTGTTTTCTGCCATGTTATGTTATTAATTATCTTGAAGCCTTCCTGCTCCAATGCCATACCAATCGAATATATATTGTGTAATGTTCCTGATATCCATATTGTGCCATTTGGCTTTAATACCTTCTTACATAACTTAATCCACTTTCTATTAAACTTGTGTTTCTCTTCGACACTGGTTCCACCTTCTGAAAGTTTATCCCATGAGCCTTTATTTACAGAAACCATTTTCCCACCTTTACAGGTAATCCCATTGTTACTTAAAAAATAAGGTGGATCAGCAAATATCATATCTACTGTTTCTGGTTTCATCTTAGTTAGAATCTTAAACGAATCACCTATAATCAACTGTGATTCATCAGTCTCAAAGTATAATGGCACTTTCTTTATAAATAAGTTATCCATTATATTTCTCCTTGTTTTTTGGAGCAAAATGCAAATCTCTATTAGCGACTCCATTAATAATTACATATTATTACTTCTTCTCCAACCCTATTAGAAGCATCAGAATTAATCATACGCTTAACGCTTACAACGTCTATTTTATAACCTTTATTTCCATATAAATCATTTATCAGCTCTGTATTATGATTTGTAAGCATACAATAACAACCTCTAGCTGTTAATTCATCATAAAGCCTAGATAATCTTTTATGACTTTCTATATCAAATCCTTCTTTAGTATAAGACTCAAAAGATGTCGGATTTAATGGAGCATATGGGCTATCCATAAACACAAAATCTCCCTTTTTTGCACCTTTGCAAGCTTCCTCAAAATCACCATCCATAATAGTTATCCCCTGAAGATATTTTGAAATCTTTATAATAGTACTTTCATCAACAGATGCTCTGCGACTATTGTTATATGGCACATTAAATAATCCTTTTCCATTTACTCGATATAAACCATTAAAACAATGCTTATTAATAAATACAAATAATGCTGCCAACTCCATATCATATTCAGCCTTCATCAATTTATCATTGTAAAGTTCACGAAGAGAATAATAATATTTCTTACCATCTTCCCACATTTCGCTATCAAATTTATTTATAACTTTGATAAACTCCTCTGGTGTTTCACTAATTCGTATATAAGCATTAATTAATGCTTTATTGATATCATTAATTACTGCATTTACAGGTAATAATTCAAAAGTAACAGCACCACCACCTACAAATGGTTCATAATAATCATTGTACTTTTTAGGCATTCGTTCTTTAATTTGTGGTAAAAGCTGTCGCTTACCTCCAGCCCATTTCACAAAAGGAGTGACATTTGAGTTACTCATTATATTTCCTCTTCTCTATATCATCTACGGACAATAATCTACTTATTTATTATACTTTCAAATGAATAAAATAACAACCAGAACTTTCACTCTTTATAAATATGAAAAGAGCTATTTTTGAAAAACAAAAATATATTCATGTGCCAATAACAGAAAAGAATTATCCTTAGTTTTCCAATATTCTGTTGATCGACAATTATGTTGTTCCTTAATAATTATCTCTTTATTCATAAATCCAGCCCCTAAAAAACATTCCATCGTCCTAAATCCTAAGGGTATAACCTTTCCATATCGTCTAATATCGCCTATCATTACCACACACATCTTACCTTTTCTCAGAACTCGATAAGATTCTACTGCCACTTTTTTCATTTGTTCTAGAAATTCATCCACACAAAGCAATGAAATATCTCCTGATATTCCTTTACTATATTTAATAATATTAGCATATGGCGGATGCGTACAAATAAAGTCAATATGCCCATCTTTTAAAAAATGCAAATTTATTGCATCTCCATTTTTTGTAAATATCTTTGATTTTGTTTCGCAATGGAATTTTAAATTTGTTTTAGAAATTGAAACCGACTTTGGATTAATATCAACACCTACTGCATTACGATTAAGTAACTTTGCCTCTACTAAAGTTGTTCCACTACCCATAAATTGATCCAATATCCAGTCATTTGGTTTAGAATAGCGAAGTATCAAATTTCTTGGTATATATGGTGACCAATTACCTCGATACTTTCCTGAATGTGTTGCCCAACTCCCTCTATCTTTAAATGACCAAACCGTTGTTGATTCAAGATGAAAATTATTTGGTTGTAAATTTATATGACATTCCCCTTTCTATATTTATCTTAGACATATTGTACACCGCCTCATTTAAAAAATCCACCTTTTTCTTCTTTCACAATAAGTGAATTTTTATATTATTCATTACATGAGATAATATTCACAAATAGTGAAAGAGGTCTTACTATGCGTTTTGAATCAGATACAAATTTATATTATGTAATAGGAGCAAATATTAAACATTATAGAGAACAAGCAAATTTAACACAAGTACAACTTGCAGAACAAGCAAAAATCAGCATCAGCTATCTTTCTAAAATTGAAGCTTCTGGATGTAATAAAAGTCTTTCTATCTCTGTACTTAATCAGATTGCCAATGTACTTAATGTTGAAATTAATGAATTTTTTAAGGAGGTAAAAACAAATGCAAAGACAAGCTAATAGATTTGGTGGTGGAGCAAATACCAATATAAATGGACTTCATTTCGAACAAACCACTTCACTAAACACAGCTTTACAAAATGCTGGTTTTAATATTGTCAATAAATATGAAGTATATGATAATAATCAATTTTTAGGTTATTCTATAAATCAAAATAAATTTTCAACACTTTTTTTGAGACAAAAGGGTATTAATGATCGTGCGCTCAACTCAAAACGATGGAATCCAGATGAGGCTTTCATTAATGAGCTCGATAAAACTGTTTACATAATTGAGAAAAAGTTTCAACATACCAGTGGTTCGGTTGATGAAAAACTAGCAACTTTTCCATTTAAAATCAGAGAGTACAAGCGACTTTTAGAGCCTATTGATTATAATTTGGTTTATATGTATCTCCTGTCTTCTAATTGGTTTAATGCTCCCAAATATAAGGATTATTACGATTACATGGATGAACTTGATTGTCCTTATTACTTTGATAATTTACCATTAAATGCTATCGGATTATAAATAGCATATTTTTTTAGAATTATCACATTAGGAGGTGTTTCAATATGGTTATATGTAACAAACAACATCGATATTTGCCAGATTTTAATAAGCTTCCAGAAGCTCAAGACAATAGAAACGGAGGTCGACACATTTGTGCAGCTTGTGCTTATGAAGAAGGATTACACGATGCTTTACATGGCAAGCCACCACAAACAGATCTTTCTCATTTACCTGATAGCCAAGCTGGAACTGTTCGTCATAAGAGTGCTATTGATGCATATAATCTTGGTTATAGATATGGTAAAAAAATTAGTACTTAACAAATCAATTATTTAATGAGGTATCTTGAGCATTAGCTCAAGATACCTCATTTCTACTCTTCATCCAAAAATGTATCCGCTAAATTTCCTAGTAACAATTACTTGATGTAATCTCCAGCTTAAGCTTCACCTTAACATAATATTCCTTAATTTTATTATACATATGTTTAAAAATAGATATGATTTTTCTGCTTTATTATTCCCCATTTGAATACTATTACCATATTCTTCTATGGTATTTACAAATAATCTAAATAATAATTCAAAATTCCTAATTCTACTATGTGGCTACAATGTGGCTACTATTCCAAAAAATGCTTATTTTAATATTTTGACATAAGAAAAAGCCCCGAAAAATCGGGACTTTTTGAAATATCAATTTTCTTAATATTATCTCTTTGAGAACTGTGGAGCACGACGAGCTGCTTTTAAACCATACTTCTTTCTTTCTTTCATTCTTGGATCTCTTGTTAAGAAACCTGCTTTTTTAAGAACTGGACGGAATTCAGCATCAACATGTAATAATGCTCTTGAAATACCATGTCTGATTGCTCCAGCCTGTCCTGTGTATCCACCACCATGTACGTTAACGATAACGTCATATTTGTCTGTTGTATTTGTTGCAACTAAAGGCTGTTTAACGATAACCTTTAATGTTTCAAGACCGAAATATTCGTCTAATGATCTTTTATTTATTGTAATGTCGCCTTTACCTGGTACTAAATATACTCTAGCGATACTCTTTTTTCTTCTACCTGTTCCGTATAATTTTTCTGTTTTAGCCACTGTAATATCCTCCTTTCAGGTTCTAACTAAAATGTTAATACTTCTGGTTTCTGAGCTGCGTGATCATGCTCTGCACCAGCGTATACATGAAGTTTTGTAATCATTTCTCTTCCTAAAGGTCCTTTTGGAAGCATTCCCTTAACTGCTAACTCGATAACTCTTTCAGGTTTCTTTGCTAACATTTCTTTAAGAGTTGTCTCTTTCATTCCACCTACATAATCTGAATGATTGTAGTAGATTTTCTGATCTAACTTCTTACCAGTTACCTTAATATGCTCTGCATTTATAACGATTACATAATCACCTGTGTCGATATGTGGTGTATATGTTGGTTTGTTCTTACCTCTTAAAACTTTTGCGATTTCTGATGATAAACGTCCTAATGTATATCCTGTAGCATCAACTACGTACCATTTTCTTTCAATTGTTGCTGGACTAGCCATGTAACTCTTCATTGGTTTACCTCCTATGATAATAAAATATTTTTTATATATAAATACTATTACCGGGGCTTTGGCTCAAGTATTTACCTGCTTATTTTGGACAGACTAATAGATTTCACGTACTGTCACAGTTAATTATTATATAACAATGCCGTTTTTGTGTCAACCATATTTTGATAAAGATTGCCCTTGTAATCAACTTTTTCCACATTGCTATTGCAAATTTAATTAGTTATACACAATCCCTATCAAAGTTAAACCCTTAGCCGGAGCTTTTGGTCCTGCCACATTTCTGTCACAAGCCTCTAAGATTTCTTTGACATACTCAGGCGGATATACTTTAAGTCCTACCTTTATGAGAGTTCCGACAATTATCCGCACCATATTATATAAGAAGCCATTTCCGGAAATTCTGATTTTAATAATGTCATCTTCCTTTGATACATCTAATGAATAAATCGTTCTTACCGTATCCGTTACCTGCGTTCTTGCAGAACAGAAGCTTTTGAAATCGTGCTCTCCGACTAAATATTTTGCTGCCTCCTGCATTTTTTCATAATCCAATGGCATATATACAAAATGTGTATACAATCTCATAACCGGATTATCAAATCTTCTATTCAGAATTTTATATTCATATGTCTTTGTACTATCGCAATATCTTGGGTGAAAATCCAATGGAACCTCGCAGGAATCCTGTATTCTTATATCGTCCGGCAGTCGCTGGTTAAGTGCAAAGCACATTTTCTCGGGCGGAATCTTTGAAAATGTATCAAATACCGCAACATTTCCTAATGCATGAACTCCTGAATCAGTCCGGCTTGCACCAATAACCGCTATATCTTCACCTAACATTCTGCTCAATTCACGATTGATTACTTCCTCAACGGTTATTCCATTAATCTGAACCTGCCAGCCACAATAATTAGTTCCATCATAGCTTATAATCAGTTTAACACGCCTTTTTATTGGTTCTTCTACCATATTCAACCTCATTTCCAAATATAAATTATCACATCTTATTATTCATAACAAATGCTGCTTATAAGATAAACACATATTATATCTGATATTTACATCTGCTTTCTTACAATTCTATATTCATCATCTAACTGATAATATGGACAGTCGTAACTTTCATCACTCATAAGTCGTACAACATCATCTTCGTCCATATTTACCTGACACATATAATCTTCATAATCTTCATCATACACATAGAAACTGCATGAATTACAATCACCTGAACTCATTTTTCTTCCTCATTTCACATACTAGTAATTAATATCTTAATCGCAACCATTCCTCCAATAAATGCAAAAATACATAAATATGCTATAAAATCACATCTTTTATATTTAAGCGGCTTCATTTTGGTTCTTCCTTTACCACCTCTGTAACATCTTGCATCCATTGCTGTCGCTAAATCATTTGCTCTTCTAAATGCAGATATGAATAAGGGAACTAATATAGGAATCATTGATTTTGCTCTTTTAATTATATTTCCATTATCAAACTCTGCACCTCTTGCTGTCTGTGCTTTAATAATCTTATCAGTTTCCTCCATCAGAACAGGAATAAATCGTAGTGCAATCGACATCATCATAGCTATTTCATGTACTGGAATTCTGATGACATTCATAAAACCTAACGACTTCTCTAAACCATCTGTCAGATTATTCGGTGTAGTAGTAAGTGTCAAAAGTGATGAGCCAATAATCAGTAATACAAAACGCATACCCATTAATGCCGCTTTGACCAGGCCCTCATACGTCATCTTTATGAAACCTAATTCGAAAATGACTCTTCCCGGTGTAAAAAACACATTAAAAAATACACTAATGAATAAAATTACAAATATACTTCGAAGTCCTCTGAATATAAAGCCAAACGGAATCTTTGATATAATAATCACACCTACAAGAATCAAGGCACAAATACCGTAAGTTAAGGGATTTCCACATATAAAAAGCATTAATATAAATGCAAATGTTGCAAATAATTTAGTCCTCGGATCTAACTTATGAATCTTAGAGTCCGTCTGATAATATTGTCCAATTGTAATATCTCTAAGCATTATATTATTCCTTTCATTTCATCTAATGCCTCTTTTACCGTCAATGCATTTCCACTTACATTATAGTTTCTTTCTTTAAGCACATTCATAGCTTTTGTAACTTCCGGAACATCGAGACCGATTTGCTCAAGCTGCCCAACATATTTGAAAACATTTTTCTTAATATCATCAAATACAACTCTGCCGTCATTCATAACTATAAGACGTTCAACATAATTTGCCATATCCTCCATATTGTGAGATACAATTATTATCGTCTTTGCCTTGTCTGTCTGTAAGCGTTTCAACGAATTTAAGAGATTATTTCTAGACATCGGATCTAATCCAGCTGTTGGTTCATCCAGAATAATTATTTCAGGATTCATTGCAAGTACGCCTGCGATGGCGATTCTTCTTTTCTCACCACCTGACAATTCAAATGGCGAATCATTATAGTAATTTTCGCCTATACCAAGCATTTCAAGCGCTTCTTTAGCAGCCTTTTTAGCTTCTTCTTCACTCATTCCTTTGTTAAGCGGACCAAACATAACGTCTTTAAGCACAGTTTCTTCAAAAAGCTGGCTCTCAGGATACTGAAACACTAATCCGACATCAAGATGCAACCTCTTTTTGTCAAAAGACTTGTCCTGAATATTTTCACCTTTATATGTTACCTCTCCACCATTTGCCTTGATTAGTCCATTCATAACCTGTACAAGACTTGATTTACCTGAACCCGTATGACCTATGATTCCTATAAATTCATCATTATATATGTCTAAGGAAATGTCATCTAATGCCTTAACCTCCATAGAAGTATTTTCTTCGTATTTTAGGCATACATTCTTAAGACTTAGAATTGGTTCTATGCTTTTATTTCTGGTATCTTCTGTATCTTCTGTATCTTTTGTATCTTCTGTATCTTTTGCATCTTCTTTATCTTTTGCATCTTCTTTATCTGCTATATCTTTATCATTTTGGTTATTACTTATTTTTTCTATCTCTTTTACAAATTCATCAATCGTAAGAATATCGTACCTGCCGAATTTACCGCATTTATATAATTCGTATGACAATTCCATAATCTGTGGCATATCTAATTTCAATTTCTTAATCTGTTCTACATTGCTAAAGACTTCTCTAGGTGTTCCCTGCAATGCAATTTTACCATCATCTATTACCACAACTTTTTTAGCCATAATCGCTTCGTTCATATGATGGGTTATAAGAATTACAGTTATATTCTCATTTTCATTCAGACTTTTTATTATATCCATAACTTCTTTTCTGCCTTGTGGATCTAACATAGCAGTCGGCTCATCTAATACGATACATTTAGGCTTCATTGCTAATGATGAAGCTATTGCAACTCGCTGTTTTTGCCCTCCTGATAAATGATTTGGCGATTTCTTTCTGTATTTATACATATCGACTTTTGTAAGTGAATCTTTTATTCTGTCCCAGATTTTCTCGGTTTTAACACCCAGATTCTCAGGGCCGAAGCCAACATCTTCTTCAACAGTCACACCTACTATCTGATTGTCAGGATTTTGGAATACCATTCCACATTTTTCACGAATCTTCCATAATTCTTCAACGCTTTTCGTATCATCTCCGTCTATATAAATGTTACCCTCATCTGGTAATAATAGTGCATTCAGATGCTTTGCAAATGTAGACTTTCCCGAACCGTTATGCCCTAATATTGCTATAAAGTCACCCGGCTCAACTTCTATATTAAGGTCATCAAGAATCTTCTTTTCTTCGATAACTTCATTGTTTTCATTTTTAATTCTAACTTTGTATTTAACATTTCTAGCTTTAATTATGCTCATAGACACCTCTAGAGTAAAATCTTTATTATAAATATAAAAAGTATTGTAAATTTAAAATAGAGGAAGAAAAGTGTTCTTTCCTTCCTCTACATATATATCATTTATTATACTAATTCAAGTACAACCTGCATTGCTGCATCACCTTTACGCTGTCCGATTTTGATGATTCTTGTGTATCCACCATTTCTATCAGCATATTTTGGTGCAATTTCGTCAAATAACTTCTGTGTTAAATCAACAGTTTTTGTATTCTTCTTCTTTCCAGCTGCATCTGTAGGAACTTCTTTAACTGCGTAAAGAACTTTCTGCATTTTTCTTCTAGCATGGAGTCTTGAAGGATTGTCTTTTTTGATTGTCTTGTCAACAAAATCTACTTTGTCAACTTTCTTTCCATCAACAACTTCCTTTACTCTCTTGCCATCTTTATCTTTAACATATACTTTAGCTTTAACTGTAACTTCTTCGTAGTTATCTTTTTCTTTAACTGCCATGGCGATTAAACTTTCAACTACTTTACGAACTTCTTTAGCTCTTGTTTCAGTTGTTTCAATCTTTCCATTTTCGATTAAAGCTGTTGCAAGACTTCTAAGCATAGCTTTTCTCTGTGCTGAAGTTCTTCCAAGTTTTCTATATCCTGCCATTTCTAATCTTACCTCCTTTACTTAGGAACATTCTCTAGTTGTCACTATCTTTTAAATGTAAACCTAATTCTTTCAATTTAGCATACACCTCATCAAGTGACTTACGTCCAAGATTTCTAACTTTCATCATATCATCTGCTGTCTTGTTAGTTAATTCCTGAACTGTGTTAATACCAGCTCTCTTCAAACAATTGTATGAACGAACTGATAACTCTAATTCATCAATGTTCATTTCTAACACTTTAACTTTCTCATTAACAACAGGCTCAGCCATAATGTCAACATTCTTAGCTTTGTCTGAAAGGTTAATAAAGTAATTTAAGTGTTCACTTAAAACCTTAGCTGCCAAACTAACTGCTTCGTCTGGAGCAAGTGTTCCGTTTGTATATACATCTAATGTAAGTTTGTCAAAATCAGTAATCTGCCCAACACGTGTATTCTGAATCTGCATATTTACTCTTTCTACTGGTGTGTAGATAGAATCGATTGCAATTACACCAATTGGTAATTCGTCATTTTTATTCTTATCAGCACTTACATATCCTCTGCCTTTAGTAATAGTTAATTCTGCATAGAATCTGCTATCTTTTCCACCACTTAATGTAGCTATAACTAAATCTTTGTTAAGAATCTCGATATCAGAATCTACCTGAATATCTGCTGCTGTTACAACGCCATCACCAACTTTTTCAATATATCCAACTACAGGAGCATCGCTTTCGCTATTGCTCTTGATAGCAAGACTCTTGATGTTCATGATAATCTCTGTAACATCTTCCTTAACACCAGGGATTGAACTGAATTCATGCAAAACACCGTCAAATTTAACCTGACTAACAGCTGCTCCTGGTAATGAAGAAAGCATAATTCTTCTTAATGAATTACCAAGAGTTGTGCCGTAACCTCTTTCAAGAGGTTCTACAACAAATTTACCATATTTATTATCTTCTGAGATTTCTGCTATCTCAACGTTAGGTATTTGAAAATCGAACACTAAAAAGCCCCTCCTTTTTCTGTTTTAGGAATTGCCTAAGCCTATTTCGAATATAATTCGACGATAAGCATTTCGTCAACTGGTACATCTATGATTTCTCTTGTAGGTATTTCTTTAACAACACCGCTAAGATTCTCATGATCTGCTTCTAACCATTCTGGAACTAATCTTCCGTCAGTTACCTCAAGAATATCTTTATATCTCTGAGAAGCTTTATGTTTCTCTTTAATTTCGATTGTATCGCCAGCTTTTACTAAATATGAAGGAATATTAACCTGTTTACCATTAACTAATACATGTTTATGGTCAACAATCTGTCTTGCTTCTTTTCTAGTTCTAGCATATCCCATACGGAATAACACATTATCAAGTCTAAGCTCAAGTAAAATCATAAGATTTTCACCTGTCATGCCGTTCATCTTCTGTGCTTTCGCATAGTAATTTCTAAATGGTTTCTCTAATACACCATAGATGAATTTTGCTTTCTGTTTCTCTCTTAACTGAAGACCATACTCACTCATCTTCTTGTTTGCTCTATTTAACTGTCTTTTTGATTTTTTATCTATTCCTAAATATACTGGATCTAATCCAAGTGATCTACATCTCTTAAGAACAGGAACTCTATTTACTGCCATCTATTTGCACCTCCTATTAGACTCTTCTACGTTTTGGTGGGCGGCATCCATTATGAGGAACTGGAGTAACGTCCTTAATACTAGTAACTTCAAGACCACATGCCTGAAGAGCACGAATTGCTGCTTCACGTCCTGATCCCGGACCCTTAACCATAACATCTACTGATTTTAAGCCATGTACCAAAGCTGCCTTTGTAGCAGTTTCCGCTGCCATCTGAGCTGCATAAGGAGTAGATTTCTTTGAACCTCTAAATCCTAGACCACCTGCACTTGCCCATGAAAGAGCATTTCCTTCATTATCTGTTAATGTTACGATTGTATTATTAAAAGATGATTGAATGTGCGCTTGTCCGCGTTCAACGTTTTTCTTTACACGCTTTTTTGTCACTTTTTTTGTAACTTTAGCCATTTTAAACTAACCTCCCTTATGGGTTCTTTCTATAATTTTTATCGGAATACAATATAATTCCTTGTTGCTATTGTTTCATCGAACAATACTTTCAATAAGAAGCTTTTCTTCTCATTACAACTGTTCTATATTCGTACATATTTAAGAATGATTATTTCTTCTTATTTGCAACAGTACGCTTTGGACCTTTTCTTGTTCTTGCATTTGTCTTTGTCTTCTGACCACGAACTGGAAGTCCCTGTCTGTGACGTTTTCCTCTATAACATCCGATTTCCTGTAATCTCTTGATGTTCATAGCGATTTCTCTTCTTAAATCACCTTCAACAGTCTGACTAGCGTCAATAACTTCACTAATTCTCTTAACTTCATCGTCAGTTAAATCTCTAACACGAGTGTTAGGATCAACATTAGCCTCTGCAAGAATACGATTAGAACTTACTCTACCAATACCGTAGATATAAGTTAATCCGATTTCTACACGTTTTTCTCTTGGTAAGTCAACACCTGAAATACGAGCCATGTGTATTACACCTCCATCATTAAAATCTTAATAAGTATCTCACCATACGTAGCCCGTTATAAATAACGTCTGAAATGTTGTACGCAGGTTTATTTCTTATTTCTTGTTTAAATTTTATATTTTAAGTAATGATACAACTAAGCCTAGTGTTTCACTACTGCAGCCGCATAACAAAATTACATATCAATTTGATATGCATCACAAACTGTCAAGCCTTAATTAGCCTTGTCTCTGTTTGTGCTTTGGATTTTCACAGATTACTCTGATGCTTCCTTTTCTTTTAATTACTTTGCATTTTTCACAAATTGGTTTAACTGATGATCTTACTTTCACAGTAAATCCTCCTTTCAAAAAAAGTCCGACTATTACTATAACATATGTTTTGGCAATAATCAAGCAATTTTTTAACTATATTTTTATTTATCTCTCCAGACTATTCTGCCCTTTGACAAATCATATGGAGATAATTCAATAGTTACCTTGTCACCTGGAAGTATACGAATAAAATTCATTCTTAACTTTCCACTAATATGAGCTAATACCTTATGACCATTTTCAAGTTCAACCTGAAACATTGCATTTGGTAATTTTTCTAATACAGTTCCTTCGATTTCAATTACATCAGCTTTAGACATTTCTAACGACCTCCTATTTTCTGCTTATAGCTTTTGATAGCTCTCTTTATATCTTCATCACGTAGGATAAGATTTGTTTCTAATTTTCGCTGCAGTTCTTCATCAATCTGATTGATGACCTGGATATGTTTTATTTTCTTCTTCTTAGGCTTATCTAATATTCTTGACTTACCATCAACTAAATAAACATATTCCTCTTCTTTATTAATTATGATAAATATTTCTTCTTTATCATGTCCTGCTTTTGATTTTGCAAATTCTCCTATTTTACATGTCGCCATCAAATAACCAGCCTTTCTGATTTTAACGCATTAACCACGTTTTGTCACTTAATTTTATCTATGAATTTCGCAAGGTTAAAATTTCCGGTTCACCCTTTGTAATCAATATGGTGTTTTCATAATGTGCTGCGAGCGATCTGTCTTTAGTTACCACAGTCCAGTCATCATCTAACCATTCAACTTCATAAGTTCCTGCACTTATCATAGGCTCAATTGCCAGTGTCATTCCTGCCTGGAGTCTTATTCCTCTGTTACGTTGTTTAAAATTAGGTATCTGTGGATCTTCATGCAAATGCGTTCCAATTCCATGTCCTACCAAATCTCTGACAACTCCATATCCGAAGCTTTCCGCATATTCACCGATAGCTGCTGATATTTCATGCAGATGGCATCCTTCTTTTGCAAATTTGATACCTTCGAAAAAGCTCTGTTTAGTCACTTCGATAAGACGTTTAGCCTCATTGCTGACCTCTCCTACCATATGTGTTCTTGCTGCATCTGAATGATATCCTTTATAGATAAGTCCCGCATCAAGACTCACAATATCGCCTTCTTTAAGTATCTTCTTCTTGCTTGGAATACCGTGAACTACTTCTTCATTAACTGATACACAGATTGCTGCCGGAAAGCCGTTATAATTCTTAAAGTTTGGAATACATCCAAAGCTTTTAATCATATCCTCACCGATTTTGTTTATCTCATAAGTAGAGATTCCTGGTTTTATAGCTTTACCCATCTCATCGTGTACAATTGATAACAACCTGCATGATTCTCTCATTAACTCAATTTCTTTTTGAGATTTTATTGATACTGCCATTTTATTAAGCTCCTAAAATCTTAACAATGTCAGTAAATACATCATTCATATCCTTTGTTCCATCAACTTCTACTAAAACTTTCTTATCGTTATAGTAATCAATTAATGGCTGTGTCTGTTCATGATATACTGCCAATCTCTTCTTGACTGTTTCAGGCTTATCATCGTCTCTTAAAATAAGTTCGCTGCCACATCTGTCACAAATTCCCTCTACTTTAGTTGGGATATGAACGATATGATATGTTGCTCCACAAGCTACGCAGGCTCTTCTTCCTGACATTCTTCTTACAATATTCTCATCTGGAACTTCTACATTGATTGCATAGTCAACCTTAGAGCCAAGTTTCTCTAAAGCGGCATCAAGACTTTCTGCCTGTGGTATAGTTCTTGGAAAACCATCTAATACGTAACCATTAGAACAATCTGCCTGACCTACTCTGTCAACTACTAAGTCAACTACTAATTCATCAGGTACTAAAAGGCCCTGGTCCATATAAGTTTTAGCTTTTTTGCCAAGTTCTGTTCCGTTTTTAATATTTGCTCTGAAGATATCACCTGTGGAAATATGTGGAATTGAATATTTGTCAGCTATCATTTTAGCCTGTGTTCCTTTTCCTGCTCCAGGAGCACCTAACATAATTATTTTCATATATTTACCTGTCTCCGCAAATTATGCGAAACGCCCTTAAGTATGAAAGAATGGGCTGTTTCCTTTATATTATTTTCTTTCTTACTTTTTGATTTCTATTGATTTATTATAGGTTTCTTTATAAAGCAATTTTGACAATGGAACGCAACTTATGCTGCGTTCCATTGCCTATTTATTAGTCTAACAAAAATCCTTTGTAATTACGAACTACCATCTTAGATTCAATGCTCTTGAGTGTCTCAAGAACAACACCTACGATGATAATAAGTGATGTACCGCCAAATGATACTTTAGCACCAGCTATTCCTGCAAATGCAATTGGAATTGTAGCTACAATAAGTAAGCCTACAGCACCTATAAATACAATGTAGTTTAATATATTATTTAAGTAATCCTGTGTTGGTTTACCAGGTCTGATACCAGGAATAAAACCACCTTGTTTCTTCATATTATCAGCAACTTCAATAGGATTGAATGTTATTGATGTATAGAAGTAAGCAAATGCAATTACTAATACAACATATACTAAATAACCAATTGAATATATTGGTTTAGAGAAATTCCACCATCTGCTTGATTCAAGGAAATATGTCCATTTAGGAGTCTTTCCTGAAACTAACTGGCAAATAACTATTGGGAATGAGAATAATGACTGTGCAAAGATGATTGGAATAACACCTGCTGTGTTAACTTTAAGTGGAATATGAGTTGAAGCTCCTCCAACTAATTTTCTACCCTGCATCTTCTTAGAATATTGAACAGAGATTCTTCTCTCTCCATCCTGTAGAAATACTACAAATCCTACAATCACTACTACTACACCAACGATTATTACTGCCGCTAAGAGTGAACCACCAACTGAGCTGGCATTCTTAACAAACTGCTCGAATAAGCTTGAAAAGTCGTTTGGTATTCTGGCAACGATATTTATTAATAAAATGATTGATATACCATTACCAACACCTTTTTCAGTAATATTTTCGCCTACCCACATAAGGAATGCCGAACCGCCAGTTAAAGCTGCAACTGCTATGACGATAGCTATAGCATACTCACCTTTTGACATTGTATTAATATCACCGAATAATCCTTTGTTACCAAAACTGATAGATGTTGCAAGTGCCTGTACAAGTGCAAGTCCAACTGTAAGATAACGAGTAATACTTACTATTTTCTTACGTCCTTCTTCACCATCTCTTTGCATCTCCTCTAATTTAGGAATTGCAATTGTTAAAAGCTGGATAATAATTGAAGAAGTGATGTATGGTGTAATATTAAGTGCAAATATTGACATCTGCTCAAAAGAACCACCTGTCATGGCATCAAAAAAGCCGAATGCACCATTCCTAAACTGTCCCATTACCTGGGATATAGATTTTGCTGTAGTGCCAGGTAAAGGCAACTGACAGCCTATCCTGACAACTATAAGCATTAAAAATGTATAAAAAAGTCTCTCTCTTATCTCTTTGACTTTAAATGCATCTCTAACTGTTTTTAGCATTAAATCACCTCACAGGTTCCACCAAGAGCTTCAATCTTCTGCTTTGCACCTTCACTAAATGCATTAACTTTGACTGTAAGTTTCTTAGTAATTTTTCCGTATCCAAGAATTTTAACACCATCTCTTGGATTCTTAATGATTCCAGTTTCTAATAATGTTTCAACAGTTACTACTGCGCCATCTTCAAATACTTCAAGTGCACTTACGTTAATGCCAACGATATCTTTAGAATTTCTATTTGTAAATCCTCTTTTAGGGATTCTTCTGTATAAAGGCATCTGACCACCTTCAAAACCTGGTCTAGGGCTTCCTGAACGAGCTTTCTGTCCTTTATGACCCTTTCCGGCTGTTTTGCCATTTCCAGATCCGTGACCACGACCTCTTCTAAAATTATCGCTTTGTTTTGAACCTTCAGCAGGTCTTAAATTTGATAATTCCATTGTCGCACCTCCTTATCTAAAACTAAATTTCTTCTACTTTAACTAAATGTCTAACCTGATCAACCATACCTCTAACAGCTGCATTATCTGGCATCTCAACTGTTTTATTAACTTTTCTTAAACCTAAAGCTTCAACAGTTTTCTTATGCTTTGGTATTGCACCGATTGTAGATTTTACAAGTGTGATTTTTAACTTATCTGCCATTTTAACTTCCTCCTATTAGCCTAAGATTTCTTCTACAGATTTACCGCGAAGTCTAGCTACCTCTTCTGGAGTCTTTAATTCAGCCAAACCAGCAATTGTTGCAAGAACAACATTCTGCTTATTGTTTGAGCCTAATGACTTAGTACGGATATTCTTAATACCTGCAAGTTCAAGTACGTTACGCGCAGGACCACCTGCGATAACACCAGTACCTTCTGGAGCTCTCTTCAATAATACTGAAGCACTTCCGAATTTTCCGATTGTATCATGAGGAATACTTAAGTTTTCATCAATTGCTACTGTAACAAGTTTCTTAATAGCGTCTTCTTTTCCTTTACGAATAGCTTCAGGAATTTCAGCAGCTTTTCCAAGTCCAGCACCAACGTGTCCTTTGCCGTCGCCAACAACTACTAAAGCTGCAAATCTCATGTTACGTCCACCTTTAACAACCTTAGTAACACGCTTAATTGATACTACTTTTTCTTCCAATTCTAATTGACTAGCATCAACGATTGTACGTTTCATGTGTTTTCCTCCTTATATGGAATCTATAAATATTTAATTAGAATTCTAAGCCTGCTTCTCTAGCAGCTTCTGCTAATGCTTTGATTTTTCCCTGATATATAAAGCCACCTCTGTCAAAGACAACTGTTGTAATACCTTTTTCAATAGCTTTCTTTGCAATAACTGTGCCTAAATATGCTGCTGCATCAACGTTATTAGTCTTTTCAAGTTCAGCCTTTACATCTTTCTGAAGAGTAGAAGCTGATACTAATGTATTTCCGACTGTATCGTCAATAATTTGAGCATACATATGATTATTACTTCTAAACACAGCTAAACGTGGTCTTTCTGCAGTACCAGCGAAACGATTACGTAATCTTCTATGTTTACTTAAACGAACTTCTGTTCTTGATTTTTTACTAACCATGCCTGTCACTCCTTCAATTATTTCTTACCAGTCTTACCAACTTTACGTCTAATAACTTCATCAGCATACTTGATACCTTTACCTTTATAAGGCTCTGGTCTTCTCTTATCTCTGATTTCAGCAGCGAACTGGCCAACTTTTTCTTTATCGATACCTTTAACTGTTATCTTGTTTGTTCCTTCGACAACTGTCTCAAGACCTTCTGGATCTTCCATCTCAACTGGATGAGAGTAACCAAGTGATAACACTAATTTCTTTCCTTGTTTCTGAGCTCTGTAACCAACACCGTTGATTTCAAGAACTTTTTCATAACCATCTGTAACACCTTTAACCATATTAGCTATAAGTGTTCTTGTAAGACCATGAAGTGATTTCATCTTCTTTAAGTCATTAGGTCTTGTAACTACTACTTCTGAACCTTCAACTTTGATTGTCATCTCTTCAGGTAACACTCTTTCAAGTGTTCCCTTAGGTCCTTTTACAGTCACTTTATTATTTTCTGCCACATCAACAGTTACACCTGCTGGAATGGCGATAGGCATTCTTCCTATACGTGACATGCCGTGCACCTCCTATTTGGGATTAATATATTTTATTGTTTAAACAAACGCTATAAAGCGTTTGTTTATTACCATACAAATGCTAAAACTTCTCCACCTACGTTGAGCTTTCTAGCTTCTTTATCTGTGATTACACCATTATTTGTTGAAATAATAGCTACACCTAAACCATTAAGTACTCTTGGAAGCTCATCTTTGCCTGCGTATACACGAAGACCTGGTTTAGAGATTCTCTTGAGCCCTGTGATGATTTTTTCATTTTTATCTTTACCGTATTTTAATGTTACACGGATTGATTTAAAGTTTCCATCTTCAACTACTTCATATTTTTTGATATAACCTTCATTAAAAAGGATTTCAGCAATTGCTAACTTCATTTTTGATGCAGGGATATCTACTGTATCATGTTTAGCAGTATTTGCGTTACGGATTCTTGTAAGCATATCTGCGATTGGATCGTTTGTTGTCATGTTATGTTGCCTCCTTTCTAATTCGTCCTACCAACTTGCCTTTTTAACACCAGGTATCTGTCCTTTGTATGCTAATTCACGGAAACATACTCTGCAGATGCCGTATTTTCTTAAATAAGCATGTGGACGACCACAAATTCTACAACGTGAATATTCCTGAGTAGAGAATTTTGCTTTACGCTGTTGTTTTACTTTCATAGCAGTCTTAGCCATGGTATTACCTCCTAACTATTTTTGAAATGGCATATTGAATAATGTCAATAATTCGCGTGCTTCTTCATCAGTATTGGCTGTTGTAACAAATATAACATCCATACCTCTTACTTTATCTACCTTATCATATTCGATTTCAGGGAAGATTAACTGTTCTTTGATACCAAGAGCATAATTTCCACGACCATCAAATGCATTAGGATTTACACCTCTAAAGTCACGTACACGAGGTAATGCAAGATTTATTAAACGGTCAACAAATTCATACATTCTTTCTCCTCTAAGAGTAACTTTACAGCCTATTGCCTGTCCTTCTCTGATTTTGAAGTTAGCTACTGAATTCTTTGCTCTTGTAACTACTGCTTTCTGACCTGTGATTGTCTCAAGATCTTTAATAGCTGCATCTAAGAGTTTAGCATTGTCTTTAGCTTCGCCAACGCCCATATTTATAACAACTTTATCAAGTTTTGGAACCTGCATAATATTTTTGTATCCAAATTTCTTTGTCATCGCATCAACGATTTCGTTATTGTAAGTATCTTTAAGTCTACTCAACGTCTTAGTCCTCCTCTCTCAATTAATCGATAACTTCGCCAGTTGCTTTTGCAATACGAACTTTTTTACCATCTTTTTCAGTAAAGCCGATTCTTGTAACTTTACCTTTAACAACGTACATAACGTTTGAAATATCGATAGGACCTTCCTGGTTAACTATTCCGCCGTTCTGGTTCTGTGCACTAGGTTTTGTATGCTTTGTAACCATGTTGATACCTTCAACGAGTACTGTATTATCTTTTTTATTAACTGAAAGAACTTTTCCTTCTTTGTCTTTGTCTTTACCAGCGATTACTCTAACTAAATCGCCTTTTTTAATTTTACTTGTTGCCATGCCTACACCTCCTATAATACTTCAGGTGCTAAAGAAACAATTTTCATAAACTGTTTATCTCTTAGCTCTCTGGCTACTGGTCCAAATATACGTGTTCCTCTTGGGTTTTTATCATCCTTGATGATTACAGCAGCATTTTCGTCAAATTTTATATATGAACCGTCTTTACGACGTGCGCCTTTAACTGAACGAACTACTACGGCTTTAACAACGTCACCTTTTTTAACAACACCGCCTGGTGTTGCATCTTTAACAGTAGCAACGATTACATCGCCGATATTAGCATATCTTCTAGTAGAACCGCCCATTACTCTGATACAAAGTAATTCTTTAGCGCCTGTGTTGTCAGCAACTTTAAGTCTACTTTCCTGTTGGATCATAATAATACTCCTTTCTACTATCTTGCTTTCTCGATGATTTCAACAAGTCTCCATCTCTTATCCTTAGATAATGGTCTTGTTTCCATTACTTTTACTTTATCTCCAATACCACATTCGTTATTCTCATCATGTGCCTTTAATTTATAAGTTCTCTTAACGATTTTCTTATATAAAGGATGTTTTACGTGATCTTCTACAGCAACAACGATTGTTTTATCCATTTTGTCACTAATAACTTTTCCAACTCTTGTTTTTCTCAAGTTTCTTTCTTCCACAACAAAGTCCTCCTTTCATAGATTCATGGAATTACGCATCATTTTATTAAATTAGTTAGCTTTCTGTGCTATTATTGTCTGAATTCTAGCAATATTTCTTCTAACTTCTTTAATTCTGCTTGTGTTCTCTAACTGGTTTGTTGCGTTTTGAAATCTTAAATTAAAAAGTTCCTTTTTAGCAGCTACTAATTCATCATTTAATTCTGTAGCTGATTTTGTATTTAAATCTTCTACATATTTACTAATTTTCACTGTTATCACCGCCTTCTAAATCTGCTTTCGAAACGATTTTACACTTAACTGGCAATTTATGCATAGCAAGTCTTAATGCTTCTCTCGCTGTTTCTTCTGGTACTCCTGCGATTTCGAACATTACACGTCCTGGTTTAACTACTGCTACCCAGTACTCTAATGTTCCTTTTCCGGAACCCATACGTGTTTCAGCTGGTTTTGCTGTAACTGGTTTATCAGGGAATATCTTAATCCAAACTTTACCACCACGCTTAATGTAACGTGTCATTGCAATACGGGCAGCTTCTATCTGGTTTGATTTAATCCATGCTGGCTCTAAAGCGACGATACCGTATTCACCATTTGAGATTGTGTTTCCTCTTAAGGCTTTACCTCTCATTGAACCACGGAACTGTTTACGACGCTTAACTCTTTTAGGCATTAACATTATTTATCGCTCCCTTCCTTAACTTCTTTTACTGGAAGAACTTCGCCTTTGTAAATCCATACTTTAACGCCAACTTTACCATAAGTTGTGTCTGCTTCAGCGAATCCATAATCTATATCAGCACGTAATGTCTGAAGTGGAATAGTTCCTTCACTGTAGAACTCTGTACGAGCCATATCAGCACCGCCAAGACGACCTGAACAGCTAGTCTTAATTCCTTTAGCACCACTCTTCATAGTTCTTGACATTGTAGATTTCATAGCTCTTCTGAATGATACACGGTTCTCTAACTGAAGTGCAATGTTTTCAGCAACAAGCTGTGCATCTTTATCTGGTCTCTTAACCTCTTTAATGTCAACTACTAATTTCTTAGTTGTGAATTTCTGTACTTCTGCTTTAAGTTTTTCAATTTCAGCACCACCCTTACCGATTACGATACCAGGTTTTGCTGTATGAATGATTACTTTTAATCTATCAGATGCTCTTTCGATTTCAATCTTTGAAACACCTGCACTATATAACTTCTCTTTAAGGTATGTTCTGATTTTGTGATCTTCTACTAAGTTATCTGCGAAATCAGCTTCTGCATACCACTTTGAGTCCCAGTCTTTAATTACTCCGACTCTAAGGCCATGAGGATTAACTTTCTGTCCCATGCTATATCTCCTTTCCAATTCGATGAAAACGCATATTCAGATTATTTATCGCGTTTTTCAGTACCCAGGGTTATTATGCTCTTTCGTTAAGCACGATTGTGATGTGGCTCATTCTCTTTTCGATTCTGTAAGCTCTACCCTGTGCTCTAGGTCTGATTCTCTTCATTGTTGGTCCTTTGTTTGCGTAACACTCTTCAATGTAAAGATTGTCTGCGCTCATACCGTTATTATTTTCAGCATTTGCAATTGCTGATTTTAATAATTTTTCTATTACTGAAGACGCATATCTAGGATTGTATGTTAAAATACCAAGTGCTGACTGAACATCCTTACCTCTGATAGCATCTAATACGAAACATGCTTTCTGAACTGAGACTCTAGCATAAGATAACTTAGCTGATGGTCTAGTATCTTTATTTGCATTTCTTGCTCTCTTTATCTGGGATCTATGTCCTTTTGCCATGGATTTGACCTCCTTTCAAAATCTTTCAATTAACGAGCTTTACTCTTCTTCTCGTCTTTTCCATGTCCTCTATAAGTTCTAGTAGCAACG
>OMCP01000148.1_pt1 | contig 28341 bp, 28 predicted proteins | sample 1646051 | NCBI WGS metagenome assembly OMCP01 (sample SAMEA103958146, study PRJEB25191) | human gut metagenome
ATAACTAATAATACTCTCTAAAATAATAACTACTACTAACAAAGAAATAGATACTATCATATTCTCACCAATAATATTATAAATAGGTAGAAAAATTGCTAGATATATTATTATACTGCTGTAGCTTGTAATAAATAGGTTTAAAAGGAAATTATTAAACACTAAATTTAATTTTTTCATAATAAAATATTCAACTATCCCATAAATAATGATTCCAAAATAAAGTAACTTCATATGTTCCCATATACTTTCATTAACGGGAAATAATGTAGAAAAAATAACATTTGGCCACCAGTCATATAAAAAATGGAAAAGTATAGTTAACCCCAAAATAAAAAATACAGATATAATTTTAATTTTCTTAATATTCATAGTCATCATCACTAATATTATATCTTAAAAAAATAAAATTATACGTAATATTTCCTCGATTCATATAATTATTTATTAGTTAAATATTTATAAAAAATAGCTAACTAGTTTATTTACAACTCTTATTAAATAATGTATAATGAGTATAAAGATGGTGGTCATATGGAAAACTACAAAGTATTACCTGCTGATACATATGTGGTTGTAAATAAGAGTATTTTAATTCAAGAAGATAAAAAAATTTTAAACTTATTATATTTGCCTATTATCGGACCTACTCCAATTATGTTATATAACATCTTATGGTCAGATTTAGAAAAAGGGGAGATAATAAGTAGCGAGCTAACCCATCATCATTTAGTTACCAACATGCATATGTCAACTAGTGAATTTTTAATTGCAAGAAGAAAGCTAGAGGCCATTGGACTTTTAAAAAGTTATATTAAAGAAGAAAGTGTTAATAACTATATATATGAACTATATTCTCCAATAAGTGCTAATGAATTTTTTAATCATCCCATATTAAATATTGTCCTATATAATAATATTGGTAAAAAAGAATATGAAAAATTAGTGAATTATTTCAAAATACCAAAACTAAATACCACATCTTATAAAAATATAACCGCCTCATTTAACGACGTTTTTGCATCAGTGCCTCTAACCTCATACGAAGTGGTTAATGACAATATTAGAAAAACTAACAAATTAAAATTAAGAATAAATACTAATTTTGATTTTGATTTTTTAGTATCTAGTATTCCTAAAAATCTTATAAGTGAAAAAGCATTCACTAAAGATATTGAAGAGCTAATATTAAATTTATCTTTTATATACGATATAGATGCCCTAAAAATGGTAAACATTATTAAAACTTGTATCAATGAAAAAGGATTAATAAATAAAGAAGAGTTAAGAAAAAATTGTCGTAATTACTATCAATTTGATAATGGAGGCCTTCTTCCTAGCGTCGTTGATAATACTCAGCCAGAATTTTTAAGAAAACCACTTGGGGATAATTCTAAAAGAGCCAAAATAATCTATGATTTTGAAACAATCTCACCAAGGTGTTTGCTAAAAAGTAGAAATAATCAAATGGAACCCACTAAAAGAGATTTAAAATTAATAGAGGATTTAATCGTAGAATATGGCTTAAAACCAGGAGTAGTCAATGTCTTGATTGATTATACTCTTAAAGTTAATAATAAAAAATTAAACAGAAATCTTATAGAGACAATCGCTGGTCAGTGGCAACGTCTAAAAATAGAAACTGTCGACGAAGCAATGCAAGCCTGCGAAAAAGAACACAAAAAATGGAAAAAGGTATCTTCCTACAAGAAAGAATCATCAACCACTAATACTAAATTGCCAGAATGGTTTGATAAAGAAATAGTAAAAAAAGAAGCAACAGAAGAGGAACAAGACCAATTAAAAGAATTGTTAAAGGAGTATAAATAATGGAAAGTTTAGCTGAAGCATTAAAAAAGAACTATCATTTAAATAACTTTGTCTTAGAAAAAAGCTTCAATGAAGCTAAAGAAGACGCTTCTTTTACAAAGTTTATAGAAAAATTAAAGATTCCAGAAAAAATTCTTATGAAACATACATCATTACTTCAAAAAAGTAATTCAGAACTTAAGAATTGTAAAAACTGTAAAAATCTTGCAAACTGTCAAAATGAGGTTAAAGGGCATATTTATTACCCTAACTATGAAGAAAATAATTTAGCATTTTACTATGTACCTTGTAAATATCAAAAAGAATTTGAAGAAAAAACAAAATACCAAGAAAATATCTACACTTTCGACATTCCAAAAGAAATAAAAAATGCTAAAATGAAAGATATATATACAGATGACCCAAACCGTTTTGAGACAATCAAATGGTTAAAGAACTTCTTAGATAACTATCAAAAAGATAAATTTATTAAAGGATTATATTTAACAGGTAATTTTGGAACAGGTAAAACTTATTTAATCTCAGCTATGTTAAATGAATTAGCCAAAAAAGGTTCTAAAATAGCTATTATCTATTTTCCAGAATTCTTAAGAAGTCTAAAAGCAAGTTTTAATGACGATGAAAGTTATAATAATACATTTAATTATATTAAAAAAATTGAATTATTGCTAATAGATGATATTGGAGCAGAAACAACAACACCTTGGGCAAGAGATGAAATATTAGGTACAATTTTGCAATATCGAATGCAACAGCAACTACCTACATTTTTTACCTCTAATCTAAATATTAAAGAACTAGAAGAACATCTAAGTACAACTAGTAAAAATATTGATTTAGTAAAATCTAGAAGAATAATAGAAAGAATAAAATATTTAACCGATCAAATAATAATGATTAGTGAAAATAAAAGAAAGTGAGGAAAAATTATGTACGAAGAACAAAAAGAAGAATTAGAAAAGGAAAATACTACTGTTGAAACCACTATTGATGATACTACATATCAAATAGAACAAGAAGAAAAGGGATATATACCAAGTTCTATTAACAATGGTAAAATAACATTTGCCAATAAACCAAAAACTTTAGTAAGAAGACCAAGTATTTTTGGAACTAATATTGGACCAAGTAATAAGGGATTTGCTAAAATGGCAGGTTTAGGCATTATCTTAGCTGTTTTAGCAGTAATTATGCTTGTAATATTTAATAGAATGTAAAAGGGTGAAAAAATGAAGAATACATACATTATAGATTATGTAAATGAAAATGAATTTAAGAAAAAAGAAAGATCAATTAAAAAATATAATATGCTTGCCTATAAAAAACTATTATTTGAATATTATCCTTCTCTAAAAGAGGGGAATTTTCTAGGCGTAATGGTTTCTACTAACAGCGAAACTGGCATTTCTAAATATGAACTAAAACTTCCAACAGATAAAACTTTTTCTAAAGTTCACGGTGATATAGTTCTTCATTATTCCGTTTATGATAAAGGAAAAATAGTTTTATTAAATACCCTTACTCCAGAAGATATTTTAACAGAAGGACATCAAACCCAACTATCAACATATAAAGGAGTAATGGTTTCTAACTCTCATAAAGAACAAGATATTTTTAAAATAAATTTGCTTAATGCTCTTAATAAAAATGGCTATGCCAAAATTTTTGGACTCCTAGCTTTGATTATTTTTACCAGCATTATAATTGCCTTACTCATCATTAAATAACATAAGGAGGTGTATCATGGATTATGTACCTTTACAAGTCAAAACTAGTTACTCACTTTTAAGTAGTTTAAACAATATTGAGAAATTAGTAAGTCTTGCAAAAAATCTAGGATACACCTCCTTAGCAATTACTGATTCCAATATGTTTGGGACAATTGAGTTTTATAAGTGCTGTTTGAAATACCAAATTAAACCAATTATTGGATTAGAACTAACTATATCAGATAGTATTATAATTCTTTATGCTAAAAACGAACTTGGTTACAAAACACTAATTAAACTATCTACATTAGCATCGGAAAGAAACCTTAAAATAGATGATTTACAAGACTTTGTAAACGTCGTTTTAGTTATGCCATTCCAATCATTTAATGAAAAAATATTTAATATTTTTGAAAATAAATATATAGGCTACAGTAATCAATCAGAAAAAGAATGTATAAAACACCCCAAAGTATTTATTAGTAATGTACTATATTTAAATAAAAATGATTACCAATATTTAGATTATTTATATATGATAAGAGATGGCAAAGTATTAGGAGAATTTGAACTAAACACATATAAAGGTCATCACTTACTATCGAAAGAAGAAATAATCAAAATAGCAGATGAAGAAGACATCCAAAATTCAAAACACATAAGTGATATTTGTAACGTCGAAATAAAATATACCAAAAATCTTCAACCCATCTATAAAGAAGGAATAGATGAATTTCAATATTTAACCAATCTATGTCAAAAAGGTTTAAATAAAAGACTTAATAACAATATAGAAAAAAAATACCAAGATCGTCTCGATTACGAATTATCAGTAATTAACAAAATGGGATTTTGCAATTATTTTTTAGTCGTATATGATTACGTCAAATATGCCAAGAAAAACAACATACTAGTAGGACCAGGTAGGGGAAGTGCACCAGGAAGCTTAGTAGCATATACATTAGGCATAACCGAAATAGACCCAATAAAATACAATCTATTATTTGAAAGGTTTTTAAATCCAGAAAGAGTAACTATGCCCGATATTGATATTGACTTTGACAGTAACAAAAGAGAATTAGTAGTTAATTATGTTATTGAAAAATATGGTATAAAAAATGTCGCCGGCATTATCACATTTAATACGCTAGCATCCAAACAAGTTATCAAAGATGTGGGTAGAGTATTAAACATTCCCCTTAAACTAACCGATGCTATATCTAAACTAATTACAGATAAAGATTTAATCACCTCGTATAATAATAATTCAAAATTAAAAAGCTTAATTAATTCATCTGAGGAATTAAAAAAACTATATGATATTTCATTGCACCTAGAAGGACTACCACGCCACGTGTCAATCCACGCCGCTGGAATTGTTATCTCTAATAGACATTTAGATGAAGTAATTCCTCTATATAAAAATGATATAGGAATTTATACAACAGCATATTCAATGAACTACTTAGAAGAACTAGGCTTACTAAAAATGGATTTTTTAGGTATAAGTAATCTTACAATAATTGATGAAATAATTACAAATATAAAGAACAACGAACAAATAAATATTAGTTTTAATAATATTCCATTAGATGATGCAAAAACAATGGAAATATTTAAAAAAGCAGATACCGATGGTATTTTTCAATTTGAATCGCCCGGAATGAAAAATTTCCTAAAAAAGCTAAATCCTAATTCGCTAGATGATTTAATTGCGGCTATAGCCTTATATAGACCCGGACCTATGGATAACATTGATTCATATATAAAAAGAAAATCGGGTAAAGAACCAATATCATATCTTGATAAAAGTCTAGAACCAATATTAAAATCAACATATGGTATAATTATTTACCAAGAACAAATAATGCAAATAGCCAATGTTTTAGCAGGATATTCTTTAGGAGAAGCAGACATTCTAAGAAGAGCAATGTCCAAAAAGAAATTAGATATTCTTCAAAATGAAAAAGAAAAATTTATAAAAAGAAGTATTGAAAAAGGTCACAGTGAAGAAAGTGCCACTAAAATATTTGAATTAATATTAAAATTTGCCGGTTATGGTTTTAATTTAAGCCACTCTGTATCATACGCCATAGTAGCTTATAAAATGGCCTTTTTAAAAAGACATTTTTGTCACTATTTTATGTTAAGCCTTTTAAATAATGCCATAGGCAGTGATATTAAAACACAAATATATATAAGCGAAGCAAAACACAAAAAAATAACCATCACTCCACCAGATATCAATATAAGTACTTATAAATACATAATTAAAAATAAACAAATAATATGTCCTTTTTCAATTATACACAATATCGGTTATTCCGTATCACATGCCATTATTAAAGAAAGAGAAAAAGGACCATTTAAAGATTTTTTAGATTTTGTAACTAGATGCTATAGTGGTACAATCAATAAAAAAATAATAACATCATTAATTAATGCTGGAGTCTTTTCAAGTTTTAATATAAATAAAAAAACTCTAAACGAAAATTTAGATAATATTATTAACTACGCTGAATTAACTAAGGATATAGGTTTAATCGAAATAGAAAAACCAACCATTATTCAATATCAAGAATATGACAAAGAAACACTAACAAATTTAGAATTATCTAGTTTTTCCTTTTATCTAAGTAATCATCCTGTTAGTGAATATCGCCAAAATGAATCATTGACTACCATAAACATTGAAGATAAATTTAATCAAAAAATAAATATTATTCTATATGTTGAAAAGATAAAGGAAGTGCTCACCAAGAAAAATGATGTAATGGCATTTGTTATTGCGAGTGATGAATTTAAGAGTATATCCCTAACTTTATTTCCATCTATATATCAAGAAAATAAAGATCTTAAATATGGAGATATCATAAGTGTTATAGGAAGAGTAGAAAAAAGATTTGATGAATATCAAATTGTTGTAAATAGTATTACTAAATTAAAAAGCAGTTAACTACTGCTTTTTAAATTCCTTAATTTTTTTATTAATATTCATAATTTTTTTATTTTCATAATCTAAAGACATATCTCTATCAGGCAGTATTACATTAATACCATTAACTAAACAGTCGATATTAGTATTATAATCACCATATAAACAATTTCTATCACTTAAATTATTGGCCATCAAATGAATACTATTCACTAAAAATATTATTTCATCAATATTATCGCTACATAAAATGTGATAATTAAAATATTTAAGTTTTTTTAAAGTTTTATTAGTTAGATTTAAATTCTTTATAAAATTTTTAGTTAAAGCAGTATAGTCTATTAAATCATCTTTAGTAATAATACCTAATAAAAAAGCAATATGCAAAAACAAATAATCCCAATAATGATAAAATCGATTAGCATTATTTATTTTTTTCAATTTTAAAATAGCCTCTTTACTAGTACGTAAAATAACGATCATATTAATTAAAAATTCTTCATAATTACTAGACTTAAGAGATTCTAATTCATTTTTAATATCATTATAATTCAATTCCATAATTATTTTTCCTTAAATAGATTAAATGGATATCTATTGGGCATATCTAATTTAAAACACATTTTTTTCTTAAGAGTAGGGTGGGTAAACTCCAACATATAAGCGTATAAAGCAATATTAGAACCCATATCTACCTTTTTATTATATCTATAATCACCATATAAAGGGTATCCTCTACTAGCAAATTGTACCCTAATCTGATGTGATCTACCGGTAATAAGATTAACATCTACCAAACTATAATTATTCATATAGTCTAGCCTAACATATTCTAATATAGCTTCCTTACCCTTATCCTTTGTTGTCACATAACTATTATTAGTCTTATTATCCTTAACTAAATAATCTCTAAGAACATCACTATCTTTAACACACCCACATAAAACAGCATAATACTTCTTTTTAACTTCTTTTTTCCTAATTTCTTCACTTAATCTAGAACTTGCTTTTGATGTTTTAGCAAACACCATAATTCCCCCAACTGGTCTATCTAACCTGTGAACCATTCCTAAATATACATTACCAGGCTTCTTATACTTATCCTTTAAATAACACTTAATAATTGTAATTAAATCTAAATCTTTACTATCATCTTCTTGCACGGGTATATTAATCGGTTTTTCCACTACCAATAAATGATTATCTTCATATATAATATTAATCTCTGGTAATTTTTCCATATACTCCACAAGGCAAAACCAAATTATTTTCACAAATAGGTAAGCCGATTTCTCCAGTTACAATTTTATAATCTTTAAACGATAATCTTAATAAATTATTTAGTGAAAATTGACTAAATCCAGTTGTATAAGAATTAATAAGTACAAATGCAAAATCATCAGCCAAAATATCTTTAACACTATCAATAAGTTCCTTCAAATTATTTTCAAGTTTCCATACCTCTTTATTAGGTCCTCTTCCATAACTTGGAGGATCCATAATAACCGCGTGATATTTTCTACCCCTTCTTTTTTCTTTTTCAATAAATTTTAAACAATCATCTTGAATAAATCTAATTTTTTTATTATCAAGACCACATAATTTCATATTCTCTTTAGCCCATTCAATCATTCCTTTAGAAGAGTCAACATGGACAACCTCACTAGCTCCTCCATAAGCAGCAGCCATTGAAGCGCATCCTGTATAAGCAAATAAATTTAGAACTAAAAATTCATCTTTATTGGATTTAGAAATTGTATCTATAATATAATCCCAATTAACCCCCTGTTCTGGAAAAATACCAGTATGCTTAAAGTTGGTAGGGCTAATTTTAAAAGTTAAATCACGATATCTAATCGTCCAATACTCTGGTAACCTCTTCTTAAATTCCCAAAAACCACCACCAGTATTGCTTCGATGGTAATAACCATCCCATTTATTCCAAATATTATTATCTGACTTTGGCCATATAATTTGTGGGTCTGGTCTTCTCAAGATAAAATTTCCAAATCTTTCTAATTTCTCCCCATCGCCACTAGCCAAAATTTCATAATCATGCCAATTAGTACTTAAATTCATAAAACACCTCTACAAATATTATAACACAAGTTAATTAAATTAAAAATACTTGCTATATTTTTTCAGTTATGTTATACTTAACTTAAAATAAAGGAGTGTGCCAAAATGGAAAAAAAGACATTTATGCTCATGGATGAAAAAAGTATTGGTTATCAAGGAGAAATCATCACAGTTCTTGAATATGATGGTGAAAATTATGCTGTATACGCAATTGACAATGGTAATGGAACCAGTAATCTCTATGTCTCAAATTTAAAAAAAGATGAAAAAGGTAATGACATCCTCGTTTCTATAAAAGAAGAAAATAAGCTTCAAATATTTAAGATAGTTGAAGAGCTTATTGGAACTAACAGGTGAAATATGGATAACAAACTTATTATTTCCAAAGGCCCTGCGGTTGAATTAACCATTATTAATCGTATTAATCTAGAAAACTCATTTTTTAAACAACTCGAAAATACTAAATTAGAAGATATAAAACAATTTTTATCAACACCAAAAAAATTTGCTTGCATTCCATTAAAAGAAGATAAAATTCCTATATCTGAAATTCCTTTAGAAGATAATGGCGGTCATTCAAAAGAAGAAGAGTCAAAATCTCTAAGCGAATATATCGAAAAAAATCAAATAAAAATATTACCAGTACAAAATTACTTGAACAATCACTATGCCATATACATAAATAAAAATAAAGACTATTTAAGCACCTATGATAATGACAAACTAGATTCTCTTACCACAAACTTATCCAGTATGGAAGAAAAAGAAAATATTAAAATATCTGAACCCGAAAAAAAAATACTTCCATCAAGTGGAGGTTATGTAAATTTTTCACTTCTGTTTATAAGCATTGGCTTTCTATCATTTCTATCAGTTTTATTAGGACTATTAATATTGGGAAAATAGTCCTTTTATTTTGTAAAATAGCTGTATACATAATTTATTATAACTAAAAAATATTATATAATTATTATGGTGATAATATGAACAGTAAGCATTCACTAGTAGTAGTAATTAATAGTATTAAAGATATTGAGTTAATAACAGAAAAAACAGTATATATTAATATAAATTTAGACCTATATGATCCTAATATTATAGAGTACTTTGAAAAAAATGGGGCAAACTATTACTATTCAGACTGCATAAATAAAAACTGTGGATATAATTATGTTGATTACCAAACTTTTAAAGAGGGTAATGAAGTTATTAAAAATATTATCGCATCTATCCCTAAAAAAGTAAGTCCCTTAGCAATAACAAGATATCTTTATATCCAAATAGGAAAACTTATCAATTATGATATTAATTCCTTAGATAACAAAAATGATGAATCATCATTAAACCATTATCTTCAAACAAGTAATATTTGGGGCTCTTTAAAAACAAAAAAAGGAACAACTATATCCTATGTTAAAATATTTTATTACCTATGTAAAATATGTAAAATAGATAATGAAATAGTCTGTTTAAATACTAATAATCATCTTGGAAATAAAATAACTATAGATGATGGAAACCAAAAAATAAGCCTATTAACTGACTTGACCAAAGATACTCCATACATTCAAGCTAATCTTATGACAAGGTATTTTAGTAATTTCAATGAAAATAGAAACTTAGATCATCAAATAAATTATATCAAAAATGACTATAACGATGAAGAACTAAATAATGCAATAAGAAAATTTAATCAACAAAAAGGGACATTCTTAGAGTTTTTAAAGGTAACTCAAAAATATTTACCATTAACTAAAATGGGACAGATAGAAATTGGAATAATTTATGACATGATATTGAAAGAACACAAACCAATGGATAATATACACATAAATAATTTATATATTAATAAAAATTCTCAAAATAAAGTTCATTTCATTTTATTTACTGATAAAGAAAATTGTTTCAGTTATAACTATCGTCAAAGAAGCTTTGTTAAAATTCCTGCTTTAGAACTAAAAAAACGTTTAGAAAATGGTGAAATAGGTATATACCAAGGAGAAACAGTTCCTTTAGTTGAAGATGAGATAACAAATAAAAAATAATTGTCAAATTATATAATTTTTATATCATTACTTGATAATTATAGTAAAATATGATATTCTTATGATATAAATATAGTAAAGTAGGTGATACCTTGAATTTTAAAAGAGTTGTAATGATATTAAATGTAGTAACCATTGTCTTAATCATCTCTTTATTAGGTTTTAGTTATGCCTGGTATGTAGCTAGCAATGTATCAACCAAAATTAATATTAACACTCCAAATAGTAACATAATTAAAACAGACTTTGCCACAACAGAATATATAAATAATACCATTGGTGTTCCAATATTAGCTAGTGAAGTGGCCACCAAAGCTGATAAAAACATATTTACAATAATAGCTCAAGAGACAATGACAAAAAAAGCAGATTACAATATATATATTGATGAAATTGTTATGGATGACGCCTTAAAAATATCTGATTTTAAATGGGAATTACTAAAAAACAATACCAGTGTAGCAAATGGCGATTTTTCTTCTATTGGAAATAATACAAGAATAAATTTGTACACAACTAATTTAACATTAGGAGCAACGACGCCTGATAGTTATGAATTAAGAATATGGTTAGAAGAAACTGGAGAAAATCAAAATAACCTTATGGGAAAAAGATTCTCAGGTAGAATTAAAATAGATGTATATTTAAAAAGAGCGTAGGAGGGATTATTTTGAAAAAAAATAAAAAAAAGAATAAAAAGAAAAAAATCAATATTAATAGTCCTAAATACTTAATATATATAATTATAGGTGTTATAGCACTTTGTTTAATCACAATAGCGTCAACATACGCTTATTTTACTAGCTTAGTAACAGCTGATAACAATCAATTAAATTCAAATAGTGGTAAAATAGATATATCATATGAAAAAGGAACAGACATAAATGGTACACTATATGGTACAACTAACTATTTAAATGGGTTAAATACTACGGTTAAAATTAAAGCTAATATCAACAGCTTAAAAGCATACGTTGGGATCTATTTAAAAATAAATAGCATCGATAATGAATTAAAAAGTCCATATTTAAAATGGGCAGTATACAAAAATAATGGAACTACACCAATTAAAACAGGTACATTTGCCGGAGTAAATACCGGAGAAAGTCTTCAAATTGTTGATAACTTTCTAGTGCCAGAAGAGTATGATAGCTACACAGTATATATATGGTTAGATGGTGAAGGAAGTACCAATGATATGCAAAATAAAATGTTTAGTGCAAGTATATATGCACAAGCTAATTATATTGCAGGTCAGTTAGAATAATAAACAAAAAGCGACAAAAAATAAATACAAAAAGTGCAAAAAAACTATTGCCAAATAGTTTTTTTTTTGGTATTATTATTAATGTAAGGAGGATAGAAAAAATGAACGAAAATAATAATGGAAGAGGCCTATTCTATGGCGTGATTGGGGTTGCTACTTTAATAGTTGCAATTATCGGTGCAACATTTGCATACTTCTCAGTTAGCGCAAATATCGCCAATAAAAATGATATCGCTGGTAGCACAGTTGAGCTTAGTGAGACAACTATTACTGGTACATTAACTAGAGTAACACAATCAACAGTAGCTATGGTACCATTAAAAACTGAAGACCTACAAAAAGGTATCACTGGTGAAAATGGCCAACAATGTATCGATAAAAACGGTGCTAAAGTTTGTGATATTTATACATTAACTATCAACAACTCATCTGACGCTCCAGTTTCATTAGCAGGTGATTTAACTATTACTGCTACAGATATGGCTGATTTAAGATGGTCATTACTTGAAAGTACTTCTTCAGCAACAGGCGCTACAGCAAAAAAAGTTAGCGAAACAACAATAGTAGCAAATGAACTTTTAGCAGCTAATGATGGTAGCAAAACTTACTATTTTGTTATCTGGTTTAACGAAACAGAAGAAAACCAAAATGCTCAAGCTGGAAAATCTTACACTGGTACAGTAACATTTACAGCAGCTAATGGTGGTAGAATCACTGCACAATTCAGTAACAACTAAAAAAACGATTTAATCGTTTTTTTTTTGTATAACAATTATAAAAGTAGTTATAATAAATAATGAAAAAAACAAAGAATTTTAGCACTTGCACTTGACAAGTGCTAAAAAAGTGCTATAATTATAATTGTGAAAGGAGATAAGAAATATGAGTATTATACCAAGGAGATTTTATCTAGATGACTTTTTTGACGATTTTGTTCCAAGTAAAAATGATATGAAATGTGATATCTATGAAAAGGAAGGCAAACATCACATTGAAATAGATGTTCCAGGTTTTAAAAAAGAAGATATAAAAATTGAAGCTAAAAATGGATATCTAACTATTACTGCAGAAAAAAATAATAACGAAGAAGAAAAAGATAAAAATTATATTAGACAAGAAAGAATTTACAGCAAAGTTCAAAGATCATTTTATCTTGGTAATATTGATGAAAATGACATAGAAGCTAAATACGAAGACGGAACATTAAAAATTTCTATCCCTAAAAAAGAACAAATCGAAAACAAAAAGTATATTGAAATAAAGTAAATAAATAAAAAAATTTCACATCACATTGTGAAATTTTTTTAATATTAATTATTCTTTATTTCCATAATAATTGGTAAAATAATTGGACATCTACCAGTTTTATTGGTTAAAAACGGTGATAGGTTAGATATTAATTCACTTTTTAAATCGTTATAGTTAAAAGCATTACTTTTTAATTTGTTTAATATCGTTTCACTTGCTTTTTTTTCTATTTCCTTAATTAATTCTTCATTTTCATTAACTACAACAAAACCACGTGTACTAATAATAGGACGCCCAAGCATCTCTTTAGTTTCAAAATTAATATTCATTATAATGGCCATAATACCATTATCACTCATTAATTTTCTATCCTTAATCACAATACTTCCAATATCGCCAATTCTATTACCATCTACATAAATATCACTAGCTTGCACTTTGCCGGATTTTTTAATACCATCCTTATTCATGACTAAGACATCACCATTTTCCAAAATAAACGTTTTATTTTTAGGTATTCCACACAAAGTAGCTAAATCAGTATGACTTTTAAGCATTCTATATTCGCCGTGATAAGGAGCAAAATACTCTGGATTAATCAATCTAAGCATCAATTTTAATTCTTCTTGAGCTCCATGTCCAGAAGTATGTACTGCACTAATAGTATTAGTAAATACCTTAACTCCCTTTAAATAAAGTTTATTAATAGTTTTACCAACCGAAAGTCCATTACCAGGAATAGGTGATGAAGAAAATATCACGACATCATTAGGTAACAATTTAATTTGTTTATGTGAACCATCCGCAATTCTAGAAAGAGCAGCTAGTGGCTCGCCTTGACTACCCGTACATAATAAACATACCTCAGATGGCTTAAGTTTATTAGCTTCATCTGGAGTAATAATAATATCCTTATCCTTAATATAACCGCATTCCTTAGCAATTTCAATAGAAGTATCCATACTCCTACCAAATAAAGCTATCTTACGTTTATGCTTTTTACAAGTTTCAATAATATGTTTAAGTCTATATATATTAGAAGCAAATGTCGCAATAATAATCCTATTGCTTACATAAGAAGAAAATATATCACTTAAAGTTTCATCGACAATAGACTCACTAATAGACATTCCCTCAACCAAAGCATTAGTACTATCGCTCATTAAGAGTTTAACTCCACTTTTACCAATTTCAGCCATTTTATGTAAATTAGACATAGGACCTATCGGGGTCATATCAAATTTAAAGTCACCAGTCATCACAATTTTACCATTTGGAGTGTTAATACAAATTCCATGTGAATCTGGTATTGAATGCGTTGTTCTAAAAAATTCTATTTCAAAAAATTTAGATTTAATTTTTGTTTTTTCTTCATATACAATAATATTCTTATAATTAATATTTCGTTCTTCTAATTTTTTTCTAATTAATGCTGCAGCTTGTTTAGGCGCATATATCACCGGGATATTCACCGTTTGTAGTAAAAATGGTATACCTCCAATATGGTCTTCATGACCATGGGTAATAATAAGCCCTTTTATTTTTTTTTCATTTTGCTTAAGATAAGTAAAATCTGGAATAACATAATCTATTCCGAGCAAATCACTCTCAGGAAACATTACTCCCGCATCGACGATAATAAGTTCACTATTGTGACTTACCACGTACATATTCTTACCGACTTCGCCCAAGCCGCCTAAAGCGAAAATCAAAGTATCATTATTAAATTTCATAAAACTCCTTTCTTAATAAATTAAAAGTAATAAAGAATTAACTACATAATTATACTATATTTTTTACAATTTGTCTAGAATTAAGTTAACGGTAAAAAATTAAAAAACAACAAACTTATCCATTATTTATTCCCTTTGATAAAAATATTTAGTATAATTAAACTAAAGGTTGTGATTATATGAAAAAATTATTAATAGGTGCATCAGCGTTAGTTATATTAATTATCATAACTTTAGTAAGTTATAATATCGTTCAAGCCAATAATCCTGTTCCGGAAAAAACTTCACTAATTAGTATTCAAAAAGAAATAGATAAAAAAATAAGTACCTACGGTTATACTTTTGATAACCCAAATATTATTTTAAATCCCTATGAAATCTCCCCACTTACCGCTTTAATCGCCTTTGAAACAAAAAGTCCAGAGATAATTACTATAACTATAAAAGGGAAAGATAAATTAACAACTTATAGCCATACTTTCGATAAAACAGACAAGCATTATATTCCCGTATATGGACTATATCCAAATTACAATAATGAAATAATTATTAAAAGCGAAACTAAGGAAAAAGTTATCAATATTAAAACAGAACCTCTTCCAGAAGATTTCATCCTACCTACCAACATCACAAAAAAAGAGGATTATTTAACTAACGAGCTATATTTTTATACTCCATCTTCTAAAGGCTATACCTGTGCCTATGATACCAATGGTGATGTCAGATGGTATTTAACTAAAAATTTTATTTGGGAAATAAGTAGACTTAAAAATGGACATTTACTCTTAAGTACTGATTCCTTAGTCAATTATCCATACTACACCACTGGCTTATTTGAAATTGATTTGCTCGGCAAAATTTACTATGAATATTTAATTGATGGAGGATATCATCACGACTATTACGAAATGGAAAATGGCAACCTTTTGGTTTTATCCAATAACCTAAGCGATGGAACGGTTGAAGACTATATCGTCGAAATAGATCGTAAAAATGGAAATATCGTAAATACCATCGATTTAACCACTATCTTGCCACAAGAAGAAGGTAAAAGTGCAAATTCCACCGAATATGATTGGTTTCATAATAATTCCATCTGGTATGACGAAAATACCAATCAAATACTTTTATCTGGAAGACATCAGGATATTGTAGTAAGCCTAGATTATACCACAAAAAAAATTAACTATATTATTGGTGATCCCACTAATTGGAGTAGTGAATATCAAAAATATTTTCTAACTCCAACAAATAATTTAGAATGGCAATACGCTTCCCACGCAGCAAAAATCCTACCTAATGGAGATATTTCTCTTTTTGATAATGGAGTTAATCGTTCTAAAGAAGAAAAAAACTATCTAAAAGCAGAAAATAATTATAGTAGGGGAGTTATCTATCGTGTAGATAAAGAAAATATGACTATTACCCAAATATATCAATATGGTAAAGAAAGAGGAAGCAGCTACTATTCACCATATATTTCAGACATGGATTATTTAAATGATGGGCACTATCTAATACATTCTGGTGGCATTTCCTATAAAAATGGCCAAATTCTAAACGTTCCTGCCTCACTAGGAGAAGCGGACACCCTAAAAAGTATTACCACTGAAATATTAAATAACGAAGTAATATTTGAAATAGAACTACCTACCAACAATTATCGTTCAGAAAAAATGTCATTATATCAAAAAGATAATTATCATCCTACCGAAGGAATAACCTTGGGAAGCTTTAATAAAACAGAAACGTCAAAAAAACAAGTTCCATTAATAAAATATACAAAGGAAAATGACACCTACAATAAATATAATATTGTTATTGAAAAAGAAACTAATAGATTAGCAATCACCGGTACTTTTTCCAAAAATGATAAGGTAAAAATTATTCTAGATAAATTTCTTGGTAAAAAAACTTATGATTTCATTATCAGCACAAGACCATATACAGCAATGTGTGTAGATACCTTTAATAATAACAAGGAAGAAAAACTTACCCTCACTAAATATATCAACAATACTACTTTAAACGGTAAATATTCAATATACATATATATAAATGGAACAGTTTATAAAACAAATTACTATGTTACTTTTTAAAAGATGACTGATCATCTTTTTTTTTACTACTAAAATCAACAAAACGACAATATAATTGAAATTCATCTATTATACTTACACTAGAAAGAGGGTAAATAGATGAAGAAAAAGCTAAATATAATACTGAATATAGCTATTATTTTAACCATTGCAAATATAACATATAACCTCTACCTTTCTAAAACCGCCTATAAACAAATAGATATAACCGCATCTACCGAAATCATTTCATCACAAAATATTAACTACATAAAATATTATAAAGACTACTACCAAAACGAAGATATAATAGGAATTTTAGAACTAACCAACAGTGAATTAGTAACCCTAGTTCCGCAGACTAAAGATAATACCTATTACTTAAATCACTTAGTTAATCACGAAAAAAGCAAATTAGGCTCTACCTTCTTAGATTATAGAATCAATTTAAATAACTATCAAAAATTGATTATCTATGGTCACAATAGCTATGACAATAAAACGCCATTCAATAAGTTAGCAAATTTTCTAGATTATAACTATTATTTACTTCATCCAACAATAAAATTCACTACCGAATTTTTTTCTGACGTATATCAAATATTTTCCGTATATTCTACCAAAACAGATTACTTCCATACTAATATATATTTTAACGATGATAACTCTTACCTAGACCATCTAAAAAAGCTAAAAGAAAGATCAATCTACAATATTGATATTGATTTAACAAATAGTAAAACCCTTATATTACAAACATGTCTAAACAATAAAACAATATTAATAATATCAGCAATTAAGATAGGAGAAACTAATGAAAAAGATAATTTTATTTTTTAGTTTTATCATAATTTTAAGTATTAGTATAAATCCTGTTTATGGCCAAAACCAATCAAATGACTCGATACTAATAATTTCATTTAAAGATAAATTTGGTCAAACAATAAAAGAAGATATTATCTTAGAAGGTCACATCAACGAAGAATATAAAATAAAAGAGTATGACATTAAAGGATATACCCTAAAAGAAATAATAGGTAACAAAAGTGGAATATTTTTAAGTAATAAATCTAATATTACATATATATATGAACCAGATATTCCATCTACCTCAATTACTAAAATAGAACTATTAACTAGTATCATCACCTTAATATTTATCTTAATATTAAAAAAATGTTGACTTAAACTTTAATTTTTGGTATTATTTACTTGTAAATCAATGAGAAGAAATATTATGTACTTACTTTATATTAGTGAGCTTGGTATAGTGAAAACAAGTTATAAAGATACATAGTTCCTATCTTCTTAAGAGAAACTAATCATTTCCGGGTAATTCCGTTAGCAATAATTAAGCAAAAATGAGGATGGTACCGCGTATTAACGCTCCTTAAAACCATACTCATTTTTTTATAAGAAAGAAGGTATAATATGAAAATGTCAAACTTAGGTTTTAAAAATGTAAAAATAAAAGAGGTAGATTCCATGTATCCAGCGCAAGATATTCTGATGAAAACAAGTCAAATCAAACAATATGGTAGTGGTATTTATGCTTTTGATAATATTCCTCTATTGGTTATGGACAATATAGAAAACGTTATTAAAAAACACTTTAATCGCATGGGCTGTGTCGAAGTAAGAATGCCCATCCTTCAACAAAAAGAACTTTGGCAGTCATCTGGTCGTTGGGACAAATATGTTTCAGATGGCGTTATGTTAGTAGTAGATACAGATAAAAATTCATATGGGCTTGCACCAACCGCCGAAGAAGCAATAACCAATTTTGTTAATAACAGAATAACTTCTTATAAACAATTACCTGTGTATTATTACCAAATTGATACCAAGTTTAGAAATGAATTAAGAAATAGAGGGTATCTATACCGTGGTAAAGAATTTTTAATGTTTGATTTATATACATTTGATAAAACCGAAGAAGATATGAACGAAATATATGATAAAATAAGAAATACATACTTTGAAATCTTTGATGAATTAGGTCTAACTTTAATACCAGTAGCAGCCGATAACGGAGCAATCGGTGGTAGCAAATCGGAAGAAATGATGGTTTTAAGTGAAAGTGGAGAAGATACTATTTTGTACGATGAGAATAGCAAACAAGGTATAAATATTGAAGTTTTAGATAAAGAAAATGCCGAAGAATATCTATTAAAATATTATAATATAAAAAATATATCAACACTAAAAAAATCTAAAGCTATAGAATTAGGACATATCTTTGCCCTTGGAACTAAATATTCACAATCTATGGACATTAAATATGTCGATTGTAACAATAAAGAACAACCATTTTATATGGGATGCTATGGAATAGGGGTATCTAGAGTACTAGGACTAGTCTATGAAAATAATACCATTAAAGAAAACAATCAAGTAATAGGTTATTCCCTACCATTAAGTGTAACCCCATACTATTTAACCATCATCTATCACGAAACTAGAAAAGAAACATCACAAGAAATATACAATCAATTTATAAAAAACGACATACCTGTAATAATTGATGATACAAATGCTACTATCGGCGAAAAAATCAGAAATGCTAAAATTTTAGGTATTCCATATATTGCAATTCTTGGTAAAAACACTAAAGATACGGAAGTTGAATTAGAGAAAACAAAAGACAACCAAAAAGAAATAATGGACATAAATACTCTTTATACAACCATTGAACATCTAAAACAAACCAAAGAAGAATATCACTTTAATAATTAATGAATAAAAATACTCCTTTTATATCAATATATATATGAAAGGAGTTTTTTATGGCCAGACATAAAGTGGAAATTTGTGGTGTAAATACAGCTAATATAAAAATATTAAAAAATGAAGAAATGATAGAATTATTCAAGAAAAAAAGTAAAGGTGATAAAGAAGCTAAAAATATTCTTATAAATGGTAATCTTAAACTTGTCTTAAGCATATTAAAAAAATATAACAATCGCTGTGATAATCTAGATGATTTATTCCAAGTTGGCTGTGTCGGATTAATTAAAGCTATAGACAACTTTGATCTTTCGCATGAGGTAAGATTCTCTACCTATGCCGTTCCCATGATAACAGGAGAAATAAAAAGATATCTAAGAGATAATAATCCCCTAAGGATATCTAGAAGTATTAAAGATATAGCATACAAAACCCTAAAATTAAAAGAACAATTAATGGACATTAATGGTAATTATCCAACCAATGCTGAAATTGCAGATATATTAGGGGTTAGTGAATACGATATAATAAGTGCTCTAGAAAGCCTAAAAGATCCAATCAGTATGTATGAACCAATTTATAATGATGGTGGAGACACAATTTATCTATTTGATCAAATAGCAGCCAAAACCGATGATTATGAATTAGACACTAAAATATCACTTGATAAAGCCCTAAACAGCCTAAAAAAACGTGAACGATATATCCTAGACCAACGATATATAATAGGCAAAACCCAAATGGAAATTGCCCTAGAATTAGGAATCAGTCAAGCTCAAATATCTAGAATTGAAAAAAATGCTATTACTCATATAAAAAAGAAAGTTAAATAGCATAATCATAAATAATAGACTAACTAATATAATGTAAATATAAGGAGGTACTATGAGACTTTCTGATTTACAACTAAAAGAAGTAGTAGATATATCTTTCGGTAAAAAAGTAGGAAACATTATCGATATAACCATTGACTTATCAAGTGGAAAAATAAGCAATCTAATTATTGAACCTTCTAGAAATATGCGTAAATTCTTATCCACCAAAGAAGACCGTGAAATTATGTATAATCAAATTATAAAAATTGGGGACGATATCATTTTAATCGATACTAAACATTAAATTAGTATCTTTTTTTTAAATAATATTGTATAATTAAAGTGGTGATATTATGAAAAATAAAGGATTTAGCTTAGTTGAATTAATTGTAACCTTGGCCATCATGAGTCTAATTTTATTAATAACCATCCCAATAATTATAAATTCATTAGATAAAGGACGTAATAAAACCTACGAGATATTAAAAGAAAATATGATTCCCTCTGCAGAAAGTTATTTAATTGAATGTCGTACTAACCCCTCATCACCAATATGCATAGATAGAGTTTGGGATGGTACAGAATTTACATTTACCGCAGGAGAATTATTAAATAAAGGATTCTTAAAGGTTCCAAGTGATTTAGTTAAAGATAGCCAAAATGGAAAAAATATATATAACCCTTCTACCAACAAAGAAGTAGGTGACTGTCTTAAAATAACAGTAACCATTGAAAATTATCAATATCAATATAATGTTAGTGATGAGGAATGCAATGGATAAATTAGTTGGTAATAGTTGGGATGAAATAATGCAAGATGAATATCAAAAAGAATATTTCCGTAAGATCATATTATTTATCAATAAAGAATACAAAAATAAAACTATATTTCCTCCTAAAAACTATATTTTAAGATCCCTAGCACTCACTGATTACCATAATGTTAAAGTAGTGATTTTAGGTCAAGACCCTTATCACGGAGTAGGAGAAGCAAACGGGCTATCATTCTCAGTTAACAAAAACATTAAATTACCACCATCATTAAAAAACATCTATAAAGAATTATTAAATGACTTAGGAATTGACAATGGTAATAATGGGGATTTAACCCCTTGGGCAAATCAAGGAGTATTATTATTAAATTCCATCTTAACAGTAGAAAAGGATAAACCAGCTAGTCATAAAAACTTAGGCTGGGAAATATTCACCGATGCTATCATTAAAAAGCTAAACCAAAAAAAAGAACCTATCGTCTTTATTCTGTGGGGGAATTTTGCTAAAAGTAAAATTTCACTAATTACCAATCCTAATCATTATATTATATCTTCATCTCATCCCTCACCATTTTCTTGCAATTACGGATTTTTTGGTAGTAGACCATTTTCTAAAACCAATGAGTTTTTAAAAAAAATTAATCAAAAAGAAATAAACTGGCAAATATAATATAAACCATAAATTTTAATACATATTTTTTCTCTATCATAATATAATTTACTAGATTAGAAAAGAGGGAATATATGATCAATAAAAAAAATTTATGGTTTTTAACACTTTTTAGTCTAGTACTAGTTTTAAGTGTTTACTATGTAACTATGCCTAGCGAATTATTAACTACTAATAATAGTGCCATACCTAATAATAATGATTCAAACCAAAATGATGTGGTAATAAAAGAAAGTGACATAATAACTGCACTTCGTGTTGAAGCTGATGACCAAATGCTAGAAGAAATGTCTTCCTTAAAACAAATTCTTACAGATTTAAATGTTTCTATTGAAGACAAAAATAGTGCCTTTGAAAGTTTAAAATCATTGAATGAACAAAAAGGCAAAGAAACTAAACTGGAAAATATAATTAATGAAAAATATCAGGTAAATTCATTCGTTAAAATTGATGCTGATCAAGTGAGAGTAGTAGTGGGTAGTACTGAACACTCAACCGAATTAGCAAACAACATTATGCGTACCGTTCAAAGTGAGTTTAAAGATAAAATGTATATATCAGTCCAATTTCAAAAATAAAATAAAGAGGTCACCCTCTTTATTTTATTCTAGCCATATATTCATCAAAAGTTAAATTATTAGAATTAATATAAGTAGCCACATTCACACCAACATATCTAATATGCCAAGGTTCAAATTGATAACCTGTTACTGCTTCCTTATTCTTAGTATATCTAATAATAAAGCCATACTTATAAGCATTATTAACAAGCCACTCATATTCAGCACTATCCTCATCCAAATATTTTTTATCACCATCAGCAACATCAATAGCAAGCCCCGTTTGATGTTCAGAATAACCAGCTCTAGCTGAATAAGTATCTGCTTCAATAACACCATCTCTTGCCACATAACTATTATATAAACCAGATTGATATTGATAAGAACGATATCCACTTCCTACTAGCAATTTTAAATTATCCAATTTAGCAGCATCAGCCAACTTCAAAAAAGCTTCATAAACTTCCTTCTTCAAAGTATTACTCTTAGTACTATAATTAGAATCTACCTTTACCAAATCATTTGGGACATAACCACTACTGAGTTTATTATATTTATTACATAAAACTAATAAATCATCTGGATTACTAATATCATTAACATCAGTATAATAATCTTTATCCAAACCAATATTTACATAAGTGACAACATCTTCATATCCTAAATCTTTCATTTTTTTATGATAAGTAATATATCTTTCTAAATTATCATTAACAAAATATGATAAATCTAAATATTTTTGAATATCACCAATATATTCGCTACTAGTAACCACTTGAATATATTTCTTTTCTAATTTTTCATATATCTTATTAACATCAGAAAAAGAATACCCCATATCCATTAACTTATTAATATTAACAATAAAATCTTCGTCATCGACATAAATAATATTTAAATAATTATTAAAATATCTATCAATATAATTATTACTACTAATGGCGACTTCTAAAGTTTTAGAATATTTATTATATTTTATTATTGGAATAGTCAAATCTTTCTTATCAAAAAAGTCGATAGTCTCCTTACTGTAATTTAACTTACCTAATTTATATTTATTAATTTTATCATCCAATACCCCAAAATTAAGTAAACTTAAAATTATTACTATAATTAACAGAATAACAACAATTAATATTTTTTTAAATTTATTTCTTTTCTTTTTTTTCATAACTACCTCCACAATAACATTATAACCCCAAAATAGTATTTTTTCATCTATTTCTCATTCAAAAAATAAAAACTACTATTTTAATGTATAGTAGTTTAACTAATATTATTACTAAAAGTTTCCTTAGCTACATTCTTCAATGCCTCTGACTTATCATTTATCTCATCATCAAGCTCAATTAATTTCAATATCTCTTCAAAAGTAGTAAATCCCCCAACTACTTTATAAAGACCATCTTGTAAAAGCGTAATAACATCACTATTATAAACTAATTCTCTTAGCTTTTCTTTTTTTATACCATCGGATATTGCATCTCTAATATCTTGATTAATAAGTAAAACCTCGTGAATAGCAATTCTTCCTCTATATCCAGAACTACATTCTGGACAACCTTTAGCAACATAGATAAAATCAACATCTTGACCAATAACCGCTTTAAATAATTTTTTCTCATATGGTGTAGTTTCTCTTTTAACTCTACATTTTGGACATAACTTCCTAGCCAATTTCTGTGATACAATTCCAGTAAGTGCACTAGCAAGTAAGTATCTTTCAACATCCATATCCAAAAGTCTCTCGATTGTATTTAAAGAATTATTAGTATGTAATGTCGACAACACCAAATGCCCAGTAATAGATGCTCTAACTGCGATTCTAGCAGTTTCACCATCCCTAATTTCACCGATCATAATAACATTAGGGTCTTGCCTTAAAATTGATCTTAATACCGTTGAAAAATCAAGCCCAATATCACTATTTACTTGTACCTGACTAATTCCCTCGATATCCATTTCTACTGGGTCTTCAACTGTAATAATATTAACACCCTCAACATTTAACTTTTGTAAAAAAGAATAAACAGTAGTAGATTTCCCACTACCAGTCGCCCCAGTTACCAAAATAATACCATTAGGATTATTAATCATTTTAAGTATTTTTTGATAATTACTTTCATTAAAATACAAATATTCGATTCCCTTCAAGCTCATAGAATAATCTAAAATACGGATAACTATCTTTTCTCCTTTTTTAGTAGGTAAAGAAGATACCCTCATATCCAAATTAAGATTATTAAGAACTTGTTTTATCGCCCCATCTTGTGGTAATCTAGTCTCCGTAATATTCATTCCTGAAATAATTTTAATTCTAGTAATTAAATTATTTTTAAACAAATTAGGCACATCAGCATAATTTTGTAAAATACCATCGACCCTAATTCTAATTTTTAAAACTTCATCATGCGGATCGAAGTGTATATCTGAAGCTCCCTTATTAACAGCATCGATTATAATATCATTTACAATATCTGCAATAGGCATTTTATTAAAATCAAAAGTTTTCCCCATCATATCACCCTTTAATATTCTTATCACAAAACACTAGTATTTATTCTAAAAATATTATATAATATATTTACAATAAAGGCAAGTATAAAAGAAGGTGGATAAATGAAAAAAAATAATAAAGGCTTTATGTTAGCAGAATTAGTAATTGTCTCTGCCGTAGTAATAGGAACGATGGTAGCACTCTATACTGGCTTCAATACAGCTTCCATAAACTATAAAGAAAGAAGCAAATATTATAGTATTGACTGTCTATATGCTGGACAAACTATAAAAAATCTTTTAATAGATGAATTTAAATTAACAGACCTTTTAAATAATACTGAAAATTATATAGACATTAATGAATATTGTAAAAGCGTAGGGGAAAGCTCAGCCTTTAACCAATACTGCCAAGCAGTATATAAAAGATACAATATTGATAAAATGTATTTAGTAAAATACAATAAAGAAAACATCAATCTATTAAAACAAAATAATGATGTTGCTTTAGAAAAGTATTTAAATATCCTATTGAAAAGTATTGAAGAAGATAATACATATCATATAATCATTAAAGATAAAAAAGATTATTTTGCCAATCTAAAGGTGGTGTAATATGAAACTAAATAATAAAGGCTATTTAATTGTGGAAATCGTTTTATCAGCTACTATTGCTTTTGCTATAATGTATTTTTTAATTGATTTAACCTTTAATTTCAAAAGTAAAAGTGATGATTTATATAAAGAAACTGTCTTTATCGCTGATAAAAATATCATTACCAAAACCGTAATGGATGATATTAACAGTATGCCAGTATCTAAAATAGATTTTAGTTGTAACCAAGGAAATTATCGTTGTGTAGATATTACTTATCAAACCAACGATACCAAAGTAACCAAAAGATTTGGAATTAATACTGAAAATAAAAATGTTCAATATGGAACAATAGAAAATGGAACTTACAACAAAACGGATTATTATTATGAAAAAGATTTATCTTCCGATTTAACAATAGGCACAGTAAGCATAGAAAACAATTGCTATGGTACCAATGTAGTTGAAGAAGAAGATGCTAATCAAATCTTAATATGTAATCCCAACAATGATGATTCTGACATATTAAAAAATAATGGACTAGTAACTATTAACTTTAATGCTACATCACAATTTTTAGAAAATGATTATGGCATTAACATTACTATTCCCTATAACAATATAGAAGTAACAATTGATATTCCACCATGTTTCAATTACCAAAACGCACCAACATCTCCAGAACTACCAGACGGTATGATACCAATAAAATTTGATGGTGAAGTAATAAAAAAAGCCGATATAAATAATCAAGATAACGATTGGTATAATTATTATGAAGGTAAATGGGCTAATGCTGTAATGGTAACAAGTGAAACAAGAACAAACTATATGAACGCTACAGCAGGAACTACCATAACATCATCGAATATCTTAGCATACTATGTTTGGATCCCAAGATACAGTTATGAACTATTTTCTGAAAACCAAACCACCATGAAACAAATATGCATAAATTTTGAAAACTCTACTGATACCAAACAAAATGGAAATAAAGAAGGAAGTTTATTAACCCATCCATCATTTACCTTTGGTAATACCGAACAAAATGGCATCTGGGTATCAAAATTCAAAAGTACAGGTTCAATAACCTCACCAACTGCCAAACCAAATACCGGAATAAGTAAATTAGCCCTAATTTCTAGACAGTATCAACAATCTCAAAATTTTAACCAATACTTAACAACTACTGGTCAAAATAATTATGATGTTCATATGTTAAAAAATACCGATTGGGGAGCAATATCATATTTAGCATATAGCCAATATGGAATTTGCAATAACGGTGATAGTACTTGTAATAGTATTGAAGCAAATACCACTGACTATTCAGGGGGTGGCTCTGGCTGGATGATACAAAATATTAATCAAAGCACAACAAATAACATTTATGGAGTATATGATATGAAATCATCTAAACAAGAGCACGTCATGGGTAACTTTGGTGAAATTGTTGGTCAAAATCTTACATATCCTGATTCAGCAACTTCTTCCAGTTATAACCATTCCAATTTTATAGGACAAATATATGATATTAATACTTATGATTATATATCTTCAAAAGCAAGAAATACCAAAGAGTGTAGAACGGTAGGAGATAGCGATTGCTACTATGAAGGAATAAAAAACGAACAAGATAATTACTATGGTTCGTATGGAGAACCAATAGAATTTCCAAACAACAAATATTATGATTTATATGAGTTAACAACCACATCGGGTGATTATGATAAATCCCTAGCATACATTAAAGGGGATGCCACATATGAAATTAAAAATCTAGAAGAAATAACTAACTCAGGTAGTTGGATAACAGATTCTGAATGTATGACAGAACCTACTAACTTTGTGGATACCATATCAGAATGCAAATTATTCCATACTTGGTATGCCAGAGGAAACATTAACAGTATTTTCTATTTTAAAACCACCCAAGGTAGTGGTAATACTTATACCGCACGCTCAGTAATCACCAAAAAATAATTATTTATTCACAATTCGACATATTCCACCATAACAATATAATATATTATATATGGTGATAATATGAATTTAAAAAAAATGATAATACCTTTAATTCTTTCAATCCTATTTGGCTATTTTTGCGGTAATTTTGTTTTCAAAATATACAAAGAAAAAACAGATGCTATCTTAGATAGTACCAAAGTATATCTTCTCCAAACAGGAGCATACACCACCTTAGATAGTATGAAAAAAAATACTACCTTAAAAAATTATATCTACTATCAAGATGATGGACTTTATAAAACCATTATGGCAATTACTAAAGATAAAGATAATATTAATAAAATAAAAAAAATATATAAAAAAAGTTTGCTTTTTTGCAAACTTTTTTACTGACATAGAATTAATAATTATTTGCTTTTCTTTCAAAGAATGATTTAGCGTGAGAACAAACAGGGCAAATTTCTGGTGCTTTTTTACCAATGACAATATGACCACAGTTGCGACATATCCAAATAGTATCACCTTCACTAGAAAATACTAAGTCATTATTAATATTTTCAATTAATTTTTTGTATCTTTCTTCATGTTCTTTTTCAATTTTGGCAACTCCTTCAAAAAGATTAGCAATTCTTGTAAATCCTTCTTCTCTTGCTTCCTTAGCCATTCTCTCATACATATCTGTCCATTCATAGTTTTCACCACTTGCAGCATCATTAAGATTTTCTAATGTACTCGGAACTTCGCCACCATGAAGTTCTTTAAACCATAATTTAGCATGTTCTTTTTCATTATTAGCAGTTTCTTCAAAAATTG